>Ga0247734_1000366_pt1 | contig 39976 bp, 38 predicted proteins | sample UWRJL103311B2_FD_180933 | JGI IMG/M metagenome (GOLD analysis project Ga0247734, IMG submission 180933) | Plant litter microbial communities from Arlington Agricultural Research Station in Wisconsin, United States - UWRJ-L103-311B-2 | ecosystem: Environmental > Terrestrial > Plant litter >...
AAAATCATACATATGGTGTTCTTTTCGTGGCCGTCATCGTGAATTGTTATGATCGTTGCATTCGTGGGGAGACATAGATACATGCACAGGATTTTACTGGGATTTGACTCGCTTAAGCCCCCTTTTATTCTGACAGCCTCTGTCAGCACTTACTTCTCATACTCCAGCCAAAGAGAATAAGAGCCGAAGAACGCAGACCAGCAAGCTAGATGTGATATTAGAAAAAAATTGAAAAAAACTAAACCTTCTTTCTAAAAAAAAAAAAATGTATGTGCCGCCACAAAGGGCCCCCCTAGCAGACAGCTACCCATCTACTAGAAGACACATAATGCATAACAAACAGGGAATCCTCCTCCCCTTTGAATTATGAGTGAGAGTCGGCTCGGTCGCTAAGAAAGCTCATGTCCAACTCTTCACCGTTATAGTAACTGACCCTATCTATGTGGGAGAATGGTATCACTACCATTCCCCTCTGCCCGTAGGCGTAACAGGGTCAGCTACCGGTGTGTATAAATTGGGTAGGTTTTTGTAATACAATAGACAAGAAGTCTGGATGTGTGACAACAGCTTGTGCTGTCCCCCTTTTGGGAGTTTCATTTTTGGATTATTGTTTATTGTTTATTGTTTTCTTTTGTTTTTTTATTCAAGGGAGGAGGACTGTGTTTGCATGCTAGAGTGAACAGCCGGACGAATTTGACCATTCGGCCATTCACTCTATTTGCTGGCAGGCTTTGAAGAAGCAAACTTATATGTGAGTATGTATCGGTGTAGAGGATAGGGAGGGAGGGTTTTGTTCTTTGGCACCTCCGCACTACTGCTTGCTCTCTTTTCTCTTTTTTGTTTACACGTCTCAGGGGTTAAACAAAACCAACTATCCACTTGAAATTGTCCCCATATTTCACGCTGCAACCACCCGACGTCTGTTTTTTGTCTTGATCTCGATGTTGTTTAAATGCAATACACCCCTTATCCTTCAACTTCTTTGTGGTGAAACGGCCTCACTTTCAAAACTTGCACAGATATGCTAGTCCGTTCTCATCAATATCTCAAAAAGCCTGCCCAACAGCTGGGAATATTATTTTATATACTGTACACAAAGGAGAAGTCTCATATGTTTTGAGTAGAAAGCGCTACCTTGAGTAAACTAATATTTCCCAGGGACTGTCAACGCAAGACGGTCAAGTACATACTTCCCAGCCGTGATAGGAGGATATCTAAGTGGATTTTCTTCACTTATGCAGCTGGGAAGTGTCTCAACCTTTTCGTCATAGTTGATTGAAAAGAATAACGGAATGCTATATCGCTCCTTGTTCGTACGATTTACAACTCGATGAACGGTGCTCTTGTACACCCCGTTCGTCCAGCGCATCAGAAAGTCAGCAACGTTGACAACGATGCCCCCTTCCACTGGATCACCACTGATCCAGTGACCATCTGGGGATAGAATCTCGAGACCCGGCACCGAGTCTTGCAACAGGAGAGTGAAACACTCGTAATCTGTATGTGCCCCTAAGCCAATTTCCTCGTCTTCGCTTAGCGAGGAAAGAGGTTTGGGGTTTTTGCTTGGTTTGTATTTAAGTATTCGAGCGATCGCACCTGGATGGGTGATCATGGATTCAAAAAAGCCTTCCGAGAGGTTGAGAGATAAGGCAAATAGTCTGCAGAGATGTCTGCACAGCTGCATCATCTGTTCTGCTGATTAACGGACAGCCAGCCTGAATCTTTAAAAGGTAACTTACCCTGCCGTAGTATTCAGATATTCCTTTAAAAAATCCTGGGATATCAGATTCTGATGGCCACTGATTTGAAGCCGGATCCTCTGGTGAGCCATCCAACTCCACATATTTCCCATCGCCCCCTGTAGGGTCCAATCCTCTCTCATAGCCCCAATTGAAAGCCTCCTTGGTCTCTTTGCCTTGAGCATCCAAACCGTTCACGGTGCTGTATGAGGCTGGCTCGTAACCTCGAAAGTATTTAGAGTTCTTTATATGTATGGCATCTTTTGATGACTGCGGTACTTGGGCAAAGAAGCGCTCAGCCAGTTTTAGGGTCTCAACGCAAACTTCCTCCGATCCGTGACCTGTAATATAAAAGAATCCAACTGTGGTACATGCTTCGTGGATCTTATATGCTACCTCTTTGCGAGCGACCTCGGAGGTAGAGAAAGATGGTCCTATGTCAATGACTGGGATGGACCGGAATGAGACGGTGCTAGATTTGGTGGTGAGTCGGGAAGAGAGATACTCTTGGACTTGTAGAGCAGCAGCTCGCGAAACATCTTCACCCCTTGGGCCCGAATCGGAAATCGACGTAGCCATTTTATATGGTTTTAAGTATTCGAATGGTCTCGTGCTTATCGACAGATAAGAGAGGAAGAAGCTTGAATAGGTGATATTACTACTGTGTGAACCCCACTTATAAACCTTAGCCATATCACCTGCTGTTTTGGGTATCAGAATATCTATTAACAAGAATCTGTTACTCAACCTGTGCCCTATACTCGAACCATTTGAAACTCATGAAAATATTTTCAGTTTTCACAAGAGGAGCCAGTTTAAATGATCTAATCTAAGAGAAAGATGAGGTGCCAAGTGGATTTAATTCAGTTCTGCTAGGTCCTGCGACCCCCATCCCCTAACAAATAAAGGAGTATCGAGCAGGGAAAGCGTGGAATTCTACTAATCTAATGTCTTCTATGAGTTTCAAACAAGTTATAACCTTAAGAAGCAACGGTGAAATGAGATCAGAGTTTTGAACAAGACCTCCACTAGAGCAACACCTTCAACGTGCAGACACTCTCAAGTAGCATGTTTGGAAGGGTAGCATTTTAGAATTCGCCAAGTCTGAAAACTTAAAGTACGTATCTCATGTTTGAAACCGTCCTGTATTGTAGTTAGATATATTTTCTATCTCGCAATGCAATTGCTGACGCATGATGCTAAGACCCGCTTGCTACAACACCAGAACCTGCCGCAACGGCGCAGTTTCTACGGTTTCTTCGATGCTTTTCTACAATCGCTAGTATGGTTATAACGACCATGATCTTAAACCTTCCTCCCATATCTACTTTGTTAGGTGCCTGGAGCAAGGAAATACCATCAGCAATTTATCCAATATGGGTGTCACCTATCATTGTATATAGAAATCACGTACTAGAAATCTTAGCTTTCCCTTCTTCCTTATGCTACTCTTTGGTTTCGCCCATGGGGCTACGACCTCGCCAGTACTGGCACGGACGAGTTTCAAACCATAATTTCGTCCTTGAATAGATGCTACCTTAGCACCCCACGAGGACTTCCACGTAAAGTATTCATTTTGGCTTGTACTAGAAATAAAAACCTCGAAGGTTAGAGACGTAGAGAATATCCCTCTCTTGATCAGGTTGTGGTTTTCGTTTCCTAATGCGATATCCACGGCGCTGCTGAAACTGTGGAAGTGTGCTGAGGCTAATGGTGAGACGGACGGTATCGGTCCCCCGTGCAAAACTACACTGGGTTTACTGGACCAGCTGCTGTGTGTTGAGACATAGAACAGCGGCGGAGAATCGCCGGACAAAGATATACACAAGTCTTTAAATGATCCAGAAGCATGGTAAACGCTGATATCATTTGGAAACAGGTCATCGCTAATATTCCAGTTAGAATCCATTTTGGTATGGGTTTAAGAATTTCTAGATTTGTGATTTGCTATAAGTGAGATACGGAGATTATGGAATTTCATGTTCCTTGAATTAAACGAAATTGTGCTAGGAGATTGAGTTTTCTGGTATGTTGGAGGTAATAATGGGCATTGCTTTGTTAGGTCTTGCATTGCGGGTAATTGTGATCTAATTAACTAAAAAGAAAAATTAACGAGTAGACTATTTATCATACAATTTCTAATTGCAGTTCTAAGATGTTTTACAACTAGATTAAATAGACAGATCTTAAGGTCTACATCATGTTCTCAATATTTTCTAGCGCTGACAGCAGCTCGTACCTAGCCGCCAAGTCCCAAAACGCGTATAAGAAGTCATGGAAAAGCTATGACGCTACTGATCGACAAATTGTTTGCCACAGTAGTAGAGCTGCACTATACTATAGGACTGTGGTTCGTCAACTGCCAATTGGATTAAGGCTGTAGGAGGACGCCCAGCTGAGCCTTGCTGATCTTCAATATGACTTTCTCGACTGGGTAAGCTAATATAATATGGACCAAACAAAGAGATAGAGCTTTAGATGACTCCCACATGCTCGAGCGTTGGGATCAAAACAATGTATTTTAAAGAGGCGAGAATTCATTTTTATATGCTGTTGATCTGCGTCTAGTTAAAAAAAAAGGTACGAGATTGAGTCGATATAACCGACCGAATTTATCTCCATTTATTATAAAATTCATCGCAAACAACGTGTGATAGTAGAATCATGCTTTAAGAAGCCCTATAAGTTCTGCCTGTTCTTCTTCGGTGAATCCAATAGTTTTGCAATACCCCTTGACTCCATTGTATTTCTCCTGCAAGTGTTCATGCATTCGCTCTATCCAATCCTTCGGACAGCCAGCAAAGTCGTCCGAGAGACCAATTGCTCTGATCTCATCCAGTCTGCTTTCCCGTTCTGGTAACAGTTCTTCTTCGCTCATAACATAATCACTCGTCATAGCTGTGATAGGCACTTCTAGAAGGAATAGAATCATGGCAATAATAAGACCCGTTCTATCTTTTCCCTGAGTGCAGTGAACTAAGATTCCAAAATTTGAGGTGGAGCAGAATGCTCGGAGAGCCTTGATACTTGTTAGACAGTATAAAACTGATTGGTAACAAGTGTATTCTTACCTCAGCGATCTCAGGGCCACAATTGTCAATGGAATCATACCCAAGCCCCACTAGCCCTCGAGGCTGCATGACATTCTTTCCTAAAATACTGATTGCTTCCATACGGTATCCGAACGCCATCAAAGTTACTAGCTTACTATGCTAGTATTAGTTTACAGTTGTTTCACGATACCCTCTGACTTACGCAATGTTCCATGTTGAGAGTTGCCACAGTAGACTACGCTCAAAGCCTTTTCCATTGACATTTACTTCAAGGTACTTCATTCCGGGAATCTTCAACGGCTCTGCTAGCGCATCATTGGACTGAACAATAGTTGGAATCTTGAGATCTGCTTCGCGTTTCTTGGCTTGGTTGGCATGCTCAGTTCTATCTCCAGTCAGAAAAACAGACTCGAACCGGGGCTGAATAGTGCCTACACCGTTCGCAAATCCATGATGGTTTGGATACCATATTCTTCCTTTAGCCGCTGTCTATCTGACAATGTAGCATCATCTATGATAATTAGTATGAAATACATAAACAGACCAGGCATAAATACCAGGTCTAGCTGAGCGATAAATCCGACCCTCAACTACATGACTAGATGCTATTAGTTTTCTGTCACTAACAAAATGGTAAAAAGAAAAAGGAGAAATTTGCTCAAGTTTCACATCGTGTAACATTCAAATAGATGCTATTCCACTGTATTCTCAGAGCCATTTTCAACCTTACTCAATCTTTTGAAAAGGGTGTGAGTTGTGACAATAGTGCAATAGTTCCACAGTTTGTTCGATGTGCACGGGGCTAGGACTTAAGAAACGCTGACTAACGTTGTACCCAGAAACCCATTGATAGACTTTCCTACATCACGGAAATTTAGGATGTTATCGAACATCTTTTCTTTTCCTATTATCGAACTCGTTGTGGTGGATTCGTCAAACGTAGGGTCTGCAATGTTGAGCGTGGACAGAGATCGCAATTGGAAAAGTTGGCAGAGTTGGCTATGTGAGGAGAATTCAAATAGACTGCTTACTGACTGGAATCAATTGAAGCTAGTGGAACCAGATTATCCAACTCAGTTATTTTAGAGAAATTATGAACGATATAACAAGAATATATGAGTATGAAGTGCAAAACTTCGGAGGTACAGGCCCCAGTGAATAAGATGACAGTCATCCCTGGTAACGTAACCTACAACCATTTTCAAGCTAGCTTCGGTAGCGTGACCTTACCCCTACTACCAACGTTATTAAATCTCGCCTTTGAACTTACTCATCTACATTATATAAATTTTTCGCGATTTTTAAATTTTTCAGGAATCAATTGAATGTTCGCTGTACATTGCATATCAGGCGCACTTCAGTACAGAATACTCTGTTAGCTGTGGTACCGAAAGCCATCCAAAATATTTACCGAGTCATAAACCTCATCTTGATGGCTTTGTCATTCTCCAAGAACAATTACTCTTATTGTTTACGAAAGGCAAGGCTTACTGTTTCTTACACATATATGTCATCGGTTTTCTTAGCCATCTTCGAGCCGAGTATTGTTACCCCTCGATTGAATAGAATATTTCCCGGAGTTTATGTTAATCTCAATGATCTATCGATTGATCAAGAAGAAACCCGGGAGATTCTCAATCAGCACCTAATGAGTGCCCGAGCAACATCTTCGAATCGTCCTTACTAAGAGCAGATGGAATGGCCGTCGCTGGCTGTTCAGTACCTCGTGCTTCGTTATTGTAGTGTTAAGATGAGATCCAAAGTGAGGTGATTTTAGATGGCATGCTTTAGCAAGGTGAGTCTGGTCTTGCGTATAGCTCCCGAAATAGAGGAATAATCCCATACACCAGTATCACAGCTGCAGTATGAGGCACTAGCTTTATCGCAAGAAAGATGAGGTAGCTGTAGTCTATCGAAATTAAAAGAGCAGCTGAACAATTACCTACATTGCGTGCTTTATCTACTTTTTGGATGGTACGCTTTAAGGAAGTTATTATCGATTATCGACAAAAGTTGTAGCGAAGACAGCAAGGGGAGACCAAGACCAAGACCAAGACCAAGACGAAGACGAAGACGTGAACTAGACCAAAGCTATTACCCACGCAGCAGCTGAGGCTCGAAGCAGAATGATAGGATTTGGAGTACAGTACATTGGACGATGACGTAATATTTCGTTCATTGCAGTGTGATTGCGTTGGCGCGGAATAATAGGGATCTTGATATGTATATGTTTATATATGCAAATCGGATGAGGCCGTCGTAAGGCTCATATATATATATATATATATATATATATACAACTTACAACGTCTTTCTTTCCTGGAGCATATATATATATATATATATATATAGAGCAAGTCGAGTGTATGGAGGTAGACTCGTTAGTGTATCTCCGGCGGCCATCCTTTGTTGCAATTTTCCATATCCACTACTGGCATGCCAGCAACGGAAACAGGACTTCCCGATTCAGGTTATATTGTTTTTGGGGTGGATAAGAGTTGAGGATTGACTACGTAGGAGGGAGAGCCTAGAAAAGTCGGGTGAAAGGTGATTTCCTCGAATCCTTGGTGTCGATCATGGCCTCAGCTCCATCGCCCATGTTGGTATGTAGGACTTTATACGGTAAATCTGTCCATCTGTAAACCGAGATGTATTTATTACAATGATTACAGTATCATCATCACGGGGATATTTATGAGCAGCACTTGAAAGTAAAACACACCACCAACCACAGCTGGTGAGGCATTGATATATATCACGATTGAATACGTATCTGCCCGAGATGCAATTGTTTTCTCCATGGCTAACACTAAGTTTCCCTTTTGGTGTTGTGAAATCCAGATACACTGAAATCTTAAATTAATTCCACTACTTACTGTAATATAAATGATGGGCATTCCTTGAGCCGCTTTTAGGTTTATGTTTACGGCTGGTTTACGGGCGATGACATCATCTACTATTGCCTGGACCGCCGTGTAAAGCTGTTGTGCGGCGGGAGGCGGGGAACTAGCAACAGCACCATGATGTATCATCTGCTAACCATTCGATGCTAGCCCAGAGTTTGTTGATATGAGCTGTATCTCCTCTTCTCCTCCCCCTTCCCCCCTCCTCTTTCACGAATTCATACGATACCCTACCCCCTAATAATCTACAACCTTCCTAATCTACCTAATTCCTTCTGCAAGGCAGCCTCATAGGACCCAGAGAGAGAGAGAGAGGAATTCCTTTGTGAGTCTCACTACCGATATCACGACTTTACCACTCAAAACACACCGTCTGCGATTACCTTGCACCATTACGCTACCTATCCTCGAGCCCTTCACATACCGCAAAACCGCAGCCCCGCAAGTATGGCTGCCGTCAGTAAGGCTACTGCATCTGGGCCATTTGACTCGACTACCAACCAAAAGTCTACCAATTCAGCCAAACTCGAAGACCAGGCCGCAACAGCTGCTTTGTTGGCCACTGGCCATGGTCGCCAGAAGAGTAGGTCTGGCCAGGAATACCTGGACAAGAACCACAAACTCTCATCGGCTGGTAAGTGTGACCTACGGGATTGACGGAGAATAGGGAAACATTAGCTGACGTCTTACCTCACAGGAGCTGCCGCTTCTCTAAAATACGCACAACCACAAGATCTTCCTAGCTACCCATCTGCAGGTTTAAAGAAGAGCGATTCGGCTGCTGGTTCAGCTGCGAGTCACGGATGGGCCAACCAAAAGCAATTCGAGCACTGGAAGCCCGACCCATCAGCGTCAGCTTCTGCGGCTGCTATGCAAGCAAAGGATTATAAAATGGCACCTCTTTGGAAACCGGAGCAAAGCGCAAACGGGGCCAAAGCAGCGCTTATGGCACACCGCGATGGTGGGAAGGTGGATATATGGCACCCAGAAGCCGACTCTCCCTGGGGCAACTCTGCAGCAACGCAAGCATTCAAGAAGTACGGGGCGGGAACTTTGTCTCCACAGCTGGATTATGGATACACAGCGCTTGGTCGGCAGGGTTCTCTTATTGCAGCAAACGGAGCGATGTCACAGGGTAGAAAGCGAGCAAATACGACTCCGGTTAAGATAACTACACCTGAGACTTACCCAGATGAAAAAAGGGCAACCTTCAATGCGCTCAGCGCTGCGACCTCTGCTCACAAGCAGAAGAGTAGGGGTGAGATATCTCCTACCGGTGGCTCTTCCCCATTCACCAATATGCCCCGAGAGATGTTCACTTCTCATCCTCCTGTAAAGCCTGAAGTGGATGAAAAGAACAGACAGGATACTCTCCATGCATCTGCGGTAGCCATGGCGCAGGGAATGTATAAGCAGCAACAGAAGCAATTCGAAACGGCGACAAATTCTCTCAGTCAACGTGGTGCCAGAGCTGCTCATGGCAGGTCGGCATCAATATCGACAACAGGTGAAGAGGCTGAGCCTATGCGCTTCAACAGTCTTCAAGAAGCCGCTCATAAGCTAGCCCAAGAACGACTTGCTAAGTTGCACGACGAGCATAGTAAGAATCGCGAATACCGTGATTATTATGGTAACAACGATCACCCTCGGTCCCGGTTGTCAATTAGAGGTCGCACTCGACGTAGAGCCTCAAGTGATGGGATGTTGGATGAAGATAGGGAACAATCCAATAAAATTCGTGCCCAGATGTCTATGTTTTCAAGCAACGTCACTCAAATTGACGAGAAGAAGCGGAAACAAGACCGCGAAGCACTTATCGCTGCTGCTCAACGTAATGTAACTAAAAAGCTACATGGAATGGACGAAAAGGTGTTCGCTGAGACTGGCCAAGTTGCACCATCTCTACTGAGCGAGTGGGAACTCAAGGCTCATGCTGCAGCACAGGCAAATAGTCAGAACCGTATGGAGAATTACGGAAAGGTTGATATTGGCGGTGGTAAATTCATTGATCAAGCTGCGGTCGATTTAATAGCGCAAAGAAATGTACAGCCTGTGTTGGACGAAATCAATCTAAAGGCCGAAGCTGAGCGCGAAAGACAAGCTGCAGTGAAACTCGAGCAAGAAACCCAAGCTCAGAAAGTTGCCGAGAAAAAGGCAAAGGAGCGAGAAACAAAGGAAATCAACAAAAAACTAAAGCGTAAGACAATCCTCGTTGTACTCCTAAACTTACACTAACTTTTCTCAGAGCAAGATAAAGAAGAGGAAAAGCTGCGAAAAGCTGATGAGAAAGCAACCAAGAAAGAAGAAGAGCGGCTTGCGAAAGAAAAACGAAAGTCCCTGAAATCCGAGGAGAAGACTGCTGAGACAGTTCCCGTGGTAAAACCAGAACCCGTTAAGACGGAATCGCCCATTGTTCCATCTACTACTGCTACCTCCGACAACCAGGCTTCTCGTCCTGACAGTACAATTGCCGAACGCCGCGAGGTTACAGCTGCACCACTACCTATTCGTACTTCAATGGAAGATCAAGCAAGCTTACGGATGAGAGAGAATGCCGATGCAGCGAATGGGTCGGAGATTACTCCAATGTCACCAGAAAAAAGCCCGAAGAGCGGTAATGTTAAGGGCTGGTTAAAGTCGAAGTTCTCCAAAAGAAATAGCAAGATTGAGAAGACCTCCCCTAAAACCTCTCCCAAGGAGAGTCCGAAGGATGAGGGGTTTGTCGGTGGAGCAGCTTACACAGGGAGAGCCACGAATGACAGTACTGTAAGTCTTGGAGCCAAAAGCTCATCGGTAAGAGATGTGGCTCTTGCTGGCAAGGAAAAGGATGTGGAAGCACCGAGCACTCCTCCCGATGCCGAAGAAAGGGTCGGGAGATCAACGAGCAGAGCTTCAACAGTCTCCTCGCTGAGCGATGAAGCAGAGTTTCAAGAAGCAACGGATCACTTTGATGCCGACTTGACACCGCCGCAGCCAAAATTCGCGGCGGATAAGGCCCACAGCCCTGCTAGGGACTCCAAGTTTAAGGAGATTATTGATTGAATGAAGAAAAGAAAGAATGTACATTGGCGAACCAGGCAAGCGTATACACGGTCATGGACTGGGACGGAACGAGAGAAAGGAGCGTCGATATCTACTTACTTTTTTGCAAGCGACAACTCGGAATGGTCATTGGACAAAGCGAACAAACATGTAGGATTAGCGTACACAAGTAGGCGGCAATTGTATGTACAATTTAATTCAACATTTAGAGATGCTCTTAGTCATTGTGCTTGTGTCATGATCTTCAATTCATAAATGCTCCCAACCTAAACGCCAGCTTGGTGCTTTACTGTTTTGCTAAGTTCTAGCCCATGGCTCCAAAATCCAATTTCCGCGCAATCTTTGCTGTGCGCTCATCATCCACCACTCCGGGTCGACGTTTCAAATCGGCCACCACTGCCTCCTCACCACCGCCTTTCCTAGGCAAATCTACATTCTTCGTCGGCTTGGGCTCAGAAGCCCACCACTCGTGCTCCAAAATCTGTCGCGCCGTGATTCGCTTACGGGGATCTAGAATAAGCATTTTCGACAACAAGTCACAACCCTGCGGGCCTGCAGTGCCGAAATAGCCCAGATAGTAGTCTTTTGGGTGGACAGGTATTGGCGGCTCTGTCACTGTGTATTCGGGGAGTTTGCTGACCCCTGGCCAGTTTTCCTCGGTAGGGGTACCGACTGCTTGAGAGATGAGGTTGATTTGGTGGACTTCGGTGTCGCCCGCTATATATGGCACGCGGATAATGAGTTCTGCGAATACCAAGCCGACTGACCAGATGTCGACGGCTCCCGAGTAGTGGCGTGCGCCGAACAGTAACTCAGGTGGCCGGTACCATCGTGTTATGACATTGGAGGTCATTGGCCGGTATGGATCTGCGAACGACCGCGCAAGACCGAAATCTGCAAGCTTAACTTCGCCGTCTGAGGCAATGAGTAAATTGTTGGGTTTGATATCGCGGTGCAGTACAAAATTCTCATGGCAGAACCAGATTCCACGAGAGAGCATGCCCATCCAGGCTTTTATGTCAGCGGTTCCATAGTGTATGTTCTTGGTGTCTTTGATCAGCATCTCTAAATCGCCCAGTGGGAGGAATTCGAGAACAAGGTTTAGGTTCTGGTCTTTCGAGGAGAAGACGCCGAGGAGAGAGATGATGTTTGGATGGGAGAGTTCTTGGAGATGTTTGAGTTCGCGGATCGCATCTGGTGCCATACCCTCGGTGTATTCTTTCTGGATCTTGATCTTTTTTATAGCTACTTGTTGTGAGGGGTCGCTTTTTAGAGAGCCTAGGTAGACATTGGCGTAGGTTCCTTCTCCCAGTTTCCGGCCCTTGGTGTACTTGTTCTTTTCGGCTTCATTCATCTGCTCTGCAATATCATCCACCTGGCCGGGCGAGTCTGCGGGTGTAGTTGCCATTGACGACGTCCATGGGGGATGATGAACGTCGAGCATCTTTGTATTTGAGGTGTGCTCAACCACCGGCGACGTTATTGTTTTCGCCATGAGCACTAGATAATCTTGAACTGTCGGTACTAGATCATTGGGGGTAGGTCCAAACCTAGGAATATAGGATTTCACAACTTCAGTTGTGGCCACTGTGAAGTGCTGATGGGGTTTTTTTGGTTGAAGCTTGTTGAAGCTTGATGAACCAGGCTGAGGCACGTAAGGAAGACAAGGCTGAAAGAATACTGTAACCAGACCGGCCTGTGGAGCCGCATTTTTTTTAACTCTTTTATGGGACCCGAGATCTGATTGGTTCGGAGGATCCAAGGCTTGTTTTGCACCCGAGCCGAGATGTGGTTCGGGTTCGGGGATATGATTTTCGAACGCCGACGAGACCCACTGAGGGTGGGCAAGATCACTGACGTCATGCCAGCAAACAGATTGCTTTTACTTTCGTACTTTTCGTAGCTCTGAAGCATCAACCGGCTCCCGGGTGGGAAAATGCTTGCGCAGAAACCATAAGAGTAGCATCCAATTAGCCATAAAGCCAATGCGTACTAGCACCGTAGTATGGGATTTTATCATCTGTGGCATATCCATTCCACCACACGATGGCGCGTCCAATTTAACTCCATTTTATCTCCATCTTAATACTGTACAGTAATCCCGGATGATGTCAAGCAAGTTGATGAGCAATCCATGAATCCCGCCATTCAGCTCCAGTTATCTGCTGACAGAACGAACCAGGGCAAGGAGAATGCGTCGAATGGCTAGGCAAGTGCAAACCAATTCAACACGTCGGCCAAGCATCATGAGCACTACACTTTCTCGGCACTCCCGCAAAAACTGTTGATATACTCGGGGTTTGCCCACTTGCATTCATTTCACTCTCTTATTGAATATTCATATACTTTTACGTTGTACTTGTCTCCGATCCATTTCTGTTCTTCCTTCAATCCAGCGGTAGTGCCTTCATCCATCCAGACAACCAGGTCTCGTTGATCCTAATACTTACGTATACTTGTATAATACGGACAACATCATGTGGGGGGTATCATACTGGGTAAGTTCAATGCACAGATGTCACTCATTTCGGATACTTTGGTATCCCCTCAATCGCACCAGAATCTAATAGTTCCCTCAGGTTTTCCCAGTCATCTCCTCTCTCTGCTGGCTAGGCATGCTCATGGGCCTCCTCATCCACTGGAACGTTGACGGAAAGCCGCATTACCCATCCATGGACCCAACCCAAAAGATCGCATACATATCCGATGTAGGGGCCCAATCCCTCAAACCGCTGTTCATCGCCGGTTCCTGCGTAACCACCATCTTCCTCGATCTCTCATTCTTGTCTGAGCGCTACCTACGGCACAATGGCAGACTCGTCGCCAACACTTCCTTTTTCCAGAAACTCTTGAGCTGGTTGAGCATGTTCTTTGCTGGTGTGGGAACCGTGGGCTTGATCTGCCTCAGTATTTTCGACACTTTGCGCCATCCTACACTGCATGATCTTTTCCTGCTGTTGTTCATTGCTGGATACGTCATTTCGGCCGTGTTCATATGCTGGGAATACCAACGTCTCGGAATACGTATGTTATATTTTTATTCGCAAGCTTTTGATGGTAGACTAACATTTGCCCCCAGATTTCCGCCAACACCGAGTTCTCCGTAACTCCTTCTGGATCAAGCTAGTCTTCATCCTCATTGAAGTAGCCCTTGCAATCGCCTTCGGCACTTGCAACTTCAAAAAGATCTACGATGCCGCAGCAATCCTTGAGTGGGCAATTGCTTTTGTATTCACCTTCTACGTACTTTCCTTCATCTACGATCTCATTCCGGCCGTTAAGACGCGCGGCGCGCCTCTGAGTCGGCCAACTGAGATGGCAATGGAAGCCAATGACGGAGATTCAAATAATATGAACGGAAGAAATACGGCGGAAAGCGAGAGAACGTTGGGAAGAAATGATGTGAGAAATGTTGATGGAGTGAAGCCTCCTGTTGGGAGAAACTTCTAAGGCTAAAATGGGGTTTATGACGACGAGGGGAGGCCACGGCGTTTCGGTACATTATTTCTGGATAGCATTGCAGTGGAGTTTGGGTGGGAAGATAGCGTTGGCTTGATGACCTATATGTGCTTGACACGAATAGATGAATGGATAGGGATCATAAAAATAATACAACTTAGAACTTATATAAAGAATTTCCTCCAGGACACGCATCAAATAATCACAGTAGAAGATGTTAGTAATGACAGTCAACTCAGGCTCATTCTCCCTTATGAAGAAAACGATTGTGTTATTGTTAAGATAATATATTCATATTTGCTTATATAGGTTTGTGTATCTATTCAAGATCTACATGAGACCGCATCCCATCCCATACATCGACCGTTCCACATCTCGTTTGACCGTGTACCAATCCGCTCTTCTCTCTGCAAATTCATAGACCTCCTCGGCCCTGAAGATACCATAAAAGCGGTCTCCATCAGCAATAATGGTGGCCATCTCTTTAGCGTGCTTGGCCTCGATCAGGTATATCTGACTCAGCTCTCGCAATGCTTTGAAGTACTGCAACAGGTCCTGATTGCGTAAGGTGCGAATATACTGGTAGTAGATGTTCATGTCCGAAATCATCTTGATGGCGCCATCCGTGGAGATGCGTTGTCGCTTGATGTGTTTGCATAAAGCAGTGAATAGTCGCAGTCCAACTTCTTGGTTGAATACATCCAGCATGTTTTTATCGGTGCTACCGTTCAGCATCTTAGTATGTGCTTCAACAATAGATACAACTTGCTCTGCGGCCGCTGTAGGTCCGATCCCGATATCTGCTGCGGAACCGTTCGCGGCTGGTAAGGGATTGTAGTCTGTGGGTAGCGTGACGGTAGCGCAGACATATTCGACCTCGTCCATCAACACGTCGATGCCTTTGTTCAGACCAGCTGCAACACGTTCGTCTAGCATCTGTTCGAACTTCTTCTTTGCTTTTACTGCAGGATCTAGGAAATCGTTTTTGTCCGTCAATCTGGTGGCGGCAAGTTGTTGCTCGTAAAACACATCTATCATTTGAGAAATCAAGTCTCCAACGTTGACAAGCTCGAGGAATGTCACGAGGGGTGCTACACTCTGCTTATGCTCGCTGACCTCTCGAGGATTGTAATTTGAAAGATGGTCTACTGCTTTGTCGAATCCTGTCTTCACGTGTCTATTTCCAAGGATCTGAAGAAGGCTAACAAACACTGCTAAACACTGCTCCCGTGCCTCCTCACCAGTCTGGCCTCCTAGCCGGACAAACAAGGCAGCCCGCTCGATACTGGACTTGGCCGTATGTGTCAGGTCTAATGCAATTTCTATGCTGAACAGTGATCGGATGCCTTCAAGTCTCGAAGCCATTAAAGCGGCTTTCGCAGCCAGTTCGTCTGTTGGAGCTTCGGAAGGCAGCGGTGTACCACTCCGGCTTCCATTGGCATCTATTCCGGATATAGGAAGGCTCGATGTTGAAGGAGATAGTCCCGATAGACCTGTCGGAGTTTGCAGACCGCTTGCGTGCATTGCTACAGGCGCCGCAACAGGCTTGTTGGTTGCGAAAGGTGATGAGAGTGGTAAATTTCCTACCACATTCACAGGCATCATAACAACTTTTTTGAAGGAACTCAAGAAATCCTTCTTGTCTGCCTGCCGATTGAAGTTTCCCATGAAAAATGATTCTGTTGTGGCATCTTCTGCCGACAATTTATTCTCCCAATTGCCGACTTCTTGCTCGGCAATCCTCTTGAAATAATCAAGTTCTTCGGACAGGTACAAGTCTATATGAGGTTCGAATACTCTTGCTATAACCGCTTTAACACTCTCCGGAAAATTCTTTGCGGAGTTGTTTGAAGGTTTAAGCGTAAAACCAAATTGCATGCTCTGTTCAAATATTCCAGATACAGCTTTCAAATAGGATGGTATACTTCGTTCGTGAGCCTCGTCAAATAAAGGCGTAACGTATTCCATCAGTATATCTTCCCCTACCTTGTCCAAGAATATTTGCAATACATCTACTCCTGCGGGAAATACCCGATCAATAATATTAGCTTGCTCATTGAGCTTTTTGGAAAGTGTTTCCAAGAATAAATGAGATGGCTGAAGATCTATGGCTTCGGAGGAAGCTTGTCGCAGACAGTCCATGGAATTGGCAAGAATTTCTCTATCTGAGAATATAGGGTGTTTCTGGACAAACAGCTCAATTCCCGCATGGCCTCCATTGAGAACTCCCAGTACATTGGCATACCGACGCATTCTGCCGTCAACATCCCATGCTTCATAACCCTGCTCAAATTCTCGCAAGACAGCATTTTCAAATATGCCAACCATGGTGACCAACTTCTCTTCCCGTTGTCTCCAACCTTGGGCCCAATCGCTTTTACAAAATATTAATAGATGTGAAAGCATCTGTGCTTGCTGCTCGGGGTCTCGATAGACCCTAAAAATAACAGGGTCGTTATGACTTCTAGATTTTGCAAGATCGAAGTAAAACGGTGCTAAAGCTGCGTATATCCGGCCGTACTCCTTCCTCGCGGAACCCCGTATTGATCTCACGTCGGTGAATACATTCAACAAAGCCTCGGGATCCAGCATTGGCGCCCTTGAAATCGGCAATTGCCTTTCGGCAATAGGTGAAGATAACTTCATATCTTCAAAGCCATCGATAGGGTTCTTTCCAGTTTCATGGGACATTCTCTGTCGCTCTTCTTCCAGCCCAGCATCGAAAAGCGTCGTACTTGTTTTATGTATGCTGCCAGCTGCGTGTCCGTTGACACCTATCCCCGCTCTCTTCCCCTGCTCTTCTGCCCGTATCCTCATCATTTCTCTCTTCGCCTTCAGCGCTTCCTCAAAACGTTTCCTGGCTTCCCCATCATTCCAAACCCCCATAACTTTTAGCCGCTGCACCCACCGAGAATCCTCGTATACCATTTCTTGCATGCGTTTACAGGTGCGGGCGAAGCTCATCAGGTCTGGAATCGGCAGGTAGTCGAGAATTGTAGATATGATCTCTGCTGGGAGGATGGGCTTGCTTTCAATCATTTGCGTCGCTTTCAAGCTCATCAAGACATTCTTCCTAGGTCCTCCAGTAACTGGAGCCCTTTTGAAGCTCGACATGGTGAGAGAATAACCAGTCGATTATATCGTGAAAAGGTATCCAAATCGTAATGGTGCCGTTGTTCTGTGCTGGAAGCTCCGGTAGTAGAGGCAGGATGTCATGATGGTTCGGGTGGGTCGTTTCGAAGTACAGTCTCCTTCGCTTACCTCCGTATTTCTCCCTTAAATGCCAAGACAAGCCTGATACCCCTGGGTTCGCTTCTTCTCTTTTCAAAATCAGCTGTAAAGAAGTCGAAAAAGGGGAATGTGATCAGAGTGTTATTCTAAATTTAGAATGAATTGAGTAGCTTTGAAAATATACATAGTTCTTTATTTTGAGTAAATTACAGCAATTTGCTTACAAACATCCAAGCAGGAATTTGGAAACACATAGAGGCAGCGACATATATAATATCTTTGGAAAAAGAACTTTCCCCAATGGCGAACTCTTGCACACTTGAGTTGCTGTTCTTGTCAGAACTTGATCCCAGTAATCCATATATTACTTGCTATCAAGGCTTCTATTTTAAGTCTTTTAACAGGAACCCTCCAGGAGAAAAATTATCATTTACAAATGACCCCACCCTCTCTTAACTGCTATGCATATATAGCAAACGTCAAAATACCGATAGGGCCAACTTTAGTCCTCAGTATCTCAATCTAAGGCTTGCATTCATAAAGGGATGCGTCCCAACTTACACCTAATCCTTAAATTTTATTAGACCGAAATAGAAGGTGTAAAAAACCCGAAAAGACAAAACTGTGGCTTTGGGTCTCTGGCTTTGGGTCTCTGGCTACCCATGAACTCTAAACTGCATGCACCAAGACCAGATCATATGATATTGCCTGCAGTATTTGGCTAGACTTTACCAGATAATAGTCCAGACCATGAGCGTCACACCGAGTCAATCAAAATGCTTCCTATTCTGGGTCTGAATTCTACCAAACTTTCTCTGCACAAATGGCTGTGACTATATTTTCGATAGATGAGAAAAACACTACAGGCGTACGGCTTGATCGGTTACTTATAAAGTGTGACTCGCAGAGCCGCGTTCGGACAGGAAGAACCAGTCTGAGCTTTGTGGATTGAGAGAATAGCAGCATCGTTAAGCGAAACTGGACTATTGTAGGACGAGTTGCAGAAACAAGAGATTCTCACCGGAGTGATATGAGGTCATCTCTTCTCTGCACAAAAATAAGGTATTAGGGGCGACTGCTGTTCTTGTCCTGTCAAAAAGGGCCTTATGCTTAAAAATGTGTTTCCGTCTAGACGGAACCCCCGTCCCAGGAGAGAAAATAACTTCAAACTCTAAAACCTCAGAACATATGGACACTGCATTCAGGATTATTCGGGAAGGCGGATGTTATGCTATCCAACTCCGACAAGCTTCAAATACGACAGGTAAGAAATCCAATGTGGCGGGGCGATCTATCAAAATGTAAGTTCGTGCAATCAAAACCCTTCCAGCAAATAGCTCACGGACTTAGGCGATTCCGTGGACATAAAGTTAAGATGAAGGTTTCAAAAATAACTTTGTTTGCTGTCAAATGCACAATGGATAATACTTCATAATCAAGTATTGATGAACTCTCTCTCTTCTCGCAGGCTTTGCTCTAAGACAGATACAGAATAAAGATATTTGCCAACTGCTAAACGCAATCCCGAACCCGTGTCACTATGATATAATGCACGCTTATAATACAGTGGGTGTTCACAAGAGCTAACCAATAAAATATCACAAATTCTTATTTGAAATCTCGAAACCTTATCAATGACGATGGTGACATGTACGGAGTACACATCATGAGTTTCTGTTACTAGTATTACTACACTACATGATGTTCTGATCTCTGGTACTTAAGCCAGTCACCTCTCTGGGAAACTACAGTATTCAAACATCACAAGATTTTAAGTCAATCTGTTTGTTAAACCATCAAAATGCGAATAAGCACGTTTTTCTTTCTCTCGCTGAGTACCTTGGTGTTTAGCACATCACCGCTGTTTAATCCCACAGAGTAACCACCCACCGCCTCGAGATCTATGTATAGGTGATTGATTTTTGACAACAGAATAACAATGTGGGAGCGGCCAAACTTCGTTGGCTGGTTTGAGTCTTACGACACGCCATATCACGGAATGTGTCACGATCTCCCCGACGCCATCGATGGAACCATACGCCCGGTCGCGTCTATCCAGATGGGAAGCGGTATCTCCGTCTGTCTTCTATACCTCCTCCATGGCTGCAAGGGGGACCCATCGGCTCCTGGCCCGAAAGCCAGAATAACCGACACGAAATTGTCAATCCGATATTCGGACAATGTACAAAATGTGGGAAGTGTGCGCTGTTTCAAGAAACGAGATGATACAACTGGACGGTATTAGTGAGTCCGCCCAGGCTAATAATTCGATCTGCCTGCTAATAGGTATGCTGTATTAGGGTAGCGGTGTTCAGACGCGGGTTTTTCCAAGCATAGGAGAAGAAAGACGTGCAGCTACGTCCCGACAAGAAAAATGCTATGAGCTCAAGGATCAGGTGTATGGCTCCGTAGGGTTTATCTATATGGGTGAAAAAGCGGGCTATTGTAAGCTTTTCTCTTCAGAAAAGCGTCAAGGAAGTGTTCTTCAGACGACACAATTGCCACAGGTTACCCTCAATAAAAACGAAGTAGATGCTATCCTATTGGATCACCAGTATCAGACTCTTGATAGTAGGTAGGCATAGGAGTATTTATCTGTAGGTTTAAGTGTTTAACTCAAATTTTAGAATTAGAGATTTTCCGGTACTTTACTTTCAATCTTACAGTAATGCCTGCATACACACTTTGTAATGTGCAATAATCAGGATTTGATATATTATGATCTAGAAATTCGCTCCTCAGCCATTTACCACACATTCGACCGATTATCGACAGCTTCTTGCTCAAAATTAAGCACCCCAAAAGTGCCCAATGCTACCAAGGATGTATTTTTTGATCGCTGGCTATCATAGATGAAATTTGATGCCCTGCGTATTTCAATGAGAAAAGCCCGCGTACATGGCTGAAGACCACTCACTACTATAGTCAGTACCAATATCTACAACTATCAGATATACATTTACCTTCAAATTCATTAGAGAGAATCTTCTCCCAAGAGATCCAAACTCCTCTTCACGGCATCGATATCTACGTCGATTTCCATTCGCTTCTTATGAAGTTTCTCTAACTTTTCTCTCAACCTCTCGCTATCTCCAACCACCATCTCTGGGGATAACCCACCCTCATAGGAAAGATTTCGTTCGTTCATACTACCACTCGTTTGGACTTGTTGTCCGAGAATCGATGGCGGTAGCAGGTTTAACGACTGGGAAGAATGACATCGTTTCTGATGCTCATAGAGGTTAAACTTCCTTGGGAATCCTCGGACGTGACGCTTGCATGAAGTGACCGGGCAGCAGTAGGTCTGTGATCCGTGGACCTCGCGGCTGTGTCGATCCAGACCGCCTTTGTTACCAAAGCGAGTGTGTCTGCAATTTGAGACTTGACAGATGTAAGGCTTGCTGTGTTTAGCTTCGTGCTTTCTGAGGTGCGTCAGTGTTGGCGTTAAGTCAGTTGTAGAAAGAGAGTGTACGAACCGCAAAGCAGATTCGGACGGGAACTCTGAGTCTTGTAAGCACTCGGGGACTAAACATCGTAGCTGAGGTTTATCACCAGCCGATTTTCCCGACTCGAAAGGGGTAGCGGTCGCAATGATTTCGGTATCCATATTATGAACGGGGTTTTTGCGAAAAGGGAAATGCTCTCTGAATGGGTACCGGTCAGCTACTGGGCAACGAAATGTGATTAATAGATTTAATTGAAAAATTAGGGAGTTCAGCGAGTGCAGGCTGCATGTTCCATACCCTACACAGTCGTCCTTGGTATTGTCTAGACTGCTGAACAGCTCGTTGTTATCAGCAGGCACATAATTTACGTCTGTGGATATGTAAGTAAATTTGCTCAAAGGTAGAGGACTTAGAAACACTCACGACCTTGATCACTGCTAGTAGTATTCAAAGGATACTGATCTACGTGCAAATCTTTAGATAAGTTAGCAATACAGTCTAAACCCCTCCTTAGTCTATACTTCCTAACTATATAGATATGGGAAGTTGTAATAATACGGAAGGGCATGAAAAAGGGGGAAGAAGACGATGGAAAACAGAGGAGAAGGTTTAGGGTGGAGTGTGGAGTGTGTATTATTAGATGCCACTCTATGTTTCCACTTACTATATTCATGTTGACCGACAGATTGTTCAGAAGAGGAGAGCTCCCCTAAAATTGTAGTACTTTAGCATCGAAGTTTCGCCAACAGCTGTTAAATCCGAGGCTATCTTACACGTCAAATTAGAAGTCATTGGGTGACTATCGGTACCGAATGAATTCAAGTCTTGGAAAGCGTCAGGTTTTGGCAGACTAAGAAAATCGACGTGAGCGTCATAGGTGTTCTGACCACTGGCAGTATAATATTGCTGAAAATCATCAAAGTTAGTAAAGTTCTGCATAGTGCCTGTAGTGAAGAGTAGATGGTTACATTAACGCAGCGGACAGTGCTTTCTTAAAAAAATTATCTTTTGCTGTAAGTTTCATCGCTAACATCGTCGCAGCGACTGTCGCAGCGACAGTTGAAGCGACTCAGTTGAAGCGACAGTTGAAGAGACGGTTGCAGCGACAGTCGCCGCGACAGTCGCCGTGACAGTCGCTGCGACTATTCCCAAAAGCGACTATACCAAAAGACTGTCCCAGAGATTGTCGCTAAGGTTGTCGCTGGGATAATCTCTGCGACCATCTCAGCGACAACGTTAGGATAGTCGCTTTTGGTATAGTCGCTTTTGGGACAGTCGCTGGGACAGCATTTTATTCGCTGGGACATGGGTAATTATATTCGAACTGTTTTGAGAGCGCACACCGCCGTTTAGTTATCGTAGATTGGCACATAAAAGTTACACAGGGCAAACTCTGCCTTGTTTCTTGGGTGGAAGATTATTGGTGTAGCGATGTCAATGGCTCATCTCGCAATGCTATTTGTGTATCCTCATCATCAGGCGAGGCTGCTAACCTTCCATCCTCAAGCCCAAAGTAACTTCGCTCCGATACTGAGGCTGTAGGTACCTGTTTGTGTACTTCGTAGAAGTCAAACGATAACTCGGTATCATTGAGCTGGTGTTGGTAGGTGTTACGCCTAAGAATCGGGGCGAATTTGCCTTGGGCGACGCCTGCAACTTATTGCATCACCAATCCGCGTCAACGGAACGGCTATGTAGCCAGTCCGGTTGGGTCAGAATTCGGGCTTTGCCTTATTAGGCGTTGACATGGTACTTGTCTAGTAAATTCTTCGATTGCATTGTTTGGTGCATCTTGGTCGTCGAGAATCCTTGAAGTGGTTGAGCCAGAGATTTCATTGTTTCTTTTTGGTTTTTTTTTAGCTATGCTTCCTAACGGTTGCTGACCATTTTCTACATGGTTGTAGTTTAAGAAAGGGTTCACCCTTGAACTTCATCCCTATGGGCAATTGGTCGCCACGTTGGACAACATGTCTCGGTCTGAGTTGCCCATTACTACTTGTGCCATCAAAGGAATTTGGCAACGTAGCGCTTCTAGGTAATTGTAACTACAATCTTTTTATCCTCGACAGTATGGCGGCCTTTTTTTTTTAATTTGCCAACATCTTATACATGAGAACTTTCTCTAATTTAGAATATCGGAAGAGTTGCCAGTAAGGAGCAGATTTAAGCACCAAGTCCTATTCTATGTTCTTTAACAACTCTCTGTTGTTTATATTAAACCTCCATTTGATTGGGTAGTGTATAACCATTCACACTGACCTCCTCTCATCCCAGCCACTAAGCTGACAAAAGCCGAACATATCCTTCTGCATTTGTGTCTAAGGCTGGCCATAGAACATGTCTTCTTCGTAATGGTCCTATTGATCAATCTCAAATGGCTCGACTTCGAACGTATAGAAAGAGTATCGGGTGCTCCTCGTTAAGGAGGAGGGAGGTACTTTATTGTTAAAGAATCCCACCAATTCTTCTGTTAAAAAGTATTGTTAAATGTGCTGCAATTCAATATCGATGCCAGTACTATCCTTAGGCGATATGATGTCCCAGTGCAGTACAATGCAGCTGCGTTGATTCCTCGTCAGAACGGCCGCTCATTGACGACAGTTGACAAGCTCCCCTTACCTAGAATTATTCTAGAGCTTACATACAAAGTGTTTTATCAGCCAGGCCGACTCAAAACTTAAATTTGGCTTTCCCTTTCTTTGGCTTTTCTTACCCTTTGTTTGTTTTTTCACGGGCGGATTTAGTCGGCTTCCCGGCACTCTTAACTCCTTCGGTCGTCTCGATTCTCCCTTCTTTCAAGCGCCACTTTGAGGAGGGCACAATCTACTTCGTAAGATTGTTACGGTCCCGTACAGTACGTATAGGTTGTACACGCACCCACTGGCCAACACTGGTGCCTGGTGAAGCTTATGTGGTTGGCATGGAAGATGATTTGGCAGGATTCCGAAGGGCAAAGAGAAGCTTTACCGTACCTTACACCGCTGCACCGCTCGGCGACCAAAAGGAAGAAGAAGAAAGAGCCTGGACTTTCATTGAACTCGGATATGTCATCAAGGATGAATGGCAGACCGAGGCCAAAAGGCTTGTTTTTGAGCCACCCTCCACCAAACCTTCCCCCCGCAAAATGGCAAGAACTAACTGGCCTGGCCCATGATGGATGAATAATGAAGGATTGAAATGAATGAACGATGATGCCCACATTTTAGCATTTGATGCGGCGACAAAAGGGCGGCCCATTGGTGACGGACCCGGACAAAATCAACGCTCAGCAGGCCGACATCCCAACAATAGTGGGATTGCCATCATGTATTTCCAGTATGTATTCGTCGCTGTCGCCTAATGAGAATTCTAAATTCCGAGCTCCGAACTCCGGGTTTGTCATTGGTGAATCAGTCAGCGTACATACTGTATATGAGATTGCATGTTGACTGACTCGAGACTGACTCAACTTCCAGCAGCTTAAAGTTTGTAGACTGGACTGGCTGCTAAATTGTGGATAGCAAACAAACACGTACCCAAGGACCAGCCATTCGAATCTTATAAAAGAAGTCGAATTTGTAGCAATTAAATACAATAACACAGGAGAAATAGAAATTGTATTCATCAGTCAGGGATGATCATAATCATAGTTAGTAGTGTCGTGGTCCTGTATCTATGCTTATGCCTAATGCTTAAACCTCGTGGTTTATACTGTACCTGATAGCTATATACTTAAGGGCTAGAGCTAGAGCTAGAGCCAATGATAGATAGACGATGACGATGCATTTGCTATGTAAGTCATCTCATCATCTAATCATCACATACAATTAGTCCGCTCCGTACTGTACAGTACTATATTGTATGTACGGATTACTGTGTAGTAAGTATTATTATAACTCGACTATACTCTACTATACTAATATACTATACTACCAAGTATACTATATCATACCATACTACTACAATAAAATATACTATACGGTACAGTCGTGTATTTGGTCTCCCGTACATACTGTGCCATCTAGATGCGGTTCGGGCCCGAGCAACTGATAACGCCCCCTCCTCCACCCCCCCGTCATCCAGCAATCCTGCTGCCCACCCGGAAAAAAGACAGAAGAGAGTCCCAGAGAGACCCAAACTAAACCACGGTAGGCAACGTACGGCTAGACGGCATAGGAAGGTAACTGTAATGCTTGCTGTATGGCCCGACGGGCAAATGTAGATTATGTACTTACGAGAGAGAGTAGGTGATTTCTGTAGGTCTGACTCTGCTTTCATCTCTCATGCCGGGTTGACATTTCTCGAACTTCCTTCCTTCCTTTCCGCTTGTCACTTCCTTGGTCCGCTCATGGATCAACATACCAAGACTTCTTGACACTTTTGAGAATGGCTGACCCTAGCCACGAGAAAGAATATGGACGTCCTGTAGACCCTGCCGCAGACACTGATCTCGTCCACCAGGATGAGCCGGTCGATGATGACGATGTCGATGTCGATAGGAAGGAAAAGGGAAAGGAATACCGCGCGATAAACACTGAAAAAGATGCCACCGCGAATGATGGTCCCAAGACCACCCAAAGTCGTGCTGCACTACAGCAAACCAAAAGCTATGCAACCACCGCCAGTGCTGTGTCACAGGCCTCAGAGCCAATTCTAGAGAAGAAACCATGGTACAAAACCGTCAATCCATTGAGATGGGGAGCACCACCGCCCGTTCCAGAAACTCGGGGTGCTTCGAGAGAGTACAATGCCAGCTTCCTCAGCATGGTCTACTTTGGCTGGGTCGGGCCTCTAATGAGTGTAAGTCATTAATATGTTCCCCAGAGAAGCCCTATGTGCTGACAACTTACTGGCAGACTGGGTACAAACGACCGTTGGAACAGAACGATATATGGACAGTGAACCCCGATCGAGCAGCAGCCAAAATGACAATCAAGATGCAGGAATCATTCAAGAAAAGAGTGGCACGAGGAGACAAGTATCCGCTCTTGTTCGCCCTGCATGAAACTTTTAAGAGGGAATTTTGGATCGGAGGGATCTGCCAGTTCTTTGCAAATCTGTTCCAGGTTGTTTCCCCGTTTACACTTCGATACCTCATTCAGTTCGCCTCAGATGCGTATGTCGCCCAACGAACAGGCGCTCCCGCGCCGCATATTGGCAAAGGACTCGGTCTCGTGTTTGGAATCACTTTTATGCAGATCTGTCAAAGCATGGGCACGAACCATTTCATATATCGCGGGATGATGGTTGGTGGTCAATCTAGAGCTGTGCTGATCTCTGTGATTTTTGAGAAATCAATGAGTATCTCAGGCAGGGCAAAGGCTGGTGGTCGAGAAATCAAAGAAGGGCCTGAGACCGAAGCACAGCATAAAGACCACATCAAAGAAGGTAAACAAGCTGAGAAGGAAGCCAAGAAGGAGAAGAGAAAGAAGAAGAGTGGTCCTAAAAACGCCCAAGATACTGGCCGAGGGGTTGCAGGCGATGGAACAGGCTGGGCAAATGGACGTGTAGTAAACTTGATGTCTGTCGATACATACCGCGTAGATCAGGCGTCGGGCATGTTCCATTTGATCTGGACATCCCCAGTAGCTTGTATTGTGACGTTGATTCTTCTTCTCGTCAATTTGACCTACAGCGCACTTGCCGGTTTCTCGTTACTAGTTATTGGCTTGCCATTATTGACAAAAGCTGTTAAAGTCCTCTTCGCTCGGCGGAGGAATATCAACAAAATCACTGATCAGCGAGTCAGCTTGACGCAAGAGATTTTACAGGCAGTTCGATTTGTCAAATTCTTTGGCTGGGAGAGTGCTTTTATCGGCCGTCTCGAAGAAATCCGTAATCGCGAAATTCGCTCAATTCAGATTCTACTCGCCATTCGAAACGCTATCAATGCAGTATCAATGTCACTCCCCATCTTCGCATCTATGCTTGCTTTTATCACTTACTCCCTCACGAGGCACGATCTAGCTCCGGCCCAGGTTTTCTCTTCACTCGCACTCTTCAACTCCTTGCGCCTGCCACTCAATTTACTTCCCCTGATTATTGGGCAGGTTATCGACGCTTGGTCATCGATATACAGGATTCAGGAGTTCCTTCTTAGTGAGGAGCAAGAGGACGAACCCAAAATCGATGTAGCGGCAGAGAATGCTGTTGAAATGCACAATGCAGACTTTACATGGGAGCGTACAGCAACTCAAGATCCCAGCGACAGCCCGACCAAAAAGCTCACGAAGGGCGAGCTCAAAATCGAGAAACAAGCGCAGAAGCAAGTAATCAAGGATGAAAAAGCCGCGAACAAACTGAAAGAAGGGACTTCTTCTGGGGAAAGTACCCCAGACGATGCAGCCACTCTAACGGGGGACCAGGACCCGTTCAGGCTACATGACATGAATTTCTCAATTGGCCGAAATGAACTGGTGGCAGTCATTGGTGGTGTGGGAAGCGGGAAGAGCAGTCTTCTGGCTGCGCTTGCGGGAGATATGCGTAAAACAAAGGGCGATTTAGTTATGGGTGCAAATCGCGCGTTTTGTCCTCAATATGCTTGGATCCAGAACGCAACTGTAAAAGAAAACATTCTTTTTGGGAAAGAGTTTGACAAAAGTTGGTGAGTACTTGTGAACCACCACTGGTGAACCCCTATTATAAGCGATATTGTGGCTCTTTCTGGTCTTGGCAGCTGTCCGACATATATTCTATTGCTAACCTTGTGCAAGGTACCGACGAGTTATTGATGCCTGTGCTTTACAACCTGATCTCGAAATGCTTCCTCAAGGTGATTTGACTGAGATTGGTGAACGAGGTATCACGGTATCTGGTGGACAAAAACAACGACTTAATATTGCTCGTGCTATATACTTCGACGCGGACTTGATCCTGATGTGTGTAAAAGGAACCCATTCTCCAATATGTCATAATATTATAGGATTTAAATAGTAGAGGAATTATCTCAGGAGTCAACAAGTTCTCTCATAACAGATCTGGTACTCCTAAGATAATTTCCTTATTCCTTGAATCCTACCCCAAAAGATATTTTACCATACTAATTTGATCAAGGGATGACCCTCTTTCTGCTGTTGATGCACATGTCGGACGACATATTTTCGACAATGCGATCATGGGCTTGCTAAAAGATAAGGCGCGGATTCTGGCGACCCATCAACTCTGGGTGTTGAATAGGTGCGACAGAATAATTTGGCTTGAGGAAGGCAGAATTCAAGCAATCGATACTTTCGATAACTTGATGAAAGAGCACCTCGGCTTTCAACAACTTATGGAAACGACAGCTGTAGAAGAAGAGCAAGAGAAGCCTGTCTCGGATGACGATGAAGTTGAGGAGGACAAGACAGTACAGAAGAAGAAGCGCAAGGCACCAGCTCTAATGCAAGCGGAAGAACGTGCCGTCAAGAGTGTACCGTGGTCAGTTTATATCGACTATGTTGCCGCTTCTGGGAGCATGCTCAACGGGCCACTTGTTATCCTGCTCCTTATCTTATCCCAGGGCGCCAATATTGCAACTAGTCTCTGGCGTAAGTACACAGCTCATTTAAAGGCAAGCAAGAATACAGCTAACAGGATCAGTGAGTTGGTGGACTAGTAATAAATTTGGCTACTCCAAAGGCGTCTACATTGGGGTTTACGGAGCATTGGGAGCAAGCCAGGTTTTTCTGCTATTCGCCTTCTCAGTCTCCCTCACAGTAATGGGCACGTCAGCGAGTAAAAGCATGCTAAGTCGAGCAATGTCTCGAGCCCTGAGAGCACCGATGTCCTTCTTTGATACTACTCCATTGGGTCGAATCACGAACCGCTTCTCCAGAGACGTTGATGTCATGGACAACACTTTAACCGATGCCATGAGGATGTATTTCTTGACACTTGCAATGATCACATCCGTCTTTGCACTCATCATCGCATACTTCCACTACTTCGCGATTGCTCTGGTGCCTCTCTTCTGTCTTTTCATGTTCTCAGCAGGTTATTATCGCGCGTCTGCTCGAGAAATGAAACGATTCGAATCGGTTCTTCGCTCTAACGTTTTTGCAAAGTTCAGTGAAGGGTTATCAGGGACATCCTCCATTCGAGCATATGGTCTCAAGGATAGATTTATCCAGGGTATACAGGAGAGTCTTGATGAGATGAACAGCGCTTATTACCTCACATTTGCCAATCAACGTTGGCTCTCCACTCGTCTAGACATGATCGGTAACCTTCTGGTTTTTGTCACTGGGATTCTAGTAATCACATCAAGATTTAACGTCTCCCCATCAATAGGTGGTTTGGTCCTGAGTTATATTCTCTCGATCGTTCAGATGATTCAATTCACCGTCAGACAATTGGCTGAAGTTGAGAATGGCATGAATGCCACTGAGCGTCTTCATTATTACGGAACGGCACTTGAAGAGGAAGCGCCGCTTCATACTATCGATGTCCGGAAATCATGGCCCGAATCGGGTGAGATCATATTCGATAACGTGCAAATGCGGTATCGCGAGAATCTACCTCTCGTCCTATCAGGTCTGAATATGCACGTCAAGGGAGGGGAGAGAATAGGTATTGTCGGTCGTACTGGAGCTGGGAAATCCAGCATCATGTCAACTCTCTTCCGTTTAGTTGAACTTAGCAGTGGATCGATCACCATTGACGGTCTAGACATTAGCACGATTGGTCTGCATGATTTGCGATCTCGTCTAGCAATCATTCCCCAAGACCCAACACTGTTCAAAGGCACTATACGGAGTAACTTGGATCCTTTTGGCGAGCATACCGATCTCGAACTGTGGTCAGCCCTACGCCAATCCGATCTCGTCACCGAGGAAGCCGCCATCGACGACAAATCGCCAGGGCGCATTCATCTTGACGGTATCGTCGAAGACGAGGGCCTTAATTTCTCCCTTGGCCAACGGCAACTCATGGCACTGGCTCGTGCGCTTGTCCGAGGCTCTCAGATCATCGTGTGTGACGAGGCTACTTCATCCGTTGACATGGAGACCGATGAGAAGATTCAGAAGACTATTGCCACGGGTTTCAAGGGAAAGACTCTGCTGTGTATTGCTCACAGATTACGAACCATTATTAATTACGACCGCATCTGTGTTATGGACCAAGGCAAGATTGCGGAGTTGGATACACCTGAAAATCTGTATAAACTAGGTGGCATATTTAGAGGAATGTGTGACCGTGGTGGTATCAGGAAAGAAGATATAACGAGTGCCCAAGTGTAAGAGATACCAAATATATATATAATATGCACATATAGCACTTCGCTGCTAGATACATAAAAAGAAAGCAAATCACATTTTGTAGACATTCTTCTATATAATTTTCATTCTTAGCAAACTCTTAAACCTCATAACTTCTCGCGAGACAGGAGCAGTTGCTCTTCTCTGTATACTAGCTAGCACCAAACATGATACATCTAGACAGACGTGTTGAGACATGAAGAATTAAGACATTACTACCCATACCCAAGAAACCTACCAAGTGATTCTCTATCATAACTTATAGACAGGCAATCCATTCACATATCAACCAAAATATCAGTGTCACATTCCATTTCTGTAGCTTCTCTTTTTCTTTTGGTCAAGGTCTTCCCCCGGGATTATTTTGCAAGTATTATTGTGCAAAGCGGAACAAATTTAAAGGGATATATCTGGTTCTCCATTTTGTTTATTTCTTTCTTCCTGCTTGTTTACTTTAAAAATCAAATCTTAGACATCGAGTATTCCATCGAAACGTCAAGATAGCTTAGAGATCCATACAGCTAGCTTACTAGATGGATATTAAAAGTAATTCCTATATGTCAGCGAAATTCAAGGAAACACCCAGAGATGCATTCTACTATCAGATTTTCGGATTTCTTGAATCTTGAATCTTGACTCTGAACAACCAACTAACAGACAATCAATAATAGCAAGAAAAAATATATATTAATAACATAGCTTATATAACCGAATATCCCCCTTCAGGAATCCCAAGTCGAAGTTGTTCGTTAGAGCTCCTATTGTCTCTCTTGTCTTAGATGTGTTGACCATGATGAATCTGATGGCTTGGAGGAAGGCTTTTCTCGGTGTAGTATTGAAGGGGAGAAGGGGAGTGTGTGGAAAGGGGACTATGGAAGGACAGGGTTTATTAAAGATCTAGAATTAGTTTTCCTCTTTGTAGGTTGTATACTTAAAAAGAAAGGAACCCCCTCTTTAATCTAGAGACATCATCAAGGGCTGTAGATATATATCAAATATAAAATAGATTTTCGGGGGAGTTTCTTGATTGGAATGGAATATATGTGTCAAGTATGCTAGAATGAAGTATCGGGGAACGTAGATTGGGCTCTTATATCCCCTGATTTTCGCCTCTCATGTGTTGTGATATAACATAAGCTTAACAAAAAGAATAGAGATTGTACCTAGCTTTGAACTTTGTGTGCGTGTGTATGTGTGTGCGTGTGTATTAGGCTGTTTTGTTACGTATTGGTGTGTTTTCTAGAAACAGAAAAGCAGCGGTTTCGTTTCAGGCTAGATCTGGGAACTTAGTTGGTTGGTTTGGTTCTTGTATGTGAGAGTTTGGGTTAGAATACACATTCCTGTCCGGCGTGCATTGAATGTTGTTGGAGGAAGAAATGGAGGATGAGTGAATCAGGAGCTTTTGCGAGCTTTCTACTGTGATGGAAGAGAATTGTGCTGTTGGTGAGATCCCAGGACTCGACGGATGTAATTTGTTGAGATGCTACATGGCGTCAGGAAGCCGTTTGAAATAGACCTCCCGAACTTATTTTCCAATCATACGACTATCGTTATACACATACACAACAGTGGTGATTTCGAGATATTTCTAGGCCATGTTCACATTCTTGAAAATGGCCAAGATTTAAATGAATGATTGATACGTTGAATATAATGATACCGATACTCTGCTCCTAGTAGAATACTTAAAAGCGATGGGTAAATCCATAATTGAAGTAAAGCCATATCAGTAGTCCCTGACATTGAGGAAAATCTGGCGACGAATCCAATAAAAATAGATACTTTAAGAATAGAGCAGAGAATTGAAAAGAGATTTCAAGTAATGGAAAGATAATTGCGTCTAGCACCCACGAGTTGAATGAAACTGAATTAATTAAAACATCACGTGAAAATACCCCTATTTTGCTCGCCAAACGCGCAACTGATGTCAACAAACATACCAGACAAGTGTATGAGATGAGATATCTCTAGCCACATGTCGAACCGATCGGGAAGATGAAACGTCTACAGCGAGCAGCCATTCCTATCAGGCCTATCTAACGGTCAAATGTCTTGTGTCACCTGGCCACACTTTCTGATCTCAGCAGACGCCGACTACTACCATCCACAAGCACGATTATCAAGAGGATAATCAGCAGACCGCACTGTATCCGAAATTATGGTTTTGGTCTTGCCATGGTTCTCCACATCTCAAGTATGCCGATGCATTTGACCTTAGCCCCGGTGCGCGCCGCCGTCGCACCGTAAGCCTTGCCAGCACAGAGATGCAACCGCTCCACAAATCAACGACTTTGAACTGAGATCTGAGATCTGAGATCTGAGCATTTCTGGCATAAGATTCTACTGCCAAATTCGGCTGCTGGTCTTCCTCATTTGGAAGTGATTTGCTATCTACATTTTCTGGCGGCGAGCGGGCCTGCCGACTTGCGATTTGTGATAATATGATAGAGAATAGGGACAGTAGCGAGCGTAGGACTAACTGACTGACCGAACGGTCGAAGGTGGTGAGAATCAGCCGATCTGGCTGCGGTAGTGCGAATTGCATCTTTGGGAATGGAATTGTTTGGAGGATGGTTTAGACAATAGTTCTTATCCATGTCACACGAAACGTGCGTTGGAATCAGGGTCCTGCAAGCATGGCATGTCCCTTGCCCTCTGGTGTTGCACAAGGTGGTCCACCACATTTCAACATCAGGTACAGATGATAGGCGGACTCTAAGATCTCTGAGACTGTAACTGCACTGCATATTCGCTTCTGGTTTACATTGTCTTTTGCCTAGTATGTTGTTGCTTTATCCATGTCATTATGATATTCAATCTAATGGTAAGAAGACGCTTATCCATTTCTCATGATGCAAACATGTTCTTCTTAATAATAAATTCAAATGCTCCTACATAACCACCAAAGTACGACAAAAGGTACAGGCTATCTTTTATGCTTGTTAGTGTCACAGCATATCGCTTGCCATACCATAATAAGATGGCAGATATTATGCTTCAGGTACATGGCTGATCCAACTCCTCATTTGTGTAAACGTTCGCATGGTCACGACACTTCCTGCGGGGTCCCGCACTCCCGGTTGCAGCAAAGTATTTTGAGAATGCGGGGTCACCGGCATTCTCGGTATTCTAGTATGTTTTCTATAGGTGATAGATAGTCTAGGCAGAAGCATTGTGTTGCATCGTATTGTCTGATTTCATCAAGCAATGGCACTCTCCCACGCGAGGAATGAGATGGAACAGCAACATCACCGAATTAGATCCAAACACATATTGACGAGCAATGCCATCCGATGAGGCGCCGTGTTCAGCTCAGCCTTGTGGAGACTTAGGATGATGATCTTCATATGAATGGTGCAACTTACGACGTTGCCATTGTGTAATTCTCCGTGGTTCGGGCCGCTAATACGGGTGATTACAAATTCGTTACGGGCGTTGCATGGTAGACGACTTTTCAAAGCTGAAGAACGAGCGATAGCATGCTTAAATACAGAATATGATGTATCAGATCGTACCAATGCTATCTGAAGGATGTTGATAGCGCCACCGAGTACAGTTCTTGACGACATGCAAATTCGAATCGACTTCACCTCTAATGTGATAGATATGTAGTCCTCGTGTGCAATATGTTTATGCAGTGGCTTTATTACTCTGATTGAGATGCAGGTTCTTGAGCCGAAGGAAGTGCAAACAGCGCCCCCGCCAATATACCGCGCCGGCTACGTACATGACAGAAGATGCACAAAACATGGCGGACGGAATTTCCATATTTGAATTATCATATTTTCCTAGCACGGTAGATGGTACATGGCATTCGATATGATACTTCTAGGATAAACAAGAAGCGGCCATTTCCGATACACATAACAAGAAAGATTAGCAACTATCAATCATGCAATGCAGGAAACACGGTACCGTTATCAATTCCCCACTCATTTCCTCGGAGAAGGCATTAGAGTCAGACACTGTGTGGAGGAATCTGCGCTTTAGGAAATCCCAAGTTGCCACAGATGCAATGTAGTTCCACGATCAAATTGTCAAGTATTTTTTGAGCTTATATCCGATCAGCATCTTTTGCGATGATCAGTCGGAAATCGTTACCGTCAAACCAACTATGATAAGTATTGAGCATCTATCAGACAGCGGAAAGTTACATCCTGGGTTACAGAACTGCACAGCATCTCACGATTGCGTATGTGAAATTGATCAGGGTATGTAGGTGTCATGCGATATGCTACTCCAAGATGATTCGATCGCGAACATGTCCATGCTTTGCATACCTTTCTTTCACCCTTTCTTTCGCCCTTTCGAGGCAAGCGGGGGCAAAAAGGTGCTCATGGTTATGGTTATGGTTATGGTCATGGCCATACAGTATACAACGTAACTAGGTACGTACCTATACCGTATGAGCATATATCGATGGGGCCGATAACCCCTTTTTGACGAAATACGCGAGAATAAGCGAGGCGCCATTCTCGACCCAATGTCTGCGGGTATCGTATCGGGTGTCAGCACAATCTCCCCACCAGTGATAAAACATGTCACGTTTTATGGCTCCAATCAAATGCACCGGTAGTGGCTTGTACATGTACGTAGTACACGTTGTACAGCATGCGGTGGCCGCTTATTCACAGCTTACAAGGTTTAACGAGCTTCTCGAACGATTTCCCAAGCTTCGATTATCGGAGAACGAGGACAGGTTGACTGAGAACCCTGCCACATGCCTATCCCAACTTTTGGTAAGTACTGGTATATGTTGGATGTTATGCAGACTCATCCCGTACCTACCTCGCCTGCACAGCTGAGATGAATGCAATGCAGCACTATAAGCAACTTACCCTGAGCTTGCAGGATGGAGGTAGGAGCAACGGGACTGCACACGGAGCTAGGGATATACAAGACTCGAACGTAATGAGAAGAACATGCAAACACACTGCAAGTCATGTCACAAGGAACCCCACGCATACAGAGATTGTAACAAAGCTGAGGTCAGTACTATATGCAGTCCTTTCAATCTGTTGCGGGGTTAGGGGACCTCACAATGGTACAAATGGCACAAGTGGTGTATAGCTATGTGCCGCTCCGGAGTACAGCATTTGTTTTTCTCCCCCGAGAGAGACAATAGCTGAACAAGCTAAGAATTATAGGAGATCCATGCCTTTGACAATGGCTTCTTTGCAACCTCGTTTGCATGATACCTTATTACTTACCCGCAGCTACACTGTGGCCCCCAACGTGATGATATAGTGATGCTGCGGAGTGGTGCGTTATGGTTCCCACTTATGCTCACGATCCTTATCTTACAGTACTAGCTACATATTCATTCAGACCAAGTGACAGTTGATAGATCAGCCGTACGAGAAGCTTCAATATTCATCCGGCTATGTTTGTGAATCCGTCGTCGAGTCTGCACCAAATGGAACCGAAAGCGCGTCACGCCTGCTAGCCCCAGAGCTCCGCTAGCTATTCCAAACCAATAGTAAACTATAAACTATATGGCTTGGAACCTAGAAGGATCGTGCCGCTACTAAAGCACATCCGTGTATGGTCCAGCACTCTGGTAAAGCAAGGATGCGACAAGGATAACAAGCAAGGAAAATATCCCGCAGTTGTCGTGACTGAGATTAATGACCAACACGAGCTTGCGAGTGTTGTTTTGGTGCTTGGGAAGGATGAGGGAAACGGGGAAATGGAAATGGGAAAACGCATGGTCAATGTTAGGCGGGTTTGCTTGCCGTGTGGTACTGTACTGTACCTATTCCAGCATGGAGCATAGAAGACAGAGTTTACAGACGAGGCTCGGGCGAGTTAGTGAGAACCTGCGAAGCGCATACATGTTATATGTATGTATGTACCACATATTGAATATGGTGAATGCATGGCAACGCAATTCTTAAAACACGCTTCGTAATCGTTTTTTTTCGGTAAGCTGTGAGAATCAATCAAGGTGTGATTTCACATGCTTTAAACAATTACGTCTTCTCCAGCACATCTAAGCCAGTCAAGCCGAGATATCTCCAGCCCAAAAAAAAAGGGGATTAGGGAGACACAGCTTGGGTCCGATCTTCCACGTTGCAAATTGCACGTTTTTTACGTTTGGACAAGGCTGGCGGGGAGATCACTGCTTCGTATTGGTGCCTGTGGTGGCTCTTCAAAGAGCAAATGCCCCCTCGCCCCATCCTAAAAAAACAAATCCAGGGGGCTTGTAGATCGTTGACCATCACTGATTCGCCGGAGCGTTGAAACCAACTGTTAACTTTACGAAGTACGTACGATGTACCGTGTACGGAGTACGTGCCTCCCTGAAGGAATTGAAACCCAATGTCATTTGACTTCTGAAATGCCGTTTTGCTTTTACACTTGCGGAGATAATGTTACGGTATACTGTGATTGTGCTAAAAGTAATATAGACCTAAGTTGCCTTTGCCCGTTGAACTTATCAGCCATCTCTATACTAATGTCCCCCACGCACAAATACTGGTACACTGCTACACTGCAAGGCAAAGCTCAAGCACGGCAAGACAAGAAGAGCGCGAGACCTTCCTGGCCATAGCCTAAAACCCGTATCCAGAAAGCAACAGTTTTAGCTTGCATGTAATGTAGTGCGTTGTTCATGCGCCCCAGATTCAAAGGCTAGCGTCAACTGCAAAGGTTAACTTTACTTAGTAACCGACTGAGCTGCTCGAAATAGGATGATGATCGTTGTGGGTAAAGAAAGCTCGTGCCCGGTAGATACGGTATATCTGGAACCCCTACTTTTAGTTAGGATTTTAAAGGGGATGTCCTTCGTATCCCTTACCCGGTTGGGCATTACGCTGGAAGGTCGGATGAAACGGCTGCTTCCTAGGTTGAGCACTAGAAAAGACCGAGACGATCATCCCAGGGCACTGCAGCTAGCGGGCGACGAAACACCTGTCAAATAAGATCAAGACAACTTGGGCCTGATGATTATGACGCGGTTTTTCAGCACGCTGCAGGGCTGGCTCCGCTGTCAGGATGATGGTAAATTGTCCTCCGTAAAATATGAAAGGGGGTTGGTGGGTGCTGGTCTTAGTGCCCTTTTTGCCCTTTTTGCCCTTATTCGGGAAGTTATATTGCTCACTAGGAAAAAGGCAAAAAAAGCATAGCTTCCAAGGGGTTGGTTCAAAGCCTTCTCGGGCCACCGAAAACGGTTCCAATGGAGCTGTGCAACGGAAGGAACGACTGAGTCCTTAAATTGCTTAAAAAGTAAAAAAAAGGGCAGAGGAATTTGGTAATTGGTCGTGGTCGTAGTAGTGGCATTGGTAGTCGTAGTCGTAGGAGCGGTGCTCACCGTGGTTCATCTTATGCTAAGCAGCGGTGAATATGTCTCCATACAATAATCCCCATCTTTAATAATCGGCAAAGTCAGTTGCACCCATTCGCGGAGACTATCATGGCTTTGTTCGTTCTGTTCCTGACTGGCCCTGGTCCAGCGGAGAGGTCTTGTGATGCACTTTGCTGGATGCTCTGGCGTTTAACGGGGTGCCATCGTCAAAAGAAGCCATCGTTACCACGGCCTTGCAATGTAAAGCAAACCATCATGCCTCCTCCCTATGTGGTCGTTGGCTGGTTGGCTGGCTGGGGAGCCGGGCGCTGAATATGCGGTGTGAAGATGCAAAGACTGTTGTCTGGATAGCAGTGATCCATAGGCTGGCCAGCAGAAGATGAGTGAGATGCTTAGAAGCAAGTTCCCTGAGAAGGGGCACACCACACAAACATTTGCCAGTTCTCTCTGTTCCCCTGAACCGGAGTCGCATCCATCATGGATCTTCGATCGTCAATCTTTTCAGCTCGTCCTGTACAAGAAGAAGAAGAATAAGTACGTCCAATCCAGTCAGGGAAGTAAGCATCATTTTAAAAAAGGAACCATGCTCACCTGCGTCTCCTTCGCTCGTCCCGTATCTTGTTGATGTATGGATGAATGGATGTACAGTACAGTACACAGGAACGACTTACTAGTGTTTTGATGTTAAAGTGCTGCGTACTACCTGCTGTACTAGTACACCGAACTTTAAATCATTCATCGTTCATCATTCATCATCACCATTATAATAATAATAATAATAATAATTGTTACTGTTATTACTATTATTACTAGTTTGCAGTGTTTATTACTACTGCTGCTGTTGCTATTCATAATTGCGGATTCTACACTACACTACACTACACAACATTACTTACCTGTCAAACATACCACACACACTCTCGGTACCTTGCTGCTGCACACCACCACCAGACCAGACGACAACCATCCTCGTCCTCCTCCTCCTCCCTGCATCATCTTCGTGCAATAAATACTCCAGATAAACGAAAGGATCATCAGTTATTGCCTACTTATTCCTACTTACTTACATACACCCATACCTACATTTCCGTGCAGCAGTTCAGCGATCCCCTCCGACTCATCCTCATCCGCACGATCCCATTCATCATTCACCACTAGGAATTGCGGCCGGGTGCGATCAACAACCATCAACGCCAACCCCTATCCATACATCCATCCATCCACATACATACATACATACATATATACATATATCATACATATATCATCCATACAACCAACCCATCCATCCATCCATCCATCCATCCATCCATCTATCTATCGCACAGCGGCCCACCAAGCAGCCCATCCAGCTGCCATCTCTGCCTCTGCCTCTACATCTACATCTGCATCTGCATCTGTCTCTGCCTCTGCCTCTGCCTCTGATAGAGCCAATCGCCCCAATCCCCAAACTTTGCGTGGTCGAAGCTTTTGTTATACAGTTTACAATTCCACATTTTATAACACATTTATTTATACGACGTATTATCATATCATCACCACGCATATTACCGAGACAAGAAAGAGACTACAAGACTCTCCCCCGGAAGACGGATCCACCCCCCTTCATCTCAGCCTCCCGGGTTAGACCCTCCATTGTTGCTCCAAATCCTCCTAGTCCTCAACCGTCAATTGCAAGGCACCACTTGCTTCCTTTTTTGCTTGCCCACACCATACAACCATACAACCATACCCACTACTACTACAATCCACCAGCCCACCAGCCTACCAGCAGCAGCCCACCCAAAACCCAAAACCCAAACCCAAACCCAAGCGAATCGAATCTCCAGAGAACTCTCGCCGCGGCGCGTTTCTTGCTACGACTCACTCACTCACTCACTCACTCACTCACTCACTCACTCACTCCCTCCCTCAACATTCACTCATTCGTTCCGCTCCTCCCATACTACCTGTACCTGCTTTCATTCCTTACAATACCACGTCGGCGACGGACACCCCAGAAGTCTGCATCTCTATCTATCTCTCTCTCTTGTGCTCTCTCGCTCTCTCTCGGCCTCTTTTTTTTCGTCACATTACGGGAGGCAGGCTTGCTTGGCCTGGGTAAACTCTCCGTTCCAAACCAACGACCATTTGAAAGCGAACAACCATCCCCCCCCGGCGCACTTTTCGGATTTGGATAGGTGCATGCCACAGCAGATGCAAGACCGTCCCAAACAAACACTTTGACACCGCATGACTATACCTCTCAAAATCAACAAGGCTGATTCTGCGGCGCACATCCATACGACATCCGGCTGAGCATCAATTACCCTTTGGACGACGCCCTCACGCTCAAACCCCCAACACAAGAAGACATGCACACAATCACCGACAGTTGTTGTTCATTATAAACCCGTTACATTCCATTTCAAACCTCGGCTGCGAATTGCCCAATCCCATAACTCTTCGCCGGTTGGGCGCAATCATCAACTCGCGCCATGTCATCAAATTCACCCCCCTCCCCTTCAATGGCACCACCTTCGACCTCCAACCTCCAGACTGCCAGTTCAATGAAGAGGCGTGCGAAGCCGAGTAATGTACAG
>Ga0247734_1000367_pt1 | contig 39956 bp, 44 predicted proteins | sample UWRJL103311B2_FD_180933 | JGI IMG/M metagenome (GOLD analysis project Ga0247734, IMG submission 180933) | Plant litter microbial communities from Arlington Agricultural Research Station in Wisconsin, United States - UWRJ-L103-311B-2 | ecosystem: Environmental > Terrestrial > Plant litter >...
CTACTATAATCACAGGTATTATTGATTGGCAATCTTGTAGCATTGAGCCAGCCTTCTGGTACGCGGACGAAATACCAGACTTTGCACATCTTATGCCTCACCCTTCTATTCAGGATCAATTTGAGCCTAATAGCGAGCGATGTGCGAAAGCATTTAGTCTCTGTACTCAGTTCCTTGTTCCAAAACTCTACAACCCTATGTCACTAGACGAAAATTTATTCCGGCCATTTCGTTACTGTTATAGAACATGGAAGGATGGGGCTGTAGCTTTTCGCCATGAGCTCATTGAAACTTCACGGCGTTGGAAAGAGCTGGGGTTTGAAGGCGCGTGTCCATACCCGATGCCCACAGCCAAAGAGTTGGCAGCCCACAAGAAGCAGTACAAATTGTTCGAAACAGCACAGAATCTGAGAAGTGACTTGTCGAACTTGCTGAATACTGCATCCGATGGGTGGGTCCCACCAGAAGAATGGGAAACAACAGAGTTGGCCCATAAAGAGATGTTTGATGGAATGCTGCATGCTGTCTTGACTAATGAGGATCCTGATGACGACGAGCCAATAAGAAACGAACAGGACTTAAAGATGATCTGGCCATTTGATATATGACAGGAGCTCCTGGCTGTAGCATTTCTGGGAGTCAGCACTTTAGAACACACAATCGTAGCCCCTCAAAAAGACTTTAATCTAAGCCTTCCTTTCTTGCCAAAGGTATTACGATACCAAACACAACGTGACAGAGTCCATTGCGTGACAGAGTCCATTGAGTCAAAATGACAGCGTGCCGTCATATTACTTTATTCAAAATAATTCAAAATATCAACATTGGTTAAGTATTTGAAAATATTCCTTCCAAATCCTCCACTTATCGAGTGTTACCCTGCAAAAGAGATTTTGCGACTTCCTTCACCTTAAAACAAGTCTTATGTAGCCTTGAAATTATATCCATAAAAATCTCGATATATTTGGCACACACACCACGACGGTCTAGACTCCAATGGCAAGTTCCATTAATCCATACTCTGTGTATAATCAATAAGTCCGCTAGAATAGGAAGGCTATCGCAATGCGTACCCGATATTTAACAGACAATTGTAATTTCTCTCCTTTGCCGACTTCTCTAAGTCCGAAATATTAACACATCGAGACGAAAACCAGTAGTACAGTTTCGTATCAGACGATGCACAGGCATAAGTAGTAGTATCTATAGATGGCTTGATTATCGTGAGGGTTGTGTTGTACTGTACGTAGCAGTGTTACCTAATATACTTATTACCTTCAGCTCTCATGCTTTAACCAAGAGATTTCCAAGGTCCGTCTCGTTCCATGGTTTTCTAAAAAGGCACCTCTGATTTACCAAATCTTCCATGGTCGCTGGAGGTACCTTAGATACTAAATTTGGTGTCTCCCATTTTTGGCAGGAAAGTCAACTACGCGGATCAACTCCTAAGATGAACAAGCGTGAAACAAGAGACTACGAAAGTATTACCATTTACCTTTAATCTTTCATAAAATCTAGAACTTTAGACACTGAGTAGAAGAACTTTATTATCTCGATATAATTATCACCTAGCATAGATATGTTTTCAGATTTCTTTTTCCTAGCGGACCTAAGCTTCTATCAAGCCACATAAGAAACAACCCCTGAGGTTTGCAAAATATCTTTATCCAGTTGCTATTAAAAATTGGGTCACTGTCTACTTAACCAGTAAGAACTGTCCAGTCACTAAAATAAAAAGAAACATAAACTGTATTAAGGATACAAATTAGCGAGAAGCGAATTTGGGGGGGCTGGATGTATGAAACTGGCTGGCTCGGCTGGGTAAGACTGCCAAGGTTTTTCGAATTTTAAGCCACTTCTGTTTGCCGAAAGGTCTGGTATAAAGATCAACAACAAAAAGAGCAGAGCTTAGGTAGATTTCGACTTTCAATCATGGAAGAAAGTCTTATATTATCCAAGTTTGATGACCTTGTCAAATCTGGCTTAGTTCAATACGACAACAAGCAAGAGATTATTGAGTATATTGATGGAGATCTCAAAGTATACATGAACTTCTACCCACTATACATCTGCATAGCCCTGATCTAACAATTCCCGCTAGTTTCAACTCATTCTTACCTCGGCTCTGTTGAAAAAACCGACTATAGAATCAAGCCTGTTGAACGTCCAGGAAAATAAGGGACATTTTCCAGACAGGCGGCCAGGAAGTGACATTACCACCGGAGGTTACGAGATCGGCGAAACCAGTAGCACTCACTTCATGATAGCCAACAAGTTTTGCTTTGGTAGACCACATCTCATGATCCTGGCCTCCGATGGATACCGAAAGCAATATGAGCCGTTGTGTGAAAGCGACTTTGAGGAGGTTTGGAAAATTATTACTACTATGGGAAATGACTATGTCGCCTTCTTCAATTGTGGAAAAGATGGAGGGTGTAGCCGTATGCATAAACACTTACAGGTAATGCCAATGATGGAAGGTAGTTTTGCATCATTTCTTGACTGTGATGATGGCAAGGAACCCAACATCCCATTTCACTGGTTTTATCGCCGCTTCAAGCCTGAGCATACTACGCCAACCAATTTAGTCATGGCTTATATTGACCTGTTAGATAAAGCCACGAAGGTAGGGCAAGGTCTGTCTGAGCATGCAGATACTACTCCACCAGGAGCCGCTTGCCCACATAATATGATCCTCACGAAGCGATGGATGGTGGTAATTCCAAGGCGTCGAGCAGCCATCAACAAAGAGGCGGGAATAAATGCATTAGGCATGCTAGGGCTTATTGGCGTTGCAACAAAGAGCGAAATTGACAATTTGGTGAAGTTAGGACTGACAGAGGTACTACGAGAGATGGGTGTTCCAAAGTAAGAACGCTGGGATTGAAAGACGTTGCTAGAAGGCGGCATAGTTACGGTAGAGAATTCGACTAAATCGTTCAAATTTCTCATTCTGATTCTCAGGCGTGTTTCGAGTATCAATTACAACTTGCCACTAATATTTATACTAGCAAGCTTCAAAATAGTAGCACAGTAGCTTTTACTAATTCTTCACTCAATCTTTGCGTATTATATCGATACTGCTTTATAACTCAATCTTAACTTCGTATAAAGCTTACTATATAACTGCTAGCATTCCAGCAGTTTACATCAATTATTAAGCTGAGTTCGTGAATATTCAGAGGCTGAACTCAGTCTGGAGCACTTTTCTGAAAATTCCAGCCTTTTACGTATTCGATATCAATGCTTGAATTTCGATGAACCGTAGACTAGTTTGCACTGAAAGAAATAGCGAAAGCAAAACCACAAATTGAATCTATTTTGATTTTATCTAGTGAGCACAACATAATAACATTTATTTATATCTATAAACAATCAGGTGAGCCTACATATCCAATGTCATTCAATGATTTGTTAACTTTTGTCACGTGCCTATGGAATTGAAACGTTTACACAATTCATGAAGAATGCACAGTCACAAAGCAAATGTGAACATGACCAGAGATATTTTATTCATATGTTACATATTTTTGTTTACCTTATTCATATTTCCACCACGGAATTCCGACGGCGTATATTCATCATACTCACCTCTCAAGCCAACCGCTGTTCCAAGAAACCTTAAAACCATGCACAAGATATGAACAGCTACGAATTCTATACTCTTCCACTTCCCTCCAAAAATAGCAGGGTAATTATCCAGTGACCCAAAAACAACCCAAAGTTGCCATTCCATCCACCAGTTCCCTAACATTTTATGTACCTGGCTCTTCCACGGACCAGAAGGAGAATCAAACACAATCCCCGCCAAATTCCGGAAGAAGACTTCTTTCTGCCCGTCCTTAGGATCAGACCATTCTCTAACTAACAGGACATCTTTCCATTCCTCAGTATCTGGCTGGGAATCTCCCTGAACCCGTAACCCAGGTATTCCGTGAGAAGATGAGGATGACGACCCTTCGTCACCCCTTCCAAGACAGTGTCTCTTGTATCTCGGTATTGTCACAGTACCACTGCTTTTCGATACGTAATATGTTTCCAGTACACCATTTGAGTTCTCAAGAGTAAGTTTCCCAACGCCTTGGAGAACCTCGAAGAACTCGGTATGTTGCTCGTGCCAATGTAAGCCTGTATCAGTAGAAGAGCCAATCTAGAACAATTCTTAGATTTGATTTCATCAATTGCGGAACGAGTAAGTAAAAGGGTATGGAAGAAAGAAGTCAATTGCTTACTGCGAATTTGAGTTCTGTGGAACTGTTTGGTGAAGCAGGGATAGGAAGGGAGAACGTGTTCCCTGAAGGAAACGTGAGGGTCGAGATATGAATTTGAGATGTTCTTTTAGTCATGTTGAAAGTTTTATCAGTTATCTTTTGATTCTGAAGTGCTGTCACGAAAACGTGAGGCTATTTATACTCTGTTGATGACAACCTCACGGCTCCCACCATTGTGGAAGGAAGTGGGATACGCCGACGAGGTAAGATATGGCAATCTTAGGTAACCCTGTTGAGGCTTTCAAAGACAACCAAACCGACACTAGGAGATCTCTCTTCCTACCTTCTATTTTTTTTTTTAAAAATGGGAAAAGGAAACTCTCCAATTATCATAAAATCAAGCTGGATAATATTTACCTGATGGTTAACCGAGAAAAAGAAAGGGGGCGAGGGGTGTTGACAAGGTTCACACCCCACCCCAGCCTTGCGCTAACGATAAGACTTGGCAAAAATTTATGGTCGAGAAATCAAAAAGCCTTGTACCGAACATCAGCAAGAAATGCTAGAATAACACTGCAGCTCACTCAACCTCCACATCCTCAATACGCTGCTCCAGCGTCCTCTCTCAACATGTCGAAATTGGCAGACTACACAATCCTCCCTCTCACCATTCGCCCAACCGCCGCGTTCCCAACACCAGCCTCTCACACATTATATCTGCGCCCACACGAACCAAAAATACCTACAGACACCGACTCCCGCAGTCTGTTTATTGTCAATGTACCCGTAGACTCCACCTTCGCTCACTTTCGGGCTATATTCACAAGCCTCGTTGGAGCAGGAAAGTTCGAGTCCATAACGTTCGACTACGAAAAGTCGAAAGCTGAGCCCACATCACAAGTGCTGGAAGTCACACAGAGCAAAGGTAAGAAGAGGAAGCGTAACGATGAGGTGGAGCTAGACACAGAATTACCGCAGATATGGGATCGTAAGCTGGGAACTAGTGGGGGCTCAGCAGTTGTGCTGTTGGCGGATGAGAAGAGCGTGGAAGTTGTCCTGAAGGCTGTGCGCAAGCTCCATAAGTCTTCGAAGTCTTCCAAATGGCCTGTGTGGGGGGAGGGGGTGGGGGATAAAGTGCCTGCTCTGGGCACTGCGCGATATCTTTCACACCAGAAACTACGATACCCAGATGAATCTACGTTGCAAGCTAGTGTCGATGCGTTTATGACGAGTTGGAGTAACCTAGAAGAAGAGAAGGCACGATTGGCGAAGAGGCAGAGAAACGTTCCGGATGAGGATGGCTTCGTAACCGTTACCAGAGGTGGTAGGACCGGCCCGGCAAGAAAAGAAGATGCAGAGGAAAAGAGACGAGAGCTAGAGGAGAAGGAGCAGAAGAAGAGAGAAGAAATGGGCGACTTCTATCGGTTCCAGATGAGGGAGAGGCGGAAGGCGGAGCAGGGAGAGTTGGTGAAGAGGTTTGAGGAGGATAAGAAGAGGGTGGAGACAATGAAGGAGAAGAGGGGCAGGTTTAGACCCGAGCGTTGAGATCTAATTCTTGCTCTCCGTCTTATGCTAATGATCACCCTTGTATTCATTTAGTGTATTCCAGGTATGTGCTTAATTTTCCATCTTGGTTCGACATCCTCCATTTCATGATGACCCCGCGGGGCCATAGTAGCTAGTCTTCTTTTCCAGGCCAATCCTTGGAAAGGCGAACCGGTGATGCCTACAAAAACCGCAATAACAAATCTTCTCAACTTGTCTGAAAATTCTCATCTTTGCACGCCGTATTCTCAGAATCAGTTGGATATATGCTTACAAGGATTTTGATAGGAACTAGAGTCTAGACAGCTGGATTTTTCCGATGCTCCCTCTTCTTGAGTGAGTGACTAGGGAGAAGGTTATAATTCAGAACTTCAACTCATGGTTCTACAAGTTATGTTAATCACATTTATAACATATCTATTGTATTAGCTGCATTTTTAAGTGGGCATGCAATACATTAATCCCTATCTGCCACGTATCAAACTATGGGCAAATAAATATGGAACGGCAATGAGAATCAATTGGATTGAATTCGAGCAATTATGCAAAATGCTAAGCCAAGGGTATCATCCATATTCAAAGCTAATCCGGCAACACCTTTTGTATATGCAATATCTACCATATGCCCAGCAAGAACAATCCCTCATCAGTCGTATATATTAACTTTTTACTGCACCAACTGCCGTCAAACTTATTCTCACAGGCAGATTCTAAATCCTCATTCAAGCTTTGTCTGGATCATTGATACCGCCGGTAGTGATAATATACGTTGCTTCCCGCTCGGGACAATCTGCTTTGAAGTCAGCATGCTATTAAAGTAATTGTACAGTACCAAAAAAAATGTTTGTGACGGATGAAGTATAGTAAAAAATGTGGTGCAAACCCGGAGAATCCACAATTTTAGCAACTCGTTCCTCACCCCGACCTTTGCGGAGTAATATCCTGGTTGTAGAAGCGTGGGCGAGGACATGTCCACCAGCTGGCTTTCTGCCATCGGCACCAGAAAATAGGGCACTTGCTCCAGGATCTGACATTACTTGGTTTGTCTGTAGAGTGTTAGTATCTGTATATACTCCCATGAAAAAGGCAACAGTGCCAAGGAAAACAGACCATGAACACTACGAGGTTGAACTCCTCAGCCATAGCAGCAGCACGACGCAAGAATTGACCGAGCACCTGCTGACGCTCAGGAAGATCACCACGCCCAGTAAAATCGGTGCGGTAGAGTGAAATAATGCTGTCGATAATCAAGAGTCGGTACTCATTGGTCGCGAAGTTTTGAGATAATGATTCGAGTTGTTCTGCTTGCATCTTCAGATGTTAGTTAGGCTGGCTATGAGAATCTTCGATTGAAGCTTACTTCGGTGTTCTGGGAGCGGGTACAGATGATATTTTCACATGCTTGGGCGGGATCAACTAAATGAGTTAGAGAAAACGGGGTAAGAAATGAGAAAGCAATACCTCCAAAACGTTCTGCGATCTCTGCGATTCGTTCAGGGCGAAAGGTCCCTTCGGTATCTGGTGGTTGTTAGCTTGATTCCTTACAAGAATGTAGAATCTATACCGATATATGCAACCTTCCCCTCAGCTCCGCCCATTTCCTGGATTGTGTTAGCTATGGCACAGCCAATCAACCGTATGTGCGACCGAACCAGAGGTAATTGGGCGGTGACAGCAAGCGTATGGGCTAATTGAGTCTTGCCACATCCTAAGAACTGTCAGAGATGGCCGAGCTGATATTGTTCCACTCACTAAATTCTCCATAAACCTCGTTGACGCTCATTGTTTGGAAGCCTCTATAAAACATTAGTAATATTTCATCCTTGGCCAATATTGTTTTGGTAAACATGCCCGTTTAAGGCGGCATCAAGCTGTTTGCTACCAGTAGAGATTCTGATACACCGCTTACGCCTCTCCCCAAGTTCAGCAGCTGTGACAAAACCACTGGCGGATGGCTTGTAACATTAGCCGTGGCACAGATTTGAAGGCAATTCGAGGTACCATCATCTTCTTGGCGGCCTCCCTGATCTTTTCCACCTTAGTATCGGAAAACCCCTTGATCTTCAGTAGTCGTTTGCTGGTACAACCGATGAGACTCTGAAGAGAAATGTCATTGTGTAACTCTAACAGGTGTGGTATGAAATTACATACTGCAATAGTGTAGATATTGTTGTTCTTCAGCTTGGTGATTTCTGTTGCTCCAATGCCTAGATGGAATTAGACATGGGGCGGAAAGGAGGGCTAGCAGCATACCATGGGCCTGCAATTCGACAATATCAATGATATCATTCTAAACAAGTTAGCTGGAAGTGCGAAAGGTAGAATCGAACATACGTTGTCATCGTTAAAATCTTGGATAGCCATGCTGGCAGTAGCGGGTGGGCTAGGATCGCAGGTTGAAGACAACGGATAGCTGGGTGGTGAAGAAGATACAGTGTAGTCAAAAGGGGTTGGACGTTAACAACTTCGAAGAAACCAGTTAAATAAAGTGATCAAGCTTCGCACGTTTGCCCCAAATCAATAGCGTCTTCGGGGTGATGGCTAGGTCCTTTACTGTTCCAGATATTAGAGCTCCAACAAGATGTTGTTGTGAAAAGTATATTATTTAAAACTTCGATATTAGGATTTGATGCTAGTTCTGCTCTCGCCGTGCATATCACTATCCTCAATACGAGGGGGAAGAAGATACGTAATCGTCCAACAGAAGAATAATCCACAGACGGTACCCGCCCCAGTAGCAGCCAGGAATATCGTTGTTTGACTCCAGTCTTTGATAGAAAGCCAGATAGTCTCGTGCATTGGTGAACCCCCGCGGAGAAGACAGCTTTAGATGCTTGATGGCCACTTGTTACTGGCTGCTGGCTGTTGGTGTGGACGACAATTCACGGTGAGGAAGAAGAAGCTGAAGGGAGGGAGAATATTGACGGGAGGAAAGAAATTAAAGAAGTGTACCTAGTCAAATGAAGCAAAAATAAGTTAAGTGGTAAAGGAAGGTTAAACAGGGTGACGAAGCTACAAGAATAGTGGAGCTTCCAAAGTAAGGAGGAACGAATATGCTAAGCGAACCCGGAAAAGGAAAGAGACTCCTAGTCCAACCCAGCTCAGCAGCCCAGCACGACTTATAGTCCAGATACACGGGAACCGGGGAAAATATGAAATTCAACCGGCTAGTTATTTGAGCATAACCTTTGATGGAGGGAAATCGTCTCGGTTCGGATTGAGACGAGATGCCTCGTACCGAAGCCACTATTGAGTTGCATATCGCGACTACTAAGCTGTGAGGGTGCGGCTTTCCTTTCTGGACAAATCTGAGACTCGAGGATGGTGAGTGATATGAAAATGAGAGGTGAGAAATATCGCATCTCTATTCAGTATTTGGTACGTCTTGGATTTCATCTACACTTAAGCTTTTGCATAGGAAGAACAGAAAAAGCCAAACATATGAAGAGAGAGGGTATTATGTTACCCAGCAAGAGCCAATACAAAAATTGTTCCTTTATTTAAAAGGAGAAAGGAATAGAAGCAGACAAAACGAAGAGATCTGTTTCAAAAAGGCTACACATATCATTGTCAATCTCGAATATCAAAACCAAGATCCAGAATATGCAAAAAGGAGCGGTGTCATTAATATATGTCCAAATTATGAATGAATATTTTGCTTTTCTCAGTGAGCCGATTCCCATTTTACCATGTTTGTTACTTTTGGTTTCAAGATAGTACAAGGTGTAAAAGTTGTCCTATATGGGAGATTATCACAAAAGCCTATGCGATTGGTGCGATTGGTGCGATAGGTGCGATAGGTGCAACGGGAGCTGCAGCAACGACATCTGCACCATCTACAGGGGCTTCACCGTTGGTAGCCTTTTGTGGGCAATCTGTCTAAGTTAGTTCATTGAGACTTGGGAGATGAAGCTTCGTGCTTACCTCGAGAGATGTGTCCAGCTTCTCCGCATTGGTAGCAGGTCTTGCCAACTGTGTTGAGTGGCCCTCCGTTTGGTGCAGAACAGTCCCTTCGAAGGATTAGTACTGGGCTAGAACTAGCTCGAAAGAGTCTTACCGAGAGATATGTCCGAGCTTTCCACAAGCATAGCATTTCATAGCCTGAGCCTGGCAATCCCTAGCAAAATGGTTTGGTCCACCACATTTGTAGCAGGTAGCTGGGCGAGGACCTCCAGCAAATCCACCGCGAGGGGCAAATCCACCACCGAATCCTCCTCGTCCGGCACCAGCTCCACGGCCAGCACCTGGGATAGGGTTGGCACCCGCTGGACTTGGGCAAGACCGCTATATTTGATCAGCAGGCATTCCTTAAGCTCGCAATATCTCCACTCACAGCCAAATGTCCTGGTTGACCACAGTTATAGCAACGACCGCTTGTACCAGCACCGCTCAGGCGAAGGGTTGGGCAGTCTGCCTGGACATGACCTAGGCCCTGGCAATGGTAGCACTGCTTGGCCTCAGTTGTTCTTGGCAATGGGCATCCATTCGACTCATGTCCTACTCGCTGTCAATTTCAATCTATGGTAAAGCGCACAACATAGAAGCCTACCAGGTTGCTTGCCTTAAAAATAAAATGTCAGTTGATGGTTTATGGGTTGAAGGGTGGGGCACCTTACAGTTATAGCATAGGCGCTCAGCTGAAGAGCAGACCTCAGCATAGTGGCCAACGTTACCGCACTTGTAGCACGCGCGACGGGATAGCGACGACATGGCTACGAGTTTATGAGTCTGCTTGGTTCCATCGTCAGCACAGCACGTCACAAATGCGCCTTCTTCTGTTGCCCATTCCCGAATAATCTTCTTGCACCTGTGTGGAGGCTCGTTGGCTTTCTCAGATTCTAGCCATTCCTCCACAGTTGTGGCTGGCATGTTTGCTGTGCTCAATACCGCGACGTATTGATTCTTTTTCCGTTGGCAGAGGATGAATAATATTGCGTTGCATCCACCATTCGTCAGGCTGCAGGAAGATGCATGAATCTTGTGCAACTCGGAATCCTTTTATATAGCAAGTGCCTGGCTGATTTTGTTCGGGACCGGTGATTGTGCTCGCAGATACTGAAGGAGCTCCTAATTGTGCGACCGCATCCACGATATTCAGGAGGTTGAGGACGGGTAGGTGCTGTATTCACCGTGGAGGGAGCGAAGAGGAACATGATTCACTTACACGTTCTTTCTTGCTTCCTTTATCCTTTAAACCGTCTTCTATCTTCCTTCCACAATCCAACAGCTTCCAACTTCCTCCCTTTACAACACGTTTGTCCGGATTGCTTGCAAATCTCGAGAAGTGGTGAGGCTGGAATCAACAGAAAACTCCTCTTTGCGGAACGGCCCATCGACGCGCTAACTACCGCACGTGATCGCGGCTTTCCCCTATGATTCTTGAAAAACATGATTACGACCTCGTACACATTCCCGAATTTTTGATGCTTTACATCTACTGTAGTAGATGTCGTGCTTCATTTTAGGCTGCAATCAAAGTCTCGTCCTGCATTAACTAACCATAGGACGAGAGGTGAAGGTCCCCTAAGTCACCAGTCGCTCAGAACCAAATGACTTTAAATATGTATTATTGAACAGTAATACCGTATTATAGAGCTATTAAGACTCCTATAGGAATCGTCCAAGCAACCTAGAACCTAGAAGCCGTTGGGTTTTCCCATGCTCCACTACGCCCCAACTCCGAATACGCCAATCATCATTGTGTCTTTTTACATATGCATCTGTTCATGTACCAGAGCTCTTAAATAAACAGCCTCCATTACCACTAGCCCTCATACCAAAGATCCTTGCCATCTTGCTCTTTCTGAAGGGTGTGGCGGGAGCGGAACATCTACGGTTGGTGCAATTGATCTTGGTTGCGCCTCGATAATATAGTCAACCCCTTCCTCCGAGATATACGATGGAGGTCTATTTGCTGTTGCAGGCCGTGCTTCGGCCCTTTCCGCGGCATTCTGGTTCTGGTTTCGTTGCCAGAAAATGCGATTTGGGTCCACTCGCTGTTTTATGTTAATTACTATTCAATCCACCATGTAAACTGTTTGGCAACTTACAACACTTTCTCGCCAAAGACCATAAGCAGGCGGAGGATACTTAGTAGCTTCACTTTGGATTCCAGCAGCTTCTTCATCCCGTGCCAGAGTAACTTGGACTGGTGTTCGCGGGTTCGCGTAACCGCTAATTCCAGTCATTTCAGGAAGGCCAGATACACCATTATCTTGTTCAGGTGGGTGAATTAACATCATGCAGAGGCGGATTAGAGAATGACAGAAAAATATCGTCGTAAGCAGAATAGCCATAATCAAGAGGACATGGAATTCCTGGCGTTCGGTACGGTTTGAAAGAGCCAAAGCAAGATATATGGTGAGAATCAGAGTAAGAAACTGTACTTGTTAGAGTTCTATATATCTTTCCTTATGCATATCGAAAACTTACTATTCCAGACACGAAGCAGGCCAGGATTTTGTTTCGGATTCTGCGATTTCTGATCTTGGGACCACATCGGCTCCGGCGAGTATCTGATCTTCTACTCTTCTGCCTTCTCCTTCTTCGAGAATCTTGTGCTAGCGCAGCTAATCTCTGCTCGGCCGGGTCAACGCCAACGAACCTCCGATGACTTTGCTGCACCCGCTCTGGCCTTGTTGTATCATTAGACTGCCATATTTGTCCCCATGAGTTAGGTGTAATGGGGCGGGGGCTCAAAGGGCTATCTGGGGTGTATATCGATTGGTATTCAGGAGAAGGTGGTAATGATTCTGAGTGTGAATCCAGCCTCGATTCCGTTCTAGAATGTGATCTTGATTCTGATTGCGAGGCGGATCTATTGAGATATGGAATTACGAGTCTTGACCCTAGCCCTGCGACTGGCTGAAGTATTGGTACTGGTCTTGGTGACTTTGGTGACTCTGGAATAGGCGGAGAACCACGCCTCGATCCTCCGACACTAGATCTACCTGCGAACAATCCATTTATGTTTATTCGAAAGTTCTGGAGTCGGGATGAAGACCCTGGCGGTGGGACTGCTGCTCCGATGGATAACTGACCCGCTCTATTCTGGTGAGAAGGCATGACCAGCAAATATCCAGCTCCTTCTAAAAACGCAAATGGTTGGGAAAGGCGATGTAATATGCGATCACAACCACTGCGGTCCTCCAAGCTCCCTTCTTCCTCTGTAGCTGCCCCTGTCAACACGGCCGAGTCTCAATGTTGTCCTGCAGCATCGAGGTCGAATGGTGTTAGGGATGTTGTAGAGGTCGAGGAAGTGGTAGATGTAGAACTAGGTGATGCAGGAGTAATATCGATGGAGCGTTCGTGGGAGTAACACGAGCTATTGGTTGCAGCAGGGAAACGTGTATGAGCCTGCGGCGATGCCCAGACTGGTGAAAGAGGACTGGTAAGTAGGAGGAGAGGGAAATGGGCAAATCAAAGAAAGGACTGAATTCCAAAAGAGCGCGAGAGAAGTGAGGTGTATGAAACGCTGCAACTAGATCGCTGACGGACGACAAACGGCACTTTCAAAATGCCGGTTAACCAAAAGAAGGTGAGGTGCTAAAGCGAAGGGAAAGAGGAGAGAGCGTGGCGCTGGACAGGACTCGCTGTGCCAAATCATGAACGAAGGGAAATGTTTGTGGTAAAACTAGGACCGAGAGCTCGAGTGAGTGAGGCACTGAGGACTGAGAGGACGAGGATAGAAATAGAAGGGAACCAGGCAAGGACCAATCAATGGCCCGTACCACTTGGAGTAGCTTGTCTCAGAGTGGTAGCACACCCCAAAATATCGTAGGGAAACAACCCCTCGATGGTTGTAGGAAGATTGCCATCCAGGGGGCACGTCCCAAAAGGAGGTGCGGATGCGGTTCGTTCGTTGGTCGTGCACGTTTGGTTTCAGACTTTCGGCGTTGGAGGATTTGGGGGGTGAAGCTTGTTTTCCCCAACCCAATCAAGCTGCGACCGTAAGAGCCAGGACAACAAGACTAAGTCACAACTTCCGCACCACCACCACCAACACATGTTATATTACTTATTATTGTGGCACAGCATTGTTAGAGTTGGCCAGTAGTACGGAGCGCCTACAGTATATACAGCATCGGCGGCGACGGCAAGGGCAGATGGATGGGGGTTGTTTTGGAAACAACAAGTGCACGAATATCTAGCCGTATAATAGCATTTTATAATACTGTTGTACTGTACTGTACATACAAAAGCTTCCAAGGGTACAAGAGACACGACACGGGCTCGGAAAAGACTGGGCTCTGCTGCTCACCAACCGTGTAGTTCCTGCATATGGTATGGTATGGTCTGGCGTACTTTTGCGCAGCATATGTATGTGGTGTATGTACGATTGACGCCGGGGCAGCTCCCAAATAGAGTTCCAGCCTACCCTGCCCAATCACCGATCTTCCCCAGCCTATTCTATGGAGGAGGCATATGTTTGTAGTCATTTACCCATCAATGCGCTCGGATCATTTTAGCCCAATTTCTCGCATAGAAACATAAGCGCATCAGGAGCATGGCTCGGATGGCCACACAAATAACGCCACGCTTGATACAAGTAGTCAGCTTGCCCAAAAGATGACTCGCTTCAGCTTTCGCAAACTTTTAGACCTGTCCAGTCCAGTCCCAGGCAACTTCTAAATGCAACCCTCCCAAAACTCCTAAATCGGTCGAGAAAGACCATCACTTCAGCTCGCCGAGAAGGAGATTGCGATCTGACGAGCCAGACAAGACTGATAACATGTTAGCAAGACTGAGCATGAGAAATGGGCTGTCGTGTACTTACTGATGGGATCTGATGTGGGTGATAACTCTGCGCAATTGACCGTTCCCTTGTGACCTGGTAACTTATACATCATCTTGCCAGTTTCGGCATTCCATACCACCACTGTGCCGTCTCCAGCTCCAGCAGCGATCTTCTTCCCATCCGACCCCCAGCTCGCCTTGATGAGATTCTTTTCTAAACCTGCGGGAGCACCATCAAATGTGCGAATATGCCTTTCTGTTGGAGCGAAAGGCCGAATATCCCAGGTCCTAACGGTTGAGTCCATCGAGTTTGACAATAGCGACTGGGAGTCAGGCGAAACCCTAAGAGATGAGATGGTATCGGTATGTCCCAACATCGAGTAAACTACTTTTTTACTCCTCATATCCCAGACCTTGATATCGTTGTCGATACCTCCTGAATACAACTCATTTCCAGCCTCTGCTAACGCAACAGCGGTAACTGGGAAATCTGTTTCGATGAATGAGACTGCTGACTTGGTCCGAGGATCCCAGATCCCAATATATCCATCATCTGATCCACTAATTAACAATTCTTCCCCTCTCTTGCTTATGTCCATGGTGTTGATCACTTCTTCATGTCCGACATGGCGCCGGATCCTTGTGCCAGTTTCTAAATCCCAGCTTGCCAGGTGCATATCTGCGGATGCTGAGAATAATATACTCGAGTCGCGCGACCAATGTAAATCCATAATCGCACCCTTGTGTCCTGTCAGAGTTCCGTAATTCTCACATTGACCGTAGGTTCGCCAAAGCACTAATTCAAATTAGCCCGCGTACTTGTCGTATCCTCTAAACAATTCGGGCTTACTAATTGATCTATCCATTGACCCAGAAGCAATGTAGTTTCCATTATTCTCGAACTTTGCGCAGAACACCTCTCCAGAATGACCACTCAGCTCCATAACTGGTGCATGTAGCCCACTCGTTCGTGGTACCTAAACCACGGACATCAGTATAAATTCTTTTACATGTTCAGCATATTACTCCAAGCTGCGAAAAGATATACATACAGCTTGAATGAGTGCGCCATTAGCAGCTGATCCATTGACAACAGCTACAGCCTTGCTGGAGTTCGTCCCTTGATTTGGTCTTTTTACAACCATCTGCGACGAGCTGCTGAAGGAGCCTGACGCGGCACGCTTTTCTCCTGCCATAATTGCGGTGGGATGCGAAAGCTTCTGTTGGTGGTAAGGATTACAGTTGTGTTGAGAAGCTGTTTCTTGGGTGTTTTGATCTTGTCGCAAAGTATAATGCCCAAAATCTAATATTTGAGGCGGCGGTGAGGGGACACCCACATCTTTCTGCCGCCCCACTTCAGAGCATTAGGGAGCCGAAGGTCAAGTTCTACATAATCAGCGATATCTCACCCTAAATATTCTGAAAAAACACCTTGCACAGCAATACTCTAACTACCTAACCTTGGAGAGCACGCGAATAGAAAATGGCTGCAGCTAAGGCAGCCCGTATGGGCGAAGAGTAAGCTCAAGCCGAACCACCTTCATATCTTCCCAGCTAACACAATTCTAGAGTATGGAAGCAAGTAGCTATGTTCAGGCTTTCAGGAACATCTGATCTAATACCTCTCTAGGAGTAGAGTTGACAAAGTCAATGCCGAGTTGGTGACACTGACCTACGGAACCATGGTTGCGCAACTATGCAAAGATTATGAGAGCGACTACGTTGAAGTCAATAAGCAGCTTGACAAAATGGGTTACAATATTGGATTACGGCTCATTGAGGACTACCTGGCGAAGTCAAATACAATGAAGCGCTGTGCGAACTTTAAGGATACAGCTGAAATGATATCGAAGGTCCGTCCTCCATACCTATCGAACTACCCAGTACTCTGCTAATGCTTGCCAAACAGGTTGGATTCAAAATCTTCCTCAACATAACACCCACAATAACAAACTGGACAAGCGACAACAAACAGTTCTCTCTCATCTTCGAAGAGAACCCCTTAGCTGATTTCGTCGAGCTCCCCGATGACGGACGTGCACAAGATGAGCTATGGTATTCAAATATGTTCTGTGGAGTATTAAGAGGCGCGCTGGAGATGGTACAGATGCAGGTCGAGGCTCATTTCATCAGTGATGTGTTGAGGGGAAATGATACAACAGAGATGCGAATTTCGTTGATACGGTATATTGATGATGAGATGCCTGTGGATGACGATTAGATGGGCAGTTCTTTTGGTGTTCCGGCGTTTGGAATGGGCAACTGGCGTTGTTGAGAAGCATATATCCAGCTGATTATAGGCGGTTTCCAGAACTTCATGAATTTCAAATTCTTCGTGCATCATTTCTACCCTCATACTAAACCCGAAGTCGAGGTAATTGTCACAATTTAGCAACGTTGCTCGAAGCGGCTGTTTCATAGTATCAAAGAATTTGACACATTCACGAATAAGCCGGTTCATCTTCAAAAGTCTATTGATTTGATTTTTTTTTCTTACCCGCATTGCTCTTGTAGAATATCGTATCTCTCGCACTCAAGCATCAATTAAATCTACGAGTAGTTTCGACGGAGTTCAGGGTAGAATATATTGTACACTTTCAATGTAAATTCTGCCTCTCTCCCACTATTTGGCTCGAGTTTTAAAGTACGGCTTTTTCGATCTACAAGTTACCGTAGAACTTGCTGTCTTTTCCTAAACAACCAAGTTTCTTTGGTATATTTTGTATTCAGCTATAACAATTCTTGTCTGTTCTTGACTGGCAATAGTCTAAATATTGTCCAATATAGAGGATTTTTATTCAGTTTCAATCTTCCATTATGCGACTACAACTGATACTATAATTTGAATTTATCCTACCTAATGTTAGTAAAAATAAATGGATATCTAATAGCTTCTTCCCTTCTTCCCTTCTTCCTTCTATAAACCAATACAAGCTTTCATTCTCATTTATGTTTCCCTAGAAAAAATTTAATTTCTTATTCTGACCCAAATCCACGGTTAGGTTTCCATAACATAGAACCTAGTGTAGATCTCAGAATCAGGAAGCCTGACTGCAGCTGAATGCAAGGCTGAGAAACTACATAGGTTGTACTGAACTGTGCAAGTGCAAGGGATTGTATCGGGGGATCACGTGGCTGCTACACAATGTTATAAGATATCTTCACTTTGCATACTTATTATTGGGAGTTCTATCTAGTATATATCATTTTGGTAGATTGGATAGATTGGTTACCGGATACTGGCTGAATAAGGATCAAACCTTCTTATGGTTCTAGGTTTGCTTTGGTTGTATTGGTAATAGAGAAGTTCATTAATCATAGTGTGGCAAGTTTTAAGCAATTAATAACATATTTTGATACGAGAATGGTATCAGTCGCATTTGGATTTGCTCTTGATGAGTCTTCCTCCCTTCGGCGAGCTATGCTCAGGATTAGAAATACAATGTTGGCAGGTTCTTATCATTAGGCTCAGTTGCGCTAACACACGCATACATTTGTTCGGAGTTTCGGCGGAGTTTCACCGGCTTTCCATGATCTCTCCGCTTGACAAAGTCTAACGCCTCACAAGTTCAAAATGTCCTGCTCGTAAATCCAGCGGCTTTATCAAGCTGAACATGCCTAGTAACACGGTTTGCGGATGAATAAAACCCCTGAGTCCAAATCCAAACCCAAACCCCCTTTCTTAACCCCTTTACGGATCACGTGACTTGTTTTCGAGCATTCCCCCGCTCGTTCTTCAAACCTCATGAAGCTTTAGCCCAAGGCCCATTAGCCGTTAACATGTCTGCACAGCGCATGAACTCAAAAGTATATCGCAGCGGCGTGATCTCATGTGGAATTGAAAATAGTGAGGAGAGAGTTCAAAGTCACGCGGCTAATGGACGCCTCTTTTGCTGGATGAATATCCCAATCCCAACCGATCCAGCATCGGATTGTTCTTGGAAGATAGGAGCCCACAGCCACCGGTTTTTCTACCTTGGAAATAACAACACCCAATAATATATTCTCTGCCTACTTGTTTTTGGGATCCGCAAAGAAAAGTCCGAGGGAATTCCAAAGAGCTATCAAAAGTTTTCCAGTAGACCGGCGCACCAGCAGATCAGGCGGAAACCGGGGTAGGGCAGCAGGCCGGCTATGTCGTTTCAGGTCTAGCAGCATAAGACCACACCGATTCTGTATCTCCAGCTGTGATCGAATGTTTCCTTTTTATATCCTCCAGGAAATCACATTCAATCCTGGGATACCACCTACTCCCTCGCATCTCGCAGTTTCTTGCACCCCTCCTCCTGTGCTGGGCGTGATAGTTCCGCTGTCTACTCCCGTTGTCCGCCCCCCGAACGCCAGCCTCGTGGAAAGAGAGACGTTGCCCACATCCCCTGTCTGAGGAGATTGGCGTATTTCTCAGAACGGGACGACCACCGCACCCCCATCCGCTCACTCACCATTCCCAGCCGACCATCATAACGACCCTCCAAGTAATTCCACCCTCGACACCGGTATCGACAGCATCAGTGCTTGGAATATCGCAGCGCTTCTTCGCAAGCGTGAGGCCATACAGACCGCATTTCTCTCTTCTTCTGGCCCGTCCGTCAACGCCCTCTTGCTGGTTCCAAACGCGCCTGTCGGACTCGCAGCGCCTTTTTTATTTCGCAACAGCAACTGAGACCCAGACCATCCACCGAGACCCCCGATCCCCAGCGTTGTCTTCGTGCTCACAGTGCAATCTTCGAACCTTCTCCTCTCAGCCAAGCACGCCATTCGATCTCATTGTATCGAAGGTTTGCGACCGCGACAACTGCCCACGTTGCGACACGCCGGGCTGAATCGCTCCGCGTCAGAAGTTTGGTTGCTGACGGAGTTGACTAACGACAAAGGAGCTCCAGCATTGAGGTCGCGCCTCTAAACATAACACATCATGAACACTGTCAATATGGGGGGCATGAATGCCCTTGGTGGTCCTGTCGGTGGAGGTGGGATGCCCATGATGAATAATGGCGCACCTGGTGGCGGTTCCCGACAGCAGATGCCTCAAAATGACAGTCAACGGTCTCAATTAAATACATATATCTACGACTACTTTCTAAGGAACGGCATGTATGATTGCGCAAGAGCGTTGTATCAAAATGACCCAACGATGAAGGTGATCAAGGAGAGTCCTGGCAGACAGAACGGCGCAGATGATGGTGACGATGCAGAATCAAAAGATGATGTCGACAAGCAACGTCCAGATGATCTGCCTAGATCCGATGTACCGAGGGAGTGTCCGGAGAGCTGCTTTCTTTTCGAATGGTGGTCCCTTTTCTGGGACATGTTTAATGCTCAACGCGGGAAAGGCCAGTCACAGAATGTGCTTCAATACGTCAATCATACACAGGTGAGTGCCATATACAACTTATTAATGCAAAATGCTCATTTTCACGTAGGCACAATCGCGAAGCAGGCAAGAGCAACAGCAGCATATGTTACGTAACTTAAGGAACAACAACGGCGATTTGATGCCACCGCAATATCAACACCTGATGCGAATTCAACAACAACAACAACAGGCTACCAATGGCATGCCCCTTAATCCAAACGAATTAAGACAGCACGCAATTAACAACAATACCCGGAATTTGTAAGCCGGAACATTAATTTATGTATTCTTCCTCTGCTAACAATGGCTTAGAACACCTCAGCAGCAAATGCAGAAGCAACAGAAAATGCAGCGAGACCCATCGGGTGGCGAACAACAGCAGCGTGCGGGATCACCGGGTTCCGCTGAAAATGCCCCGTCGCCTTCGAAACGGCCTCGCCTGGATGGTGCCGGTTTCAATCCACAACAATTGCCAAATGGAAGAGGTCAGGCAATGCCAGGGCAGGCAATGCCACAACAGGTAGGAGCACCCATCAGTGCTATTCAAGCAGTTCACATACAGCTTGCCAATGGCATAGAAAGAAACAATCTAACAGATGAACAGTTCCAGAACATGCCAAACGGTACGAATGCCCAATTGGGCGCATATCAAGCCAGGCTAGCACAGCAGCAGGCCAGCCAGATGCCAAACAAGGGAATGCCGAATGCTAGTGGTCCTCCAAATGCAGGCTCACCCATGATGTCCCAGGGGCAAGACGGTGGAGCAATTGCGGGGTATTATAACGCAGGGGAAATGGCTCCAAATGGAAACATGAGACCAGCAGTTCCAGGTCAACAACCTACTGGTGGAAACCACGCATTGCAAGATTACCAGATGCAACTAATGCTCCTCGAGCAACAGAATAAGAAGCGTTTGATGATGGCACGCCAAGAACAAGATAGTATGGCAATGCCTGGCCAAGGTCGTGAAGGTGGCCCCGGTATGGGACCAAATGGCCAAAATTTCCAAGGTGCATCACCACAAGGAGCTCGCTCGGTCAATTCGCCGAACCCCAGCGAAATGAAACGGACTCCTCATTTGAATGCCGCTGGTATACCATCTCCTCTTCCAGAGGGCCAAGCCAGGGACTCTCCAAACAACATGAACTTCATGCCTGGCCAAATGGATCCAAATATGAATCCACAATACTTTGTGAAGAATGGCATGGATCCAAACATGGCTATGCCTAATGGAATGAGGCCCCCAAGCTCTCATCCACCTGGATTCAACGCCCAAGGAATGACCCCGAACCAAATGGCAATAGCACGAGAATCACGCAATGGTAACTGGCAAGGACCTAATGGACAGATGATGCCTGGCCAGGGCGGTCCACAACAACCCATGCCTCAAGGTCAGGGAACTCCGCAACAGAGACCAATGCCTCCTCCTGCTGCCCCAGGCGCAGTACCTAATGGACGTACACAACCTCCTTCGCCACAACAGAACGCCAATGCACCACCGACGCCCCAGCAGGGAAATAAGGCTAACCCCAAAAAGAATAAGAATGATGCTAAGGATGCTAAATCTAAGGTAAAGAATACACTATGTTTGTCCTTTTTTTTGTTGAAATGTTGACATTGATGATAGCGGGTAAAGAAGGGAGGTGCTCCGGCCACTGGTGCTACACCATCAGACTCGGCGCAAGAACCTGCGACACCAACACCAGCAACACCGATCACACCCATCCATACGAAGACTTTCACGGGGCCAAATGGAGCAGCTCAACCAACGAATGGCCAAGCACCAGGTCAACTAAATACCGGCATGGTTGGACTTCAACCAGAACCCATGCAGAACTTTGGCATTGATACCAATGTAAGTCTTCTTGCCTTCCACTGCGCATGATCATTACTAATTTATCCAAGTTCGGTATGAATGATATGGGTCCGTTTGCCTTCAATGAAAATCCTAGCAACAGCGATGTCCTTCAGGACTTCGACTTCGACTCATTCTTGCATCAAGATGGGGAGAACGAGTTCAATTTTGACACTGCGGGGATGTTTGAAGTATCAGATAACCAAATCATTGCAGAATAATGATAGGCTGCACCTTTTATCATTGCCTTCATCATAACTCTACGGCGTTTCCAGCATACCTATGGCGTTCCAGCGGCTCATACCAGTTCACCTTCCGGCGCCTTTGAATGTTCCTCCTATAAGAAAAGAATCCCATTCCTCAAATGTTTAGAAAGAGCAAGTTCGATATCTCCAAAAAATTTCCTTGTTACATACAATTTCGGTTTGTGCGATTGGATGTTAATTTAAAGGGTTTTGTTCCCTGTTTTTATGTTTATGCTTTATTGCCGAAATGGATGTGCCTAATACCTGCTTTATCTGATGCCGCACAGTGCGCTCGGCTTCAGGCGACAGGGGCGGAATGGAGTCGGGGTCACTACTCTCAACAGCTTTTTACCTGTTTATTATCTTGTGCTTTTTGGGGGAAGGCTAGGGCATGGAGGAATCCTGCTTTGTATTTATCATATCATCACGGACGGGCAAGGGTTGCTTTGGGAACAGACTATTGCAATACAGCACGATTACACGTCCCAGACCGTTTTATGGTCATCCTTAATGCTGCATCATTACCTCATCCGCCCACATCGTCGGCGTATATATTTAAGTTTGGTAATCCCACTTCCAGTCATTGAATCCGTTAGATTACTAACCGGACCTGAATGTTACCATCTAGCTTTATCCAAATCATAGCTCTCCATTGGCGCATCAATGGGGCGCTTAGTCAATCTTGACGCGCTAAACAAACCTCGCTTATTGCAAAAAACTTGTCTTATTTATTGTTGTTCCTTTCACCCACTCTTCTCTTCTTCTACTTCTTTTTCAGGCTACAGCATCCTTCCTGAGTCTATATCATTGTAGGTTCAGCTCCTGGGTTTAGTTGTTCGTAGTCTCACTCTGGGCCAACTCCACACCATCTCCACCTTCCTTACCCCTCGATTAACCGAACCCCTTTTTTATGTTGTTGTCCTAGTCGTTCCCTTGCCAAAGATCTTTGTTCTGTGAAACAATGCATTTTACAATTGCATTTTCCCTACACTTTATACTTTTTAGTTCTTCTAGAAACTGTTCCGCACGCCAATACTTCATTACATAAAATCTATCACACAACCATCAACGCAATAACAATCAATCATGGCACCTATCCCGCCCACAAATCTTTCCTCTCCCTTCACATCCACCAAAATAACCCAACTCCGCACAAGCAAAATGCAACAAATGCGTAATCTCGATATCCAAACCGGTATCTATAAAATCCCTCGTATAGAACGACTGTTCTGCTCCTCCACCGGTCTTCAAGATGATGAACACGATCTCACTTTCCACGGCGGCCCGGACAAAGCCGTGCATCAATACTTTCCCGGCCATTACCCTTCCTGGCGCTCAGAATATCCCGAGAGCACGGCTTTTGAAGTTGGTGGGTTTGGTGAAAATATTGTTTGTGAAAACCCACTGCCTGGTGAGGGAGGCATGAATGAGAGGAATGTTTGTATTGGGGATATCTACCAAGTTGGGGATCAGAATGAGGGTGTGAGACTACAGGTTAGTCTTCCAAGACAACCATGTTTTAAACTCAATCACCGGTTCTCGCTGAAAGGTTTTGCTCCTCAAACGTGGAAGAAAAGTCGCACAGGGTGGTATTATCGTGTTTTAAAAGAAGGATATATGAGTGTTGGCGACAACATGGTTCTCGTGGAACGAAAGTACCCGCAATGGACTATTGAACGTATACAAGAATACATGAATCGCGACCCTAAGCATCTCGACAAACTAGAAGAGCTTGAGAAGATCGACGAGTTTGGTGATGAAGTAAAAGGTGCTATCAAACGTATAACTGCAAAGTTGACAAGTGAATCTAAGGCTCCAGAAGCATGGCGAGATTATACACTCATTGAGACGCGAAAACAGAATGCACGTATCAAATCCTTCATATTCCAAGCTGTGGGCACACAAGACGCTGGCGCAAAGATCGAACCAGGAAGTTTTATTGGTCTCAAACTCCCAAACGGCTTGAAGCGCTCATATTCTATCGTTAGCGGCTTCAGCGATCGTTTCGAGCTCGGCATCGCCCTTGCAGACGATAGTCGTGGTGGCTCATCTTATCTCCACCAAGAACTCAAGATAGGAAATATCCTACCTTTTACTAAAATGACGTCCGGTGTCCCAGTCGCAAGCCAAGCGTCGAACCACATCTTCATAGCTGGTGGAATTGGTATCACGGCGTTTTTGTCGCATATCGAGATGTATCAGAAGATCAACTTTAACTACCATTTCCACTATGCGGTGCGATCGATGGATGATATCCCATTTCGGGATGCAATTGAGAAAATGGGAGCAAATGTTACTATCTACAGTAAAGCAGAAGGATCACGAATGGACATTCCCAGCATTCTCAAGAATCGGGTTTGGAATACACAAACCTACATCTGCGGGCCCTCACGTATGGTCTCCTCTGCAGTTATTGCATCTACAGCGCTTGGAATGTCACAGGATGAAATACACTATGAAGCCTTCCAAGCTGATGCAACGGGTGATCCTTTTACCGTTGAGTTGCGGAGATCCAAGAAAATATTGAAGGTGGAGGGAGATAAGACCTTATTGGAGACGATGAGAGAGGCAGGTCTGGAGGTTGATAGTAGTTGCGAGACAGGAAATTGTGGGACGTGTAAAGTGGATGTATGCGAGGGTAAAGTGGAACATAGAGGCACAAGTTTGTTAGAAGAGGAGAAGGGGAAGGCGATGTTGAGCTGTGTTAGCAGAGGGGTGGGTAGGATTGTGATTGATTACTAGATTCAGGGTTTCAATGGGAAGGACTTTTTCGGCTTTGGGTCCGGCTAGTATTTTGCCGAAAGATGGAATGTTTTAACATGGAAGCTTTTTTTCAACCCTTCCTTTGCCCCCCCCCCCAAGCTTTAAACAGAGATTTTAAGAAGATACGTATGATCTAACATGAGTAATCAGATCGGATTATCTGCCAATTATGTTTATGCATGTGATATAGGATTATCTACAGGCGTTCAATTTCATCTTCATTGGATCCTTGATCATGTAGATAGATAGGGAGTTAGATTATCAAGACCCGCTTCAGACTCCGACGCCCCAATTCAAATAAGTCTGCAGGTTCCAGTATCAGTTGTTGCCCCAAACAGGCACAAGTTGAAGTTATGGTATCTAGAGGTTTTCATTCATTAGCTCGTTTGCTTTGCTAAGCTCCTCTGTAGCTCTATCTAACCTATTCTACTTCTCCGATCAAAAGAATAAGAGCATAATCGGGTTTCTGTAAAGAAGAAATTGAACATAACGTATCAGATGTTTATGTTTGAAGGGTTAGACAATTATTTGTAGAACCTGGTCGAATCAAGTAGTTCTACTAACGACTACAACTTCATAGATATGAGCTACCTTGACCGCCAAGTACTGGTGGTTCTTCTCGTATGATGTAACTTAGCTGTAAAGGGGATACTAATTTACCTCCCATGAATCACTCCTAAAACTTTCCTCCCCTGTTGTTCTCTGATCTGATCTCTCCATCGGCAAAACTAAATATTCGGCTGTCATCCCTTTTTGAGAGTATATTTGTGGGTAAGTTTTCTGCGCTTACAGAAAGACCAATCGGAAAGCAAGAAAGCAATTACAACTTATTTATATAGCAGAAGTTTGAAGGTGACGTTCTAAGAGGTTAAAAAGCAGCAAATATGTTGTGAAATGAGAGGAAATCTGCAAAAGGATCCAAGCTCAATCCCAAATACGAGACAGGCACTAGAATGAGCCCCCAAAGGATTCGTAAAATAGATAGACCTTTGTTGAACCCCAAATTCTTCATTCCTGCTAGCACCCAAACTAGAGTTCTAGTCTGTTTAAAAGGACCCTACCAGTTCAAACTACATCCGTTCTTGAGTAAAACCGATTCTTATATATGTAAAACTCTGGATTCTTGCTACTGGTCCTCATATATCGGACTTTAAACCCGCAATCAAGATGACAGGAGTTCGATATTTGCGTCGATATTTGCTACATGGATGGCTGCCAATATGAAGCCTCCCATAGATCTCCGAAGCCAGCTGATTACTCCATGGAGTGTCCCGGTGTTTATATTAAATTCTCTAAACTATGTCTGTGGAAAATAAACTAGTAATGCACTGTTAAGAACAATCTTTGATTTGGTTAATCGTTATAGTATCATATCATTCAAGAGAATCAAGTTCTATCTAGTCTGAGATTGTTTGGTAACCTCTACTTTATCTATAAAGGACAGAGATGTTTAATGACAGATCAGATAGAGTAATCTTGTGCTGCCAGAACAAAGATCACTTTTTACCATATATTGTTGATACTTGACTACCGGTACTTGTGCCAAATACCGCCGATAATTCGATCGGGCATCTCTCTCCCTATGTGATATTTAATATTGAGATATTACAGATTCTTCAGAATTCATTATGTGCTCCATCTGCACGTTGCCCGATTACGAAAGTGGGACTCATGATCAAGACCTCAACAGGCATAATTCACCAGTTGCATTTATTGGAGTAGTCATTAATAAGAAGAAAATCTTGGCCTCACCGCATACCAGAAACAGGAAATCACAGACTCAAACGCTGTGGAACAATGCTTACGTTTTATTTCGACTCTCCATTGGCAAAATTTCCACGAAAGGCGCGTGAAATGCCGGAACCCGCACATAGCATTTCTAGCAAGCTAGAAATCAAGGCCTCTTGCCGCCAATTTCCTGTTTCAATAACTTCATTTTGAGGCCAAGACATTGATGAAGCCTTTTTGCCAAAAAGATGAAGGATGAAGAGTAAAAGAAACCGGCTGCGGGCCCGACTAACTTAAATAGTCGCTTAGTATCACAAGAAGACCCTTCCCCTATATTGAGAAATGCTTCATCCAGCACGCCAATGCGTTCTAATTCCCCGCATTTAGCTGCGTGCATCTCATTTGACTTTGGCTGAATTAATTAGAATTCAATTTATCTTCGTCAGATACATAGTAATACTGCCGAGAATAATAGTCAAGGATTGACGGTTGGTAACTCGGCAGTTAACTCCATATTAATATTTCCTCGGTTAGGAACTCCGTGAAGGAAAAGGCTGCTGTGTTACGCTAATGACCTGAGTACTTTTTACTTTTAGCTTCAGTTGCTAGCTTTTCAAAAAGTCTTGAAGCTGTTTTGGAAGGAAGTCATTAGTGCATAGGGCTGGGCATTGAAAATTTCAATAGAGATTGCTAAGTAATATTCAACTTAGAAAAGATGAATACATTATACCCCATGCCACAGATCAACCGCTTCGGCTGACGTATATCCTTCTAGTCACAATATGCCGATAAAGTGAGACATTCCCTTGAAACTTTTAAGCAGTGTGATTGTATCAATTTAAATATTGATTGTATGACTATAGCCACCGTATCTTCCAGAAGGTGAATGTCAGCACTCATGTGTTCCTGCAACTTGTTTGGCCTGTTAATTGTAGCGAGAACAAGGTATCTTGAGCAACGCTGGCAAGACGTCTAAATGACTAGTGCGAGCCAGTAAGAGCTCATCTCGCCAACTTTATCGAGATTAATGAAGACCCTGGAGCTGCACTGTCTCCCGCCCAAGAAACAGTAAGTATATATCTGGAGTCTGTGCATGTCCAGGTTATTGTTTGATTTGGTAAAATAATTTGCAAGCCAACCAAGGGGTCAAGATGATTCTCACCAAGCTGACCCTCTCACTTTTGCTCTTCACCGGTGTATCAGTTGCAACACCATTGTCCAAACGAGGGCCTGATGATGACCTTGCAGCGACTGCGTTGGCCAATGTTTATAAACTTCTGGACGGCACATTATCTGATGGAAGCTCTCATACCGCATGTACGCGAGATAATCTCATTGTACGGAAAGAATAGTAAGTCTACTGTAAGAGGTTTTTGGACCTAGATAAACTGATAAAGACGTAGTGGCGATCTCACATCTGTCGAAAAGAAAGAATATATCGCCGCCGTATTATGTTTAACCAAAGCCCCATCGAAACTGAGTGCCACTAAATATCCAGGAGCTAAGTCTCGGTTTGATGACTTTGTAGTGGTGCATATGAACATGACTCCCAATGTGCATGGAACTGTGAGTCCTCCATATACCACCTCTTATAAGAATGACCAGTTCTGACTTTTAAAAAGGCAAACTTTTTACACTGGCATAGATATTACATCTGGGCATATGAAACCGCTTTACGGACCGAGTGCGGATATAAGGGATACCAACCTGTAGGCAACTTGAATCCCTTACTACGTTTCCTCCCTTTCTAACTTGTAGAAGTATTGGAACTGGGGCAAATATGCCGACCCTACTACCTCCCCAATTTTTGATGGTAGCGACACCAGCATGAGTGGGAACGGTGATAAAGTCCAGCATACAGGCTTCAACCTAGGCGTTCAGTTTGTACCTGCAGGAAACGGTGGCGGTTGCGTGACAACTGGCCCTTTCAAAAAGTACAACACCCAGACTAAGCCACCTCAAGATCCAACTAACAAGCATACAGCATGTCCATAAATCTAGGTCCTTTAAGTCCAACAATGGACACTGCACTTAAGATACCCAGAAACCCACGGTCTGATGGCTATGGGTACAACCCTCGATGCCTACGTCGTGATGTTAATAACTATTTCACCTCGCAGTTCTTACGACCTATTGATATCGCCAACCACATCAAGTCAACGTCCGATCAAGGAGAATTCCAAGATGCGCTCCAAAATGACCAGCCAAATAAATTCTCATTACATACCAGTGGCCATTATAGCATCTGGGGTGACCCTGGTGGAGATGTATACGTATCTCCATCTGAGCCCGTGTTTTGGCTCCATCATGGTCAGGTAGATCGCCACTGGTGGATTTGGCAGAACCAGGATCCAGCAAAACGTGTACAGCAGTACAAAGGTGGAACTACATGGTTTGTTCCTAACAGCCCTGCTGGTAAGATTACAGATGTCCAGACTTTGGATGTGGTGACTCCTCTGTCAACTCCAAATGGATTGGCCAGTAGCCAGCTCGTCAGTACTACCGCGGGACCTTTCTGCTATGTTTACCAGTGATCTTTCCTTTCTATCAGTTAAATTGGGCTAGGGCCAGATCTTCCAGCCTGGTTGTAGGCTACAAAGGGGAGTCATCAAAAGTAATGACGAGGCTTCTGAGGTTTCCGCAATACCTATCTATACTGCATCTGCATCACCGGGATTTGCGTTCTGTGTTCTAGTATTCTGGTATTCTGGGGTTTGGCACTATAGCCTAGCCTTAATCAAAGTTGCTTTGTCTCTATTCGGATTATTGCAGTGCAAAGACTACATGCTGAAGTTCTATTTTAATCAACATATACATAGATTTCCTCGTGTCTGCACTTAGTCAACTTTTGCTTAGTCTCGTTACAACGAATCACTACGAAAGTCAAGAGCTGTCGATTGCAGCAAACCACCGCAATATGTCCCAACATAAGAGACTAATGCACACAATCAGTGAGTGCCATTAACACTTTTACTAAATTATCAGGAAACATAGGTTATATTTAGCAACGTTTATGTAATAACGTAAACCGTGACTCATGACATGAACTCGGTTTCTATTCTGAAAGTAGTCTAATTTCAATAATGTCAAATTGATAGCTACATTGTCCATTATGAAGCTCTAAATTAACGTGTAGGTTTATTGCCAGCGTCTTTACTTACTGTGGCATTTACATGGTGAAATTGAGGATAATAATTATGACAGGTGCATGCTCTCTTCTTTTTTTTAATCCTCATTTGTAAAGACTGTAAAATGCACCAAGTTTGATAAGTTTTAGAATAACGTGCAGCGGGATTGGTGGAATGGCGAATTAAAACCTCAGAATGCTCGTACTGAAGCAGGAACTATTGCCACGTATTATGATATAGTGATTTTCGACCCAGATTGTGGGAAAGGTTTATTAGTGTGTATGACGAGGTTTGAACTTTTTTCTTTACTTCTGCTTTATGCCCCATTTAGAATAATTTGAAACTGAGGGGGGAAAGAAACGCCAGGAGAGTGTGGTAACGGACTTTTCATAAGCAGCAATCAGTATCAACAGGTATGGAGACAACCATGTCACTTCTGTTCAAAAGTTGATAGTGACAAATGCAACGCTACACGTTCCTACCAAGCTAATCAGTTCCAAAAGTTTACATTATCATCAGAGTGTTCAACCTCAGTCGCAACAATCTAAGTGTGGAACTCTACGCAGATCCAGAGTTTCACTGGCTGAGAGACGATTTGGTGTCTGAAATACAAACATGGACTGTTAAGCCTCGAATTTAACGAATCCAGTTTGTATGTTAATAAGTCATTGTGGTTCTTTAAAATAAGCAATATTAAGTTACAAAAAGATGATCTTTTTGGGTTGAAAGTCTTTACCTCGGGAGGAAATAGGTTGAGGTTAACCAAATCTCTTCAAATTAAAGAGCGCTACTAGTCGCTACTAGTCAAATTCGCTACTATTTTTAGAAGCAATTTACGATTGTATGAGAACGGCCACAAATTAAAGTGGTTAGCAACGTTATCGGACTAGTTAGGGGCTAAATTCAGATTCTCATCCTCTGTCGATCCCTGCGATTTTCTTTTTCAAGATTAATGTCAGAAATAGAAATAGAACCACATGTGTACATGAGTAATGTCGAGGTTCGATGAGCCTACCTTTAAATTCAAACCTAATATCAATCCTATCTATAGCCCATTCCACCAACTGGTGGCATTAATTTCAAAATTGGCCCGCAAAGCCCTATCCCCAGCACTGGTATTGGCCACAATGACTTCAAAGGTATCCTTCTCCATAATCCACGCATCTCTAATCTCATCCCAGAAACTAGCGGCATATTTGATTTCAATGGGCACTTCGACCACCTTCTCCTGGCCCTTTTCCAGGAAAACCTTCTTGAAGCCCTTTAATTCTTTGACTGGCCGCTTTATGCTTGGGTTCTTCTGACTGACATAAACCTGAACGACTTCGGCTCCTGCGATATCACCCGTGTTCTTGACCAGAATGCTCGTAACCAACATTTCTTCCTTTTTCTCCACTTTCAAGCCCGACATCTCGAAAGTCGTGTAAGACAATCCATGTCCAAAAGGAAAATGCACGGGAAGTTCTAGCATCTCATACCAGCGGTATCCAACATATACATCTTCACCGTAGAGCGTTCTTCCACGTTCAGTTTTGTAATTCAAGAACGCTGGATTGTCCTGTATTCGCTTGGGGAAGCTCAATGGGAGTTTTGCACTCGGATTTACATTCCCGAATAAAATATCGGCTATCGCGTTACCAGTTTCATTGCCTCCATACCAGGCATGAATGAGAGCATTTACAGAAGCAATCCATGGCATAGCCACTGGTGTTCCAGACTGAACAACGACTACCGTCGAAGGGTTTGCTTTGCTAACGGCAGTGATTAAAGCATCCATGTGACCTGGCAATCCAAATATTTCTCGATCTGTACCCTCGGATTCCCAGTCAGACTTCAGGACGTCAGCATTGACAGTTCAATAACGTCCAAAAGGCTATACCTACATTGAGACCCGCACAGATAATTACCTGGTCAGCCTCTTTTGCCAGAGCAGCTGCATTCCTGACTTCTTCATCTGCATCGATAATCATCGCTCCTCCAAGCCTTACCGCCCCATTGCCAAAGAGCGCATTACTTCCCTGATCTAATTTTGACGAGGGCGAGCTGATGAAGTATACCTTGAGATGATATGTTTGCCCTTTCTTAACAGGTAAAACGCATCTCTCCTCAATTGTACCACATGAGAAGAAAAGTGTACCTTTGGTCTGTTTCGTGGTATTGTCAATTAAAAGCTTATCGTCGACAAATAGATTTGCCGATCCGAAGACTCCAAGGCCTAGCTCCAAGTCGCCGTCTTCTTCAGCCGTAAAAAAGCCTTCGAAGTCACCATACCATAATTCACTCTTCAGTTTTGCACAACTATAATCCATCATCAAGAGTGCAGTTGTGGTCAGGTGAATTTCATCAGCAATCTCGCGGTCTGTGACTGATGGTGGATCATTGTAGACACGGAATATGACTCCTGTGTCTCCTTTATCTGTTTTGAGTTGGAGGCCAAGAAGAGGGAGTTCCTTGTGGGCGTAACAACCAATGGTATAGTCCGGGGGTGTAGTCAGTTGAGCACTGATCCCATCAAATGGTGTTACCGCATAGTATGCAGCAAGGGATGCGGAGCCACCCCCATGATAAGTTGCGATTTTAGCATTGGGACCTATTATGAGTGTCTAGTAATCCATCAGTCCCAAACCAGGTCTAAAATTTAGCACCCCGTACCTTTTTGTCTTTCTTCAAGGGAAGAATACTGTTGTCATTCTTCATTAGCACAATAGTGTCAGCTCCAATTTCCCGCAGCAGAGCAGATGTCTCTGGAGTGTTGTTTGCAGCCGTCTCTTCTGCATTCTCTGGAATATTCGCACCAGCACAGCGGTCTACAAGTTTCAGAACGTTTCGAGCCCGCTCATCAAGAGTGTGTTGAGGGACTTTGTTTACTCCAACAGCCTGGATTAGAATTGGACCTCGCCATTTGGTAGTCCCTGGCATTTCCAGGTCAAGTCCAGCATTTATCGCCTCGCTTGTTGAATACGTGCCCCACCTGTTAACATCAGTCATCAGTATCTAACTGTGTCAAAGACATACCAATCACTCATGACACAGCCCTCCCAACCCCACTCTCCCCTGAGCAAATCCTTCAAAATCTTTGGGTTTTCACTGACGTGCAGCCCATTTATCTTGTTGTATGCTGTCATAAAACATCCAGGGTTTGAATCTTTAACAACTAGCTGAAAAGCTAGGGCGTATATCTCTCTTAGCGCTCGTTCTGTGACAATGGCATTCGTCATGTTTCTTTCATCTTCTTGATCGTTGCATAAAAAGTGTTTGATTGTGGCAACCACGCCTGTGTCTTGAATTCCATTGACAAGTGCAGCAGCTCCCAGTCCAGACAACACTGGGTCTTCCGAGAAAGACTCAAAACCACGACCACCTAACGGAGATCTTTGAATGTTTATGGTAGGACCCAGAATCACATGGGCTCCTTTTGTCTTACTCTCCTTTCCCATAGCGATTCCTGCTTTGCGTAAAAGATCAATATCCCACGTTGCAGCGAGGCCTGTTCCGCAAGGAAAGCACGCCGCTGTTACACCATTGAAGAATCTCGTTCCCCGGACGCCATTTGGGCCATCAGACACTCGAATTGAAGGAACCCCAAGTCTTGGGACTGCTTTTGTGTGCCACCAGTTAATTCCTATCTGGGGTCAGTGAGTTTCCACTAGAGCCGATTTAGGAACCTACCTGCAAGTAGATCAACCTTCTCAACATTAGTGAGCTTCGAGAGAACCTCTTCCACGTCGATTCTTGAAGTCATATCTATTTAAAAGCTCAAACTTAGAGAGTTAAGTAATGTGTTATGTTGTCAGAAGACGAGCAAAGTAGTTTAAGTAGGGGAGATACAGCAGTTTGAAGAAAGTTCGGAGTAGGAAATCTCCCCCCCCACCTACCATAGCTACCCCGCGACATTACTCTACAATTGGAAGAACGCATGAGCTTGTTTACAGAGCTTAAACCAATCCACAGAGCCAAGTGGATAGCAATTGGCACGTTTACATGGATAAATAGATGGTTGAGTTCTTGTATTGGTGGACGTTTGGATACGTAGAGGTTGCCGGATTGGTTAATGGGTAAACTTCGGCGAGTAACGTTAATTCTTCCGAAGATTAACCGATATGGCGGAGCCGGTCGGGCCGTAATTCCGTCAAATCCCAGAAGCATTAAGCAATATTACGCTGATCTTCGCTTGATCCTTAAAAGTGGTTCTAATGCTACAACCTCCGTCACTGTATAGCCAGTCGCGAGACAAAATACAGGTACTTTGAATTCAAGCGGCTCTAAATCTGTAAACGCCCCAAAATTTGTCGTACTTTCTATACAAGACTTATCATTTGCCTTTTCCGGTAGTGTACGGGCCCGGCTACTTCGAAGTTACGATCGCATCGTTGTCATGCACCTGATTTACAGAGAGCATCCTTTCATGCTGTAGTTTAGTCGTGCCCTTCGACCTATAGCCCACTGTCGAGCAATTTTAACCATTTTAACCATTTTAAACTCATAGAACAGTCAAATATGAATTTCCAAGTCTCCCTAGGGTGCTAAGAAGCCATTGTCAGCTTTGCACTGTGCTTAGAACAATGACCTTCGATTTTCAGCCCTGGCATCCAAAGGGAATCCGCGCCTCTTGCAGATGTGGATAGATAGCTGACTGCTAAGATGGTAACCTTTTCGATAATAGAGTTTGTACGAGCCGTATCAACTCACCTGACTGTGATGACCTAGCAAGAATAGAGTATAATAAGGACCCATCGGCCATCGTAGGGCGTATATCATAAGTATTACAGAGCAAGCACGGTAAGACACCAAAGGCTAGTATATGCCTCCTGCCAATTCTTGCTTGCTTGTTCTGGGGATGATTCGATACTTCCGGGGGACGATTTAGCAAAGCCTCTGGCAGCGCGGAACCAATTCTTACCTATTTCTACTGGTCCCTGCCTGCCTTCCTTTCTTCCTCTTATCCAGCCTCACTAGAGTCAGCGCTTTCTTGTCAGCCACGATCATGGATGGCATCGTAAGCGAGATGACTCATCAATGCAAGCCAAATACATCTACCGTGTATGCAGCATTAATCGAGAAAGCAGTATGCACGAGCCGCCTGACTTTTAGTATGTAATATTATCGTTTTCAGCTCTGGCAAGGTAGTGAGATAAGAGAGCAACGAGGTGCCCAATTCTAAACGTCACCATGAGCTTCGGCTATGGGATCGGAGATTTCCTCACCGTTATTGGAATTGCATGGAAGGTCTACAATGATTTCAAGGATGCACCCGAACAGCTGAAGGATATCTCTCAGGGCGTAGGCACGTTAGCAACCCTTCTGGAACAGGTCGACCAATCAACCAAGACCTATACCCTCTCACAGGAGAGTAAAGATGCTGTCGCTCGGGCTCTAAATGGATGCAAAGGCGTGCTAGATGAGCTCAGAGAGCTGTGTGAAAAGCACAAGCTGAAGAATCCCGCGCTGAAAAGGTGGTGGTACCGCTTTCGCTGGGACCAGGTTAAGATCAACGAGCTGAGGGATCGAATAACCGTCAATGCCACGATGTTAAATGTATTTCAAGCGAGTTATATAAGGTATACGTCTTCTCCGATTCAATAATGGATTCGCAATCGGCTCACACTATGTAGCTCTACGGCAACTGGTATCGAGACTACAACTGATCTTATAGACATCAAGACTGATCGTATAAATGCCAGGACAACTCAGATGCATAGGCAAATTGCCCAGCTGACTCTTTTGATCATACAGAGAGCAGCTAATATCCAGGATCCTTTATTGACGGTTAGCACCATTGGAGCTGCACAGCGCGGAAATGAACCAGTATGGGAAGATATTTCACGCAAACTACGAAGCTTGGGTATCACCCCAGAGTCCATCAGGGGAAACAAGGGCCTTATTATAAAAACTCTACGGGAACGTCAGATCCAAGAGGGGATGCAATCAGGTTTGACAGAAGACAATGAGGACCTGGATATTGTTTTCGACCTATTTGATAGTCAACCTCACGGGCAAGAATCCAGGTGAATAATTTCTATTGTGCCTGAAATTTAATATGAGGGTGGAAGCTAAACGTGTGATCAGTATGATGTGGTTCCAGGATCTGATGGAGGTACGGCCCTTATTTAGTGGGAGGGACGTTACCAAGAAGCCTGTGCGCGTTGCCATTCTCGACCGATCGTTCAACAGCAAAGAGTTAGTTGCAGCCAGCAATTTGCCAAATATCGATTGGAAGCAAGTCAAAAAGTCGAAGAGCTGGTTTTGTAGCGAGACAACACACAGCGCATCCTCCAATTCGGCTTTTGCATCACTGCTTCTTAAGATTGCCCCGAATGCTGAGATATATGTTGCGCATATCTCGGATGGAACAAAGACGAAAGTTCAATACATCAACGATGTAAAGTATCAGCATCCTGTCTAGTCAATAGTCCAGCTAACCACTATAAAAGGCCATTATATATGCCACAGCGGTGTGGAAAGTCGATATCATCGTGATGCCCTTTGGCCTCCCTCAAACGAATGAAACTATCCGGCAAGCCATTAGTTACGCATATTTCAAGGACATTATAATGCTCGCAGCAACAGCAACGTGCAGTGAGGACTGGCGGACTTCATATCCAGCACGATCAAATAAAGTCATTGGCATATCTTCTTCAAACGGAATGGGCCTTAGATCACGATTCAACAACTTTCCGCCAGAATCAGGCGATAGCTTCATGACCCTGGGTGAGAATGTCGAGATACCCTGTCTGGTCTCTCCCAAATCCGGAACGTCACTAGCTGCCATTATCGCCGCTGGACTTGTGGCGTTAATTCTTGACTTCGGATCCCAGAACATGGGCAACGAATACGCACGCAGAAAATTGTTTTCCAACGATGGAATCAGAACTTTGCTCCGTTCTAAAACCCAGATGAGTTATGAAGACTACTTTTTGATTCCATGGAAGTTGTTAGATCCAAACCAAAGTGCAGAGCATGTTTGGTCTTCTATGATGTATGCCCTACAATACTAAAATAAAGGGTAGAGAAAGGATGGATGAGAATCTTGAAGTAAGAGCATTATAACGTCAGTTTGGGGATGTGTAATAACATAGGAGATGATACAAACAAATTCCATACACCGAAATGGCTACAGTACAGCAATAAGTCGAAGCTAGGTCAAGCCTGCCTCGGATCCACCGATTCTTTCGAGCAGCAGCCTCGTCCTCTCCTACCACATCCGCGCCACTCGGGCTCTCGGTAGTTCCGACGCAATCACACCCTCCGCATATTGTGTTCCGCTCACTTGCGTCACCGGGGCATCTACTGGCTGAACGGCTCTACTTACCCACGCTATCTCGTTTGTTGGTTCTGGCGCCTCCAATGAGGATTTTTGAACAGCTTTAACAAATTTCCGCAAGTATCTTGCTACCTTTCATTTTGCTTGTTTTCTTGAGTGTATAAGCATGTTGTTAAATGATTAGGTTTTGTAGCGACATAAAAAGCCTTGATTGATATTGATATTATAAGTGTTTGCACTTTTTAGGTCTTGTTAATACGGCCCCACCTGTACCTTATTGACCTTCGAAATGGCCGGTTTAGCAAGAGGGGTTTAGCATACTTCCAAGTACTTTATCTAGGCTGAAGAAGAATAAACAACTTGTAGCAAAGCCTGCCTTGATATCTTTTGGCGCAAATACTGCTTCTCTAGTAAGATCATATAGAAAGGTGAAATGCTTCTTACCGATTGCATTTATACCGCCTTGCTCTAGTTAACCAACTGAGTTATGATAGCATGCTTTAAGTGAAGCAAATACTGTTATGTTATAAGGCTGAAGCTTATGAAAGGTATAAGGGGGAAAACGATATAAAGTTAATGTTATTCTTAAAATAAAACTCTAAGATCTCGAAATTATCGTAAATTAGCACTTATAGTTTCTTGTTAACTTGCTGCTTAGTTTTTAGATCAAATATATACTTTAGCCACATTAATCTAACCTTAGACTTAATGTTTCTAGATTTAGAAATGGCATACTGTTATCTAGGAGTAGAGAATCTAATTTAGTAACTTTGATAAGAAAGCGATTTGAAATCACGAATAACCCTAATACAAACGTCAATCAATCAATATATATATATACATATTTATTTACATAGCTTCTTTCATAGAGAACAAATTAAACCTTGAGCTTACTAAGTCATCTGGGCTTCTTAATTTGTATAATCACTGATCTGGGAATCCCCAAGACCAATATTCTTGAACAAAATCTCTGAATTGCAAAACTGATTGAGCCGAAGCTCCATCTATGTTTCTGAATTTCAATTAGAGACGCTGTTGCTTGAGCCTTTCTTCTGCATATTCTGTGAAGAGCTGTAGACATTGCGGAACGCCTCAAGCTGCGAGGTCATTGCAACTAGCATGCGATTAAAATCATCCATTATCTCATCATATGATGCCAAGCCGGTCATGGCCTTTTCAGAGGGTGGAAGAGGAAGCTTAGGGAAGGGTTGGAATATATCTGGCTTAGTTACTGGCTGTGAGGAAGGTACGTGTTTAGGAAGTATTGTTTGTGATATATTAGTTCTGGGGCCGCTTTGGCTGTTATATCTTGTTACCTCGGCCATCTTATCTAAAACGTAACCTGAGCTCTCGGCATTTGAAATTGAGAAGTTGGAGTGTTCACTCATGTTACGGATTGGGCTGCTGTTGTTGAGCAAAGGTATAGGTACGGCAAGTTCCTTAGAGTTGTAGACTTGTAGTTCAATATGCTCAGTTGTCCTTGGTGGATGTGCTTCGCATAGAGAGGCATGCCGTTCGAGCCCTAATGGATTGTTACTTGTCATCGGGTTGCTGGTACTTGACTCAATATGTGGAATGGCCATTGATCGGCCATCAGGGCCAACTACATCTGCGCTGTCAGGCATGCTCATATCAAGATCAATCAACGACTCTCTTGCAGATATAGCATTCTGTGAAGAGCCCAAATGGCTATTGTCAGAAACAGGTCCAATAGGTCCGATTTGAGAATGAGATAGTAAAGGGAGATTGCCGGATTCCTTTTTAGTATAGATAGGAGACACTTCACGGCCCGCAGATGTAGGCGTTGCCGTAGTAGGGAACTTCCAGTCTTGTGTCCGACGATTCGCGTTAATGTCTACGGGGTTGCTAAGAGAAGGGCGATCGATGTCATGCAGTGTTGCGTAGGCTTCATCCTCAATTAATTCTTGGTTATCGCGTCTAACTGCTTTGATTGTTTCTGTTTCAGGGAAGCTTGCGAGTCCAGTGTCCGAATCATAAACACCCAGGCCAATCATAGTATCTCTAAGAGATGCCTGCGCAGAGTTGTCACGAAGTGGCAAATCAGAAATAGGTTGATGTTTAGATAGACCGTAGTAGTTGTAGCTACTGTCTTCATAGTTTGACATGGTATTCGGATCGAAAAGTCTCTCCAGCGGAGCTGAAACTGGTATAAGTGCTTCTGGAGGTTGGCGCCTTGAGCGCTGTGGAGATTTTATTCGTGCTATTTCCTCGGAACAGGAGTCCTCAAGTTCAACCGCTGCACCATACGCGTCGAAGACGTCTTGAGCGCTGGACTGTTCGGATACTTCCTTATCAAAGCCCGCGGTCGTACTAAAATTCCACTCATCATCAGCTGTTGGAGTTTGCGGACCTTCCCACAGGTCCTGAGCTCCACCAAGCATAAAAAGTGATCTCCTGCTTCCGCCATGATCTTCCCAAAGTCTAAAGGCGCGCACAAGATAAGATAGGCTTGATGTTGGGTGTGTGGAGTTGCTGTTCCAAATGTAGGGATGCCTTTGCACCTCTTCAATTGATGGCCGCAATGCTGGGAACTCTTCGAGACAACAGGCTACAAGGCTTCGTAGGCTATTTGAGAACGTTCCTCCTTCAAGTCTTGGCATATGGGTTTTCAGATAAGATCCTACACGCTCGTATGAAGCACCAATGTGAACATTTGGTGGGAGGCCAGTAGCAATCTCGTAAACCATAGATCCAAATGCCCATATATCGACCTCTTTACTGTAGCTTGGAGCGGAATTGAATAGCTCTGGGGCCATCCAATGTAATGTTCCGATAAAAGTTGATCGCTTGTCCAGTTTTGACTCTAGAGTTCCTGCAACCCCAAAGTCACAGAGCTGTACACCTCCTTGCTCTGTAATAAGAACATTTGCACCTTCGACAATCAGTACAAACCAAAGTGAGATCCCATACCATGCATCAGCTTACATTTAATATCCCTATGAATAATACCTGCATCATGAACCCACCTGATTGCTTCCGCTACTTCTCGAAGAATTGGTATAATCCACTTCTCTTGGAGACCCCCTGGGGATGTGGGTTTCATCTAGTGTCCGTTAAGCTTTGTCCAGATCTTCGCCGTTTGCGGTCCCATTTTAAAGATAGAGGGG
>Ga0247734_1000369_pt1 | contig 39820 bp, 31 predicted proteins | sample UWRJL103311B2_FD_180933 | JGI IMG/M metagenome (GOLD analysis project Ga0247734, IMG submission 180933) | Plant litter microbial communities from Arlington Agricultural Research Station in Wisconsin, United States - UWRJ-L103-311B-2 | ecosystem: Environmental > Terrestrial > Plant litter >...
CAGCTCCAGCACTGTTTCTCAAGTCACCACCTCTACTACCAGCCTTGTACCAGTTCCCAGCACCACTGTCTTCCTCAGCTCCCCGACTCAAGGCACCGCGACCCCAACCCCAACCTCCTCACCAGAGGGAATCGTTCCGACTGCTCCTACAAGCGCTACGATTGTCGTACCAGTTCCTACCTACCCAGTTCCATCCCACCCATATGGCAACTCCAGCACCTCAGACCAGCTTACCGCCAGCGAGACTCCCATCTTGTCGTCCACAAGCACAAGCTTAGTTGTAATGCGTCCCACTAGCACAGTCTCTATTGGTGGCAGCGTCACAGGAACTCCGTCTCCAAGTTCACCACCTGTCAGCGGTGGTGCTCGCTTCGTTCCCGCTGGACTCATTTCTACTGGTATCTCCGTCATCTGCTCTCTGTTCCTCATCTAAGTTTTTCACGCCTCTCCCTCACATAAGACACTTAAGTTTCCTCCCTTAACCCTCATTCTATTGCTCTTCTCTAGAACGATTTTATGGACAGGTCTCTTCTTTGAGTTGGTTGTGCATTCGGAGGATGTGGATTGACCAATACGTTTTGTGTTTCTGGCGTTCTTGAACAGGGCTTTTATTTTGTGGTTAATTGATATCGGACTGGACTTTGCAAATAGGCAACTGCTACAGGTGCGATGGCGTACATATGCGTACAATAATACCCAGACAGAGCTGCGGTTAAGATGGATGCTCATTTTTGCATGCTATGAACCTAGCTTCTCACAAAATGGAAGACTTGTATTTTGAGACTTTTGATTAGCGACGCGAAATGTGAGCGTGCTGCCCATTCAATTTTTGCTTGCTCTTCAGGTATAGTTCTTGTAATATATGCCAGCCGTAACTCTGGACGCTTTGTCAGTAACGAATTTGAGAATATCGAGTCTGAAATCACATGGTAGTGCCAATACATCTCCTGATACGACTTTCACGTCTACTTCCAACTTGGTGATGGAAGCCTAGTTTGAAGCTGCTGGTGATAGCAACTCACTGGAATTGCAGTACAACCATACGCGATCAAATCGCAGGATTAACTCATCTTTACTCCTACACAGCTCCAAGGGCCACCTCGGATCTTTGAAAGATGGAAAGAAAGAAATCTGGATTTCAGCGATGGCAGTCAACCTTCATGTAAGGTTTCTCACCATCCTCCTCTCCTTCAAGCGCATTCAGTTTATTTCCATTAAAGCGTTAGCAAGAGCATTCTTTCACTGTTGATATTGCATGACCTTCGGCTCGGCTTACCTAAGCTAGCTTACTAATATAAACCAAATCAACCTAATCCTAACAAAACGTTGCGTTGTTGTACGCAGTCGAGGCAGTTTCAATTAAACCATTCATCACCATCAAAAATAACAAGTACGCACTTCACCTTATACTAGCGTGGTAATACCTTGTATTCTAAGTGATCGGACAGTCACAATAAATCCAGCCCTGTATAAATGGAAAATCTTAGCTTGAATTCTAAAGGTCTTAATTTACCTCCTACGTCGTTTCACCTGAGCAATTAACCTGTGAGATAAGTCACTGCAAATCAGGGGAACGGGGGGTTATTTTCAGAACCAGGAAGAAATGACGATTTATCTATTTTACAGCCCCCCTATCATTCAAGTCTTCCTTCCTCCCACTGACTGCCTCCTGCACATCATTTCAATACAGCTAAATACCCCATCCACTCCTATGCGAAAAAAACAAATGAGATGCGCGATAGGTGTTTACTTGTCTATGAGAGGAATGATTTAGTGAATGCTTGGATAACATTCTTGAGCTTGGCCTCAAGTTCTTTGCTGAGTGCTCCTTCCTTGTCAATTGTGGCGAGCATATCCGGCTCGTTGGTCCTCATGTGTGCGATGAAATCAGCCTCCCATGTAAGGATCTTGTCAACAGGAACAATGTCGAGGTGGCCATTGACACCGGCATAGATGAGAGGAACCATCTCGTTGACGGCCATAGGAGAGTATTGCTTTTGCTTGAGGAGTTCGGTCAACTATAAAATGAGGTTATTAGTGGCTATCCTTGTGTAGTAAGGGGTTCTTAGATAACTTACACGTTCACCACGGTTGAGAGTCTGCTTGGTTGAGGCATCCAAATCTGAACCGAATTGGGCGAAAGCAGCGACTTCACGGTATTGTGCCAAGAAAAGCTTCAGAGAACCAGCGACTTGCTTCATGGCCTTCAACTGAGCAGCAGAACCGACACGGGACACAGAGAGACCGACGTTGATGGCAGGTCGGATACCCTTGTAGAAGAGTTCGGCCTCCAAGAAGATCTGTCCATCCGTAATGGAAATAACGTTGGTTGGGATATAAGCAGACACATCTCCACCTTGAGTCTCAATAATGGGTAGGGCAGTGAGAGATCCACCACCGTGCTTGTCGCTCATCTTAGCAGCACGCTCGAGGAGACGAGAGTGGAGGTAGAAAACGTCACCGGGGTAAGCCTCACGTCCGGGTGGGCGACGGAGAAGCAGAGACATTTGACGGTAAGCAACAGCCTGCTTAGAAAGATCATCAAAGATGATGAGAGCGTGCTTTCCACTGTCTCTGAAATATTCACCGATACTCGTGCCAGTGAAAGGAGCGATATATTGCAGAGGAGCGGCTTCGGAGGCAGTTGCGGCAACGATAATGGTGTACTTCATCGCATCGTTCTCCTCAAGGGTCTTGACAAGCTGAGCAACGGTAGATCGCTTTTGTCCGACAGCAACGTACACACAGTACAGCTTCTTGCTCTCATCGTTTCCATCGTTCCATCGCTTTTGGTTAAGCATAGCATCGAGGGCAACGGCGGTCTTTCCGGTTTGACGATCACCAATAATCAACTCACGTTGACCACGTCCAATTGGTACCATGGCATCGACAGATTTAATACCGGTCTGGACGGGCTGGTTGACAGAATGGCGGGGAAGAATACCTGGAGCCTTCAATTGAGCACGACGCTTTTCGGTAGTCTTGATTGGTCCCTTTCCATCAATTGGGTTTCCGAGAGCATCGACGACACGACCGAGCATCTCCATTCCAACGGGAACATCGACCTGTAACTTAATTAGAATATAAAACGTAGCAAATTATCGATATACTCACAATTTCTCCGGTACGCTTAACAGTCTCGCCCTCCTTGACCAAACGATCAGAACCGAAAAGCACAACACCGACTTGACCGGCTTCGAGGTTCATGCACATGCCTTTGACACCAGATGCAAACCTAAAATCCATCAGTTCCAATATCAATTGTATTTCTCCGCATTCAACTTACTCAACAAGCTCTTCAGCTTGAACATTGCTCATGCCATGGACACGAGCAATACCATCACCGACTGACAAAACCCGACCAGTCTCGGCGAGACCGGATTCCTCCTGAACTCCTCTAATTCTTTGTTCGAGAATCGAGGAGACTTCGGTCGGCGAAGCTTTATCGGCAGATGCGTAACTGCGAATTTGTTGTGATGCGGCGTTGAGAGCGACAGTCCGTCCCTATGAAAGAGGTCAGTTTACCCGAGAACCACCGAAAATCGTGGCAGCAAGCTTCGACAGCTCCTGCAACGTCGACCACAGCTCCCAACCATCACCATCCATCGTTACATCAATCCAGTCATTCAATTGAGCTTCCAGATGAGGTATTGAGCAATGGAGATGGTTTGAGGATGAGATTAAAGGGATAGAAGGAAGGTAGATGGTACATACTGCAGCGACTCTCCCTGACGAAGCGATCGCCCGGGTCGACTGTCGGAGAGCGTTTCTGAACATCTTGAAAGACGTGTGTGTATTAAGGAGAGAATAAAGAATCAATTGCACACGCAATTGAAGGAGAGGAGATGGGGGTGGTGGTTGCGGTATGAGCCCTTCGAGGTTTGATTGATCTCAAGTTCTGTCTCGGAGCCAAACATCAGGACGCTAACAAAATTGCTCCACGTGCACGTGACCTCAACCCGGCCCTCACCGAATCGTTCCAAATTCTGGCCTTAAACTCTGGCCTTAAATATAAGGCTTCAGACTGTCCACTGATCTATCTCAACCAACAACGGGCCGACCACGACTTTTAAGGCAAGTATGTACTTGTACAAATTCCACGTACGCGCTTCTGCCGCATGTTCCAACACCCGAGTCCTCCCTCACCAGTCACCAAATGGCACACTGTGTCAGAGCCATGTTTAGTGTTCCCGCAGCTCGATCGTTCCAACAACAACACCAACAACAACCAACTCGAAGCTGAAATACCATCTACATAAGCACGCCACATATACAGTCCATGCCATACCATATACCTGAAGCTTTCGTATGACAAGTGCCGCGAGAGTTTCGTACCGAGTACTCGAATAGTTTGACAGCTACAGATGTAGCTTGTCTTGGTGTTGCATTTTTCCACCATGGTAGGTCATGCTGCGGGAATTTCATGCGGCTGTTGCATATTTAGTACTCGGTGGATACATGGTTGTTTTGTGGCTTCTCCCAAGTTCTGTACATGACGTGGAGGTACATTCTTGGGTCTCGCGAAGTCTGCTCGGAACTCTGTAGCCAGTTTGAACAAGGTTACAATCTGCGATACATCTTGTTACACTATACCTTTTCTTTTGCCATGCTTAGGAAATTATAACGATTCTGTCATCTCCCATGGGTGAGGTGTCAAAGCCATGCCTACCGATAAATACTGCTTTGTGGGCTTCTATATTCTAAGATCTACAATCGAAATCATACAACTCTCTTGTGTATCAAGCTATGGAACCGGTTACTATGATGACTTTGGGAGGTCGAATGGTGATCGCCTGGCTAGTTTTGTGTGTAGAGCCCAATAATCTCATTATTAGCGTACCCCCGAATGGATATATGAACGTGCCCGATCGATCCGATCGAATATGTGTACCATATCAAACCTGAGAGCATATTCGTGGCTTCGGGGAGAGTATCAATGCACCGTGTAACCTGTAGTTAGTTTCACCCCTGTGCCAAATGGTTTGAAGCATTGAAGAAGAGGCATACTTCAACCAGAGGTTAGGTATAATTCACTGGCCGTCTTCATGACTTGATGGTTGCTGTTATAAATCTTATGTTTATTCGGATAATGGCTTTGACTATCTCATATATTTTCCCCATCCAGGCTTCATATGGGCTCTACACGACATTCTGAGTTGTGCAGCCTAGAGTACATAGAATGTGAGATGCACCAGCTGAAGTATTCTTTTCATTATATGGGGTAAGTGGCTATCCACCAGTTGCTATCTGCTCTCTTGATCTTCGGCAACGTATTAATTGAAGTTGAATTTACATTGGTGAGGTGTTCCGGCCACCTCCAAAAGTTCTTGGAATAGAAAGGTGATGTCCACTACATCTGACATTTGGGAGGGCTAGTTTCTTCTGAGGACCGAACCTCTGTATGGAAGCTAACCAGTATTTCGAATTCCAGCAAGAGTTAGGCTGTCCGGGGAATAAGCTATAAATGCCCGAAGCCGCATCAAAGGAAGAGTTGAAGATGCACTTGGCCATGAGAATCTATCAGCTGCCGTATCTGACAAAAGAGGACCCACCACCCTTTCCCATAAGTCACCTTCCAATTAGAATCAATTCTAGGGATTGTATGTGCTGGGATGACACTGTTTCCATTATAATAGGCGTTTTATGCGCAATGCAGCTCATCATCAATACCAGTGTCATTAACCAACACTTAGTGGAATTTTGGCTGTGGTCAATTATGTATGTGCTGTACAAATCTTACCACCCCTTTGCGTTAATATGGTGTTGGAAGGAGCTAATGCATCCATTCCAAACTGGCAATGTGGATTTAAATTTAAAATACTACTTGACTTCGGAGAATAAAGGGTATATGCTTTACTCATCTTTGCCATATTGTGCAAGTTCTCCAAATTTACATTATTCCTCACACTGCTACATGCTGTGTTCTCAACATCTTCATATATTTATACTTATATCTCCTCTTTAAATTGAAGTTTCCTGCTTGATTTCAAGCGTGGATACTACGGGTGGTTGCACAACATTCACTTAGAGGTCCAATCCTCCCGAGCAAATCCAAACCACAACCTCATCAACTTCCTTCTTATTTCTGCGAATCAGGCCCTCTAGTTGAAGTATCGTTGTGCAACGCTCTATAGAAAGTCTTAGATCTGAATAATTGATTGGATGGAATTTATTACCACCAACGTTCCAGCCACCAACGTACGCTTGAATTGAGGAAAACACATTCGACGAACTTCCCCCGCATGAACCAGACTACCGGGACGGAAGATAGATAAGTTACATCCTCAAATCGCCGACAGGTCTAGTTTATCCCTGAAAGGAATGACGAACAAAAGAACGCAGCTGACCGTGACCCAGCACGACATTCTTCATCTTTGCCTATATCTGTTTACTGTTGGCCGACTTTGTGCTGCCACCAACAAACTTCAACAACCCCCGCGCCCCCTCAATCTTGGTTATTTCAAATCAAACTGTGTTCCGTGGGATTGGATTGCGAATTCGTCACTATAGGTCAAAATTGCCCGAAAAGTTTGGTGGTGAGGGAAATACTACCAATGAGGTAGGTATGTTTGCAACTAAGACAAGTCTTTTGCATTCTTCAAACGTGAGGTTTCTTACATATAGCAGATCATCCTCGATTTTCCGACCCTACTCTTTGCTTGATTATTGGCCATACTAGATCAGTCTCACGTTCAAATCCTAACACACCAATATACTTCGACGAAACTCAGATATCGCATCAAGAACCGCAGGGAACCGCCACGCACACGCCGAGTCTAGAGCCGCAGTTGAAGATGTATCTAAAGGCTACAAAAGCCACGCGTAAATCGAGTATCACTTGTGCCGCACGAGATCCAGCCCGAAATTTGCTGCTCCAGCCACATATTGTGTTCGGAAGGTCATTTACTCGGTCTAGTAAACCTCAAGGTCCCTCTGAAGTTACCGAGACCACAAAAAGTAATAAAGGTGATATAAATATCTTACCGCTATTCTCTCTCCTTCATAATATTCCATTAGAAGCCGACGAATTGACCGGATAGGACTTGGGAGTCTAAAAGTTAGCCTTTGATTGTGTCTGACACTGCGGTACCTAGCAGATGTATCAACGGAGGCATTGCACTCTCATGGCTCCGCCTTCATTTATGATAATTTCCCGGTCCTGCGATTACTATCGCATTGGCTAATTCGTCACCTTCATGCATTATCCCAATTACAGAGGACGTTGAGCTGACAATACCACCTCAACAGATGCCGGACTTGATTTGAATAGCAGTGGAAACGCGCTCAGACTATCACTGCATCCATTCACAAGGTTTCAAAGACTTAAAGACCCTAGCAGAGTATCACAACATGTTAAACCATTTGTAAAGGATCAAATTGCTAGTTCTGATATGACGGTATCACCCCAACCTGCAATAACAGCCGTGGATGGGAATGACTCTGGCGTATCTGTCACAGAGCGAACACAAAATATCGTTGTTCCGGAGTATCATTGGGGAGACCACTTCGTCAGAACCCCGTTCTGGAAGAAAATTCCACGCTGGGAAGCGTGGAGCGAGAAAGACTTCCTCGACAATAAACACCTGGTAGGCTCAAATTCTAGCCGTTCTCTATGATGTATCTTCATTATTACTTAGATATTTAGATATTTAGCTAACACTGATGCGAGACTAGAAAAGACATTACAGGACCCGAAGCGCTAACGAATTTCCTCGGAGAGGTTCTCCCCTATAATCTTCCAGCAAAGGGGAAATTCGAACATATTCGCACACGCGATGACTTTATTCGGGACGTGATTCAAGCAACCGACCAGACCACTATGTCCATTCGTCTAGCGCCTCATGTCTTGAGTATGATAGACTGGAACAATCCTTTTGAAGATCCAATACGATTGCAGTTTATTCCTTTGAAATCGGAGTTCATTCCCGACCACCCTATGTGTGGACTAGACTCACTTGAAGAGAAGAGCCACAAGGTTCTTGACAATCTCGTTCATAGATATCCCGACAAAGTTTTGTTCTTAAGTATGTGGACTTTCGCTTCATCATAGGTCTCGACTCACATAAGATATAGCAAACTCCGTATGTCCTCATTTGTGTCGCTTCTGCACACGATCCTACTCTATCGGCCGAGATACGCATACTGTCGAGAAAGACAAAGTGAAGGGTGGTGATGAGCCATGGCTGCGAGCTCTTAAATACATTAACTCCAAACCGGCTGTCCAAGATGTCGTGATGTCAGGAGGCGATTCCTTCCTCCTGGCCTCAGGGAGCCTCACCAAACTTGGCGAGGCAGTGCTCGCTATCCCACACGTTCGACGACTCCGAATTGCTTCAAAAGGCCTATGTGTGTCACCTTCGCGATTCTTGGATCCTAAAGATACCTGGACAGATGCGCTCATCGGTTTATCGAACCGAGGGAAAATGATGGGCAAAGAAGTCTATTTTCACACTCATTTCAATCACTCCCAAGAAATGTCTTGGGTGACCCGAGAAGCATCACAGAGACTATTCCAGAATGGTGTTAAAGTACGAAATCAAACTGTCTTGTTGCGTGGTGTCAATGATGATGTTCCCACGATGTCAGCCCTCATCCGAAATTTGATAGACAACCACATTGACCCGGTACCTGCCCACAGCTCTTTCCAATACACTTCATTATTCTCACATATTGTATAGTATTATGTTTATCAGTGCGACATGGTCAAGAGCATCGAAGACTTGCGAACCCCTCTCAGCACAATTCTCAAACTCCAACATGAAATTCGCGGCAGCATGTAAGTTTTGGTAATATTTCATCATCCTTCTCCTTCCTGAGACACCAAACGCCGATACAGCAGTCTTGACTTTTCTGTCTTTTCTTCGAGGAATAAAAGAATGGGCCACAACCTTCTCAAATCTATCTCAAGTGCATATTGGTCACCACCGTAGGGCTAATATAATGAGCAGCGGTGGTTATGCCATGCCCTCTTTTGTGGTTGATCTGCCTGGCGGTGGTGGCAAGCGACTGGCAACCGACTATATCAGCTACGATCCCGATACAGGAATAAGTAGGTGGAAGCCATCTTCACACAGGGGGGAGGATCGTATCCACGAGTATTATGATCCGGTCGAGTTCACGAAGAATGGTAAGAGGGAGCTGGCTGGCAAAAGTTAGGAGGGAAATTGGGTGGTTATCTGTTTTTACTCTCTTTATACTTGTCGATTTGGGTCGATGCTCTTCTTTTTGCACGTTGTGATCCCTGCGTTCTATGGTGGATGATGACACGATACTGTTCAACAACTATACGACACAATGAATTCAACATCATTGGCTTGGGTTGACGAACGTTACTTGCTACTTCTGCGTTGTACTTACTTGCTTTCCATCTACATAACTAGCTACATCAATGACAAGCTTGCAACAAATTGACAAAGCATATTGTGGAAGCTTCCTGAAATGAAATTGCACGATTGAATGAAAAAGAAGAACTTTACCCAGTGTTTAATATTTACTGTCTAATAGTTAGTTTGGCTTCTGTAGTTTAGGCACATCGTTCCTTACCCCGTCTTTACGTGGAGTAGGTCACTTGCAGGGGCAATGATCATACCATGCGACTGATCTGACAACGAGCCGCTTTTTTCTAAATTTATATCCCACATGTTCGATCAGTAACACGCCCGCTTACAGCCTGCGATATAGACCCAGCATTGCCTCTAGGCTGCAGTTGTGGCGGCGATGGATTTTGTACGTCGTGACTTACCGATTTCGGATGGTAGAAATGTGTCTCGAGGATGTGGTGGGAATGATTCACGCATGCACCATGCTGTCAGGTTCTCACTACAACGATTTAAAGAAAGCAAAAGACGGTGTGAGAGACGGATTCGGCATTGAGATTCATCAAATAGCATAAATTCACGTAATTTGGCCTGTTATATGTGAGCACAAGTAATGGCCCCCAATGAATATTATGAATTGGTTTCATGTCTGCTTATTCATGTGCTGAGTCCACTATGTTTAGTCTGGGAATCATTGACCTATAACAGTGCTAGATAGTAGAGCTTCTGCTATGCGTGAGATGTCGAGGGCTTTTAGGAGCATTTTGCTTTCGGGCTACACTTGTGATTGGTTAATAAAGCTTGAAGATTGTTAATATCACTCTCTGCACTAGAGGGTTTCCGTGATATCAACTCGTGATATCAGTGCTCTATGTGTTTCAATATTTGGGTACTGTATGTAGGTGATGCGTGAAAAGTATCACCTTTTGTAAATTCCATATAGAAGTACACAAAAGTTGCTATTAGGAATACAAATCAAATCAAATAAGTGATGCTCATGGCTCTGGCTTACTCTGATACCAGCTATTCTTGATTGGGTTGGAATACACAATTCTGTTCAAACATCCACATGTGTGGGAGTTTGACAGAAGGCACCCACCATTTATCTTTTGTAGTCCTGCTCTATCGAGAGCGAACACTTTCTAGCTGAAGCCCGGTTTCCGAATGTGCTTCTCCCATTGGTACTATTGGTATTATGTCCCTCTCAGTTACTCGTTCTCACTTTGGTCTGAGGGAAACTGATTTTGTGCTGACAGGTTCAAAACAACAAAGACAAAGGCATTGCCAGAGATGCTTTTTTGGACTGAAGAATTTCAAACAAGCTGAGAGAGCTTATGCTTGAGATGGGTTACTGTTCTACAAAGTAAATTCGCCCATTATGTGTAAGATGTGGAAATCATGAAAGGACGTGTCACCTTTCGCTATGAGGAGGGCTGTCCCGGCCAGCAGGGATATATTTATTGCACCTGGTGTCGATGCTGATCGGTGCTTATTTGACTAAACTTTGGACGACTGTGGATGTGGCTCGATAGATACGGTGGACTCTAAGCCACACGAGTCATAACGGTGAAGTTGGAGGATAGGAGAGATGAGGATATGGTGCGAATTTTTGGTTTCTCCAAGATACACCTTTTTCGCAATGGAAAGATAGAGTTTTGCGCGCGCAACACACTATTTTTAGCGTCAGGAGATGTGTAAAGTACGTTGTAGTATTCGGCACATAGATATCTGATGAAAGTAGAAGAAAAAGGTCTGTGAACACTGAACATGCCGAAGTCAAGAGGTGCTGATGCAGCCAGCCCGGGTCCGTGTGTATCCAGAAGCCTTATATGGCAATTGCTTCACTAGTAAATAAAGGAACAGTCCCCTCACCCCAAACTGGATCATCCCTATGTCCTGCATGACAATTTGTTGACAAAGCAAGTTGTCCGATCGATAGCCATATGGGGAATGAGAACCAAAACTTTATGGATCTACTGATATTCGAAGTCTGTTGTGTGGATAAGAGTTCTGAAACGAATATCCCCCACTATAACGAGTGGGATTTGGGAAGTCAACCTTCTGTAGGTCCGAGATGGCACGATTATCGACATATTGTGACCAAATGGAGAATTAAGAAGCACCAGATTAAAGAGCTGATGAGCGAAATTTCGCTAATATAAAGTACATTTCATGCGATTAAGCCAATTGAGGCTATCGTGGATTTGCTGCTCCTGGGAAGAGTAGGTGGTAGCTTATAGGGATTGCAACTGGAATAATACCGTCCACATATAAATTGAAGTTCATAAGTCACGTTTGGTTCATGGATTACGAAACGATTCGCCGTCTTTTGAGCATCCATCGTACAGAGTGGTATTAAGATCGGCATGGAGATAGCGCACAAGTCCTGTAGGTGAGAACGCAAGGACACGAAGTTATGAACACGCGGTGTGTATCACAATTCTATGTTACCGGCAACGCCGCGAGGAAACATATTCTCGACGTAGCCAAGCCGGTGTATGATGCGCACCGGTGTATGATGCGTACCAGCGTGCTTGACCCAACAAACAATCTTAGAGACTTTGCAGTAAGGTTGAAGGAATCAGCCCGGTGCTTGGTAAGACTGTAGTATTTTCTGAGGTATCATTGTTGTGATCCTCTGTACGTGTTGGATGGCCTTGGCTCCTGTCCGTCGCGTGTTAACTCCGTATTGTCTGGTACTGTACTGTACTGTACTGTACAAATATATGATGCCTATTAACATTAATGGGGCGTGGGGCCACGGTTAGGATGAATATCCCAAAGCTAGCAACATCCATGGCTTCTCCCAAGCTACTATCCCAACAAGCTCCTTCGCTCTCCTCGTTGGTAATGAAGCGAGCTCTTGGAGACAAGGGAAGCATTCGTTAGTCTGTCCCGCCCCTTGCATATAGCCACGGATGGTCCTATGGGCGGGAGCCAAACAAAGAAGGTTTTTTGGCCGATCGGAAAAATGAGGCAAATCAGAAGTGATACACAGCCAGGACGGACGTTGACGTTGTATCAGGGGGATGTGGAGAAAGAGCAAATGGGATGGGAACCGTAGTGTGTGTTGCTAGTTGGACTTCCTCTGCACCTCTGGAGTCAAATCGAACGCGTGTTGTACCTGTACCTGTACCTGAACTGAACCTGAACCTGTAAGCGTTCATGGATAGAGTTGGCGCTTTGAAAGAGAGCAATCAGAGGCGTGCGATGCTCCGACTCGTCGAAGGCTCTTTCGTAAGTGAGGCTATCAGAGGCGTTCGAGCTCCGTAGGCGCCATACCACAATTCTATGCATCACAATCCTTCCAACGTGTGGAAATGATCCAATCCAACATGGCGTTTGGCTGCAGAGAGCAGTGGATGGAGTCGTGTAGAGTAGTAGCCAGCAGTTCGTCGTCCTGCGTCTCGACGTGTTGTTCGTCTGTAACATACTTATCCACCGCCTGCATTTTCCATCGTCCCATCGTGGTCTTTATCCCGGGCTTCGTATCCATGGTATCCATAAGGACTTCCTGACCATATTACGCTGCTTCCGTTGTATCCATCGGTCGTCCAATCCTCGAGGATCACGATCACAGCTACCGCCAAAACGGTTTGACAAGACAGGGGTTCCTTAAGATTTTTGAACCCATCTCCAAGCTGGGGGAACAGACCCTTACTTTGATATCACCCCGTCATGCCTTCTCCCAATCTAGCTTTGACACCAACACTCATACTCTCTCCTGCATGAACATGCAATATCACCTTATACCGGGCACTTTTTTTTAGTTGCAACAATGGCAAACTCTCGATCCCGCAGACTGCAGGTCTCGTCGGTTTCGATGGATGAAGCATACTATTCGACCACCACCCTCACCAGCACGCCGTCGACCGTGGACGACTTGACCACCAGCTCCCCTCGGACTCTGTATGCTCAGACCTTTGAGCGTCCCAATTCTTCACGAAGTGTCCCGCCAGCGCCCAAACCAACGCCGCCCAAACCATCATATCGCAAAAATATGTCGACGTTCGCCGGTTTCCAGACCACCGAGGAAGAGTTCGACGCCTTGCCTCTGGTGATGCAAAGAAAAGTAAGCTCAGCTCAACTACGCTTGATGTTTTCTCTCTTGTGGCACTATGAATGATGGCCTCTCGAATCTGTCTTGTATAGCAAGCGGTCTAAAAATGCGGACTCAAAAAGAATTGGCTTGGGGGAAACGTTTTGCTATTGCTGATTTTGTTCTTGTTACTTGTCCAAGCAGCAAGTGCTGTGACCTCCCCTCGAATACGAACCCTTTCGGGATTTGTTGCTGGTGGCTGCAGTGGACTTTCTGGACCTCAGTCTCAGGCTCAATCATACATGGCAAGGCCATTCAACAAATTTGCAAATTTAGTTCTCTTCTTTCCCGCCATCATCAACCCGTGCATGCCCATAGCGGCCTTTCATGCAGGTCCCGTCACTGAGTTGCACGCTGCACCCTACACTAAGATCTACGATTGTTTTAACTTTGGATCTGCTGCTCTTACTTTGCAAGATGCATTCAGTTGTTTTATGACTTGCCAGCTAACCATCCTCGCAGTACTTCTCGACGCTGGAGCGATTGAGATTCGCAGAATCATCAAGGTCAAACGCCCTTAAAGAGCTTCCCACACAACGCACTCGCAAGAAGACAAGTCTTGCTGATCGACGCGGACTGAAGGTTTCTCCTATAATCGAACCTTCACGGAACACTACCTCGCCACGACGGCTACGAAAGGGCTCAAGGTCACAGTCTATCAAGTCGGTGTCTAGCAACGAAGCATCCTGGTACCTAACTCTGCCGGAAAAGATAAAGAGGAAGCAATTCACTAGGGAGGAGCAAGTTATACTCGCGGGCAGATTGCGAGAAAGCGTCATTCTGGATGCTGCAGACGAAGCGATTTATAAGAAAAGCCGCAGAGCAAGCAGAAATATCTCGAACCTGTCGCACGTCACGGACAATACCCCCGACCTCGATTTTGCTTCCGACATCTCAGAAGAACACACACCGCCAGGGGAAGGTACAATGGATCAATCAATATACGAGAGTTTTAGGTGGATGGATGAGGAGCAAGACCTTGATTTGAAGCTGGTTTTAGACGACTATCATGCGAATCTGCAGGGAGCTGTCATTCCAACATCAGACAGCAACACGAGGCCATCTTTTCGACGTACCATGTCAATTACCAAGATACCTTTTGGTAGAAACTCGCTTTCATCACTCGGACCCCGGTCCCCAAAATTTGAAGGTCAGCATAGCCGACAAAAGTCGAAAGCACTCTCTATGATGGTTCCAAAGCATTCAGTCCGCAATTCAGTATCCTCAATCGACTTACCAAACGCGACTCATTATCAGGATCCCGAGGCAAGGTTGAAGCTCCGAGTCTACCTAGCATCACCACAGAAGTTCGACGAGGCAATAGAATTTGGCTTTCCAAGCATAGATGGTGTTGCAGATGACAAGGAGAACAAGCCACCACAATTATCATCAGACAAAGGAGGAAAATCCCATTCCACCGAAACTGGCCATTCTTTTTTTCTCAACGAAATTGACTCCATATCTTTATTTGAGGATGATGCCTCCATGATGGATCCCGACTCTCCTGTAACGCCGGTTGATAGGGATGCCACATATAGATCTCAGCATGGGTCATCATCGAGCCATGCGAGGGGCAGTAAAGTCTCGAACGATTTCTCCCATCATGGTATTAACAAGCCCACGATTTTTAAGCCGCATGAGGCATATACCCATGCTATGGCAGGAAGCAGGGAAATGACACTGCGAATGACCCTGACCCGGCCGGATTTGAGGGCCGATGAAAATATAATATATGGGTGGCAAAGCCCTAGCAAGCCTCCAACACAAGAACCACTAGCGGTTCAAGAAATGGACGAGAGGCACATGCGGGGCCCTTTTGGAGGACTCGATGGCTGGGGTCCAGAGGAGGAGAAAGATAATGGTGTGGTGAAACGATTTTGGAATAAAATGAAGAGCGGTGGCTCCCAAAGAAAGGCCCATTGATAGCGCTCAGCAGTGGATAGGAGCATCCCACAAAAGCCCTTCCACTCTTTGTTTTGTTTTGTTTTGTCCTGTATTTTAGCGACTTTCATCGGGGTTAGATTGCATAGCATAGAGCCTGATACCACCTTATGATTGATTACATTTCTAATTCAAGATATCTTCAAGAATAATAGCAAGATGCCGAACTTGCAAATGCCCTCCATGGCTCTGAATTTTTTCAAATCTGACTTGATCGGTACAGCTTTTCAAGATGACTATCGAGGAATTCTAAAATGCAAAGTATGAGACCTCCACAGGAAGGACCGAAAATCAATGGTGTAAGGTGTATATGTGGTGAGATAGAGTCTATGTCGCCCTTATGCTAACAGCCGGAGATACAATAAGATGTTAGGTATACATATCCAAGCCCATATTAGTTCCAATGGGAACTGGGAGCATCTGTGTACTGTACCAAGACGCTTGTATCACATAAATAAATAAAATGCTTATTTCGAAGGTGTCAGGCATTTTGATACTAGTGGTCTGTAGTTAGTTTCAATATCAAACTCAAGGTATGTACTTTTTCGAAATCCGCTGTACAAATGATAACTGGATTTCCTTAAGTGGTTTCCACTGTAATGTAAATAGTACCGGCTGGTACCACTTCAAGCAACCCCACTACTGAGGCATCTGGTCTGCCTTTAGAAGGATGATAACATAATAGAAGCCAGATGCCTGACGTACTTAGAGGTATATGAGATTGCATATCAGGATGTCATTGAAAACCAACAGTCATCATTCAAGTAGGATTCGCCCATAATCAGGCAGAAGCGTGAATTGATGACAACTTCTTAGGGATTTGTTGAGTATAAATAGATAGCAGATGTATCATTAATCGAAGTAACCACCGGCTGCAACAATAATGAAAACCTTTCTCACTTATTTGGAAATATGTTTGAAATCAATAAATGTCAAGGCTGAGATTATCTACCCGGTCACAAAAGGCGAGCTGAGTGTGTGGTGTTGGTTCGATTCGCCGCAAGCTTCTAAGAATAGATATGGAGGATTTCCAACATACAATAGTCTGAATCACCAACTTGCTAGAAGGTAGATGATCCATTTCAGCTTGAAATAATATTGTCCCTACTCTTAGTATATCATTCGGTGAAATAACATAACCTAAAAGTACGGACGGAGAGTTCTACAGTACTGTACATTCAGTTATCAGCATTCGCATCGTCATTGGATCTATGATAGTGGCGCAGTTGAGCCACAGAACACATCCACTTCACGTATCACCAGCAAAAGACCACGCAAGCAGCACCAGTTGATCCGCAACATTCTTCCTTATTAGTCCTATTACCTTTCCTATTACCTTTGTATATTATATCAATCATCAAGGGAACTTGATGAACATCATCCCTCTATTGATGCGCTAAATCCAACATCTTCAACTCGAGACAATGAGGTTACAAACAGTAATAGGCTGGCAGGGCCTCCTGCTCAGCTCCCTATTCTACACCAGCTCGGCGGCCAAGAAGGACGAACCGAGCATCACGACCACAGAATTCAAATTCATACCGTGGGGCCTAGAGTATTTCGATGATTCCGATACGGTGCTGTTCGAAGACCGGACCGGCAGGCAGGTGTACCGGTCTGAGGACGCGGGTGAGAGTTGGAAGCCGGTGTCCAGCGTTCCACAAGGAAATCTACTAGAGTTGCAAATGCATCCATATGACAACAAGCGGGCTTATATCATTACGGAAGATAAAACGCATTGGAAAACGAAGGACCGGGGGAAAACATGGGAGGAGTTCAAGACAGACTCGTTTGCAAGCATCTTTCGGACAGCCCTAACATTTCATGCTGGTGATCCGGACCGGATCATCTTCAATGCAATGGACTGTACCGGCATCTTCTGCGAAGAGACTGTAAGCTTCATTTTGAAATGGGAGCTCTAGATTGTGCTAATTGTGTGATATAGACCATGTATACCATTGACAATTTCTCGAAAGCGCCAAAGTTCTTGCGAGGAGATGTAGAGGGGTGCCATTGGGCCAAGTCATCAGAGATATTCACAACGGGGCAGAAGGACCTGGATGCAAACAGGATCTTGTGCGTAGCTAAGGGCAAGTTTTCGCCATGGAGGAAGGACTACCGAGTAGTTGTATCCGACAATTTTTTCGTCAAGGAGGGCAAGGATATACAGGAATTCGAGCCTGAGCTAGAGGCTGGTCGAACTGTCCAGGGCATTGTCAATATGGCGATTGTCAAAAAATACTTGGTTGTTGCCGCCAGTGCAGAGGGCACGGATGAGATGGCCATGTATATCTCGGACGATACAATCAAATGGCACAAAGCTATTTTCCCCCAAGATCACAAGCTTAAAGAATCAGCCTACACTGTCTTGGAAGGAACGGATTATAGTATCCAGATTGATGTCATGAATACGAGGCCAATGAAACCTATGGGGGTTTTCCTGAGCAGTAATTCGAACGGCACATACTTCACTCGAAATATTGAGCATACGAATAGGAATCAGGATGGCTACGTTGATTTTGAGAAGGTTTCAGGTATCCAAGGGATAGTTCTGGTCAATACTGTCTCAAATTGGGAAGATGTGATCAACAAGTTTGAAGATAAGCAACTTAAGACTCAAATAAGTTTTGATGATGGCCGAAACTTTCATGCTTTGAAAATTGATGACAAAGAGCTTCATCTTCATTCAGTCACGGAGCTCTCGAATGTTGGGCGGGTATTTTCTAGCCCTGCCCCAGGTCTCGTCATGGGAATTGGTAATACTGGCGACCACCTTAAAAGTTACAAGAACGGAAACCTCTACGTGTCTGATGATGCTGGTGTAACCTGGGTCAAGGGCTTAGACGGCCCTCATAAGTACGAGTTTGGTGATCAAGGATCGATCTTAGTAGCCATCCCAGATAGCGGGACTACTGATGAGATAAAATACTCTATCAACCACGGCAAGAAATGGGACTCAGTTAAGCTGAAAGAAAAAGTCAAGCCTCTACAGTTGACTACAACGAAAGACTCTACCAGTCTAAAATTCTTACTCGAAGCTATTGAGGACAAGTCTAATAATCCCAAAAGTTACATCATTGCCTTGGACTTTGATGGCATGCACGAGCGAAAATGCGAAAGCAGCGACATAATTGATTGGTATGCGCGTGTTAATGAGGACGGTAAGCCTACATGTCTCATGGGTCATACTCAATCATTCAAACGCCGCAAGGCTGATGCGGATTGTTTCATGAAAAACGAATTTGAGGATCCAGTGCCTGTTACAAAGTCTTGCGACTGCACAGACCAGGACTTTGAATGTGACTTCAACTTTGTTAGAAGCGAAGATCGGAAAGAGTGCAAGTTGGCCCCAGGGGCTGCTCTTATAGTTCCTGAAGGCTCCTGCAAAAACCCTGGTCCTGATGACACATTCGACGCCTCTTCTGGCTGGCGACTGATTCCTGGAAACGATTGCAAAAGAGCGGATGGTCCTCAAAAAGACGACAAGGTCAAGGCCAAGTGCTCGGCATCAGTTCCTCCCCCAGCAGATGGGAAAATCAGTAACCATCAGAAGGTTTTCAGTGGCGATTACTTCAACAATGTGGTATACCTTGAGAGAGTTGGTTCAAGCACCGGCCTTGGAAATGGAAAAGAAGATGAGACTGTTCTTATGCGCACGGACAAAGGCGTATTTCTATCTCACGACCACGGCAAAGAATGGAAACAAATTCTAGAGAAAGAGAATATTCTCCAGATCTATCCTCACACATACTTTAATGATATGGTTTTCTTTATCACCGGAACTAAGAAGGTATTCTACTCGGTTGATCGTGGAGAAACCATCCAAAGTTTCGACGCACCGGACCCTCCGAATCGTGAAAAGTTACCTGTTCTAAGCTTCCACCCAAAGAATAAAGATTGGTTCATTTGGACCGGAGCCAAGAGCTGCGACAAAAAGGAAACGTGTCACTCCGTGGCTTCCATAACAAGGGATCGAGGTGACAGCCAATGGAAGACTCTTCAGCGTTATGTAGGGAAGTGCGAATTCATTAAGGAGCCAGCAAGGCTGAGTAAAGAAGAGCATGAGAAGCGCGAGAAACTTATTTACTGCGAATCTAGGGAAAGAGAGGACAACAAACCAGAAAACCCAATGCAACTAGTTTCCAGTGATAATTTCTTCGATGAATCCCCTCAAGTACACTTGAAAAATGTGGTTGACTTCGCAACCATGTCTGAATTCATCGTTGTTGCAACTAGGGAGGAGGATAAGAAAACCTTGAAGGCTTCAGCAAGTGTTAACGGGGAGAAATTTGCAGATGCGAACTTTCCCCATGGATTCAAAGTCGATCACCAAGAAGGCTACACCGTTCTCGACAGCTCCACACACTCTGTTTTCCTCCACGTTACTACTTATAACGAAGAGAACCTTGAATATGGTACTATTATCAAGAGCAACTCCAATGGTACATCCTATGTACTCAGCTTAGGCGCTGTTGATAGGGATAGGACCGGATATGTTGACTTTGAAAAACTTCTCGGACTCGAGGGCGTCGCCATGGTTAATGTCGTCGCAAATGCGAACTCAAAAAACTACAAGAAAGAAGGAAAGAAACTGAAGACTATGATAACGCACAATGATGGAGCCGAATGGGATTATCTTAAACCACCTGCACTTGATGCTGATAAGAAAAGTTTTGACTGCAAAGGCTCTCTGGAAAAGTGTTCGCTCCATATTCACGGTTACACCGAGCGAAAAAATAAAGGTCATACCTTCTACTCCCAGTCCGCGATTGGCCTCATGGTTGGCACTGGTAATGTAGGAGAATATCTGAAGCCTTCCAAAGAGGATGTGGCCACTTTCCTGACGGCAGACGGTGGGGTCACCTGGAAATCAGTTAGAAAAGGAGAATACATGTGGGAGTATGGCGACCAAGGTTCCATCATTGTTATTGTCAAAGATAACCAAAAAACCAACGTCGTCCACTACTCGCTCGATGAGGGAGCCAGCTGGGCGGACTATAAATTTTCAGATGACGAGATTATGATAATGGACATCACAACTGTTCCCAGCGATAATGCACGAAACTTTCTGCTTTGGGGCAAGAAAGGTAGCGAACTCGTTACGATCAACCTTGATTTCACAGGTCTCACAGATGTGAAGTGCAAGCTTGACGAGAAAGATGTTACTGCTGGTGATTACTACCTGTGGCAGCCAAAGCATCCTAAACAAGATAACGACTGCTTCTTCGGCCACATTTCTCAATATCACCGCAAGAGGCCCGAGTCAAAATGCTACAATGGCCCAATGATTCCTCACCTGCACGACATTGCAAACAACTGCACCTGTACCCGTCGCGATTTTGAATGGTAAGTGGAAGAGATTCTCTTCTGCTCCGGCATAAGCTAACAAATATAATAGTGACTTCAACTTTGAACGTCAGTCCGATGGGTCTTGTGCACTCGTTAAAGGCTATTCTCCACCCGATCACTCCGACGAATGTAAAAAAGACAGTACGAAGCAGGAGTACCAGGACACAACTGGCTACCGCCGTATTCCCATGACCACATGCTCAGGTGGTCAAGAATTAGATGGCACAATTGCCCATCCATGCCCTGGATTCGAAGAACAGTTCGACCAGAAGCACGGCGCTTCTGCCGCAGGAATATTCTTTGCCATCGTCATACCTATCGTCATCGCGTGTGGTGTCGGCTTCTGGGTATATCATAATTGGGAAAACAAATTTGGTCAGATCCGACTTGGGGAGCAATCTTCATTTGATGGTGAAGCACCATATGTCAAGTACCCAGTTATGCTTATTGCTGGCCTAGTTGCTGTTATTGCTGCATTACCACTGCTGGCAAGCAGTTTGTGGAAGACAGTCAGCGGTGCATTGGGCAGAAGTCGGAGTACGAGATTCACAACGCGTGACAGTTTTGCGAGAGGTAGAGGTGATTATGCAGTTGTGGATGATGATGAGGGAGAGTTGCTGGGTGATGAGAGTGATGAGGAAGTCTGAGCCCTCTGTTCCTTTTGTTTTCCTTTGTTATTTGAGTGTTTTTAGCCAGTCATTTTATGTGCGCATGGCAGGTGGTAAATTGGGAAAATGGGCCTTGGATTTAGACAATACTGTAAGTTTAAATGTATCTTGTGCAACACATCAGTCTGTCTAAAGTGCAATGCCACGATTCTGCCTGAACACCTCTTCCTAGTAGGCATGATCTTTTTAGATCTGACCATTTAGCCTAATTACTCAAGGATGACCAATCGAGCATCAAGTCAGGTAAGGCTCACAGCTCTCTAAAGGAGTGACAGTGCTCTTATTTTTGCAGGGTGACCTGTAAGTTCCCAAATACCCAGCGGTGAGTCATTAGAAACGTTAATTGCGCAAAAATAAAATTAGCTGTATCAAATCCCCACGGTATGTGGCATTCTCGTGGAATGACCTCAGATTGCATTGTGATACGTTAGGTCTTTTCAGCTCGTGCCAATAGTCCCATGCGCTAAAAAGTCAGCTTTCTTTTATCTTTCCACGATGTTTTGTCATCTTTTTTTTGCAGTTTTGGACAGTTTGGTTAGCTCCAGCCAGCCACCAACTGCAGCTTGGTTCTTACAGTCCACCAGGGAACACAGCAAATGTGATTGGTGGTGCATAAGATTATAACGACGTCGACTTCCCTCGAAGGGCATTTCCTACAAAAAAGTCAGCGCAACAAGCCAACCATCTATCATCCTAAATCGCTTGATAATCGATCTCACAATGTGGTTTGGGGCAGGGCCGTTACAAATTTTCGATAGTGTTTGGAAGCTGCTGGGCTTGCTACTTTCAGCGGTGAGTATAGCTACAGCTTCTAGAAATCTTCAACTTAAAGCATCGATCATTAAGCTAAAGACTGCTTAGATCACGCTTTGGGGGATAACAAAGGGAATCTACAATGTCTATTTCCACCCGCTAGCCAGGTTTCCTGGGCCCAAATTATTTGCAGCATCACATCTTGCTTTGTCCTACTGTATTGCTACAGGGCAATTCTTGCACAAGAACAAAGAACTACATGACAAGTATGGAGATGTTGTCCGCACAGCACCAGACGAGTTATCTTTTGCAACACCTGCAGCAATGCATAATATAGCCGCAAAGCCGGGCCTTCCGAAAAACCCGAGGTTTTACATACGAAATCCAGGGATGCCATCGAGCGTGCTTGGGGTGAATACTACTGCCGACGTGCTTGAGAATCATATTCTAACTGACACTATTAGGTGATTGATAATGCCGATCATAGTCGCTATAGAAGACTGTTATCCCATGCATTTTCAGAGAAAGCTCTCCGTGACCAGGAGTCATTAATGAATACTTACTTCGATCAATTGATATCAAGGCTCAAAGAACGTGTGGGACCTCCCCAGGACATGGTTGCGTGGTTCAACTTTATCACTTTTGATATTATTGGTGATCTGACGCTTGGTGAATCCTTTGATTGTCTCAAGGAATCAGAACTGCACTCTTGGGTTGCCCTTCTGTGCGAGTTCTTGAAAGCATCGATGTTTGGCAACATAGTGGTACGGTTTCCCTGGGCCAGTAAATTGATTTTACCGATCATTACACCAAAAAGTCTGAAAGAAGCTCGACAAAAACATCTGCAATACACGAGAGAACGCGTCATTGCAAGGCTGGAGAGAGAGACCGACAGACCCGATTTTATGACAAATGTGTTAAAGCACAATGATAAAGAAGTCAGTAACGTATCCAGTACGAAGTTCAATTGGATTAGACTAAGATGTAATAGACTGGAATGACAAAGGCTGAAATCATCCCAACTTTTGCCATTTTATTATTCGCTGGTAGCGAAACAACAGCCACATTACTCTCAGCTGTTACATATTACCTCCTAACCACTCCCGATGTCATGGCCAAGCTTGTGACTGAGATCAGAGATACGTTCAAAACCGAAGATGAAATTACTATTGTTGCTGTCAATAAGCTCAAGTATCAACTCGCCGTGCTTGATGAGGGGTTGCGTATTCATCCACCGGCACCTTTCGGCACCGCTCGCATCTCTCCGCCTGAGGGAGCTTTGGTAGCTGGGACACAAGTAAGTTAACTTTCTTCTTAAAAGAATAAATCGAAAGCAATCCATTTATTACCCGGTATTTCAGCACTGAGTGGCTCTTAAAACATGCCAAGAGCGCGTTTGATTTATGAGTCTACTCGATGTCTCAAGTTGTATGAGATATTTTGAACGATAAACCAAAGGCAAGACTCTGGTTTTGTTCGAAGTTCGAATATGACCGATAGGCTGCTTTGCATACGGAGGTACAAGACACTAGTTATATATAGGTTCGGTTTCCAGGGCGAATGATTTTGTCACCTTGATCATTTAAGTGGAGACTTCAAGACATCGCGAGATGAAGGATCTTCCGAGACATTGTCTCAACTCCTGAAAATGTTTTCACATCCCAGACAAACTAACTTCGAGATTACATCAATAGGTCCCTGGTAATACGACTGTCTATTGTACCAATTACACAATGGGCCGTCGGAAGGAGCTCTGGAAGGACCCTGAGTTATTCGTGCCTGAGCGCTGGCTAGGAGATGAGAAATATGCGAGTGACCAAAGAGATAGCTTTGCACCATTTAGTCTCGGTCCGCGTAACTGCATTGGGCGAAAGTAAGTTCTTAAGCTTTCATAATTTTTCTTCTTCTTTGGGAAAAATGTGCTGATTATTCGAATCGATGTAGCTTGGCATATGCTGAGATGAGAGTTATTCTTGCCAGGCTGCTTTGGAATTTTGATTTATGTCTAGATGAAAGGAGCAAGAATTGGAAGGAGATGAAGGGCCATGCCCTGTGGGAGAAGCCGCCCCTTTATGTTAGTCTGGAGCTCGTAAAACGAACTTAAGAGGCCTAAGAGATAATATTGAGCAATGATGTAGCTCTCTCGTGGTGGGTAGAAGGTTCCGGAGCCCACCAGTCGCCCTGTCTACGATTTAACTCAGATATGTGAAGATAAACTGAGACTGATTGATTTGTTACTTGTATATCTCTCTCTCTATATATATATTTAAAAGTCTGCGTATTGGCTTTGGCGTCTACTGCCTCGTCGTATACTAAATGATGTTTTGCTCTTGAAAGTATTTATCGTTGGAACCGTATCACCTGATGTCTCTAACGTCTCCGTCAACACTTGTGGACTTAGAGGCGGAACAAAAAGCTGCGGGCTTCTTCTCTGGACCCTAACCTCAATCGTCCTGAATTGGAAGAACCATAGACCCAAAATGTACCAGTTCGTAAGCCACGTCAATCCAAACGAAGTCCATGTCAAAATAAGGAAATTTGAGCCAAGACCCGCGTGAAGTCCAAGACTGCTGCCAAACACGTTGATGATGTTGTATGCGGTAGTAATGAAAGCGGTAACTGTTGCTGAACCCGCTAAGCCTGCAAAAGAACTAAGAATTGAAAATGCGAGATTGCTGTACATTATTGCCGGATTTGCTGGGAAAAGAAAACCAAGAAGTGAGCCGATGATTATTGCGCCACTGCCGAAAATACTGAGGATGTAGAAGGAGAAGATAGTTTTGCTGAGAGTGTTGGTAAGACTGGTGAAGTTGGCTAAGATTTGATTGACTTGACTGATGGCGGGAATGGTGATGTTTGTTGATAGGACTGTTGTGGAGCTTGGGATATTGGAGATGAGCTTTTGTAAATCTGTTTGTTCCACATAATCAGTACGGCGTTTCCGACAAATTTCGCATGTATGCACTTACCCGTGGCGGCTTGTGGGTAGGCAAAACATCCAAAGATGTCAAATCTCGCTTTAGGATCCGACTTATCTGACAAATAACCAGAGCAGATACGACGTAGATGCACGGTGTAGAACTGTTGGATGCCCAGTGCATGTGTGATACCTGTTGCTGCTGCCTCTTGAGCTCGAGAAATTCCATCCGATATACTAGTGGAGACGTTGCCTAGGACACCATCAATAAAGTCGTTCCCCGCATCAGAATTCGGTAGTGATCCATTGTGATTGCCAGTGAGAAACCCCCTAAGAACTTGCTGAAGTGCCGGTGCGTCGACTTTAGAAATCTCCTCCCTGATTCCTGTTGTAATGTTTTGAACAATGTCACCAAAGAGCTGTGCCAAGTCCCCTTCCTTTCTACTCAAATTTCTCACGATTCCAGATGTTATATTGCTCAAAATTTGCTGGAGAAAATTCCCAAGCTGGCTCTCGTCGCCATATTCGGAGCTTTGTATCAGACTGTTGAGGATGCTTTCGATACTTGGGGGTACCTGCGCTTGGGTTGGGACAGGAAGTGATGTAATGACAGTCATGGTCGTTGAATTTGTTGTGGCATTGTTTCCAAACGTGGCATTTGAAGTGGATGAAGCTTGTGATGCTGCGATTGCGCTGAATCTTTTGCCGTGGTCATACGAACGACGGGCCACAAGAGAAGGAACAACACCTCGAGAGAATCGTTTTGACGTTTCGAAGGTTGGTGTAAAATTAACTAGATCTTGGCCGATGTTCGATGTATTCAACTTTAACTGTTAGCAAGACTTGAAGAGTGAATCTTTGAGCGCAACATTACTGAAAGTAAATAAAAGGTCTCAAGGTTTCCTCCTTTGGTAGCTGGAAGTATCACTAAAAGAGTCAAAACAAACGATGCAGTTGATAAAAACAAAGATAAACATGGAGTAAACCGATTTCCTGTTGTATGTCGTATCGCCGATGTAGTCTTTTCAAACATAGCGCAAGAAACAAACGCTCCGAAAGGTTGATCAAATGAGTGTGATGGATTTAGACCATTGCCGTAATACAAACATGGTCAGAAAGCCATATAATTAATTGAAAGATAGTGGTGAATTAGAGGAAAGACCGATTCAGATATGTTGCTTAGATCAAAATACACTGGAAAAGAAGAAATCGATAATTACAAAACTGGATTCGAGTGCGAGATCAATAATGCAAACGAAATAAGATTCAACATCATGCATGGGAAACACGAATGCCATGCTGACGAGCCTTACTAGCTCAGAATTCGATCACTGGCCTGTGGCCCCGTTGGATGAAACCCGGCAATGCAAATGATGGTGATAATTCCTAGTTTGACAGGGTGTTGTTGCTAAGCGAACCCCTGATTGAACTCCTCTAACTTGCCATCTGGGCGAGACAGGCCACTGTAATTTATTATTAGAGCTTAGCTGAACCTATATTGGTGTTCTGTTGGTGTCCGCTACTGGGATTAGCGCGATATAGAGTGCGGAGAGAAATCTCCGAAATGTTACCTGGTATTCACTAATCCTGGGGAATATCGGCAGTTAGCGCAACCAATCCTCAGTACACAGATGCGAAAGTTGAGTTCAATTATTTCACCAAATTATATCGTGCCTTTATATGTTCACGTAGCTGCGTGTGCTGTGATGTTGATGACCGATTTATTACGGATGAACACTTTTGCCAAATATCACATGATTGAATATCTTAGTTGAAGATATCTGTTGACAGATAGATAGTTCTGAAGGTATAGTATTTTTTACTCGGTTGTTTGAACGCAATATATGTATTTACAGACACTTAGGGTCCAACGTACGACTCCCAAACCACGGAAATTGGTAAAGCAACAGGTTCAAAGATAGATTGCGACAATGCACTTGCTCTCTGGAATCCTCAAAACTTGTCGTCAACGTGCTTCAAGCTGTTATTCAAATATTAAACACCACGCATTCAAGAAATTGTTCAGGTGCTCTTGTGTTAATAAGTTTTTAGAAAATGTGCAGCACTGTACCCTAAATTTCATTCTGCTTTGATGATATACCAGGCTTACTGTATTGCCCCTCACATCGCTGGTCTATTATGTGACGATAACAGCTCAATAGATATTCACGTCCTAACTATACTATAAGATTGAACAGTGTAAAACAATCCCTGCCCTTTAAAATCTCTTCAAAGTTGGATCTATAAATACTGCTCATAAGGTCTACTCACATTGGCTGAATGCAACCTGCATCGCTCCGTGTTACTTGTGGACATCACCATGCCCTGTTTCGTTGCTCGGTCCTTAATTACGAAAATATGCTCCTTAACTTCTACAATGTTACTTACCTTTATAGGAGCAGCTTATTCCTAAAAAGTTAAGAAGTAAGTGCGACTAGAAAAAGGATCAAAAGTCTAGAACGTGAGTTATGTCATAGAAGGCTAGTTGTGTATGGTGAAGCTTCGGAGCTGTTCATATCCAAAAATATGTTTTGCCAACTTGAGCTCCATCTTCTTCTTCGACCCTTTAATTAATCAACCTCCTATATACCTTCAATAACCCCGCATGCGCCGCCATCTTTCCCGAACATCTCCCTTAAATCACATACAATTTCATCTGGTTTTTCGTACGCAGCGAAATGCCCTCCACGCTTATGTTCCTTTTGAAAGACCACATCCCCAAGTACTCGTGTCCAAGTGTGGTGTAAGACACTTATATCATTCGGGAAATGGCTAAGACCAATCTTCACATCCGGGATCCATAACTTGAGTCTCTCTCTGGAAGTATCTCGACCTCTATTGGAAGCATGCGTTGTTTCGTAGTAAATTCGCACGCTAGCTGCTGGACCGGCCGTACTGAACCAATATATATTCAGCCATGTACAAATCTCATCATCAGTCCAGGGATATTCGTCTGACCAATCGTGTAGTTTCTCGTAAATCCATGCGAGAAGTGCAACAGGGCTGTCTGTCAAAGAATATCCTATGGTCTGCGGTTTTGTACGTTGAAGTAAATTATATCCTGATCCTTCTTCCACAAACCATTTCGTTCGTTTGACACCGTTCGCTTCCCTCTCGCTCTGGGGAAAGAAGTCATGTTGGAAAGCTAAAATGGGATTCTTGAGATATGAAAGAGGTTTCCCAACATCCATATTCAGATGAGTAGCCTTGCAGTGTTTGGGATATAATAGAGACATTGTCCTAGTGATCGTCCACCCCCAATCGCCTAGAAAAGTTAATGTCAGCAAATCGTTTTCAGAGTTAAGTTGACGGGGATTTCACCTCCTTGAGTCACATATTCATTATAACCAAGCTTCAACATCAACTTATGTAGAGTCTCGGCATACTGTACATTAGAAAATCCTCTCTTGGAGGTACCATCTGAAAATCCATAATTGGGCAAGGAAGGAATCACGACGTGGAAACTCGGCTGACCATCAGTCTCTTCTGTAAGGGGTTGGAGGAGTTTCCTCCCTTCAAGAAAGCTTCCAGGCCATCCATGGCAAAATAGGAGTGGAATTGCGTCCTTGGCCTTACTTCGTGAATGGATGAAATGAATACGGAGAGGTTCAAAACCCTCACACTGAATGACTGTCTGGAACTGTGGAAGTGTGTTCAGATCTTTTTCAGACTTCTTCCAGTCAAACTCATTCTGCCAATATTTGGCAAGTCTTTTGACATCGTGCAAAGGTGTTCCCATATCCCAACCCGTGTTTTCGAGTTCATTAGGAAATTTTGCCAGATTAAGACGTTGTTTCAAGTCACTGAGACCTTGTTCTGGAATGGAAATTGTGAATTTAGAGATGTTCGACATTTTCTGGATAACGGAAAGTTGAATGTAGAGAATCAATAAAACTGAGTGAACTTCTTTAACTCTTTAGTATGCGGGACTTTCATTTTGGATATCTGTTCTTCATATATACATCAATCCCCTGAATGATCGACCGTAATTTGACATGCTTAACATCATAATGAGTCAGCTTCAACAATTAAATCAAGAGCATATGTTACCTAACCACACGAGTGAGGAGCTGTTGATGACTGATCCATTATTTTATCATTTTGTGAAAGCTGTCCTCGATTTACGTCAGCACACTTCGCGTGTTTTTACATAAGCAGTATTCCCTGGAAGATGACATATTGTAACTTCTAGTTTAAGAAAAGAGCTTTCCTTCCTCTGGAATAATTGATTTCAAGTACGTCGATAGCTACTAGGAGGCATCGAGCTACATAATAGATTATTAGGGACGCAGCTGTTGCAATCACATGATATCATCACATTTTCCAAGATAGTCCTCAATTAAATAAATTTACAAAACCAATGTGTGTCGGATCACTTCGAATACGGGGCACCACTACGTGATATGGTCACGTAAGTGCTAGTTGTATTCAGTGGGATCGATGGTTGTATTGTAAGTTCTACGTAAGGTGGTGTTGATATGGTTTCCAAGGCGGTGAACCGCTTTGGGTGATTCTGCCACTCGAGTCGGGTCACGTGCACCCGCCTCGAGGTCAGAATATACCAACAATGTGGAAGTTTAGATTTGGCATACATTTATACAATAAATCAGCAAGATGGAGCTGAAACTACTATTTTAAATAGCTATTTGCGCTTGGTATTTTAAGAGATTGAAGCCGTCAGCGAGTTAATGTGAATTTAATGTAATTGTTCGCCATCTTCTGTTAATTGCTTCTTCTGGGCCTCGATCAAGTAGATAATTTGAAACACTTTTCATATGATATACTTATACTGAGGCCCGTCTCAGATCCGCAAGTTTATACAAAGCTAACGCACGTGACTTACTCCCCTTCTTCTCGGTTATATCTTTTAGCGTGGGTGAAGTAGAAATGGATTTTGTGGTATAAAGCTACAAACCTTTTCATGTAGATAGATGGTGGCTGTTTGACAAGATGGGTTTGTTGTTGACTCTGCACATGTTAAACATGGTGCAATTGAAGGAGCTTTGCAGAGTCTATTCGAATATAACAGCGAGAAAGAAAACAACGAATTGTTAATGCACACTTCTAGACGTTCTTTTGGAGCGCTTAAAATTGCTAATACTAGCTTAGCTAACCATATCTGGACGCATGTTCATATTGGAGATGATTCTACCAGCTTTTCTCTGGATGATGCCGTCCCTACACATACGGTCTTTACTGCACTACAAACCACGAGCTTAGGAGAGTAATCCCATCTCTCAAAACTCAAAACGAATTGATGAAGTGTGATCCAAAATTTTCCGCCTTACACATCGAGGTATTAGAATATTTATTAAACTATTCGCATTCTTACAGTAGTTTCGTTCCAAACTCACACAGGCATTGAGGTTTTGTTCCAATAGTTCATCACAGCAGGTGGCCAGTATACTCGACTGGGCCACTCGACTGTGCACATTACTGGATCAGGGGATTTAGAAGCAATCGTCTACTTTTCTTAGTAGTAATTGTTCGTACTACTGCCAGAATAATCGTTCCTAGTTCCAGGGAAAGCACCCACGGGGTCTTGAAGATCACGCTCTTCATCTGAACTTTCATCGTCTCCATAGGTATCTGCCCGATCAGGAGGAGCACGCAGTCCTTCAAGAATACTTGGGTCGAGAACGGGTGGGACGAAAGTTTTCAGGGCGTGGATTTCCCTGCCGGAGGGTATGGTTGACATCAAGGGCCCAAAATCTGGGACAACTTGTGTATTGACCTAAATGTTTAGCCTTTGTTGCAATTAGCTAGGAGACGCTTACCGTATCATTTTCCTTGGTCCATTTCTTTTCCAGCATCTCCAACACCCGAGCTTCCTCTAATTTCCCTGCATCTGTTCCCCAAGCACCGCCTTTCTCTACTTTCTTGTCTTCACGCCTCTCACTCCACCCCTTCTTGAGTTTACCCAGGCCCAACCCCTTCTTGCTGCTCTCATCTTTAGCTCCAAATCCAAGTTCGTGCAACCCAGCTTGAAGCCACGCGATGCCAGCACCAGTTTGACCACCAAGTTCAGCATCAATACCAAAAAAGCGGCATGCTTTACCTTTACCTGACTTTCTAAGATCCTCGGCATATTTCACAAGATCTGGATTAATCCTCCCCTGACCCTTTGCACTAGTTGAATTCAAGAGAGAAAATGCATTCGCAGCATGCTCAGCTGCTGCAAGACATAGTCTAGCAAATAGATGCGCTCTGACTTTCGGAATCTGAGGTGCTCGAATCATCCATTCCTTGTCATTATCGTTGCGGTCCTGAGCAACGGCTGCGGGGTATGGGTCATCCTTTAAAACAGCTAAGAGTGTTGCCTCAGCCAGAGCGAGTGATGAAAGTGCTCGGAATGTAGATTTGTTAATATCCACGGACGGCGGTTCAGATGGTAGTTGGTCTGCTCGTCTTGATAGATGATCATGAATGGATGCTGCTAATAGCAGGTTTTTGGTAGCTATGGTAATGGCACTTACCCGTTGTTCTGGACTTGGAGATGCTGATGCAGATGAGTAAAGTGGATGGAGAGATGCCCTTGATAAAAGTGTATATACATAGGCCAATGTCGACAGTGCGAAATATATCTCATACTCGAGAGAATGGATCTTGAGTCGAGCAGTTTTGCGTCCAGGTATTGCGCTATCAGACAAAGTTGGACGCCATTCAAGTGATGGCGTTGACTTTAACACGATATCTAACTCTTCCTCGGCAACAAGTTGGCCTGCTAGGCCAGAATCGACGGCTAATAGATATGGAATATAGTTATTTAGGCTTTGTAAAATAGATGAGAGGTTTGCGGTTTGCTCTCGTGGTGAGAGGCGTTTATGCTTCTTTAGGGCGTCCCGTACAACTCCTCTGTATGTACTGGCTGATAAAGGTAGAGATGGATGAGTACTACTTTCAAAGTACGACGAGAATGCAAAGGAAGAGGTTGTTGGTAGTATAAATGGAAAAGGCATAATTGGCACGTGCCTAAGCTCAATGTTGAGCTTTTGTATTTGACCCAAGAGAATGAGAATTAGAGGAGTTGGGCAAAACAATTAATTTACAGAATAACAAGTTAATCGTTGATTTATGGACGGATGGGTGTAGCTATAGGTATCCTCGGTATGACGAGAGGACGGATGTTGTGGAGGCAATACAGCCTTGTCCTACACCAGCGAGCATGTCATGCAAGGCTGAGAATTCAATCTATCAAGGCTGAGGGGTAAATGTAAAGAAACGCCCTCGCCTCTGTCCAACGACGTCACCATAGATTGGAGCAATAAGTACTTAGTACTTTACTAGAACGATCGATATCATAGCCAAGATCATGTTGAAAACATACCTCCAAATCCAAAATATTCGCAAACCGAAAAACCACTCTTCGAAATGTCCGCCTCCGAAAATCAATCTTCCCTTAACTCCTCCAGAGGAGCAGGAACAACATTTGGTCCAAATGACACAAGACCCTCCTCAGAAGCAACGCCCGAGATGTCAGTAGGATCTACTACAGCAGCTGGCCATGGTGAACATCCACAAGATAATGCAGACGAGACTGGCGTAAAAATGCCGAGCTCCAAGATTGGGCCTCCTAAAGAAGATCTTGATGGAGAGCAGATGGCAGTTTATGGAGAAGGAGAAGTAATGCATGCTCAGTTGAACAAGAAGAATGCTGGCTGGGGAGAAGAAGGAAGCTATACCAGTGACTTGGATCGAATGAAGGCTGAGCAGAAGGGTGCTAGACAGGAAATCAAGAGCCAAAGGGCAGCTGGAGATTCTGTGGATGGCGGTGCTGGGGGAAGGACCCAGAATGAGGGCCTTGGATCTGTATGAGATAACTTGTATGGAACTAGCATAGCCATAGGTATTCCAATAGCCTTTGCTTTCCGGACAATTCGCCCAGAGGGAACTTACAGGAGAATCCACCTTTATCTTATACAAGAAGACCGGATCCAGTTGCATCTAGTTATGACATGACTTTCTGAGATCGAGCATCCTTGCGCCTCATTATATTGTAGATACTATCGTTGTGAAACCCATAGCAGGTTCCGATTACTTTGCAAGTTTCCCAGACTTGAACCCAACGCCGTTGCCATGCTATCATAATCCATTTCAAAACTCCATATTCTCCATTTCCTCCATGTCCATATCTTCCAATGAGCTTAGAGCAGACGATTGTCTGCGCGATGATATCGTTGATGCAGACTTAGCCCTTGATTTGCGAAGCTCTGCCCATTCTCTGATGCTGGTAATTTCCCCGCCTTCAATTTTTACTACTCGAGGCTCTCCAGGTTTCCCTAACACCGTATTTGTATATCGAGAATCCTCATCCCCTGTGGTGCCATGCTTTTTCTTTAGAACTTTGATTGGTAAGTAAGTGTACTTATATTCTGCATTGGTGAACAAACCTGCTAGATAATCATCCTTTGAACCGTCCCCCCCTTCGAGCGCAACCCTCCTGATCTCTCCGTTTTCTGGCCCTGTTGCCCAAGCTATGAACGCATCTACTCCTCTGGTATCTTCTGGATCGTCGGGATCGAACATCTGGTCCTCAATTACTTTTTCTGGAAGAAGCGCTCCGCATTCTTGCATTGCAAGTCTCACATCCTGGATTGAGATCTCAATCTCGCCATCATCTACAGCATGCGATGCGGCAGATTGCGCAAGTAGCAAAATGTAGCGGGCTGCCAAATCAGTCAGGGTGTCGAGTACTGAGGGGCGCGTCCCTTGGTAACCTGCTGCACGGAGGATATGGAGGATGCAGGGTCGTAGGAGAGAGTGGTTGAGCTGTGACTGTGGTGTAGTATTCATTTTGCGGAGGTGCAATTTCAGGAATATTTGATTTGCATACTTTCATGGCATAGTATTAAAGGTATGTTGAGAGAGCTCTGTTCTGTGCTCGATAGCAAGGCTGTGACGAGGCTAAACTGTTGTGAGGTTTTTAATTAGTGCAAGGTTGTCTAATAAGGTTGTGTAACCTGCTCCAGCGCGAAACCCAATGCCAAGACCGTAAACAGCCTCGCCAACTTCACATGCACGAACTTCAACAACTGAACTATATTACAACGCTCCCACAGCAGGTCAACTACTACCGTCAAACAGAAGGCTTAGAGTTCATGCGCTTGAACTCGCGCCCATCATAATCATGAACGGCGGATTGAAACTAAAGATCAAGACTGGGGGCTTGACAGGAAGTAGCACCCCTTCAGCCAGAACACCAGGGCCTATACCTACAGCCACACCCATCGCTTCTACTCCTGGCGGAGGGATAAAGATTAAGATAAAAACTGGCTCAGCTCGCTCTACGCCAGTTCCTCCGACCCCGGAGTCCTCCAAACCAGAACCAGTCAAAAAGACAAAGGCAGGTCGACAACCTAAAGCCAGCGCGAAAGTCGTGGAAAGTCGCAAGCGCAGAGATGACCACGACAGCGATGATGAAGGATCTACAATTCAGGTCCTCTCGGCCCAGCCTCCAGCAAAGAAGATTAAGTTGAGCACGAAGGCCAGTGGCTTGAAGACCCCATCATCAGCACTCGCAGTCAAGACACCCACCGTCCTCAAAGCAAAGCAGAAGGGGGAGAAGCCAAAGAGGAACCCTGGTGAAGGGTACGATTCAGAGGCTAGTGATAATGAAGATGATCCTGCAATAGAGGAGCAGTTTATCCTGCGAATGCTACCAGGGCCCGATTGTGATTACCTCCGGGAAGCTATAGCTAATAAGACAATTGGAACGCCCAAATCACAAGGAGGTCCGGACATTCATATGAAATTCTTCCACGCTGATGGCCGACGTGGCGCTATTACCGTCAATGGTCATATATATGCCTCTACACTTGTTGATTTACCTTGCATCATTGAAGGTATGAAGTCATGGGATAAACGAGGTTGGTGGAAAAGTGCAGATATATGTCAGATGCTCTGGGTATTTGCGCGTGTCAACCACGAGGATGAAGCGAAGACTATTGAACTGCCTAGAATCATCGACCAGAGAACCTTCCAATATCCACACGGCCTCACCCCTCCTATGCATTACGCACGCAAGCGTCGATTCAGAAAGCGTATCAGCAGGACTGCTATCGAGGCTGTAGAGGATGCAGTTGAGGCACTTTTTGCGAAAGATAAGGAATGCAAAGCCAATGGTGGCACAGTCACTTTTGCGAAGCTGGAGCAGCAGCGAACCGCCTCCGAATTCAGTGAGCGAAGTGGGACTTATGACGATGAAGATGGTGACGAGGATGCCGAGGGTGAGGATGATGAACCGGGCTATTTCAATAACAATCATCACGGTGGTAATAAGGAGTTAAGTCCTGACTTGGAGGCTGACCTGGAAGCCGAGATGCAAGAAGACTCAATATCTGCAGCGGCGACTCCCGTCTCTTTGCACAGTGCTACTCCCTTAGATGCCGAGACTTTAGTCGAAGAAGAAGACGAGGATGAGGATAGTGGAGATGAGTCTGTCGAGGAAGATGACGATGAGGACGATGATCGAGGTATTGAAGAGGTTGATGAAGAAGAGAGAGCCCGCCAGGCTGAAATCGCAGGATTGCGTGAGGACGTTGCGGATATGGAGAGGCAAATTGCGTCAGAGCAAGCTAAGCTGGCCATTACAACAAATGCAATCTTGAAACGGCGTGTGGAGGAGTTAATCAGAAAACTCAAGCAAGAGGTGCAGCTGAAGAAGACGAAGCTTGGGGAGGATGATTAGTCTCTGCTACAAAGAGCTTATTTTTCCACTCTCAAAGCCCTCAACCACTAAGATATTAGACAGGGCTGGCAGTTGGTTGAAATTTGCCATTGTACACTGTACTATCCACACATTGACGTCTCACGTTTACTTGGGAGGGGGTAATAATAGATGTCGTTGGTATTCATAGAATCCCGACTTTGACCTAATTCCTACTATCGTATCAAGAGAAGTCTTGCCAAATTCAAGTTTTGCCAAGCTCCTAAATATTAAGATTACCTTGGTAATAATATTGGTATTTAAATTTGTAGTTACCAGCTTCACTATTATAGAATGCAGATTGTATACACCCCAATTTTTGACATATTGGTTAGCCTATATGGTTCTGATTTTGCGTTGCCAACTGCCAGACCTTTGAATAAGTACTGCATTGCTGCTTCCGATTAATGATATTGGATGGCCAATGTTGTATTGCTATCATATAGTACACATCTATCTATGAACTCTTACACGCATTGTACAGTTGCCATGATGACGGTGGCTCTGCACCCCTTTCACTCTGCCTTTTCGTTTAGCCATTCTTATGATAATCTACATGCTCTTCAAGAAATTGGCACTCTTGATCCCCTTTCTTCTCTCCTTTCTCATCGCCTCCGTAAGCTCCTGTCTCTTCTCCTCCGCCTCCAGAGCCCCCTCCAGCCCACCCTCCTTGTTTCCTGGCAGATCGATCGTCTGTCTAGTAAGAGGAACCTTCGGCGTCAACGCATCTAAGTTACCAGATGCCTCTAGTCGAGCCTCCAGTTTCCTTTGTCGCTTTGCAGCCGCTCGACGGACTTTTTTCGATTTCGCTATTCATCTGTGATTAGTCTCCATTCCCAGACACGGAAGCGATTGAACGTGGCAATGGGAACACATACCGAATTCATCGCCGTCTGCATTCTCAGCACCTTCCTCCAGAGGCTTCCCTTCTAAGACACGCCATAGCCATTCAGGATACTCGCTCTCTTCCAGAGCAATTGGATCAGGCTTCCCTTTAATATAATTGATGCCGGTTAAAGCTGTTCCAGCGGCTGTTATAGATACCGGCAACTCGGTAGCAGATTTAGGTTTGGACTTTGCATGTACGCCTTTGCTATTGGGGAGGTTTGTGAGTGGTGCGGTGAATGGCGGTTGCTGAGTTGAGGATTCGAGTGCTGGGGTCGCAGTTGGGGCATTTCGGAGGGAAGTAGACGTAAGACTGCGGGCAAACTGGGGGATATATCTTAGAGCTGATGCTCGGCGGAGACAACTGCGGCAGATCATGGCGTTGGTGGGCTTGAAATTAGTGATATTGTTGATGCGGCTGGTGTTCTGGGAACTTTTTGATACGGTTAGGGTGGGTCTGATTGTGCCAAGTGTGCAACCAATATCAAAATACATATATTGGCGGTTTACAAAGAGTTTCAATTGTTATGAAGATTAAAGAATATCATGATTAAAAGGGGCATCACAGAATCAGGGAAACAAATAAAGGAGGATCATGGTCATACACTTTTCAATATTTACAGACGCACACCTTGTGACGTAGACTCTTAGTGCCCTATTCTAACCTCATGGAAGGCTCCCCACGCAATCTCCTAGTATCATGAGAGCCAATTAGTGTACTCCTATGCACCTAACTATGGCTTAGGTGTGTAGTTTTGTTGCTCAAACAGATAACCTCGAATCTTCGACTCTTTCAACAACTCAAAGTACCGCTCTGAAAAAAGTTAGCCTTTCTGCTTCCAGTTTATGCCAATCCCATCTGTAGTTTTCCATAAGAACTACAAGAACCAGAAGGAAAAATATGATGCCAGCATACCTCTTAAAACACCGCACTTTTCCAAATGGTTGACACCCTCTCTGTAGTAACATCTTCCCATCTCCTCTCTGACCAGTCTTGCCATCATGCTCTTTACCCACTGCTCCCTTATGATTGCATCTTGCGCTTGCTTCAATTGCTTCGTATCGTCGTAATCTACGCCGTCGAAGGTAGGTGGAACTGTTGGCTTCTTTGCGAGAAAAGCCGCAGATTCTGGGGTTGGAGCCATGGTATGATCGAGGGGTTTTTGTGTTGTGAGGTATCTGAGCTTAATCGAATCGCCTAGATCACTCATTAGTGGTGTACGAAGTAATTGATCGTATACCGTATCATGGAAGACTAGGCTAAACAACAGAGCAACTAAGAAGACCGACTGGCGACGGTGACCTTCTATCTGTCATCCAGCCTACCACAAACTTCATAGACTTCTGCTGGCTTCAATTGAGGAGATCAAATCATACCTAGTAGAATGGTGTGGTGTAGCGTTTCTACCCAATTGCGATTACTTCAAACAAGCCTCTTGATTGCAGTTGATGTCCGACAACATCTCAGGTCACATGATACACGATTCAGACCGCTCCACCCCAGCTTCCGCGCTAAGATCGAGCTAAATAATTTTTCTGCGATAAGACGCCCCGCGACTTTTTTTTTCTTCTTCTTGTTCCTTCAACCTCTTCATTCAATCCACAAACCTTCGATTACACTTCGAAGTTTGCATATTCATTCAAGTCCTCTACTTTCACATACTCCTTTATCTATCAACATCTTTCGCAATGGCAAAGACTAAGGATTCCAAGAAGGCGCAGAAGGTCGAGGTAAGTTTCCGTCAACATCTGTTATTGCACAAGTTCTAACTTTTCAATTAAAGACCCCCGTCGTCCCAGCAAAGGCTACCAAGGAGTCGAAGACCAAGGTCAACGGCAAGAAGTCCAAGTCAGCCCCAGTTGTCAAGGCACCATCTCCAAGCCCATCTGCCAGCTCCAGCGACTCGGAGTCCTCTGACGAAGAGTCCGAGGAAGAGAAAGTCGCAAAGCCAGTGAACGGAAAGACGAACGGAGCAGCCAAGAAAGAAGAGGTAGATACCTCTGATGAAAGCTCCTCGTCTGATTCTTCCGAAGAAAGCAGCAGCGACGACGACTCCGATGACTCTGCTAACTCTGACAAGGCTGCCGATTCCAGTGATGAGAGCAGTGACTCCGACAGCGAGGAGGAAGCTAAGCCAGTTGTGACCAAGGTCGTTGATGCTGTCAAAGGTGCCGTCAACGGTGCCGTTAAGGCTGCTGTAAGTCATCTCAGTCTAGATTATGTATCTGCCGCTAATTTTTACTAGAAGGAGAGTGATGATGATAGCTCCGATTCATCCGACTCCAGTGATGACGACGCAGCTTCTGATTCCAGCGACTCTGATGAGTCTGAGACCGAGGCTAAGCCCGAAAAGTCTAACAAGCGCAAGGCTGATGATGAAGTTGAGGCTCCTGCTAAGAAGGCCAAGGTCGAGGTTGAGGCTGGTGCCGATGGTGTTAAGAACTTGTTCGTTGGTAACTTGAGCTGGAACGTCGATGATGAGTGGCTTTACCGCGAATTCGAGGAGTTCGGAGAGCTCACTGGTGCCCGCGTTGTCACCGACAGAGAGTCTGGTCGCTCCAAGGGTTTCGGTTATGTTGAGTTCGTCAATGCCGCCGATGCTGCCACTGCCTTAAAGGCAAAGAAGGGAACCCAGATCGATGGTCGTGAGGCTAATGTTGACTTCTCCACTCCTCGTGACAACTCAGCACCAAAGGATCGTGCCAACAACCGTGCTAAGGACTTTGGTGATTCTCAAAGCCCACCTTCCGATACTCTCTTCCTTGGCAACCTTTCATTCGGTGCCAGCGAGGACATGATCGGCGAGGCTTTCGGTGAACACGGAACTGTCGTTAACGTCAGACTTCCAACTGATCAGTAAGGATTAACAATTCCCTCTCTCAAGCTGCACTACTAACCTTTCTACAGGGAGACTGGCAACCCTAAAGGATTCGGATATGTTACCTTTGCTTCCATTGATGAGGCTACCGTTGCTTTCGAGGCTATGAAGGGTAGTGAGATTGACAACAGACCCGTCCGACTTGACTACGCTACGCCCCGTGCTCCTCGTGAGGATGGTGGACGTGGAGGTCGTGGAGGTGGAAGAGGTGGTGCTCGTGGTGGCCGTGGTGGATTCGGTGACCGCGGTGGACGTGGTGGTGGCAGAGGTGGTGTAAGTGTTGTCTCGGAACTTAGCACTCAAATAC
>Ga0247734_1000370_pt1 | contig 39791 bp, 26 predicted proteins | sample UWRJL103311B2_FD_180933 | JGI IMG/M metagenome (GOLD analysis project Ga0247734, IMG submission 180933) | Plant litter microbial communities from Arlington Agricultural Research Station in Wisconsin, United States - UWRJ-L103-311B-2 | ecosystem: Environmental > Terrestrial > Plant litter >...
AATGCTGGGGTAATTATTATTACCACTAAAAGAGGAAAGACTGGTCCGCCGACATTCGACTATAACACCTATTTCAGAAAAGAATATATCCAGAACAGGCCAGATTTTCTTACTGCCGATGAATTTAGGGCTAAGATTGCATCAGGGGAACTCAAACAACAGGATTTTGGGAGCAGTACAGACTTTTTTGACGGATTGGTTAACCATGATAACCTTTCACAAAACCATAATCTCGCCTTATCTGGCGGGAGCGATAAAACAACTTATCGTGCCAGTATCAATTACAGGAACCTCGAAGGAATAGGCCGCGAAAATAGCCGCCAGGAATATGGTTTGCGCTTCAGCATAAACCAAAAAGGATTAAACGACCGCTTAAATGCACAGTTTAATTTAGCCACCAACTTCAATAAAGCAAACTTGCTAGGTGGAGGGAGCGGGGCATGGGAGAGCGAAACAGCAAAGAACCCAACGTTATCAAATTATAACGCTGATGGCTCATACCGTTTTGACTTGACCAGTACAAATGAATACGCACGTTTAGCTCAGGAAACAAATTATAGAAAGCAGCAGACCAGTTCTGCAGATGCAAAAATTGACCTGACTATTATTGATGGTTTAAAGGCATCAATCTTTGGTTCAGTAACCAGGAATAGCTATAACGATGGACAATACAGACTAAAAGCAAGTGAAGATTCTCAGGAGAACAGTGACTTTCCTAATGGTGGATACGCTTATAAAGGGACATTCCTGGAGCAGAATTTCGCTATTGAACCAACGTTACAATACGAAAAGACGTTCGCTGAAAAACACCGTTTAACAGCTGTTGCAGGATATAGTTACAGGTATAACATATTCGAAGGCTCATTTGCCGAAAACAGGGGCTTCTTAAATGACTTGTTTCACGAAGACAATCTATCCGAAGGTGCTGCCCTTGGTGTAGGTAAAGCAGGAATGGACAGTAACAAAGAAGACAATACTTTAATTGCCTTTTTTGGAAGGGTAAATTATGCATTTAACAATAAGTACCTGGTGCAGTTTATTTTGCGCCGTGAAGGTTCTTCTAAGTTTGGGGCCAACAACAAATGGGGTAACTTCCCTGCTGTTTCAGCAGGATGGAACCTATCCGAAGAAAACTTTATGAAAAGTGTCAAGTTTGTGGATTACTTAAAACTAAGAGTAGGGTATGGTGTAACAGGAAACAGTCCTGTCAGCAATAACGTTTCTTCAGTTACACTAGGTGGAGGAGGTAAATATTTATTTCCAGACGGTAATTATTATGAAACATATGGCCCAAACCGTAATCCCAATCCAGACTTAAGGTGGGAATCAAAAAGAGAGCTGAACGTTGGGGTAGATTTTAAAATGTTCGGCAATAAATTAACGGGATCACTGGACATGTTTAAACGCACAACAAAAGATCTGCTGGATACTTACACCTCACCACAGCCACCTAATGTGGCCACTTCTATATTTACCAACGTAGGTACTATTTCTTCGAAAGGTATAGAGCTGGCATTAAGTTATGCGGCAGTTAAAACTGATAACTTTTCATGGAATGTGGATGTAACGGCAAGTACTACTAAAAATACCTTAGATAGCTATTCTAATGATGTGTATAAAGTTAAATACATCCAGACAGGTGGTATCGGCGGTGCCGGTGATTTAGGCAATGCGTTTACAACTTTTGAAGGAAGTAATATTGGGGTGTTTTTTGGAAAACGATTTGCAGGATTTACAGATGATGGCAAATGGCTATTTTTTAATAGAAACGGCGAAGCGGTTACAAATGATAAAATCAACACTTCAAGGGACGATTTAAATGCCACCGATCTGGCGCCAATTGGTAATGCTGTACCTAAATATTACGCATCATGGACCAACAGTTTTCAATATAAAAACTGGGACCTGCGTGTATTTTTAAGAGGGAAATTTGATTTTGATGCCTTAAATACAACAGCTCTTTCTTATGGTAACAAAACTTGGAGTGGCAATTTGTTAAAGGATACATTTACTAAATATGCACAGATCAATGATACTTACATGTACTCTGATTATTATATACAGGACGCAAGTTTTGTAAAACTCGATGAAGTTACGCTCGGCTATAATTTTAAGCTAAAAGTCAAATGGCTGCGTAACCTGCGTGTTTATGCGACGGGACAAAACCTGGCTACTATAACTAAATATTCTGGTAATGACCCTGATTTCATACTGGATACAGGGATAGGAAACGAAGTAAATGGCAGGTCGTTAGGGTTGGACACAAGAGGTCCGTACCCAAGTACCCGATCCTTCTTACTGGGACTAAATGTTGGATTTTAACACAATCAGAAATATGAAATATAAATCAAAACTATATATAGGTTTAGCACTTGCTTTAAGCTTAGCTACTGCATGTACTAAACTAGATGAGAATGCTTACGATGTGATCGTAGCAGATAAATTTTATAATAACAAAAACGAAGTACTTTCTGCAGTGTTACGGCCATATACCCATGCCAATGCGTGGGTTACTCCTTCAGGACAAGATAACTGGTGGCGCTTTAATGAGCTTTCTGCCGATCAGCTGGCCTGGCCCACAAAAGGAAGGCACGGTGAGGATGGTGGTAAGTGGAAAAGGTTGCATTACCATACCTGGAACGTAGATGAAGATGGTTTAAACCATGCGTGGACATTGATGTGGAGCGGTGTAGGCTATTGTAACGACCCTATAGAGAATATCGAAAAACGTGATATCACTACAATGGGGATTACGCTGGCAGAAAAAGAGGCTTTCGTAGCAGAACTAAAACTACTGAGAGCTTTCCACTATTTGAAACTAATGGATATGTTCGCAAGTGTACCTCTTGTCACACAGGTAGGTGTTCCTGCCTTGCCAGCATCGGTAACCAGGAAAGAAGTTTTTGAATTTATAGAAAAGGAGATTAAAGACAATATCGATAAAGTGCCACCGCTATCAAAAGATATGACAGGCAGGATGAGCCAGGCTGGTGGTTATGCCATGCTGGTGGAATTATATTTGAATGCTGAAATATGGACGGGAACAGCGAGATGGGATGATTGTATTGCGGCGTCGGACAAGCTGATCAACGGAGCAGCGGGCGGACAAAATGGTGCAATGTCACTTGATCCAAATATCACAGACCAATTTAAACCTGATAATGATTTATCAAAAGAGGTGATATTTTCTATCGCTTATAATTACACGGTAGCGAACTTTCAGCCTTCATGGCCAGGGGAGTTCTTCCATTTTGTGCAGCGTGATATCTATGGAGGTGGACGTAATGGAAATAACGGAATCGTGTTAATACCTAACGTGTACACAACTTTTGATGATACCGATTTACGTAAAACTAATTGGCTGCTTGCTGGAAAGATGGTGAAATTTGCCGATGGCAAAACGCCGGTTTTAGGTTCTGAAGAGTACAATGGTGTACAATTGGACTTTGTCGACAATATCCGGAGGAACAAATCAAATTCTACACTTTCCAATATGAGCGAAGGTGAAGAAAATAGTGGTATCCGTTTTAACAAGTATAAGTTAGGTAACCAGGTTCCCGGGCCAGGTGGTGTACCAGCCATTAATACGAATTACAATAATACAGACTGGAATATCTACCGCTTAACATGGATCTATTTTGCTAAGGCAGAAGCAATAATGCGTAGAAATGGCGGTGCGGCAACGGCAGATGCTGTTCAGCTGATTAATACTAGTAAGAAAAGGGCTTATACAGAAAGCAACTGGAATGCCCATGCCTATACAACGGCAACGCTAACGCTTGATGAGTTGCTTGCAGAACGTGGAAGAGAGTTTATCTTCGAAGGTTTTAGAAGAGATGACCTGATCCGCTGGGGTAAATTTGTTACTGCTAGCTGGTGGGACCATAACCCAAGTTCAGCTACCCGTTTGCTGTTTCCTATTCCACAACAGCAACGAAGCCTTAATCCTAACCTGACACAAAATCCAGGTTACAATTAATTCATAAAGCCGGTTCAGAAAGGTACTGTGTATAGTTATCAAATGATAAAGCTGCACATATTACTAGCTGAACTGGCTTTTTTGTATCTTATATAATTAATCTGATGAGTTGATGAAATCTCTACATTTTCAAATTTTACTAAGCAGTCTGCTATTCCTCTGCTGTACACCTGTGGTTAAAGCGCAGAAATATCAGGACCGTATAAGCATCATCAATAATAATATCAACAAATACCTCACTGATAAAAAGACTGGTCTTTATTATGAAACTACAGGAGAACAAAAGGAGAATCCTCATTCCTGGTTATGGCCCCTATGTGCACTGATCCAGGCGTCAAATGAAATGGAAGTTCTAAATCCTCAGGGTCATTTTATGGCTCCCGTAGTTAGTGCAATCAATCAATATTACAGTAAGGTAGCGCCAGCCCCGGCTTACCAGGATTATGTAACCCAAGAAAGGTTAAGCTCTCGTTTTTATGACGACAACCAATGGATTGCTATAGCTTATCTGGATGCTTATAACAGGACAGGAAATAAAGAATACCTTGATAAATCAAAGGAGATCTACCGGTTTTTATTAACCGGATATGATCAGGTTGCAGGTGGCGGGATTTACTGGAAAGAAGGGGATAAGGAGACTAAGAATACCTGCTCAAATGGACCCAATATTTTGGTTTCCCTGCAATTATATAAAATTACGAGAGAAAAAAAGTATCTGGATACTGCTATGCTGGTCTATGATTGGACAAACAAAAACTTAAGAGCAAAAGACGGAGTTTTTTACGATGCGTTAAAGGTCAATGCGATGAAAGTTGATTCTGGTTTATATACTTATAATACCGGTACCATGTTACAAAGTAATGTTTTGTTATATGAACTAACCAAAAATAAAAAATATCTTGCAGAGGCAAAGACTATTGCAAAAGCCGGAGAGGTGCACTATTATAAAAATGGAAAGTTACCCTCACATTATTGGTTTAATGCAGTATTCTTAAGGGGATACATGGAGCTGTATAAAGTAGAAAAAGACAAGTCCCGGTTGCAGTTTATTATAGACGATGCAGACCGCGTCTGGAAAGAAGAACGTGATGATAAAAACCTGTTGGGTAGAGAAAATACGAAGTCATTGTTACTCCAGGCGGGCATGATGGAGATCTATGCCCGATTGGCGACAATAAAATAATAGATATAACCAATATATAATTTAATATGAAAAGGAGAACGTTTATAAAAAACACCAGTTTATTGGGTGCAGGTCTTATAGCATCTAAATTCAGTTATGGTGCGTCTATTCGTCCTGAATTCCCTGTTGTACGTGTAGCAGCAGATAAAAGGCATTTCCAAAGCAAAGCAGTAAACAATGCAATCAAAACATTTCAGTCGAAAGTTAAAAATCCGGAGCTGAGCTGGTTGTTCGAAAACTGTTTTCCAAACACGCTGGATACTACTGTTTATTATAAAGAAAAGGACGGACGCCCAGATACGTATGTGATTACCGGAGATATTGATGCAATGTGGTTGCGCGACAGCTCTGCACAGGTATGGCCGTATTTACAATTTGTGAATGAAGATAAAGCTTTAAAGAACCTGATTGCTGGTGTGATTATCCACCAGACACAGTGTGTACTTAAAGATCCTTATGCAAACGCTTTTTATGGTGATCCAACAAAAGTTGGGGAATGGAAAACAGACAAAACGGCTATGCAGCCTGGGGTGCATGAACGTAAATGGGAAATAGATTCTTTATGTTATCCAATTCGCCTTGCTTACCACTACTGGAAAAAAACGGGTGATAAAGTACCTTTCGATGCCGATTGGAAGAAGGGTATTGAAGCAACATTACAAGTTTTTAAAGACCAGCAACGTAAAACAAATAAAGGGCCATATCATTTTCAAAGAGAAACTATACAGCAAACGGATACCCAGCCAATGGCAGGATATGGTTTCCCGGTAAATCCTGTAGGATTGATTTGTTCGGCATTCCGTCCTAGTGATGATGCAACTGTATTCCCATTCCTGATCCCATCTAACTTTTTCGCTGTGGCCAGCCTTAACCAGGCCGCAGAGATGGTAACTGCGCTTTTTGAGGATAGTAATTTAGCTGGAAGCCTTTCTTCATTGGCAACAGAAGTGGAAGTGGCTATACAAAAATATGGGGTAGTAGACCATCCGAAGCATGGTAAGATGTACGCCTTTGAGGTAGATGGTTTTGGCAGTTCTTATATCATGGATGATTCCAATGTGCCTAGTTTGTTAAGTCTCCCTTATCTAGGCGTATTAAAAGCAGACGATCCAATTTATCAGAATACAAGGAAGTTTGCGCTTTCTGCGGATAACCCTTATTTCTTTAAAGGTACAGCAGCAGAGGGGATTGGCGGACCGCATGTTGGGCAAGATATGATTTGGCCAATGAGTATTACGATCAGGGGACTAACTTCTACTGATGATGCCGAGATCAAATGGTGTATCCAAACATTACAGAAAACACATGCGGACACTGGTTTTATGCATGAGTCTTTCCACAAAGATGATCCTTCGAAGTTCACCAGAAGCTGGTTTGCATGGTCTAACACGCTATTCGGAGAACTGCTTTGGAAAACCTATGAGCAAAAACCAGCACTGTTAACTACCTAGTGTTTAAGCTATTTTACTGCTGTTAGCTTATAGATTGTATTACCTTATATAGCTCATTACCATATTGATTACGGTTTAGCACCTCCGGAAGAATATCCGGAGGGCTGGTACTGGCTGTCAGTTATAAATGGAAAAAGAGCCAATATTATTTTTGGACTACTTACTCATACTTCAGCGCATCCACAGGATTTGCTTTTGCTGTTCTATAAGCCTGCAAGCTTACCGTGATCAATGTGATTAAAATGGATATTGCTGCAGCAATTACAAAAGGCCACGCGGTCATTGTGGTTCGGAACGCAAAGCCATTTAGCCAGTTCTTAGATAAAGCGTAGGCAATGGGAATGGCAATTATATTTGCCGCAATCACGAGACCTAAAAATCCTTTATTGATCAGCTTTAGGATATCAACTGTATCTGCTCCGAGTACTTTTCGTACCCCAATTTCCTTTGTACGCTCCTGCACATTAAATGATGCTAGTGCAAATAAGCCGATGATGGCTAATGCCAGTGTAACATAGGTGAAAATGTTAAAAACCTTGTCTAGTCTGACATACTGAACATATACTTTTGCAAAACTCTGATCTAGCCAGGTATACTGAAATGGGAATGGCTCTATTGCCTCCCAGGCCGACTTTACTTCGTCTAGTGTTTCCTGGATATGGGCACCGTCAATCTTCAGTATCATATTATCTGCTCCGTTCGTACCACGGCCTTCGAGCATAAAAGCAATTGGATCTGTCGCTGTTTCCATACCTGTCTGCACATGGTCTTTTACTACCCCTACAATAGTTCTATCGTCAATCCATTTTTGTCCGATAAGTTTTTGCAAACCATATTTTTTAACAGCCGTTTCATTTACGATGATACCAGCTGTATCGGTTCCGAATTGCCTGGAGAATACACGCCCTGTCTTCACCTTCATACCCAATACCTCAAAATAATCATAATCAACAGTAACTACACTGAGGTTTTGTACAGATTCGTTCCGATAATCTCTTCCAATAACCTGCATATCCTGTGATCCCGGAAAAGAATTTACTCTGCTTACCGCCTTTACTCCAGGGATTTTTTCTAACCTGGCTTTTACCTGTGCGTAGTTCTTTCTTGTTTCTCCTTTTCTTATTTTAAAGACTACTACATGTTCCTTATTAAAACCCACATCCTTATTTTGCATATAGGATACTTGCTGCTTAATAATCAGCAGGCAAACAATAAAGACTGTGGCAACAACAAACTGAACTGATATCAGTGCCTTTCGCATCCATAAACTACCGCTGCTCCTCGAAAAGTTACCTTTTAATACTTTGATCGGCTCGTAATTCACCAGGAAAAATGCAGTATAACCACCAGAAAATACAATTACAAGGAAAAGTACGAAGAAAATCTGTAGCCCAAGTATTACCGGGAAGCCATAGCTAAACAAGGTAAGATCTAGATCCATAATCGAATTTAGTACTGGAAGGGAAACTTCCGCAATTACAAAAGCCAGCAGTAGAGCAGCCAGGCATTGAATAGCAGTTTCTGTAAGGAAGTAGCGGGCCAGGCTACCTTTGCCGGCACCCATCACTTTTCTTATACCTGTTTCCTTAGCGCGCTTAACCGATCTGGCAATAGATAGGTTCGTAAAATTAATACAGGCGATAACAAGTAGTAATGCAGAAAAAAGGACAAGAATAGTTACAATTTTTGCATTGCCCCTTTTAGCAGGATCCTGGGATACTGTAGAATGCAGGTATATATCAGGAATAGGTGTGAGGATGAGTTGTTCATCTTTCAGCCAAGGGTTAGCCGCAACGGCTGGGAGCTGTTTCAAAACGCGGTTGATCTTTTTAGTAACCATTTCCCTGTCTGTTCCCTCTTTTATCTTTAGATAGGAATAAAAGTTCCCGTTGTTCCACCCATCACCTTGTGACGACATTTTAATAAAACCATCGTGATCAATATGTTCTGGCGTACCCGGTTCTACGTAAACCCCACTAATAATATAAGTTTTGGTTCCATTCATCACCAATGATTTTCCTATTGGGTTAGTGGCACCGAAGTATTTTTCACTTATTTTATCAGATATCACAATGTTATCTGCAGAAACAAGGGACTTTTTAGGATCACCATATAAAAATTTATACGGGAATGCATCAAACCATAAACTGTCGACGCCCATAATATGATCAACATAAAATTCCTTGTCGCCATAACTCAGTAAGCGTTGTTTAATATCCCAGGTGTAATACCGTGCATAAGATTCGATTTCTGGCACAGCATTTTTTAGTGCAGGCGCAAGTTCACCCTGACTAGAGGCGTATTCTTCTTGCTGCTCATCACTTTTACTGGAGATCCGGTAGATATTGTTTGCATTTGGGTTCCAGGTATCATAGCTGTATTCGTGGTTAGCATAAAGTAAGATCAAGATGAATCCAGCAAATCCAACAGCAAGTCCAAAAATATTAATTGCTGCATAACCTTTACTTTTCCACAAGTTCCTAAGCGCTATTTTCAAGTTCAGTCTAAACATATCCTCTAAGTTCGTAATTATTAATCCTGTTTTACTTTCTCGCCAAGTACCAATGATGTGCCAATTCTACAGGAGTGTATAATGCTTTGATTATCAGTGTTTATTTGCTGATGAAGGTGCTAAAGTGATCGGATATGAACAGTTGATGAACGCATCCGAACACCAGTTCGCACACCAATAAATGAATCAAAGATGGCTTAAATGCCCCTTATGATTGTCACTTTTATCTGTTTTCCCTCTTTATTTGAAAACGTAAATTTGATTAGAGGTTAAAAATTAATAGTTAAATATATGAGTAGCAGAAGAATAATAATGGAAATTGTGGAAGCTTTTGATAACAATGATATCGAAGCTATTCTCAGCCATGTTACTGATGATATCGAATGGCAAATGATAGGTGACCAGGGGATACAAGGCAAAGAAAACCTACGTAAATTTTTTAGCGATCACGCGGATATGAAAATCATCTCTTGTACAAAAGATTATGTCATTATTGAGGGTGACCGTGGCAGTGTGAGTGGGAACGTACAATGTTCAAATGGTAAGGGGCAGGATTTTGATCTTTACTATTGTGATATTTACGAGCTAAAGAATGGAAAGGTGAACAAAATGATATCCTATAATGTAAATAAAAAATAAATTTCCAAGCAATTTTATAGAATTCATGTTTAGATTATATAGGCTATCCATCAGCCTGTTTAATTTGTAACTATTGAAGCATGAGTTTACTAGCAAATATATTTGGCAAGAAGAATCTTGATACTAAAGAACATCCTGGTATTGTATTTGTTTCAGGAGAAGATGAAAAGATGGTTTGGGCAATAGAGAAGGCACGGCTTACACTCTGGTATTTTATGGAATGCCTGTTAGATCCTCAGCCAGAACAAGTGTATTTCTCAGTCAAGATCAAAATTGCTGATGAAGACCATATTGAACATATCTGGTTAACGGAGCCCGAATTTGATATTGAGGGGAACTTATTTGGTACTGTTGGTAATGAACCCGGGAATGTTACTGCTGTACGGCTGGGCGACCGGATTGGGGTAGAGAGTTCTCTGGTGTCTGACTGGATGATTATTGAATCGGGAAGATTAATCGGCGGATATACGATCAGGGCTATCCGCGACGGTCTTCCAGAAAATGAGCAGCCAGCGTTCGATGATGCTGTAGGATTATATATCGATGAAGGAGTAGATCATTTTAAAGTCGATTTAGATACACCAGAAGGTGCAATCCTACTCATTGAGCAATATTTTAGCGAGAACAACCTTGAACAGGTCCTTGCTTGCAAAGACTTCCATGCTGAAGCCAGACTGATATTGTTAAAAGCAAAACTTGAAATAGATAATGAAACTATTGCGCTCACAGCAGAAGCTTTGGAAGCATCTTTCCTTCAGTATATTGATCAGCATGGGATGCCAGATTTCTCTCAAAAGACGAGTGCTTTTACACATCGCGAAAAGATAGACGAGCAATATTGGATTATCACAGAAATTTGCGTTTATCCGGATGGTTTCCGCTCTGTAGAAAGATCATATACATTCAAATCCGATAACGGTTGGAAGGTTTTAGGTACGGCTTAAGTACATAAGTAAAGTTATTTCACTGGAAGTTCAACACTGCCAGTGAAATAACAGACTTATAGTTACATAGCGTAACACTGGGAGGCAATTTCAAACTCTTCATTGGTAGGTACAACCAGAATTTTAACCTTAGATGACGGTGTGCTGATATCCATAATTTCTCCTTTATAGGAGGTGTTTTTTTGCGGGTCCATTACAATATTAAGGTAATCCATTTCCCTACAAACAGCCTCACGCATAGCGGTGTCATTTTCGCCAACTCCTGCAGTAAATAGTATAGCATCCAATCCATTTAACACGGCAGCATAGGAACCAATAAATTTCTTGATCCGGTAAGCATATATTTTAAGTGCTAAAGTAGCTTCTTCATTGCCTTGCTCTACCAGTTTCCTGATATCGCGCATGTCACTAGACCCGCCCACGCCTAGCAAACCAGACTGTTTGTTTAATAAGGTGCTTAGTTGTTCCAGGGTGTAACCTGCATGCTCCATCAAGTGTAGAATTACAGACGGATCGATATCACCAGAACGAGTGCCCATCATTAATCCGCTTAGCGGGCCAAATCCCATACTGGTATCAATAGATTTTCCATCTTTAATAGCAGCCATACTGCAGCCGTTCCCTAAATGGATACTGATCAGTTTTGCATCAGGCTTGCCCAGCCATTTTATCGCATGTTCACTTACATATTTATGGCTGGTGCCGTGGAAGCCATAAACGCGCATCCCATGTTCTTTATAATAGTATTCTGGGATAGCAAACCGATAGGCCTCTTCGGGCAGCGATTGGTGAAAGGCGGTGTCAAATACAGCAATCTGTTTAGCCAGTGGAAACGTTTGTTCAGCAACTTCAATACATTTATAATGTACCGGATTATGTAATGGTGCTAATGAAAACAAGTCTTTAATCTGTTTTTTAACTTCGGGGGTAATCAGGGTGGCACCAGAAAAATGTTCTCCTCCATGTACAACACGGTGGCCAACAGCGGCTATGTCATCCGGGCTGTCAATTACGGCATGCCCAGGATGGGCCAGCATTAAGAATAACTGTTTTAATCCATCACCATGATTTGCAATGAAAAGCTCTTTTTCAATTGTTTTCTTTTCATCACCAAAATTTATAACGTGTTTAATAAATGAACCTTCTATACCTATCCGTTCCACTAATCCACTACAAACGGCTTCTTTCACAGGCATGCGGAAAAGCTGGTATTTCAGGGAACTGCTCCCTGCATTAATTACTAAAATATTCATAAAAGGCAATTGTAAATGGTTACTGTTTATAAAGGTTCTTTTTTTTAACTCAAATCCTGGCACTGTATTGCAGTAATTACGACAGTATTAAAAATATCATCTACTGTACAACCACGGCTTAGATCGTTAATTGGTTTATTTAACCCTTGGAGCATCGGGCCGATAGCTAATGCACCAGTTTCCCGCTGCACCGCTTTATAAGTATTATTGCCGGTATTTAAATCCGGGAAAATTAATACGCTTGCCCTTCCTGCTACTTCAGAGCCAGGTAGCTTCTGCTGACCAACCAAGAGGTCTACTGCAGCGTCATATTGTATAGGTCCTTCGATTTTAAGATCTGGCCTTCTTTCTTTCACAATTGCGGTTGCAGCTCTAACCCGTTCTACGTCTTCCCCTTCGCCGGAACTTCCGGACGAGTAAGATAGCATCGCAATGCGCGGTTCAATACCAAAACGGGTGCTGCTTTCTGCAGAAGAGATTGCGATTTCGGCAAGCTGCTCGGCGGTAGGGTTAGGGTTTACTGCGCAATCGCCAAATATGGCTATCCGCTCTGGCAGGCACATGAAAAATATAGAAGAAACTACAGAAACGCCGGGTTTGGTTTTTACAAATTGGAGCGCTGGGCGGATGGTGTGCTGCGTAGTATGCACTGCGCCAGAAACCATTCCATCAGCATCGCCTTTGTAAACCATCATCGTTCCATAATAAGAAACATCTGTCATCATATCCCTTGCCATTTCCATATTCACATTCTTGGTTTTACGCAGCTCGTAAAGCGTTTCTACGTAATCATCATAATGTTCAGAAACAGCAGGGTTATGGATATGGATTGCATTGATATCAAGGGTTAGCCCAAGTCTTTTTATAGTTGCGCCAATCTCTAATGGGTCGCCCAATAGGGTAATATCTGCAATCTCCTGATTAATCAATCGTTCTGTAGCCTTTAAGATCCGCTCATCGTTTCCTTCTGGCAGTACAATATGTTTTTTCTGGCTTTTTGCCCATTTAACCAGCTGGTATTGGAACATATGAGGTGTAATCCCTTCCTGGCGGAAAGTAATGATTTTATCATCAAGGGCTTTCATATCAACATATTTTTCAAACACGTCGATGGCCAGTTCAATTTTCTTTTTGTTCTCTATTGTGATCTTAGAGTGGATAGCACCGATAGCTGTTGTAGTTTCGAAAGTTCCTTTTTCTACAGAAATAATAGGGATGATCGTTTGCAGTCCTTCAATAAGGCGCAGCATCGGCTCATCCGGTAAACTGCCTGCGGTAAGCACAATACCTGCCACCTTAGGGTAGTTTGCAGACAAATTAGCTTGTAATGAACCTATAATAATATCACCACGGTCGCCAGGCGTAATAATCAGCACATTTTCCTTAATATGGCTCAAAAAATTTGGCAGCATCATCGCGCCAGTCACAAAATTATCCACCTGGTTCGCCATCAGGTCTGCCCCAAACAATACTTTTGCATTCAAAGCATTGGTAATCTCTTGCATAGTAGGACTTTGCAAGCCGCTATCCATCGGTATAACAGTGATCATCAGTTCGGCCGGCAGTTGGTTGGTTAGTCCTAACCTCACTGCATCAACATCATCGGGCGCAACCATATTGGTCACTATACCCAATACCTGCACATCCCGCAGCATAAAATTGCGATAAATATTAACTGCTGTTCCCATCACCTGGGCTGGTGTTTTATCTTTTCCTGTAACTACAATGACCACCGGTGCGCCCAGGTTTTTCGCAATCAGTACATTAGATTCAAATTCGAATGCGATACCTTCCCCTAAAAAGTCACTGCCTTCAATGACGGTGAAATCATAGTTGTCTTCCAGCTTTTTATATTTACTAATAATAGTATTGATCATTTCGCCAGCATTTTCAGTTTCTGATTGATGCAAAATTTGCTGACGTGTAAAAGCGTAAGTATCTGCGTAAGGGATAGGCAGTGAAAAGTATTCCAGGATAGCTTCGATGTGTTTTTCTTTCTCTGCAGGGTTCACTTGTGCAATTATCGGTTTAAAATAGCCGACTTTCTGCGTTTTTCCAAGCAGCATATTTACCATTCCAAAAGCGACAACTGATTTCCCTGTATAAGGTTCTGCGGATGCAATAAAGATGTTCTTGGTCATGAGGGAAGTATTTAGTTTACACTAGTAATAACGTAAAAGCAACAAAATATTCCGAAAATAAGTAAAATAAAATGACAAGGATCATCTTGAATAAACAAAAACACCTGAAGGGTTGATCAACAGGTGTTTTTGCAGGATGGCAGTGCTAAATAGAATACTATTAAGCCTGCCATATAAATTAAATTATCTTTTAATTATACTAAACGCTTGCTCACCTGGCTCCAGTTTACTACATTCCACCATGCAGCAACATAATCCGGCCGTTTATTCTGATACTTTAAATAGTAAGCATGTTCCCATACATCAATTGCTAAAAGCGGCGTTCCCCGTACCAGGGCAGTATCCATTAATGGATTATCCTGATTAGCTGTTCCTACAATCTTTAAATTCCCTCTATCATTTATTAACCAAGCCCATCCAGAACCAAATTGTCCTATAGCGGCTTTGGTAAACTGCTCTTTAAATTGATCAAGCGAACCAAAAGATTTGTCGATCGCCGCCTTCAGTTTAGCCGATGGTGCAGAAGGGGTAGGTGACATAGAATCCCAGAAAAAGTTATGGTTCCATACACCTCCACCATTGTTTTTAGCTTTAGCAGATAATTTTGAAGACTGCGAAAAGAAATCATAAGCATTCTTAAAATCAAGATTCTCTGCTTTTATGGCTTCATTTACATTTTTTACATAGGTAGCATGATGCTTAGTGTAATGGATTTCCATTGTCACAGCATCTATATGTGGTGCCAAAGCATCGAACGCATAAGGCAGTGGGATTTGTGCGAATACAAAAGGTGGAGCGTTAGTGCCATCTTCACTTTTTTTCTGATCAAATGCAAAAATGTCCAGTGGGGCAATTGCCGGTATTGCGGCTAATAATAAGGAGTTTTTTAAAAATTTCCTGCGGGCGCTATGTTCCATACTATATGTTTTATGAGTTACAACTCTAAGAATTATAAATAACTATTTCATTCAAATTGTTTTCAAATTATTAATTATGACAATTTGATTGATGTAGCTTGAAGTTAAGTATCAAAACGGGTTTTACCAATACACATAGATATCTTTGGATAAATGAAGTAAATAGTTAACCAGATTTTCTAAATTTAAGCGTACAATTCAGCCCATGAAGAAAATAGTAGTGCTAACAGGTGCCGGTATCAGCGCCGAAAGTGGTTTAAAAACTTTTAGAGATACAGATGGACTATGGGAGGGGTATAATATTGAAGAGGTGGCTACACCAGAAGCATGGCAGCGAAATCCAGAACTGGTACAGCATTTTTATAATGAGCGCAGAAAAGCTGTTCTTACTGCAATACCAAACAAAGCCCATGTTGCATTAGCAGAACTACAGGATCAATTTGATGTGCAGATTATTACACAGAATATTGATGATCTGCATGAAAAAGCCGGCTCTAAAAATGTGCTGCACTTACATGGAGTGATTACCCGTTCGCAGTCAGATCTGGATCCATCACTTACTTACCCGATAGCAGGATGGGAGATTAAGGCGACCGATGTTTGTGAGTTGGGATCTCCATTAAGGCCACATGTAGTATGGTTTGGTGAGGCTGTACCCAATCTGCAGCTGGCAGCAGAACTTTGTCAGCAAGCAGATATTTTTGCAGTTATTGGTACCAAGTTAGTCGTGTACCCCGCAGCAGGACTAGTCAATTATGTTCCTCGAGAAGTGCTGAGATATGTGATTGATGTGGATATCCCTTTTATTAGCGGGGGACAGACGATCAGAAAAATAGAAGCTCCTGCCACTATTGGTGTTCCAATAATGGCAGAAGAACTATATGCTTATTTTCGTAAGTAACTGATAGCTTTTAATAAAGTTGCATCTTTTTTCTGCAGGTAATCTTTAAATGTGGGTGTTACTTCGATATCAGGTTTTATGCCATAACCTACAAACTCGCGGCCATCAGGATAAGTGTCTTTTTTAGTGCAAATCCTGGCACTACCGCCTCCGGGCATATCGAAAAGAAATGGTTGACCAGTGCTTCCAAAAGTATTTTGGCCAATTTTTTTCATATGTTTTTGGTTATCAGCATAAATTAAAAAATCTTCTGCTGCAGAAGCGGTGTTATAACCCGTTAGGATAACAGTTGGAATAACAATGCGCTTGGCATCCAGTTTGTTTTGAAAAGGTTGGTAATCGAAATTGTAGAAATAGTTATCTTCAAAACTCATCAGTGCCTTTTTGTTCCATTCACTGCCTGTGGTATCTTTTGCAGCAGTAAATTTACCCCACGCTTTAAATGCGGCGGTATGCTGACGGGTTGCGTTCCTGGAACCATACAGCAAGGTATCCGTAGTTAGGTATTGCAAGATAAACCTTCCAATATCAGTACTGCCGCCTCCATTGTTTCTCAAGTCGATGATTAGTGATTTTGCTTTATATAGTTCCGGTAATTTGTCTAAAAAAAGTGTGTCAATTTTTCTGTCCCCAAAGGAGTTCAGTGCCAGATAGGCAATATCTTTATCAAACCATTTAAAGTCAAGTAACTGCTGGTCAGCTTCAAAAGCTGGATATACTTCTTTCTCTGCAGTAGGATGATGTGTAAGCATGAGCGAAATGATATCACCTTTTGGTTTTTTAATTTTTACCTTAAATGTGTCCCCATCCAGTCCTGTTAATAACCTGTACGTACCCAGGTCTTTCAATATATAATCAGTAGATGAAGATATGTAAGGGATCACAGATTCGGCAAGGTATTGTTGCGTAGGTTTATCATTTACTTCGATGATTTCACTTCCGATAGGGACCTCATTTTTTTTGCTTTGATTTACACGGACAATAATTGCCTTGCCTTCAATTTCTTGTACAAAGAAGCGGTAATCACCAAACATCGTTGTCATCGTTTCGAAATCTTTGCCTTCAGGCATGAAAATATTTGTATGCCCGTCTTTCAAAAGCGCACAAAAACGCTGCATCTCCCGGTAATAAGCATAATCGGTTTTTGTATCGCCAATGGTAACCAGCAGTGCTTTGTAAGTACTGTCCCATTTTGGTCTGTCTACCTTATTTAAGTATACAAAATTGTAGTTTACTTCTTGCCAGAACTTAGACAATCCGTAAATCTTATCAGCTTTACTTATTTTGTTTGATTGCGCCAGTAATGACAGTGGCAAAAGTAGGAGTAAGAGTATTTTCTTCATTTCATTAATTCTTAATATTTGCGATAATATCTAAATTAATGCCATGAATGATAAATGGCCAGAGTGCCATTAGAGGGATAATTTAATAAATTAGTGTCCGTAAATGAACATCATTATGTACGGTAGCGAACAGCTTTAATTTTTACTGCGGTTCATCCTGTTCTCTTTAATTGCAACCTCTTTACCCACATTATAAGCAGAAACGAATATAGTATCAAATATAAGCATAGCATAAGAAACCATCGTTTTCGTTTTCATAAAGTCAATAAAATATTATTTATACACTAATAGCGGAAGACCAAATTTTGTCGTGTATTGTTCACAGAACGATACACGACAAAATTTGGCTATACTTAATGTGCATCATTACTCTATGATAAGAGAAATTATCATCCAAAGGTCAGCTTAAGAAATAAAATTTATAAAGTTGTATATTTACTGAACACCATTCAGTATGTTTGTGGTGTACTAATATTTATAATGGGAATATCGGAAAGAAAAGAGCGCGAAAAAGGAGAAATGAAAGATTTGATCAGAGCTGCGGCACTGAAGATGTTTCTGGAAGAAGGATATGCCAAAACTTCCATTCGCAATATAGCCGATGCAATTGAATATAGCCCAGGTACAATTTATCTGTATTTTAAGGATAAGGACGAATTACTATATGAAGTGCAGGCACATGCATTTGATCAGTTGCTTACCTATTTTAAGCTACACGCTAATAGTAAAAATCCGGTTAAGAGATTAAAACAGATAGCACATTCTTACATTAAATTTGGGTTAGATAACCCAGAGCTATATGACTTGATGTTTATCATTAGAGCACCTACAAATGTAGATGATCAGCATAAAGAGAATGGTGAAAAATCATTTGATTATTTAATAGACTGCCTTAAAAGCTGTGTAGAACAAAAGTTAATCAAAATGAAGGACGTAGCATTAGGAAGTTTACAATTATGGTCTATGGTACATGGGTTGGTGTCACTAAACTTACGCTGCCGTTTAAAAGTACTTAATATGGATGAAAAGGATTTAAGAAGCGTATTAACTGCTGCGCTAGATGATTATATAGATACTATTTTAATATAGATATAAGATAAAAAAATTTAAACCACCGATGAACACTGTTCACCAAAAACACAGTAATCATTATCAATAGATAAAGTACTATACCCACATATTTCGATATGTTTTTTTTAACCCTTTTACTAAACAGTGTTTATTATGTACACATCATTTATTAAATCTAGTTTTTTGCTTTTTGGCGCATTACTGCTTGTCCAACAAAAGGGAAAGGCACAGGCAACAGTTAACCAGCTCGATAACTATATTGCTATCGCTTTTGCCGAGAACGATGGTTTAAAGCAGCAGCAATTCAATCTCGATCGTTCTATGTACGCTTTAAAGGAAGCCCAGGCAATGTATTTACCAACGGTTAGCTTGCTTGGAAGTTATACCAAATCTGCCGGGGGGCGGACTATTGATATTCCGATAGGGGATTTGGTGAATCCAATTTATACGGCACTAAACGAGTTAACTAATTCCAATAAATATCCGCAACTCCAAAATGAAACCATTTTGCTGAACCCGGATAATTTCTATGATCTTAAGGTCCGGACTTCCTTACCGCTGATCAATGCAGAAATCCATTATAATAAATTAATTAAGCAGCAGTTGATTACGAGTCAGCAGGCCGCTGTTAATGTCTATAAAAGAGCGTTGGTCAAAGATATAAAAACTGCCTATTACCGTTACTACCAAGCCTTGCAAAGTATTGCTGTATACCATAGTGCTGCAGCACTCATCCAGGAAAATATCAGGGTAAACGAAAGTATGCTGCGCAACGGACTTAGAAATGGGACGGCCTTACTGCGTTCTAAAACCGAGCAGGAGAAGACCAAAGCGCTATTGATTGGGGCAGAACGAAATAGTCAGAATGCAAGGGACTATTTTAATTTTCTACTAAACCGGCCTTTAAAAGAAGCTATCCTGATTGATAGTAACGTTGTTGCTACCCTATTACATGTTGCAGATACCACTGCGGGTGTGAGTAAAAGAGAGGAATTGGTACAGCTGCAAACAATGAAAAAAGTGTATCTGCTGGATTATAAAATGCAAAAGTCTGGTTTTATTCCTAAGCTCAATACATTTGTTGATCTGGGATCGCAAGGGTTTGATTTTAAAGCGAACGATAAAACCCGGTATTACCTCTGGGGCGTAAACCTGCAATGGGATATTTTTAATGGAGGGCAGCGTAAATACCGTGCGGCACAATCGCGTAGCAGTCTTAGTGCAGCTACTTCACAGTTAGATGAAACACAGCAGCAGCTAATCTTACAGCTTAACCAGTCCTATAACAATTATGAATCTGCTAAGGCTGCTTATCAAAGTACCGTGGCCCAGGTAGCTTTGGCTATTAAATATTATAATGATCAGCTAAAAGCTTACAAAGCAGGACAACTCTTATTTCTCGAACTCGTAGATGCGCAAGACCAGCTTACGGGAGCAAAATTGCAACAGGCAGAAGCACTGGCAAACCTGCAAATTACCCTGGCAGAACTAGAACGCGGTCAGGCGGCTTATCCAATAGAAAGTACCTACACTAAATAAATCAACATGAAACCTATCAATTATTTTGGCTTATTGCTTTGCCTGTCCTTTTGTTATGCTTGTACAAGCAAACCCGCAGTTAATCAACCGCTAACTGATGCTAACATTATACCTGTTAAAATAATGGAACTGCAGCAGCAACATAACAACACAAGTATGGCTGTTTCTGGTCAGTTCACTACAGATGATGAAGTAATGCTTTCTTTTAAAACAGGCGGTATTATCAATACACTAGTGGTTAAGGAAGGAGATGCTGTAAAAAAAGGGCAATTGCTAGCTACCCTGAATCCTACAGAGATTAATGCACAAGTACAACAGGCAAAACTATCTGTAGAAAAAGCGAACCGCGATTATCAGCGTACACAGAATTTATTTAAAGATAGTGTGGCCACTTTAGAGCAGTTGCAAAATAGTAAAACAACACTTCAACAGGCACAACAGCAATTAAGTATGGTCAGCTTTAATCGGCAATACTCAGAAATACATGCCCCTAAGGACGGTTACATACTGAAAAAGCTAGCCAATCCTGGTCAGCAAATAGCCGCAGGAACAGCAATCCTCCAAACCAATGGCGCGGCTGCTGGAAAATGGATGCTGCGGGTAGGGGTAAGTGACCACGAATGGTCAAGGCTTCGATTAAACGACCGCGCTACCATCCAAACTACCGCCTTACCTGGTTTACCACTACAAGGGATAGTTACCCGTAAAGCAGAAGCTGTAGATCCCGTGAACGGAACCTTTGCAGTCGACATTTCTTTAACTGGCAAAAAGCCACAGGCTATTGCCGCAGGTATGTTTGGAAAGGCAGTAATCACCCCTTCACAACAAGGTAATACAGGGAGCGGCACATGGCAGATCCCTTATGAGGCATTGCTTGATGGCGATGGATATAGTGGCTATGTATTCGTCACCAACGATCATAAAACTGCGCATAAGGTTAAAGTAGCGATTGCTGGTATTGATAAAAATACAGTAACCGTAACCGATGGATTGGCACAGTCACGTTCGCTGATTGTTTCTGGCTCGCCTTACCTGACCGACAATAGTTTAATTTCTATCCAATCACCTGTAAAAGCTGTAAAATGAAGATCTCAGAATACGCTGTAAAAAACGGGCAGTTTACCTTGGTTATCTTTATTATGATCATCGTACTGGGGCTTACCACTATGCTCAGCATGCCGAGGTCAGAAGATCCGGAAGTCCACCCGCCATCCTATTTAATTATTGTTAACTACCCCGGCACTAGTCCCAAAGACATTGAAGATAGGGTAATTACCCCCCTAGAAAAAACAATATCCGGTCTGGACGGGATAAAGCGTCTCCGTACCAGCATCTCCAATGGTGTTGCAGTATTACACGTAGAATACAATTACAGCAGTAATATTGATGCAAAATACCAGGAACTTGTACGTGAAGTAAACAGTAAGCGTCCCGAGCTCCCTTCCGATATCAGCAGTATAGAAGTACAGAAACAGCAGCCGAGTGATGTAAATGTGCTGCAAGTTGCCCTGATCTCTGAAAATGCACCGCGGAGCAGGATGCAATATTTTGGAGAGAAACTACAAGACGAACTCGAAAAAGTTTCCTCCTTAAAACAGGTAACCATTCATGGGTTACCAGCGCAGCAGGTAAGGATAGAACTGGATCTGGAAAAGATGGCACAGATGCACTTGCCCTTAAGTTCAATATCCAACAGCTTAAGAAGCGAAATGGCAAGTATACCTGGTGGCAGCATCGATGCCGGGCACCAGACTTTCAATATTAAGACCAACGACTTTCGTACGCTGGATGCCGTAAATAATACAGTTGTTTCTGCTGTAGGCGGTAAAAATATCTTGTTAAAAAACATTGCCCATGTCTACTATGGCTATGCAGAAGAGCAGCATATTACCCGTCTTAATGGTCACCGCTGCATTTTCGTTACCGCTGCACAAAAGGACGCAGAAAATATTACAAATACTCAGGAGCAATATAAAGCAGTTGTCACTAAGTTTAAGCAAATGCTGCCCGCAAATATCGACTTGGTGCAAAATTTTGACCAGGCAGATAATGTAAACAAACGTCTGGAAGGTTTAGGACACGATTTTATTATTGCTATTTTATTAGTTGCTATCACCTTACTGCCTTTAGGTTTCCGGCCCGCATTAATCGTAATGATTTCCATTCCGCTTTCCTTGGCTATTGGTATTGTACTCCTGCAGCTTTTTGGTTACAACCTCAACCAGCTCAGTATAGTTGGTTTGGTGGTCGCGCTTGGGTTGCTAGTAGATGATAGTATTGTAGTTGTAGAAAATATAGAACGGTGGATGCTCGAAGGGCACGGACGGCTGGAAGCGACGCTAAAGGCAAGCGGACAAATCGGTATGGCTGTTGTCGGTTGTACGGTCATCCTGGTTATTGCCTTTATGCCTTTGGTATTCTTGCCCGAGCAGTCGGGGGATTTTATCCGTTCGCTGCCACTGGCAGTAATCTTTTGCGTAATGGCTTCTATGCTGGTATCGCTCACAATCATTCCGTTTCTATCCAGTCGTTTATTAAAGAACCATGTAGGTAACCCGGAGGGTAACTTATTGATGAGGGGATTAAAAAAAGTTATCCACGGTAGCTATGCGCGTTTGCTAGACAAGGCACTGCAAAGGCCTTTTATAACCATAGGTGTTGCGGTAGTACTCTTTAGTGCATCGATCTATATTTTTGGGATTATTGGTTTTAGTTTGTTTCCTGCTTCTGAAAAACCGCAGTTCCTGATTAACATTACCACCGCCAATCAGTCTAATTTGCCCTATACTGACACGGTTACCCGCGCTATTGAAAAAGAGTTGAAGGAAGAGCCGCTCATTAAGTATTATGCAACTAACGTAGGTAAAGGAAACCCGCGTATTTATTATAACGTGATACCAGAAAATACAAAGAGTGATTATGCACAGCTGTTTATACAACTGACCGACGACTCCCGTCCGGATGATAAGCTGGCGCTGATCCAGAAATTGCAAAACCGCTGGTCACATTATCCGGGGGCGAAAGTAGAGGTTAAGAATTTTGAGCAAGGGCCGCCGGTTGTAGCACCAATAGAGATCCGTTTGTTTGGTGATAACCTGGATACTTTGCGCGCTTTATCACTAAGAGTAGAAAACCTATTGCACCAAACGCCAGGCAGCATGTATGTAAACAACCCGGTGAGTTTACTAAAAACAGATATCCGCATTGCTGTAAATAAAGAAAAAGCTGAGCAGCTTGGGGTGTCTTCATTAACTGTTGATCAGATTGCAAGACTTGCTGTAACTGGCCTTAGTATGGGTACTTATTATAACAATGATAATAAATATGGATTTAATGTGCTGCTGACCCGTGTAAAAGAGGGCAGGCCTACGCTGGATGCTTTCCGTAATTTATATGTGAACAATGCACAGGGGAATGCACTTCCGCTTAACCAGATCGCAGAATTTAAGCTGGAATCTTCTCCGGCAATTATAAATCATCAGGAAAAGATCAGAGTAGTATCTGTACGGGCTGATGTGAAGAAAGACTTCCTCGTGAGCCGTGTGATAGAAAATGTAGAAGCGAGGATGACTAAAATGAAACTTCCTGTGGGTTATAGTTATGAAATGGGAGGTGAAGTAGAATCAAGGAACAACTCTTTTGGTGGTTTTCTTAGTATCATCCTGGTAACCGCATTTATGTTTATTGCAGTATTGGTACTGTTGTTTAAAACATTTAAAAGTACTTTGATCATCTTATCGGTTATTCCATTAGGGGTTGTAGGTGCTGCAGTAGCATTGTGGATAACTGGCAATTCTCTTTCTTTTATTGCTATTGTCGGCTTAATTGCGTTAGCAGGTATAGAGGTTAAAAACACGATCCTGCTGGTAGATTTCACTAATCAGCTTAGGCGACAAGGTAAAGGATTGCAGGAAGCAATCCGTGAAGCGGGGGAGGTTAGGTTTCTGCCTATCGTACTAACCTCACTTACTGCAATCGGTGGATTGATACCTATCGCCATCTCTACCAATCCTTTAATCTCCCCGCTTGCAATTGTGCTGATTGGCGGACTGATCAGTTCTACACTATTATCAAGGATTGTAACACCAATTATTTATGAACTAATTCCGCCGCAAATAGAAGAAGAAAAGATATCCACAAATTAGCGGCGTTAGTCACAACCTAATTTTAAATATTTAGGAATTAGCCCAATTGTCTCCCTTTTTGAAGGCAATTGGGTTTTTTTGTTGTATAGGGGGTAAACTGTTTCATAATGAGCAGGTTTTATCGTTGGCCCTTTTAGTTTTTTCTTTAGAATGTTAGAATTAAAACTAATATCTTTAGTATTAATCTATTTTCTAAATTAGTTAACAACACTTGTTGATAAGCCATAGTTATCCACATTATAATCAAAAAAAAACTCATAATTGATTGCTTTTTAGTGCCTTACCACTAAGCATAAGTTTCTATTTTTTTGTTTACAATTTTATTGATCTTCGCAATCCCAAAAAGGCAGACCGCTTTTTTTAAGACCAATAACAATAAAAAATCTATGCAGAATACTTGTACAACAGTGTGGAATAATTCACTTCAAACCATTAAGGCTAACATCCCGAACCAGAGCTATAGAACTTGGTTCGAACCGATCTCACCCCTAAAATTAGAAGGAAACGTTTTAACCGTGCAAGTACCTAGTCTGTTTTTCTACGAATGGTTAGAAGAACATTATGTAGGTCTTTTACGTAAAACAGTTAAACAGCAGTTAGGAGAAGAGGGGCGTTTGGAATACAATATTGTTGTGGACAATAAATCATCAAACAGCGGCTCCCCTTATTCGGCAGCAAGTGTTCCTTCAGGCGGTAATACTCCAGCTTCGAAATCACAGTCTATGCCAACGCCGGCGACGTTAAGTAAGGATCTTAGAAACCCTTTCGTGATCCCGGGATTAAAAAAATTAAATGTAGATCCTCAATTAAATTCTAATTATACGTTAGAGAATTATGTGGAGGGCGACTGTAATCGATTAGCACGCTCTGCAGGCTTCGCCGTTGCGGCAAAACCAGGAGCTACATCATTCAACCCGCTCATGATTTACGGTGCGGTAGGGTTAGGTAAAACGCATCTGGCTCAGGCAATCGGTAACGAGATCAAACGTACACATCCAGACAAGCTGGTTATTTTTGTATCTTGCGAAAAGTTCTGCCAGCAGTTTGTAGAATCCCTTAAAAACAATACAATCAACGACTTCGTTAATTTTTACCAGGCAATGGATGTCATTATTATGGATGATGTGCACAACTTCGCTGGAAAAGAGAAAACACAGGATATTTTCTTCCATATTTTTAACCATCTTCACCAGTCTGGTAAACAGATCATTATCACTTCAGATAAGGCCCCTAAAGACCTTTCTGGTTTAGAAGAACGATTATTGAGTCGTTTTAAATGGGGACTTTCTGCGGATCTTCAAATTCCTGAATTAGAGACAAGGATTGCGATCTTAAGAAAGAAAATGGCAGCTGATGGCATTGATCTTCCTGCAGAGGTGGTAGAATATGTAGCGCACCATATCGATAACAATATCCGTGAACTTGAAGGTGCAATGGTTTCATTATTAGCACAGTCTACATTAAACAAGAAAGAAATCGATCTTTCACTGGCGAAGTCAATGTTAAAGAATTTCATTAAAAACACGACTAAAGAGATTTCAATGGAGTTCATCCAGAAATTGGTTTGTGAATACTTTGAAGTTGCGGTAGATTTAGTGAAATCACCTACGCGTAAACGTGAGGTTGTACAAGCTAGACAGATCTCTATGTATCTTTCGAAAAGCCTGACTAAATCTTCGCTGAAAAGCATTGGTGCTTTTTATGGAGGACGCGATCACTCTACGGTAATCTATGCTTGTCAGACGGTTGAGGACCTGATCGATACAGATAAAAAATTCAAAGGATATGTAACTGATATCCAGAAAAAACTTAAAATGAACTAAGTCATACCTGACAATTCTTTTTAAATACACAAAACCTGGCTATCATTATTGAGCAGCCAGGTTTTTTATTTATGTACATTTGTTCTTAATATGCTTTGAAGCTAAGAAGCAGGTACACTGCCCTTACATGGCCTGATATGCGTTCTTAGTGTACACTATATGTAGTCTTATTATGGTGGGTAGAGCTGTATAAACCACAATAAGTCTAAAGTAATACAGCTTATCGAACGCTTCTACCATCATCTCCGAGCCGTCTGCATCTCAAGGTAGGCCATAAAAATAAACCTGTACCATTTTTACAATGATACAGGTTTTAATGGATATAAATTAAACTTTCAGCCTAAGCTTCAAGCCATTCTCTTGCATTAACAAATGCTGCGATCCAAGGTGTTACTTCATCGTTACGACCTTCTGGATAGTTAGCCCAGTTCCATTGGAAGATAGAGCGCTCAATGTGCGGCATAATCACTAAATGTCTGCCTGTAGTATCACACATCATCGCAGTATTGTAATCAGAACCGTTTGGATTTGCAGGATAACTCTCGTAACCGTATTTACCAACGATCTGATACTTGTCCTCTCCGTATGGTAACTGGAATTTTCCTTCACCATGTGAAATCCAAACCCCTAATGTAGTACCGGCAAGTCCTGAAAGCATTACTGAATTGTTTTCCTGGATGGTTACAGATGTAAAACCGCTTTCGTGCTTATGACTATCGTTGTGCAGCATTTTAGGTTTTTCTTCATGATCAGGATTGATTAGTCCAAGCTCTACAAACAACTGGCAACCGTTACAGATACCGATAGACAAAGTATCCTCACGTTTAAAGAAATTCTCTAAAGCCAATTTAGCTTTTTCATTGTAAAGGAAAGCACCTGCCCATCCTTTGGCAGAACCTAAAACATCTGAGTTAGAGAAACCACCTACAGCACCGATAAACTGGATATCTTCTAGTGTTTCTCTACCAGAGATCAAATCTGTCATGTGTACATCTTTCACATCAAAACCAGCAAGGTACATCGCGTTCGCCAGCTCTCTTTCTGAGTTGGAACCTTTTTCGCGGATTACCGCCGCTTTAGGTCTTGGTTTAGATGGGTCAATTACTGGTTTCTTTCCATCAAAAGTTAACGGGAAAGTATAATTAAGTACGTGGTTTTTATAGTTTTCAAAACGTTCAGCCGCTTTCACTGGTCCGCTTTGTCTCTGATCTAACAAATAAGAAGTTTTGAACCATACATCACGTAAGTGGTCAATATCGAAGCTCCAGTTACCAGTTGCATCTTTAACTTCTAATGAAGGCGTCGAAGTAACAGATCCGATTTTGTGGAAGACCACACCGTTTGCAGTCAGCGCTGCTTCAGCAGATGCATCTGCCTGGAATACAATACCGATATTCTCTGCAAAAAGCTTAGCAATAATATCCTGTCCGCCTAAAGCAGAAAGATCTATCAATGCACCCAGGTTGCGATCAGCAAAACATAATTCCAATAATGTAGTAATTAAACCACCACTGCCAATATCATGTCCTGCTTGTATTTTACCAGCTTTGATTAAATCCTGAAGGGTATTGAATGTAGTTTTAAATTGACCAGCATCGAGCATATCAGGAGTTTCATCGCCAATCTTGTTTAAGATCTGTGCAAAAGAAGAACCACCTAATTTAAACTGGTCGCCTGATAAGTTGATATAATAGATAGATCCACCATTTTTACTTAGAACAGGTTCAACAACTGCAGTAATATCATTACAATGGCCTGCTGCAGAAATAATTACCGTACCCGGAGAAATTACTTCATCATTTTTATACTTCTGTTTCATCGACAGTGAATCTTTCCCTGTAGGGATATTGATCCCCAGTTCAATAGCAAACTCAGAACAAGCTTTTACTGCTGCATATAAACGGGCATCTTCACCTTCGTTTTTACAAGCCCACATCCAGTTCGCAGAAAGGGATACACTAGCAAGGCCATCTTCTAATGGCGCCCAAACTAAGTTAGACAATGATTCTGCGATAGCATTACGGCTACCTGCAGCTGGATCGATTAGTGCAGAAAGCGGGGCGTGACCGATTGAGGTCGCTATTCCATCTTTTCCCTGGTAATCCAATGCCATTACACCACAGTTGTTTAAAGGCAATTGCAGCGGACCAGCACATTGTTGTTTCGCTACACGGCCACCCACACAACGGTCAACTTTATTAGTGAGCCAATCTTTACTTGCTACCGCTTCCAGTTGCAGCATTTGCTCCAGGTAAGTATCGATTTTTGCTAAATCATAAGTAACAGGTGTATATTTCCGATCAATAGTCTTATCGTTCATCACTACTTTTGGAGAGCTGCCAAACATATCTTCCATTTTCAGGTCCATCGGCTTAGCACCAGTAGTAGCAGATTCAAAAGTGAAACGGTGATCACCAGTAACCTCACCCACTGTATACATAGGCGCCCTTTCGCGGTCGGCTATTTTCTGTAAAATCTCGATGTTTTCAGGGCTGATCACTAATCCCATACGTTCCTGGGATTCGTTTCCTATAATTTCTTTAGCAGAAAGGGTAGGGTCGCCAACCGGCAATTTATCCAGATCGATCTTTCCGCCAGTTTCCTCAACCAATTCAGAAAGGCAATTTAAATGTCCACCCGCTCCGTGATCATGAATCGAAACAATCGTATTATGATCACTTTCTACCATACCACGAACTGCATTGGCCACTCTTTTCTGCATTTCAGGATTAGAGCGCTGGATTGCATTGAGCTCGATACCGGAACCTAAGGCCCCTGTGTCTGCCGAGGATACCGCAGCACCACCCATTCCAATTCTATAATTTTCGCCACCTAATACAACTATCTTGTCGTTTAATTGTGGTTTTTCTTTTTTAGCCTGTTCTGCTTTACCGTAGCCGATACCACCGGCCTGCATAATAACTTTATCATAACCAAGTTTTCTCGCTTCTTCTTCATGCTCGAAAGTCAGTATTGAACCAGTGATTAGGGGCTGACCGAATTTGTTTCCGAAATCTGAAGCACCGTTAGATGCTTTGATCAGGATATCCATCGGCGTCTGGTATAACCAGTTTCTTTCATTCATTCCTTTTTCCCATGGGCGATCTGCTGCCAGACGGGAAAGGGAAGTCATGTATACTGCAGTACCGGCTAAAGGTAATGAACCCTGGCCACCTGCAAGCCTGTCCCTGATCTCGCCGCCAGATCCTGTAGCTGCCCCATTAAAAGGCTCTACAGTAGTAGGGAAATTGTGTGTCTCCGCTTTAAGCGAGATTACTGAATTAAAATCTTTTACTTCATAAAAATCAGGCACATCGGCACGTTTAGGTGCAAATTGCTGTACTCTTGGCCCTTTTACAAAGGCCACATTATCTTTATAAGCAGAAACAATACCGTTAGGGTTTGCTTCTGATGTTTTACGGATCAGTTTAAATAAGGAAACCGGCTGCTCTTCTCCATCAATTACAAATGTCCCGTTAAAGATTTTGTGACGGCAATGCTCCGAGTTTACCTGTGAAAATCCGAATACTTCGGAATCCGTTAACTTGCGGTCTAATTTTACAGCAAGGTTATTTAAGTAATCAACTTCTTCTGCACTTAGTGATAAACCTTCCTGTTTGTTAAATTCAGCTACGTCATCAATCTCAATGATAGACTCCGGCTGCAGGTTAATGGTATATAAGTGTTGGTCCAGCGTACTGTATTTTTGAAACAACATCGGGTCAAAACCATTAAAATCGGCATTAACCCTGGTAAATTCTTCAATTCTAACAATACCATGGATATCCATGTTCTGGGTAATTTCTACTGCATTTGTACTCCATGGAGTAACCATTGCTGCACGGGGGCCGGTAAAGAAATCCGTTAATACAGTCTCTTTTTGCAATTCAGCACCACCAAATAACCAGGTTAGTTTTAAAATATCAGAATGATCAAACGTCCGTTCTATTTGTACAGCAAAAACGGTATTAGACTCGTTGGAGAAGAAATAAATCATGGTTTCATTTTATGGCGCAAAGATAAGGTAAATATGCCCTTTACGCAAACTACATAGAGACTTTAACCACAGGGTATAGTCATAATGTTAAAATGACAAGAAGTTGCTATTTTAAATGAGGTGCATAACTACTTCTTTTACGGGGTAAAGCCAGATATAATGACCAAAGCACCATATCCCCAGCCTTTTTTTCGGAAGTTAAAAGGGTATGCGTTTGATCCGTCTTTTTCTTCTACATTGAGTAAAAGGCAAAGCAACGAGGTTATTTACAAAATTAAATGGGAGCCTACCACACCCGGACCATGCGGTGAGTATGTAGAGGTAATTGATTACGACCCGACTAAACAATGTTTTTACTGGCCGATCTCTTTAGAGGAGCCTTATGTTTTGGCCGATCATGGGCTAACACTTTCTGAGGGCGACCCGCGTTTTCATCAGCAACAAGTGTATGCTGTGATCATGAGCGTGATCAGTCAGTTCGAAAAGGCGTTGGGCAGAAAGATTATCTGGTCTAAAATTACCACAAAAACTTCCAATAATGCAGGGAACAGGCGAACAGAATATGCGCATGTATTTATTCCTAAGCTGAGGGTCTATCCACATGCAATGCGGCAGCAAAATGCGTATTATTCACCTGATAAAAATGCGCTGCTTTTTGGTTATTTCCAGGCATCCAGTAATTGGGATGGCAATAATGTGCCCGGCGCAACTATTTTTACGTGTCTCTCTCCAGATATAGTTGCGCATGAAACCACTCATGCTATTTTACATAGCATCCATCCTTATCTTACCGGAGACACCAATATGGATATGCTTGCTTTTCATGAGGGTTTTGCTGATATCCTTGCCTTGCTCCAGCGCTTTACTTTTCGTACGGTAGTTGAAGATCAGATCCGTAATTCGAGAGGTGACCTGCTTTCACCTGAAAATATGCTCGGTGATTTAGCCATTCAATTCGGCCAGGCTGTATCAGGTAACCGAAGGGCACTGCGTAGCTTTTTAGTAGAAAAAGATGATTCCGGGAAGTGGCAAGCCGTTAAACCAGATCCCTCGTTGCTATACAGTACTACCGACCCGCATACCCGAGGTGGGATACTTGTTGCTGCGGTGTTTGATGCTTTTGTGAGGTTGTATAAATTTAGGGTAGCCGACCTGATCAGGCTGGCTTCTAATGGGAGCGGTATTTTAGCACAGGGCGAGATAGATCCTGATTTAGTAAAGCGTTTGTCTAAAGAAGCTTGTGAGATCGCCGATAAACTCTCCCAGATTTGCATCAGGGCACTTGATTATTGTCCGCCTGCAGATCTTACCTTTGGCGATTACCTGCGGGCACTCGTTACAGCCGATCTTCGGTATAATCCTGACGATGAGGAAGGATTGCGCTTTGCAATTATGGAATCCTTCCGCGCCTGGGGTATCATCCCTGATGAAGTTAATACCTTCTCTGCCGAATCCCTTCAGTGGAAAGGTCCCGGAGACGGCTTCTTTGATCAGGGAAAAATGAAAGTTCTTAAAGACATTATTAAATACAGTTTCGACCCGGGGTATAAGGAATCTAGCCGTAACGGTATAACAGACCAGCGCGAATCCAGCAAACAATCCAAATCTACTAATCCCCGCATCCAGCAAGTGCTTGGCAGCGTTGAACGGATCCTGCGGGAGAATGACAGGGAAACTATTTTTAAAGAATCACAAAACCTTTCCCGGATCGTACACCAGACTTTTGAAGGTAAAATTGCTATTGACGGCAAGAATACAGAAAGTATATTGGGAATGAATTTTGGGGCCAATAAATATACACAGGCTCTAGTAGATGGTCAGCAGATAGACCTGCATTTGTCGGCCAAACCAAGAAATGTTTTCCAGGTTTACAAATGCAGGCCTGTAATTGTGCCCGACGGTCATACTGGCAATACCTCCAAATTAATGATCATCATGTTCTTGCAGAAGGTAACAGTCTCTTTAAAAAACAGTCGTTACCAGGGCTATTTCCCCGGTGATGAATATGCTTTTCGAGGTGGTGCATCTATTATTGTGGATATGGCTAACTATGAAATTAAACATGTCATCGTTAAAAATGTAGGCAGTAGCAGGCGGCTGGTCAGGCAGCTGGATTATGCCCTGGAAAACCAACAGCATGGAAGTGACAGCGCCTTGCTGATGCAGGGATCGGAACCTTTTGCAGCCTTGCACCTCCACTAAACGTGCTCAAAAAATTAAAAAAGATATGTCAGTTACAACTACCATCCGCATGTACAACCAGCTAAATTTGGGCGACTGCTTTCTGCTTAAATTCAGCAGCCCAGCAGAAGAATCCTATATGCTAATTGATTTTGGATCTTATGAGGGTAATAATGAAGTACGGGAAATGGAAATTGCGCAAGACATTATTGACACAGTCGGCGATAAAAAACTCACTATCGTATTGACCCATCAGCATAAAGATCATTATAGTGGTTTTTTGCATGCCGGGGATATGCTTAAAGGCACCAATAGGGAGTTATGGCTTTCGTATCTCGACAGCGAAAAAAGCAAAGAAGGACAGCTGATCCGCTCGATGACAGAAAAATATTGGAAGAAAACCAAAAAAACGAAGGAGCTGTTAAAAGCGCAATTTGTCGATGTTCCAGAAGCTGACCGTAAACCCGAGGTCGAGCAGATGTTAGAAAGAAAACAGAGCTATGACCTGTTTGCGGAAGACCAGAGCGGTGGCGCAGCAATTGCCAAGTTGCTGGAAATCAGCGGTGGCAATGTTTGTTTCCTTACACCAGGAGATAACTTTATGTTGCCGTGCACTAATAATGAAATTAAAGTATACGTTTTAGGGCCGCCTTATGATGATAAATTTCTAACTAAAACAAACCCCAAACAAGCAGAGGAAGTCCAGGGTTTAAGCTCCATGATGGAACTGGCAAATATGGATCTTTCCGGAACAATGATGCTAGATGCCTTGACCACCCTAAAAGACAGCAGTTATTGCAAGGATGATGATTTTCCGTTTAGCAAGCAATACATTGATACTGACGATGCAGATCCGATTAAAGCACTTTACAAACATCCAGATCAGAAATGGCGGAATATTGATACCGAATGGCTTAGTGAAATCGGACATTTATCGCTCTATATGGATAAATTAACCAATAACACCAGCCTCGTACTTGCTTTTGAAATTGTAGCCTCAAAAAAGGTAATGCTTTTTGTGGGTGATGCACAGATCGGTAACTGGCAGAGCTGGTCTTCCGTTAAATTCCAAGACTCCTCTGTTACAGTCGCAGACTTGCTGTCACGCACTATACTCTACAAAGCCGGTCACCATTCCAGTTTAAACGCTACCCTAAAGCAAAGCCTGGACCTTATGAATGAGAAGGAGCTCATTATTATGATTCCCGTAAACCAGAAAGTCAGTGAAAAGTATGGTTTCCATATGCTTAAACCCGGTATGTTAAGCGGCTATCACCGAAAAAGCCAGGGCAGGGTATTGCGGTCAGATTCCATCATACAGGATGGCAGTAGATTGGTAGTAGATCCGCCTTTTTTCAACCAAGCTAAATTTGGCGCGCAGCTAAAGGTCTTTCCAGAAGGGCATAAACCACATTTATGGATCGAAGTAACGCTAAAATAAGCTCAGCCCATATTAACCTTAACTAAATAAAGATCATTTATACTATAAATCAATTATGATCAAACCATCAATTTATGAAAGACAATTCATTCCCAGCACAACCACTAGAAAAAATCGCATTAAGCTGCTCCGGTGGCGGATATCGAGCAACATCCTTCCATTTAGGTTCTATGTCTTACCTGAACCATTTAACTTATAATAGCAAACCCTTATTAGAACATGTTAAATTGATTTCTACCGTTTCTGGCGGTTCTATCACAGGCGTGGTCTATGCCTTACTTAAACAACAGAACAAATCATTTTTTTATTGCTACCATTTTCTGTTACATCACTTAGCGAAGGTAGACTTGATTGCTACAGGGATACAAAAGTTGAACCCCGAAGCGGTATGGGCAAATAACAGCAAAACAAAAAACCTGATCAACGCCTTTGCCGAACAATATGAGCAGTTTACTGGAGGGGAGACTTTCAGCGTATTTAACACGATGACCTCTCACCTGGAAAATGTAGTTTTTAACAGTACAGAATTTACAAACGCGATCAACTTCAGGTTTAAAAATCCACAGGCTGGTTATTCGGGCAATAACAGGTTCAAGGTTACCAAAGATCAAATAGCAGAAGTTAAACTGTCTGATGTGATGGCATCTTCTTCTTGTTTTCCTGGTGGATTTGAACCCTTGTTATGGCCGGATGATTATATCCATGAAGCCAGTCCGGTTTTAAAAGCGTTAGCCAGTAAATACCGTGCAGAAAAAATAGGCAGCGTTGGTATCATGGATGGAGGGATATACGATAACCAGGGAATTGAAAGTATCCTTAACTACAAAAAAAACAGTGATGTTCCTTATTTCGATCTGGTAATCATCTCAGACGTAGCTTCTCCTTATATGGAAGCTTACCAACCCTATGCAGCACGACCTAAAACTGGGTTCAGAAAGTACACCTTAGATGGAGCACGTAAAAAGATCAATTCAATTAATAACTGGGTAAATTCGATTTTCATTTTCCTTCTCCTTGGCTTTGGCATATTTGCCGCAATCACCAATTATCCCCCTCTATATCAAGGTATCTCCATCGGGTTATTTGTCGCCTTTTTGCTCTTTTTTATCATTAAAATAATATTGGTAAACAAAGTGAAAAGTATAAAGTCTTTCCTGATGATCAGAATTAAAGACCTTATTCCTTCATTTTATCGCGACAAGCTTTCGCATTTAAAAATTGGCGAATTATCCGTTCACCGTGCAGAACCACTGCTTTTCTCCCGTTTAAACTCCCTAGTTACCCTGCTGGTTAACGTCTTTTTGAAAGTAGTGAGGCGATTAAACTACGACAAACTTTATGAAGATAAACGGTATACTTACCGGCGCATCGCTAACCTGATCAATGAGCTTACCCAAAAAGATTTTGAAAGAAAGGCAGAACAGCAAGGTGCCAATACACAAAGTGAGGGAGCCAAAGTGAATATTTTTTTTAAAGGTCCCTATAAAGAAGTGGTTAAAGATGCTATACAGAAGGTAGCCGAAGAAGCTGCAAGCTTCGGTACTACACTCTGGTTTACCGACCAGCAAAAACTAGACAATGCTTTAAGTAAACTAGTTGCAACTGGTCAGTTCACGATGTGTTATAATTTGATTAATTATTTAGAGAACCTGTTATTTACACCAGATAATGGGTTCGAACTGCTGGATCCTGTCGTCCAGCAAAATTTACATACGTTATATCAACAATGCACAACTGATTTCGAGCAATTTCGTAATGACCCTTTCTTTTTATATCGCGAGTTTTCAAAGAGATAAATAAAAGGTAACTGGCCTAATTTTGCAGGATAATTTATCAAATAGCTTAAACCAACCGGGTGGTAACACAAATTTACATTAACGATTGTTAAGATAGAAAGCATATTTTATGAGCATTTTATCTGTAAATCCTATTAATGGGCATGTAGTAAAGCAATACCGGGAAGATACCGAGCAGGAAATCAAAGAAAAGATTGAAAAGGTCCACCATACGTGGCAGACCTATCAGGATACGGACTACCTGGTAAGGGCTCAGTTACTGCTAAAAGTAGCGGAACTTTTAAAGCAACGGAAAGATGAGCTGGCAACGCTGATGGCACTGGAAATGGGTAAACCCTTAAAAAGTGGTGTTGCAGAAATCTTAAAATGTGCTGCCGTTTGCGAATACTACGCACAAAATGGAGAATCGTTCCTCGCAGATCAATCTATAGTAACCGAAGCGTCGAAAAGTTATATCAGTTTCAGGCCGATAGGTGTGGTTTTAGCCATTATGCCCTGGAATTTCCCATTCTGGCAAGTATTCCGTTTTTTGGCACCGGCATTAATGGCTGGGAATTGCGGGTTATTAAAACACTCTTCGGGTGTTACAGGCTGTGCACTGGCCATAGAAGAAGTGATTGCAGCTGCTGGTTTTGAAGGGGATGTATTTAAAGTGCTGGTATGCAACAGTAAATCCATCGCTAGCGTGATAGAAAATCCAATGGTTAAGGCCGTTACACTTACAGGAAGCACTGCTGCCGGAAAGCAGATTGCACAACAAGCAGGTAAGTTTTTAAAAAAAACAGTGTTAGAACTTGGAGGCAGTGACCCGTACCTGATTCTTGCCGATGCAGATCTGCCTGCCGCGGCTAAAATCTGCGCAGCAGCAAGGCTGATGAATAATGGGCAAAGCTGTATCGCTGCCAAGCGTTTTATTGTGGTACAGGAAGTAGAAGAAGAATTTACGCGGTTATTTAAAGCTGAAATGGAAAAGCCTGTAACAGGCGATCCACAGCAGGAGGGGGTAGATCTTGGACCTATGGCAAGGGTAGAACTGCGAGACGAACTACATGAACAAGTGCTCAAATGCATTGCTCAGGGGGCTAAATGCATCCTTGGTGGAACAGTTCCTTTAGCCGAGGGACAGCATGCTTTTTATCAGCCAACCATACTTACCGGGGTAAAAAAAGGAATGCTGGCCTATTATGAAGAGATTTTTGGTCCTGTAGCAGCAATCATTACCGCAGAGAGTACTGATGATGCCGTATGGATTGCTAATGATACTAATTTTGGATTGGGCGCCGCGGTATTTACACAGGATGCAATACTAGCAGAAGATATTGCCAGAAATAAATTAGCTGCAGGTTCATGCTTCGTTAACGAAGGGGTAAAGTCAGACCCCGCTTTACCATTTGGCGGTATCAATGAATCTGGTTACGGACGCGAATTAAGCCAATTCGGGATTTACGAATTTCTAAATGTGAAGACGGTTTATATCAAAGCATAAAAAAGCCGTTCGCCATATCTTTTTCTATTAAAGATATGGCGAACGGCCTTAACCTAACCTATATTTTTAAAACCTCTATGGTTTTTTATCTGGTGCTGTTTCCGGAGCTTTTCCTATCAGGTCCATAAACTGATCCAATTTCGGTGTAATGATAATCTGGGTACGTCTGTTTTTTGCTTTACCCGCATCTGAAGTGTTATCCGCAACAGGATTATATTCACCTCTACCACCTGCTGTCAGGCGTTTAGGTTCTACACCATAAGTAGTTTGTAAAGCCATAACTACAGATGAAGCCCTTAATGCACTTAAATCCCAATTATTTCTGATATTCGGCATCGTAATCGGCACTGCATCGGTATTACCTTCAATCAGTACATCATAGTCTTTGTAATCTTTAATAATCTTTGCAATTTTATTCAGCGTTTGTCCGGCCTTATCAGAGATCTCATAACTTCCGGATTTATAAAGCATATTGTCCGCTAATGAAATGTAAACCACTCCTTTTAAAACCTGTACATCTACATCGCTCATTTCTTCCCTGCTTAATGAACGCGTAAGATTGTTCGTTAAAACTAAGTTAAGTGAGTCGCTTTTGTTTTTTGTATTGACTAAATGCTGGATGTATTTATTAGAAGTATTAATTTCATCCACTAATTTGGAAATATTCACATTCCCCTGTCCGCTGGAAGTCAGGCATTTATCTAAAGCAGCCTGTAAAGCCGTTACATTGCTCCGTTCGGCAGCCAATTGCTCCTCCAAACTTTTAACTCTTGTTGTTGAAGCAGATAATCCCTGCTGGCCTTGCTGATATTGTTTGTCTAGTTCACTTTGCTTGTTCTGCAATGCACTATAATTGGATTGAAGATCTTTGTATTTTTTTGTACTTACACAGCCTTGAGCTAAGATTGCAACAGCAATAACAGCTACTGGCAAAACTGATAATTTCATAATTCTCTTTTTAAATTGAATAAAGCACTAAGTATAATGTGATGTTATGCACAGATCGTGCCATTTCATATTTAACTAACGGGTACAACTGTCCCATTATTTCCCGTCAAATGTTAAAATAATGTTAATGTTCCCATAAAAAACCTTTGTGGTGTTGAGCGTATTGGCGATTTCTGCGATGGTTTTTTTGTACACTACCACTTATTGGAGTAAATATAAGACGGCTTTGTAAACCACTTCCACGCAAATGAGGTGATGAAATAATCTTATACTGAATCTTTCATCCATTTTGTTTAAATTCATCAGTCTTTAAAATTGTAATTCATTGCGCTCCTCAACTTAATCGGCTTTGATAAAAATATACAATGAAAGAGTTTAATGTAAGTTTTCTGCACAAGACCGTTACTGTGACCCCGCTTGAGGAGCCGAATCATTTCATGGTCACTATGAATGGCGATGATGAGATCCATGGGATCATTATTCCCGAACTTTTAGGCGTAATCTATACCATTGAAGATGCTGATATGGGGTATGTGTGGCATACAGATAGTGATATGAATATGGAATTAGTAGAGTTTATCGGACAGATGATAGAAGATAAGAATAGCTGAATTAGCAATTAAGTAATATAAATGAACCGGAAACACTTTATCTCTTCACTAGTTGCCGCTGGTACGGTATGGTCAGCCTCATCAATCCAGGCTGCTCCACTAGCAAAAGAGAATCTCAAAAAACATAAAATCCCGCCCTTCCTTAAAGAGGGTGACACCATCGCCATAACAACTCCAGCCAGTTATATAGATTTAGCACAGATCCAGCCTGCATTACAACTGATGGAGAGTTGGGGTTTTAAAGTTATTATTGGCGCTGCAACAGGCAAAAAAGACTTCACCTATGGTGGCACGGATAAAGAAAGGGCTGCTGATCTGCAGCTTTTGTTAGATAACCCTGATATCAGTGCGATCATGTGTGCCCGGGGTGGATATGGATTGGTTAGGATTATAGATCAGCTTAATTTTAGACAATTTGTAAAACATCCAAAATGGGTGATCGGATTTAGTGATATCACGGTTTTACACAGTCACATTCATCATAATTTTGGAATTGCTACCCTGCATTCCAAAATGTGTAACAGTTTTCCAGAAGATTGGACTAAGGCAGAGCCTATACAGATATCAACAATTTTATCTATCAGACAGGCGCTTACAGGAGAAGATTTTAAATACAGCGTCGCACCTGTATCTTCAAACAGGATGGGCAGGGGGGAAGGACCGCTTGTTGGTGGTAATTTGAGCCTGATTGCAAACCTCTCGGGTACATCATCGGATATTGATACAAAGGGCAAAATCTTATTTTTGGAAGATGTGAATGAACGCCTTTATAATTTAGACCGTATGTTTTGGAACCTGAAACGCACAGGGAAACTTGCTCATCTCAATGGATTAATTATTGGCGGATTCAAATTAAAGCCAGATGAACCTGGGGATGAATTTGGCAGTTCAATTTATGAACTGGTTATGGAGAAGGTTAAGGAGCATGATTTTCCAGTTTGTTTTGATTTCCCCGTAGGCCACCAGCGAGACAATGTTGCCCTAAAATGTGGGGTAAGGCATAGCCTGGAAGTTAACACCACTGAAAGCATCCTTAGATCATTGTAAGTTTATGCTTAGCCACATTTTTTACAGTAAAGTATATATGTGTCAAAATATCTATATATCAAGGAATATAGATATCTTTATGTTTGTACAGTGTATAATGCTATCTGTCTGGTAGTTATTTATCTGTCCCAAAAGGAATATATTTCAAACCTTTTAAATGCTGCTCTGTTGAAATAGCCAACTAAATATAAAACTGGAGATTATGAAAAAGATTATTGATGATCAGGGAAATGATAATGGTCCGTTTAGTTCAAATAAGAAAGCTAGCTCAAAATCTAGGCAGCCATCAGCGGACCGTTTACAGAAAGAGAAATTTGAACTTGGAAATACGAATCCGGGTGCAAATAAAAGAAGGGTAAGCGAAGACAACGACCTCATAAAAAGAACCACCCTTAAACATGGGTCGAGAAGAAATTTATTGTAAAATAGACAAGCATACCCTG
>Ga0247734_1000371_pt1 | contig 39749 bp, 62 predicted proteins | sample UWRJL103311B2_FD_180933 | JGI IMG/M metagenome (GOLD analysis project Ga0247734, IMG submission 180933) | Plant litter microbial communities from Arlington Agricultural Research Station in Wisconsin, United States - UWRJ-L103-311B-2 | ecosystem: Environmental > Terrestrial > Plant litter >...
GAACTTGGAATCATCCCTGGTTCGATGGGCGCGAAATCCTTCATCGTGAAGGCAAAGGCTGGCGCGCCTCTCGCCATGTCTATGAACTCCTGTTCGCATGGAGCAGGGCGCGCAATGTCGCGCACTGAAGCCAAGCGCCGGTTCACGGTTGAAGACCACATCAAGGCGACCGAGGGCGTCGAGTGCCGGAAGGATGAAGACGTGATTGATGAGACGCCCGCAGCCTATAAGGACATCGACGCAGTCATGGCCGCTCAAGCGGACCACGTTGAAATCGTCCACACGCTGAGACAGGTTGTGTGCGTCAAGGGATGATGCCATAAGGCGGAATGATCTTCCGACCTCGACCGCGACAGAACTAGGCCCTGCGTTAACGCGCAGGGTTTTTCTGCGTGTAGCTCAGTCTGGTAGAGTACTCGATTTGGAATCGAGGGGTCGTAGGTTCGAACCCTGCCACGCAGACCAATTCTTCAGGGTTCGTCTAACGGTAGGATGTCGCACTTTGACTGCGAAGATTCAGGTTCGATACCTGACCCCTGATCCAATCACTTCGCCCAAACCCCTGTCTTCCGATGCAGCCAAGTCAAAAAATCCCCTACCGTCCCCTTGAGGATTGAAGGGTTAGCCTGGATCGCAGCGAGACCGACGTGTTCCGCAATGCGGTCCGTCACAGCACCCTCAAGCGCCTTCACAGCCGTTCCAGCACCAAGGAAGTGCGCGGCATAAAGAGAGGCGTTGTTGATCGGGATTCCGGCCTTGCGCAGGACGTTGGCGTTCTTCTCGGTGAAGGTACGGGCGCGCATGTCTTGCTCACCCTTGAGGGGCTGAAGTCCCCCGAATGCCCTCGACATATCCGAGCCCCACTGACCACCTTCAGCGATCCATGTGGCGCGGATGAACTGGTAGAGACCGGAGGCGGACGACGTAGAGGCCTTCACGTATGGCCGGTCGCCTGATTCGATCTTTGACAGCATCGGCCAGTAGGAATCGGGGATCACGGACGCCGCCGCCGTATTTCCCGCCACGGCCTGCGTCTTACGCCACGCCTGTAAGGTGCGAGCCCCAGCGTGACCATCAACATCAATGCCCAGCACCGCCTGAACTTCGCGAACAAACGCCTCATTGTCCTCGGTCTTGCTCACTTCTCAGCGTCCCGCTCGTTGCGAACCCGGCTATAGATATTCCAGGCCCAACGCAGGGCGAACATCAGCACGCCCAAGCGGCTGAACGTCGAGCCCCAGACCACGACGGAGTCGTTGGCGAACAGGGACGGAATCGATGTCGTTAGGCCTCCTGCCAGCAGCGCTGCCGTAACCGTGTCATAGAGATCGACGCGCTTGCCGCCAAAGATCAAAATGCCGAGGCAGACCATCCACGCCGCGCCGCTGACAAGGGCGTTGATGTAGATAAGGCTCCCGTGAGGCAGGACGCCGAACACGGCACTGGCGACGATGCACAGGACAAAGAAACCGGCTCCCGCGTAAGCCTTCACGTCCATGGCGTCCATCCACCGTTGAGCAGTCTGATAGCTACTCATCATGCGGCTCCGTGGCGACAATTTTGAATTGATATTTTTCGAGAAGGTCTTTCGACTTCTTGATGATGATCGGGATGAGCCCCAAGGCTGTGAGTCCGACAAGGCCGCAGATGAACGATGGGATGCGTGAGTTTTGCGGGTCATATTGAGCGAACCACAACTCGCAGATAGCAGGGCCTGCCAGACATCCAGACAACGTCCCGACGATCAGGGTTTGCAGCCGTCCAGCCAGCGTAAGGTTTCTCGCCGCGCTCATTGCGATGAGAGAGCCAGAAACCGAACCAACGTAAAGCCAACTGTTTTCCGCGAACCATGCCATGAACCCTGTCATTTACGACACTTCCGAATCGCGTCGCGCACCAACAGGAACGCTCCACCCAGAAAAACGACCAGACAGCCACTTACCCAGCCCATGAACGCCATTCCAGATACCCCGATGGGCCACAAGGGCTAGTTGCGTCGCAAGTGCGACACTCAATACAAGGTCGTATTGTGGACCAATCCACACGCCTTGTAAAAGGTAGAGCGCATAAACGAAGTCCATGCCAAGCATGAACAGGGCAAGGCCGGAAAGCGCGAACTTCCACCAAGCCGGTGAACGAAGATGCAAGGCCAAAAAACACAGACCGGCGACCGTGCTGATCAGTGGGTTAATCGGCCACCAGAGCGCGGCGTAGAATCCCAGAAGCCAGCCAGCGGCGAGAATGAAGGCGTGGGGTCTCGCATCCTTGTCCGCCACGATACAGGCGGCCAGAATGGCGAGACCCCAGACGATCACTTCTTTTTAGGAGAAGAGGTCGTGCGAGTAGGCGGTGGAGGTGGTGGAGGGGTCGGATGACCGCCGGGTCCCACCCGCATCGTAACCGGCTTCGGCTTTTTCATTTGTGCTTCCTATACCAGATCGAAAACCTACGGTCTTTCAACCGCTCAACCATGTCCTCTTCGGACATCTGCCCCGAACGATAGCAAGCCAGGATCATTTCGTACATGGTCAGACCCCAATAAGGCCGTGTGTGCGCAACGCTGTATCCAGCGCAACGACGCGAGCCTCAATCGCGGCAATTCGGTTCAGGGCGCTTTGGAAATCCGCCTGCACATAGGCTGCGTTTGCAGTCCCGGCTGCTGTCGCTGCAAACGCGCCTTTAGAGCCCGTGCCGGTCGTCGCCGTCCAGCCGGTATCACGTGCGCCAACGACCTTGACGCCGTTCACGCGGTAGGCTTGCCCGGGAAGCCCCAGGTCAATGCCGTCGTTGCTGATAGAGGCTTGCGTGGACGTATCGGCGTGGTTGCGGAAGTTGTGGGCTTCCGTAGAGGACGCGACGTATCGCAGACCATTCCCTGAATCGACCCAGATATAGGCGCTATTCGCCCCCGTTGTGCCTGAAAAGCGCAGCCGATGCGTATTGCTCAGGATGATGGCGTCGTCCGAGAAGACGCCGGTCCCGGTGTTAATCAGGGATGTCATCGTCGCATTCTGGGTGACAACCAGACCGGACCCTGAAATACCTCCGATTATGTTGATCCCGTTGGCGAACTTGCCGCCAGAAACACCACCGATCACGATGGCGGCGACGGGCATGGGCTGGCTGAAGGCGTTCAGCGCCAGGCCGAACCCGTCGATGACCGTTGATCCCGGCGCGGGCTGTATGTCGATCTCGCAGCCTTCGAGCTTGAGGCCGGTATAGGCGACATCCGAACCCACAATCAGGTTCATGCCGAGCGCCTTGGTATTCGCTCCGCGCGACAGGGCGATCCCCATGTATGCGCCAACATCTCCAGCGGCGCTCATGTTGTTCGCGACGACTTCCATGGTGAAGGCGGGGGCCGGGCCGGGTGACGGATTGGCGGCCAGCGTGAACGACTTGCTGAATGACCAGCCGTAATAAGTCTTTCCTGTCGGGTGCAGACCTCCAAGCGAACTCGCGTCGGGTCCGAATTGGTAGTCGATAGCAGAGACAGAGCCCTGCACGGCGACGGACGGACCTACTACGTTTGGCGCGGCTGTTCCGATGTTCGTTCGGAACGTCGCAGGAGAAATGATGTTTGAGCCGTCGATAAGGGCGCGACCTGCAATCGCCACCGACTCCGGTTGCGTCAGCAGGATTTCGTTGATGTCTGCCAGGGCGGCCTGTGCCGACTCGCTGGCAGCTTCGGCAAGAATCAGCGTCGCCGTCTCATAGTCCACGGAGGGGCGGTAGTTGTCGAATGCGGAAGGACGTCCAGGGGCTCGCCCGTCATCGTCTGTAACGGAAAGGGAATACAGGACCGGATCAGCTTCCGTCCCTGCTTCAGCGAAAATAGCAGGAAACACGCCCGATGCGTTCGCCTCGACCGGATTTGCAGACGGAACCGTCAGGGCGAAATCCGTGTAGATCGTCGCCAGCGTCGTCGTCTCGTTTTCATAGACGTACAGTTTCGCGCCAGACACGGGGTAGCCGTTGCCGTCTCTGACAGGGAAGTATGGGGGGAGAACGATGCGGCCTGCTGGCATTCTCAGAATCCGTGTATAGTGATCAGCGTGAGATTGCTGATCCTGTTTTTGTTGTGGCAGAGTAGCCAATCGTGGCTGTTAGCGCCACTCATTGCTGTTCTTCTTCTGCTGAGACACGCGATGGCAACAGAAGCCGCTCAAGTTGCTGCGTCACGGGCGAGTTAGAGCCTAGGACGTTGCGGGTCGTAGTGAGGTATTCCCGCACAGCGCGGGGAGGCCCTCGACCCTGACGACGCGCCATCTCTGCAACCTGTACGATGCGCTCCAGATCATCCGCAGACCCGATGCCGAGTTGTACGATAGCGCCGCGCTCTTCGGGAGACAGGGTAGCGCGTGCGCGGATGCGGTCGATGGTGCGCCCAATGGCGACAAGGTTTCCGGTAAGGGCCTGACCGCCATCAACCGCAGCGCCGACCATCCCCGCCGCCGTTTGTGTTTCATCGTCAAGAGTGCGCCCGAAGGTTTGGCTGTTCGTGTTTGGCGAAACACGAGCCGCGCGCTGAGCCTGGCGCACGCCTTCCTGAATGCGTCCGATGTATTGTTCCGCCTCTTGAGGACCGAGCAGCGCTGCAAGGTTTTCACGCGAGTAAGGAGCCTCTGCTACCGCCTGTAGTGCGCCAGTTCCTGCCTCTCTCTGGCCCCCCAGAGCGTCCATGATCCGCTGACGAACGCCGATCACCATCGCTTCACGCTGCGTAGGCGTCATGTTCTGAACGCGTTGCGCGAAATCAGCCGGGTTCGTGTTGAACACGCTCGCGGCGTCGTCCAGATTGTCCAGAGCGCCCGAAAGGTCAGCATAGGTAGCGCGGGCCGGTGCGATCTCTGGAACGTTGGACAGGGCGGTGTCGATGTCGTCGGCGCGCGAGAACAGGCCTCCGGCAATGTCGCGCGATCCGGGGCGCTGGTTCAGGTCACGACCACGTCCCGCCATGGCGATTCGCACACGATCAAGCGTCCCTGCCGTAACTTCGGTAGTCGAGCCGTTCAGCAGGCCGTCGATCTCTGCGACCTGTTCGTCATTACGACGTGCTACAGCAGCAGACCTTGCGCGCCGCAAGGCAGCACGACCCGGCTCGTCGCCAATGGCGCTCAAAATGTCCTCGGAGACCGGAACGCGTGTTGCATAAGCGGGCGCATATTGCGTTCCTGCAAGATTGCTGCGCACATCCGTCAGACCCTCACGAACACCTTCAAGCGACCGTGGATCACGAGACAGCCCGCGAGTTACGTCCATGATCTCAGGCTTCAGGTTGGCAGTACGCGCCACGCTGTTCTGAACAGCCAGATCAGCACCGGGGCCAGCAGGCCCAGCGGCATTACGAATCAGCCGTTCCCCCTGATTCCCGAAGGTGTCCAGAACAGAAGGCTGAAGGCCCAACGCCTGAAGACGCGCGCGTTCCGCGAAGTTCTCCGGTCCAATAACGCCCTCAAGCCGCGTCGCTGCACCGACAGCAGGACCCATGCGACGCGTAGCAGCTCGCGCCGCGCCACCCGGATTTACAGCAGCCCCAGCAATCCCCGCAAGACGCTGTGCATAGGGCGCAACGACCTGTGCGCCACCCTGGATCACGCCGCCGGTTACGCCCCCTACAGCCGCACCCAGGGCCGCAGAGGGAAGCCTATCCGCAAAGCTCCCGGTCGCGCTGTTCAGCCCCGACGCTGCGCCATAGGCGAGGCCGGTACCTACAGCGCCAGCGACGCCCGCTCCGACCGTAGCGCCGCCCGTAAGAGCCCCACCAGCCAGCGTTAGTCCACCAGCCTGCCATGGATGCTCCTGTGCGAAATCACCCGTCGTCTGACGGTACGCCTGCACGGTCGCGTCGTTCAAGTCAGACGAGTTGATCTCAATCGGCAGACCTTGCAGGCGGCGGCCAAGGTTCGTCGCCATTTGACCGCCTTGCGCCAGACGCCCGTAAACCTCATCTGCACCACCTAGCAGCAGACCGTTCATCAGCGTGCTTTCGCGTGCTGCGGTGTCTCCGTTCGCGCCCAGACGGCGTTCGGCTTCAGAAGCGGCCAGCCGTTGTGAGTCGGTTAGAATGGGATCGGCTTCCCATGGCGGTGCAGCGCCGCCGGAAGGATCGGGCACATTGGCGACGGTCCGCGCATACGATCCCGTAGCGGGGTCCAGCGTGTATCCCGCCTGAGCCAGTTGCTCCGGCGTTTCGTTGGTGTAGCTTTCCGCCACCACGCCATACCGTGTGCCATCTGGACGAACCTGAACAGCACGCGGGTTACGCTGACGGACAACGGGGTCTGATTCCCAAGGATCAGCCATTAGCGCTTGACCCTGATTTGACCATCGGGAGATACATACTGAGCGCCTGCCGGTAGATTGGCGTAAGAACCACGCGCATCAGCAGGGTTCAGATAATAGGGGTTCTGGGGCGTGCCGAGACGCCCTTGGCCGCGCTGACCTTGGCCGATGATGGATTGGCGCGTCTCAAGCTGTTGTGGCGTGATGTTGAACCGCAGGCCGGGTGCGTTGGTTTGAGAACGGGTTGTAGTGGCTTGACCCCCACTCCCGCCAATAATCCGTGAGGGATCAAAACCCTGCTGCTCAGCCTCGAATCGATACTCTCCAAGCACTTGATTATAGCGCTGTTCACGAGACCCCCGGATAGCTTCAGCCTGGCGCAGAAAGTCCTGCCGCTGATTTGGCTGCAAGCGCTGACCGTTCATGGCGCGATTAGCCATGTTTCGGATGCTATCAGGAACGCCGCCTGCATTGGACGCGGTGGCGAACTCGCCTTCGCGAACCGTGGACGTCGGGTCCAAAACTTTCATAAAGGCGAAGATCAGAGAAATGTCGCCAGCAGCGGACGGCTGCTGAACAAAGTTCCGAATCGTGCGGAAAGAGTTATCGACCTCGCGGAACTCTTTTACCTCAGGACGCGCATTAAACTCACGACGCAGTTGTGATTGAGCGACGCGCTCGCCTCGCTGTTGCGAATCCTGGGCGCGATCTTCGGCACGCAACGCAGCGGCTTCAGCCCGCGCACCAGCTGGCGTAGGACCGTTATTAGCGCCTTGGGCTACAACGCGGACGCCGCCATTGCGAGGAGCCTCGCCACGCCCGTAATTAGGCGCACGCGTCTCATTTCCCCAAGCAATATGCCAGTGGTCGCCTTCGTTCAGAAGCTCACGCACATCCACGCCACGCGCGCGAAGTTCGGCCTTCAGTTGCTCCGGTGTGCGCCCTTGCTGCGGTGGAATATCCACTGCTTGACCGCGCAGGTGATAGCTGCGATCAGCCCCACCAGCAGAGCGATTCTGTTCAGGTGTCCTAAGCCCGCTGTTAAACGAGACGCCGGGAATAACAGTCTGGATAACGTCGATAACGTCCACGGGCCCCGACGAGCGGCCAGCGCTCTCTGGTGCTGGCTGGTCAATCTGAACAATGCTGGAAGAGCCGTCGCTATTTTGAACCGTGACAGTTTTGGGTTCTCTCGTATCGAGAATGGGTTGATAAGTTTGGGGGTCCACCAGGACGCCGCCAACCTCAATAGGCTTGGGAGGAGCGGCAAACTGTCGAACGGGATCAGGATTTCCCGGTTCGAAGACAAGCAAATTGTCGCCTGCTTTCTGGAAGGAAAGCTCGCGCAACTGCTGGCCGCTTATCTGCTCAATCTGGTCCAGAATGCCGGGATTTGAGGCAATCTGTTCCCCAAGTTGGGCGATTTGGTCTGGACGTGTACCCATTTGCTGAAGCGCGGGCGCAAGCGCATTATACGCCTCAAGGACGTTTCCTCCCTGCTGACGTACGGTCTTCAGGCCACGAGCGGCATTTAGCGTGAACTGAAGTTGTTCGGCGGTGGCGGCTTCCTGCTGAGCCTGCTGAGCGACTTGCTCCTGCTGACCACGCTGGCGTAGCGCCAGCCCGCCTTGCAGGTCGCCCGCACCCAGCAGGGCACCGGACGCAGCGCCGAAGTTCCCACCCTGCAAGGCGCGGCCAGCCTGGACCTGAGCGCGATCCTGATACAGGCCCTTGACCCAGTCCTGACCGGATTGGACGCCAGAGAGGAAGTCGTATTGACCAGCCATTAATACAGCCCGTAGAGAGAGCCGCCCTTGGCGAGCGGATTATAATTTCCCGAGCCGTAGTTGTTCGCTAGTCCCGCGCCAATGCCCGCGATGTTCTGGAATATGCCGGAGTTAATCGCGCCTTGGTTTTGGTACGAAGAAGCGAGTGTTGCTCCGGTATTGGTCGCGATATTCCCAACTTGATTAGCATAACTCTGGCCTAGCTGCGCCGTGTTGTTCGCAGCCGTCTGACCGACACCAGCCAACGAAGCCAGCCGGTTAGCGTAGTTATTGAACTCACTGGAAGCGAGATTTCCGCTGTACTGCAAGGCCGCCTTCTGAGCCGCGCCACTGTCCTGAATACCCAAGGCGCTGTTTCGGGCGGTCAGAGCACGGGCCTGTTCGTTCTGCCTGAACTGATAGTCGGGGGAGGCCATAAAACCAGCCATGCCAGACGGAGCCGCAGCGCCCCCTGTCGTAGTCGTTCCGCCCTGACGGTTTTCCGCCTGTCCGTACTGTTGATAGTGGTTCAGGGCTGATCCGCCGAACGCACCGCCTTGAACGGCTTGAGCCACGTCAGGGTTAGCCGCTAGATACCCGGCTTCGTTGAACGAGGCCGAATTCTGGGCCGTAGGGAGGCCATACAGCGAGGCTAGTTGATTGAGAGCGCCCGTGCCCGTCGCCAGCCACGGCTGCTGATCGGCGCGGCTCTGGTCGAACTGACGGCGCTGCTCCGCAGTCGCCTGATCCGCCGCCGCAGTCGTTGCCGAAATAGCCTTGTTGTTCGCCTTGGATGCGCTGTTCGCCGCAAGGAGACTCCCTCCGGCTCCAATGGCTGCTGCGGCGACTACTGGCATAATTTACGTCCTACGGGCGAAGCATAGAAAGCCTCGCGGGTGAGCATCCACAGCTTAAGCCGTTTTGTGAGACCTACATAGCAGAAATCGCCCTGACTTTGCCAGCCATGGCTTTTAGGAGGTCGAGACCGCCAGTTTTCTTCCTGTTCGTGGGTGAAAATTACCTGAGTCGTTTTGAACGCCTCGTGCATGAACAGCTTGCCGTTCGTAGCAACCTCACGCCCCCAGCCTTCCGGCGTGTAGAGCGTGTGCATCTCACGGACGAGGCCGAAGCCGTCTAGCCCTAGCAGCAACACACCCCCATGCTCGGACCGAAGCGGCATATTCAGTTCACGAGACACGATGTCTTTCAGGCTGAACGGTTCGGTCCCCATGAAAATATGGGGCGAAACAGCCTCGTGCGCTGCGACACCATCCCAGAACAGGTAATCCCGCTCAATCACGTCGTGCGCCTTGCGAAGATGTACAGCAACAGAGAACTGACTGCGGTTCCGCTCGTACGTCGGGCGTCGATACGGTAGGAGATCGCGCCTGTGTTCGTGCGTGCTTCTACAAAATCCTGAACCTCTGACGAACTCAGGTTCGTCACGGTATAGGTCGATCCATCGAACGTGCGGATATTCATCTCGCCCGTAAATCGGGTCGTCTCCGTCATGCCGTCAATCTCGACAATCCGGAACTCTCCGTTAGCGCCTGTTCCAGCGACAGACACGTCACCGTCCTGTTGTGGCCCTGAGCCGGTAATCGTCAGGTTACCCGCGACCACGCCAGTCAGGTTCACAGTCGGACCATTTACCCATGCGTTCAGCGTTGGCAGGTCAATAGAAGGATTCGACGCAGAACCTGAGGTCGCGGTTCCGCCTGCCGCATCAGCCGTTTCTTGCGCGTTGTTTGCGGCCTGTTGAGCGGCCTGCGCTGCTGTTGACGTGGCCTGTAGCTGCGCCACGACGACCTGAAGGTCAGCGACGATCTGGGCGATGGCAGCCGTTGCGTCGGCGTTCTGATTCAACGCCGTCTGGATCGACCCAATCAGATCGATATTGAGGAACCGCAGAAAGTCCGACGTAGGCAAGCCCTTCTGATCCACGATGGGAAGTCGCGCCTGACGTGTTGGGAGCTTGTACACCATCAGCGAGACGGCTCGTTCACGGTAGCCGCCGAGATCGTCACCACGACATCATCGGTGATCGTTATCTTGAAGAGTCGGCCAGGATAGCGCATCGCCCCGAGCGACCAGATACGCACCGGTTCGCCGTATCGACCCTGTGGCTGCAGTGCAACCTCTTCATAATCGCCGTACGTTTCCAGATCGTCTGACCATGAAACCCGCGCGCGCGGATAAAGGTTTGGATCGGTCGCCGTGCCTGTCGTGGCGTAAAGCTCGAAACTGTTGCAACGAACCATACCGCCAGCCACAGGCGCACCGCCCGTTACTTCGCGAACCATGGGCTCGCCATTGTCATTCGCGCGTTCCTGATCTACGCGGTACAGCAGGCCTTCCTCGTCGTCTCCACAGACCACGAACGTGTCGCCGCTATCGCCTACGTGTGCGCGCCAGAACGGACGCCCATAGGACCCGAACTCCGACCACTGCTGCGAAGACACGTCATAAGCCCACGTGCCGAACTCGGTCGTGAGGATGTACAAGCGGTGTCCGTCTGTATCGAAAGCCCATGCCCTCAAGAACTCAGGCGCAGACTTCCTGACCTGTTCCTCAATCGTGTGGGTCGAAAACCGCACGGGAGACGCGTCACCACGATAAACGACGCCGTCGTTTCCGACCCACGCCAGCGAGTTGTCATACCGGCAGACCGTGTCTCTGGCGCGCGTGCCGACATCATAATTGCGGCCCGGAATCCGCTGGAACGGAAGATCGGCGTCGCCGGTCGCAACGTGAACCTCCGTTCCTTCCTCTTTCAGGAACCACAGTTCGTCTCCGACACGCTCAACCTTGACGTTGTTTCCCGGAACGCTGGCCGTGGAGAAGAAATCCAAACCGCCGGGGTCAGTCGCGCCCGGTTCGATGTAGTATACCCGCGCTGACCCCGGCGTAGCGTCCGTCAGCAGGAAATACCCGTTCAGTTCCGCGACAGACGACACCGGACGCGAATCTGGCATGACGATCTGCGTTGGTGCGCCGCCAGTGGTCGAGTAGGCGTTTCCACCGCTGACGGTGATGGCTTTTGCCGACGTTGAGGCAGTTGAGGTGCGGTCTGTACCCGGAAGCGAACCTAGCAGGGTCACGGTCGCGGCCAGGGTGACGCGAAACCACTGCACGCCACTGGCGACAAGGAAGTCCCCGCCAATCGCGCCCGCGCGCCTGAACACGCCGCGTATAGGCCCCGTGCCGGCTTCGGAAAACAGCGCCAGACCGGGGCGCTGGATATGGTCGATGCCGTTGATCTGGTTCGTCTCGGACTTCTCGACAAGCATATTCAGCGCGCGAACGGTAGGGTTCCACGTACTGCGGCGCTTGTGCGAAGAGAGGCCGAGAGGGATTTCAGGCATGTCAGGTCAAGCGGGTCCACTTCAAGGCAGATGTACCACTATCCCACTGGCAGACATAGGTCTGCGTCGCGCCAAGAAGATTGGCGATACCAGACCCCAGACCTGTTCCAAGAATGTTGAGGTTTCCTAGCAGCGAAGACAGACTGTTCTTGATGACCTTCTGATCTCCGGGTCTTCCGCGCAAGGTGCTTAGCGTCAGTGTCCGCGTGACTCCCAGACCAATCGACCCCGTCAGGTCAATCACATCGCCACTGATCAGCGGGTCAGCCGTCATGTTCGTCGCGACAGACATCGTCTGGAACGACTGAGCTGCGCCGGAAGGCGTCCAGTAATACAGCCCCGATACGCTGTCGAAGTCGCACCGCAGAACCTTGTCGATGGAGCCGCCGTAGTTATTCACGCGCGCATATTTTCCCCGAACAGTGGATGAGGGTGAATATGACGTGTGTAGGCTTTCCACCGTCGTGATTGACGGAGAAACAAACGACGGAGTCGCGGAAAGCTGCGCTGTAATCGCCGCGATCTGCGCGTCAAACGATTCTTGCGTTACCTGAGGCGGCGGATAAAACACGGCAAAACTCCCCTATGTCGGGAAATGGCATACAGGGAAAGGGCGGGTTTTCATAGTGGATGCGTTCGGTTGATGTAGGGGCGGTGGGGTTAGAGGATCGGGCACATCAGTTCGATCCGAAGACAGTCAGCGCGGCCAGAGTGGCGTTCTTGTGGTCGGCAACCTCCGCACCCGTGAGGCTTCGGCTGAAGCTGTATGTTGACGTTATAGCGGCATTACCTGTGGTCGAAGACTGCCCCAGGATCATGTTGGTAGCCGTATTGCCCGTGCTGGCGTTGGTCGGCGACTTGATCAACGTTCCGGCAGGACCATAGATTTCGTTCGTAGCTGCCCCTGATCGGTTGAACAGCCGGTAGCCCGGTTGATTGGAGAGGTCGCCTGCGACAGTGAAGTTGATGTTGGCGCTATTGATGCGGACGCGACCGGTTCCATCCGCGTTCACCCGTGCTGACAAGCTCAGGTCAGACGAGCCGTAATCCGGCACGGCTGATGTTCCCATGGCCTTGTAATACATGCCGAACGCAACGCTGTTCTGCGACGCGCTGACCGAGGGGTTGACCGCCGTGTTAAGGCCGCGCGCCGAGACCGCGCCGGGGTTGAACCCGCTGCCCGCCGTGTAGGGAATGCGCGAGCCACCAGCATTCGCGAGATACTGCATGACGGTCGTCTGATCTGCGAGATTGATCCTGGCGGAGATGGCATCGCCGAAATCGGACTGTTGCGACAGCAGGGCCGAACCCCACGTACTCGCGGCTTTGGCTACGAAGTAAGCTTCGACGCCCGCCCGCTCTGTCGCGTTCAGGCTCTTGCCATTGTTGGCCGCGACTGTCGCCAGGTATGCGTTCGTGTCGGACCTGTAGGTGCTGGGGCTGGCCTCGCTGGTGATAGACCAGATCGCTGTAACCCCGCCAACGGTCACGCTGGGCGACGTGGTGACCCCCGCTGCGCCGGAGGTCGCCCGAACCTGTAGGGTCTGGAAACGGCTATCGATAAAGCCAGCCGCGCTTGTCCAGTCTGTACCCGGCGTAATGACGTTGGTGTAGAGGCCCTCGACGCTGGGCTCTACCGTTCGCCACTCGCATCCCGAAACTGATACAGGCGATCTCCGCTCAAAGCCTGTGAGGGTGATCGCGGGGGATCGTACGACGGTTCCGGCTGTCGCTCCGGTCAGGGCGGGGAAGGCGAAGGCGTTTGGCACGGTGTTCAGGGCGCTGCCGTAAGTGGCGTCATGTGTCCCGTTGATCGCTGCAAACAGCCGCGCGCCCTTGTCCGCTTGCCAAGTGTCACCAGTGGGCTCGCCGGGATGGATTTCGGTGAGGCGAGCGTAGTCAGTCGATACGACAATCGAACGCGTAGGGTCGGCGGCGGCGACAGCGCAATCCGCTTCGCGAACAAGGTGGCCGCCCCTGTAATAGGGCACGGTCCCGCCTTGCGTTGTTTGGTAGTCCATCGGCCTAATACGCATGGTGATGACCCGTGCGTTGGGCTGACCAGTCCTCAATCTGGTTGCAGCAACCGCCGCCGTCCAGTTCGGATTGTAGGCCCCACCAAGGGCACCTGTGTTATCAAAGGCGTCCGCCTCGCCCTGCTGCTTAACGATGACGAGTTCTGGGGTCTTGCCGCGAGAGGTGACCTCTGCCAGCGCGGCGATGACATCCGCGATCCACTGTTCAAAGAGGGTCCCGCTGCCATCCGCCGCCCACGTCGAAAGACCCGCGTTTGCCGCGAGCTGGGTTCCGTTAACCCCGCCCTTGACGAAGTTGATACGGGTGCCGGGGAACGCTGCCTTGAACAGCAGAGCCATATAGGCCTCTGCCCCGTAGGCGTTGGCGGCGTTGCGCTGTTCAGAGTTGACCCGCGCCCTGTAAGGCTGGAATGACGGAGTCGCGTCCCCGCCGCGCCACATATAAACGTCGCCCAGAGCGGCGGACAATGCTGCGGGAGCCGTGGCCGAAGAGTTGCCCGCATCCCGCCCGTTGGATTGGGCGGGGCCAAACGCCACGACCATTTCCATCACCGGCCCCACACCGCCCGTGATAAGAACGCCAACGCTTGTACGCGGACTGTTCGTCGCCCCCGCCAACGTCTCAACGATATTAACCGCGCCCTCAGTCGTAGGCGTACCCGACACAGTCGATCCCACGACCGACAGACCCGCAGACCCCGCACCGGTCAAGGACAGAGTCGAACCGCTCGTCTTGCCCGTCACCGTGCCGCTGTATGGCGCGCCGACATTGGCGGTATTCGGAGACAAGGACAGCGCGACCAAAGACGGCGGCCCCGCGAATATGCCATGTGACAGCAGCGCCTTACGACGCCGCCTGCCGGGATGGTTCGGCATAACCTGACCAGGGAACGCGAAAGGCATTCGCTACCAGACCTGAACGCCGAGACCCGCAACGGTCGCACCCGCAGACGCGCCGACATAGCGGAAGGGGACCGTGGGGGCGTATGGGAATTCGAACTGGCCGGGAATGCCCGACGCAGCAGCCGGGACAACGTCGGCAGGCGCGCCGGACGGAGGCGTTGCACCGTTCGACGTGGGCCAGAAATAGATCGGGGCGGCGGTGTAGTTCGTCAGCCTAGCCCCACGTCGGTTCGCATTCGCTGTGAACAAATCGCCCGCTGTGTTGGCAACGACCGTGATCAGAGAGAACGCTGGATCGGACTGCGCGGCGGTGACAAATTGGGGAGAGGTCGAGGACGTGCCTACTGGCGCGGAGACAGTGCCGTCCGCTGCTACAGTTCCCTCAATGACGACCCCGGAAAGGGGACCGCCGCCGTTATACCTGTTACCAATAGCCACAATCGCTCTCCGCGTTGCCGTAGTTCATAACCAGCGCAAGCCGGTATTTGTTTGCAGCAAGCGGGGTCGCTTGACTGATTAGGGAATCACCATACTGGTCAGCGAGGCGCAAAGCCATAACCGCTGCCAGCCCATCGCTGTTTCGCGCGCTCAACGGCGCTTCAGAATCCAGCGTAAGATTGTCAATCCGCATCCAGCGCTGGATCGTCCCGTCGTAAATGTATGTTGCGCGATCATCGTTGAATTTGGACGTAATACGGATGATCGACTTATCAGGAGGCACGTTAGACCCGTCATCGCCTCCAAGCGGCACGTTCAAGCCCCAGCCATAGTCGCGACAAGGCCGCCATGTGTACCAGTAGTTATACGGCACGGTGTCAGGAAGCGTGATCGTGACTGTTTCGTCGTTCAGTTCGTTGATGTGCTGATTGATGCCAGCGGTCGCAGAAAACGGGCCGTTGATCGGAATATCGCTTACGCGTCCACACGTCCCGTTCGTAATGAGTTCTTGATAGAACGACGACAGGGACGACAACGCATCGGTTGCCGCCCCGTCGCTTGCAGACCCGCCAGCACGAAGCACGCCCAATTTCTTGAGCGCACTCGTGATGATGTCGCGGGTCGTTACCATCAGTCTTGCGAGGCCTTAGCCTGGGCGGCTTCGTGCTTTTCCTTCAGATCGCGCAGGCTCGAAAGCCCTTGCTTATGATGGAACGGCACGTTCTCCCCGCGCAGGTACGCCTGCAACGTCTGGATTTCGGCCTTCTCAGCCTCATCCTCAGCCGCAGACACCTGCTCCTTGTCGCTGTCCGCCGTCTTGAAGAAACGGTTGGCGGACAGCTTGGCCAGGTGCTCCTTGTCGGTCACGTTGACCGACTTACCACGTTCGAACGTGTAACCGTACTGCTCAATGGAATCCGAGTCAGCCGGAAACTCACCAATGTAGGTCACAGCACTCATGCTTGCGGTTCCTCAACGGTGTATTCGATAGCCAGTTCGACCGTACCAGCGGTAGTGGTCGTACCGGCGGCGAACTGGCCGGTGATCATCACCGGGTAACGACCCAGCTTCACGAACAGGCCGGTCAGGGCCAGCGTGTTCCACTGACCCGCAGTCGTAACGGCCTGAGCCGCGACGTAGCGGTCAGGGTCAGCCACGACGGCCACACCATCAGCACCCAGATAGCCGGCATCACCCACGTTGAGGGTACCAGCGCCGAGGGCCGAGTTCTTACCAAGGACACGCAGAACACGCGCGCCCTGAGGCAGCTTGAAGAAGTTGATGGTGTCGGTGGTGGTCGCGCCAACTGGCAGGTTCAGGATCGTGTACTGAGTGCGGACTTGTCCGCCGCCAGCACCGAAGCCGGGAACCGGAGCGCCGGTCGAGATAGCGTTACTGTTGAAAACAGCCATGATTTAGTCTCCTACCGTTTCCCCGGCCAACGGGATTGCTGGCCGGGGGGAATGGTTAGTATTTACAGGGAGGCCGCAGCCGCCGTGTAGATGTTGTACGAGCCGTACTGGACGCCCTGGAAGGACGTTTTCTTGATGCCGATCAGTTCTTCGATGGCGCGAGCAGGACGGAACTCGTAGTCCTGCGAGTTGTCAGTGATCAGGCGCGGACGCTGACCCCATGCAATCGCGAGGGCCGATTGACCGACCAGAGTCGCTTGAGCGACATCAATACCGGCGGCACCGGCACCAGCGATCACCGGAAGGTCAGCGACCTCCTTGATGATCATTCCGTTCCACAGCAGGTCCCCGTTGCGGAACAGCGGGTTTTCCTCGCCGCGCGGCATGGCGTCGCGATTGGCCTGGAACATGACCGGATCGCGGCGCAGGTCGCGCATCTGGCGACGGTTGACGAAAACGACGTACCATTCTTCGCCGTTCTGGGTCATGTACGGGTTGATCGCCGGTCCAACGGACGAAATGTCCGCAGTCGCAGCAGCCCGTTCACGCGCCAGATCGAGGATAGCGGTGGACATCTTGTCGTCGGTGTTGTCCAGCGTGGCCAGAGCGGTCGCCATGACCCCAGACGAGGCATTCGACACCAGAGCGCCGAACTGGACGCGGTCAGCATTGGCGACGATGTAGGCGTTACGCTGAGCAGCCGAAGCGGCGGCGTAGGTCGTCACGGTGTCGGCGGCGTAGAAGCCATCAGCACCGATAGCACCCGGAAGGACGATGCCGTTGAGGTTGTCGATGATGCCGGTCTTCAGGACGATGCGAGCGGCCCAGTCGCGGAGGGAAGGACCGGCAGCACGCAGGATGTCCATGTTGGAGCGGTAGGAGTTCGACTTCGGCACCTTGATGGCGTTACGACGCCAGTTGGTGGTGACCTTGTCGGCGAACTGCTCCAGATCGACTTCGTTGCCTTCCAGAACTTGCGAACCGGAAACGCCAGCGTTCTTGATGACGCCCAGCAGCGGGACAACAATGTCCTTGCCGCCGTCAGTCTTGGATTCGTTGAACACGCGGAACACCGCGTCCGAACCCTCACCCATGTACCGGTCGAAACCGGACTGGCGGATGTAGGGCTTGTAGTAATCGTTAATGAGCCACTTGGTCTCATTAAGATTGCTGTTGATGATAACTTCGGCCATGCCTTATCCCAATGCGAATTTTACCTCCGACCAATCCGCATCTTTAGGGGCTGCAATTCCGGTACCCGGTGTTTTTGCAAGGCCGCGCGGGGGCTTGGGCGAAGATGGTTTCAAGTCTGGCTGAGGCGCGACGGCCCCCTCCGGTGAAACAATCCAGCCCTGAGCAATGGCGTGGTCCTTAGCGTAGTCGTCTAGCGACTTGCCGGCCAACGTCTGTAGGGTCCGCGACTGCTGGTACTCTTGAACAACGAACTCAACGGGCGACGCGGACTGACGGACCTTGACGTTCAGCGTAGGATCGAGAGCGGATTGCTCCTGAGCCCATGCGATTGCCTCTTCGACCAGAGGCTTACCGAACTTCTGCTCTGCCTGGAAACCGGACATTTCTGCCTTGGTCTCCCACCGAACCTGTTCGATCTGGCTCTGGACGTGTTGGTTAAAACCAACAGGGTCCTCGTACGCATCAGGAATAGGGGCTTGGGGTCTCGCGGCTTCAATCTCTTGAACGCGGCGCTCCAACTCCTGACGGCGCTTCCGTTCGGCCTGTAGTGTCGCAAGCGGCACCGTGTCAGGCTTGGCGGCCTCAACCGTCTCGACGTCTTCGACTGGCTCAGGCGTCTCGACCGGCTCCGGTTCCGGGGCGGTCTCGACTACGGGCTCTTCAGGCGTTTCCGGGGTCTGTTCGACCTCTTCCAGCCAGTCCGCACCCAACTGATCAATCGCGTCAGCCATATTCCATCCTTCGACCTAGGCGGTGGTCATCCGAAACGCCCGTTACTGGCGGCGGCCCATGGGTAGATTAATGCCACTATCGGCGCAGTGTTGCAATAGGCGTGCGCCTTTAGCGTTATTGGGGCTTGCGGTGTGATCCATACTGCCAAGCCTGCTGTTCGTGAAGGCGCTCAGCATAGGAAGTCGCCTCTTCAGGCGTAGCGAAAACACCCAAGTGTTGTCCTGTTCTTCGGTATTGATCAATAGCTTCTTCCGGCGACAAAACTCGCGACCCATCGTCTGAAACGGTCGGGATAAGAACCTCTCCCTCATCAGTGCCGATGGACATCGATGCGACAGTACTAATCGTGCCGTCCGCGTTCTGGACGACAGGGCGAGCGTTCAGATCAATGTTGCCAGGAATGCGAACCGCTACCGCGTCCAAGCCAAACGGAGATGGCTGAGCCTTAGCCTGCATAAGAAACACCTTGACGCTGCGGGCCTTCCTGAGGACGCATCGCATCCATCGCCGTCGTGACGATGTCCGCTTCAATCTGACGTGTCTGCGCAGCCAGTTTTTCCGACTCACGCTTCGTTTTCTCAAGCTCAGCTTGAGCCTGCATCATCTGCATCTGCACGGCCATTTCCTGCATCTGCTGCTGCATGGCGGCCATCTGTTGCTGCTGTTGCTGTTGCTCCGGCGTGGTCTCTTCCGGAGCTTCCAGCATTTCCTTGATCTTCGCTTTGTCGGGCACGGATGACAGCGCCAGACCAACCTCAAGAGCTTTCTTCACCCCGAACGCCTCACTGATCTGCGGCAGGAGCGGCGCAAGGGCCTCAAACTGCTCAGCCTGAAGATTCGCCGTGTCGGGGATCGTCTCGACCTCGATGTCCACGTCCATGGTCGCCAGACGGTTTGTGATGGTTGGCGCACCCGTCGTCTGGTCTTGCTCAACCTGATTCAGGCCCAGGAACTTCGCCTTGCCATCATCGCCGGTCATGCGAACGAACCACGGCTCCGTCTTGAACTGCTTAAGGATCAGCCACGCATGATCATAAATCTCGTTTTCCCAGTTCTCGATCCGACCGAATGCGCGCGCGATCTCCGTCATCCCGGCCTGTTGAAGCACCAGACGCGACCGACCTGACTGGCTGGCCGCGCTGGCCTCTGCAAGGACGGCAGGCGTAGGAGCCTGACGTACGATGGCCTGCTTGGCGTCCTGCATCATTACGAGGATGGATTGCAGCAGGTCGTTTGTTGGTACGACCTGATAACCGGTCGGGATCACGCCATCAGCCTTCGCTGCTTCCTGAGACGCGACCTTGCTGTCCACCTCCGGGGGGTATTGTGGGTCTTGCGCCTGTAGCTGCCGTGAGTTCGCCAGATGCAGCGCACGACTGGCGTAGGCGTTCAGTTCGTCTTGCGGCGACAGCATCGACTTGACGACACCGTAACGCTGGTTGTCCTTGTCGATGTAGCACGAACCGAACACGGCAGCGCACATCGGCTGCTTGTCGTCATCCAGATAGGGCGACGGCCCCTGTTCCAGCACGCGACCGGCGACAAACACCGACCGCATCCACACGTCTTCCAGGTGGTACAGTTCAACCACGAACAGGCGGCGCAGCTTCGGATCGGTCCAGTGGGTCGCCAGACCGTTCTCGGGCTTGTCTGGCCGGTCCAGACCCATGGAGTCGCCCCACGAGCCTGAGAACGCATCTGACAAGTCTTCCGAGAACTGAGGGTACATCTTGATCAGCGTGGACTCGTACAGCCACCGGCCCAGGCCCTTGTAACGGGCGTCGCTGAAGTCGGCTTCCCGACTATGCGGGTCATAGATCGCATCGGTGTACGGAACGCGCGTCACGGTCACGTCGCCAGCCTCGTCGGCCTCGACCATCACGCCGCAGATACCCTCGATGAGGAAATTCTCCGAGGCGTCAACCTTGACCGTATGCAGGCGGACAGAGTCGCTGACATACCGCAGCGTCTTGCTCGCTACGTCCGATTGGTCTTCGTTCGAAGGGTTACGCGGCCAGGCCTTGGGATCGACCTTGCCTTGCTGGATAATCCCCAGCAGGCCGTTGACGGCGGGCGTAATCTCATTACGGATAACGCGGGGCTGTCTGGCGCGACGCAGGGCCGTCAGGCGCGGCCCGTCAAGCTGGACGCCGTCGTAATACAGGCGCGACCGATCCGCGTATCCACGCCCGACCTCAGTACCATCGCGGAACTCGTCAACCATACGCTTGAGTGGCGCGAAGTCGATCTGGCGCAGGCGCTCGACCTCAGCCGCGCGCTCCATGGCGGCGAACTCTTCTTCCGACAAGACGGCCAGTTCGGAGTCGTAGATCGCTACGTCAGTCATGCGCGGGAGGCTTCCTCAACGAGATCGACCAGCAGACGCGCGGCCATATAATCTTCCAGCGAGATACTTTCGGGCAGGGTGATAGCTACGGCTCCCACGGAATCGACAAAGGAGCCGATGCGGTCATTGACTGCGGCGTCCTTCACATCATCAACCATACAGCCCATCCCCATCATCGTCCGTCCTTGGCCGCGAATACAGATCGCGCGGTTTGCTAGTATCTACGGGAACAGCCTTGGGCGCAACACCGGCTCTGCGCAGACCCTCCAGCGCGTACCGCATGGCGTCAATGACGTGGTTGTCCTTGTCGTCCAGCATCGGCAGGATTTCGTCGGTCTGCTTGTCGATCTTGTAGCTGAACTCCGCGATCTCCTTGGCGGCGTTTACACAGCGCGGGTGAATCACGATCTCGAATGTCTGTAGGAACGTAATCCCGTCCTCGATTGAACCTGGACCTTTGACGGCGGGAACGATCTTCGGGAAGCCGTTGCGCCGCATGTAGCTGACGACCTCAGGGCGCGCGCTGTCTGCGGTGATGCGGAAGTCTCGGGAGCGCGGGACCGTGTCGAAGAACCCCGGTGTTTGATCGACCTCGCAGCCGACCTGATAGGCCTCGTAGTCGATGAACAGGGTGTTGCCGGTCTGGTCTGCAATGACCTTGCCATCCACCATCTTGCCGATGAAACCGCGCACAAGCACGGTCGGATCGATGGCAAAACCCCAGTCCGCGCCGAACCGGAACACAGCGTCCGGCGGGGACGTGAACTCCTGCACGCGATAGTTGGTGAACACCTTGGCTTCGGAGCGACCTTGATACGCGCCCAGCCAGACCCAGGCGTATTTCTCCGGGTCTCTGGCCTTGTCGCGCTCCATGTCCGTTTCGAGCGGTGAGCCAGCGAACCAGGGGTTATCGGTGTAGTTCGCATGCACAAGGATGAAGTCTGGATCGTCATCGCAGTCTTCAAACAGCTTCTCGATAGGTGCATCCCGTTTATCCGGGTTCCACGCAAAACGACACTCAGCACCGGGCGCGCGGAACGTAGGTATAGCGATGTCGAGAGACTTCTGACTGAAGGTCTGCGCCTCCTCCCCAAACATCCGGTTAAACCCCTCAAGGGACTTGATAGAGCTAACCGTGTGGTTCCTGAGTCCACGAAACACAAACAGGCTATCGTTTGGCCCATTGATTTCGTTCTCGGTAATCTTGAACAGGCTCTCTACACCAAGTTTCCTGATCTTGTCTTCAAGGAGTTGCTTGACGGAGTCCTTGATACTGTTCTGAACCTCGCGCACACAGGCGCAGCGGATATGTTCGTACAGCGCCTCTTCTACAAGTTGCTCGGCGAAGAAGTGGGATTTGCCTGAGCCGCGTCCGCCTCGCGCGCCCTTGTACCTGGCTGGCTTCAAGAGCGGCAGGAAGGCGCGGGGCGTCTCGATGCGGATCGTGGTCACTTGGGATCGACGACGACGCGCTCAATACGCTGGATTTGCACGGGACCGCCGTCAGGGCCAGTAAGCTCCTGCTCCGTCTTGTCCTTCCAACCGTGATTGTTCTTCAGGTCGAAGATCAGACCAGGCGTAAAACTGTCCTTGGAGATGACGCGATCATGGCGATCTGCCTCCATACGTAGGCGAGCCCTTTTAACCGTAAGGGGAAAGGTTCCGCCGTGTTGCTCGTAGTCGACAAAGGTTTGCTTGTCCGCGAAGCCCAGGAAGTAGCTCAGACCGGCGAGCGTAGCGTGTTTTCCTGCCGCTTCCGTCTCAACGAAATAGGCCTCCACCTTATCGGCAAAGACCTGTTCGTCCTGATACATTCTGGGCCGTCCGGTCTCACCCACCCAACACCTCGATCTGTTCCCGCACCATAGCGGCGCGCTCGTGTTGCCCCTCCTGGCCCTCGATCTTGCTCAGCAAGGCTTGCAGTTCCTCGCGAGTGCGATCCGGCTTCGGCGCGTCCTCGCCCAGCACATGCGCAGCGAGGGAGCGCGCGTCTGCGTCGTCGGAGGAAGAGAGGACATGACCGGCTTTGGACTTGAGCGTGCTCATACCGACAGCCCGAACACAAACACGACCGCCGTAACCACGAACGACCAGCGCGAGACGTACTCAGGCACGCCGGTTCGCGGTGTCGCGGACAGAGCCCACAGAACGAACGAGAGGATGAGCAGGATTCCGAAGAGGGTCATAGCGCAGGATTATCCACGGAAGGGGAGGGGTTGGCAAGTCCGATAATGTAGAAGTCTGCGCCACTTCGGCGGCTTAGGTGGAGCGCCAGACTTTAGGCTTGCGCCACCCTGATTTACCCCGACGACGGCTCCGCCTAGCGGGGTACAGGTGGCGCAACCAAAAGTCAAGCCCCCACCGCCGGTCCTGACTGAGGTGGTTTTGCGCCACCTTTGCGCCACCTTAAAACACAGGGTGGCGCACATCAGAACGGCGTGTCGTCGTCATCGACAGGAGTAGATGACAGCGGGGTTTCAGAGAGAGGGCAGGCAACATGCTGGCGCTGTTTTCTTTGGTGATCGGGCCTGATCTCGATAACGAGTGCGCCACTCTTGACCCACGTATTGATGGCGATCTTAAGCGTATTTTTTCCTTTTTCGTCCACAGAATCTATTCCCATCAGACGCCCAACCAGATGCCCGAACCAGTCTGGAGACTGCGTATCATACCTGGTGTGAGCAGGATTATCGTATGCAGCCCGCTGAGCGATCATCACCGCGTTGTGGGGCAGTGCGTCAAGGACAGCGGCTTTCTCGGGAAGTTTGTAGTGAGCGACGACACCGACACGGTCGGACTCTCCTGGCGGGCCGTTCTTGAGGTCCACGTCCATAAGCTGACGCCATTTCCCTTCGCCTGACCGGCGGGTCATGTTTGCCTTGCCGCTGGTGACCGAGAAGTATGAGAAGCGGTCCTCAAGGGCCATGCCGTCGATTTCCTTGGCGATATCCTCTGGCATTACATTAAGCACGCGGGCCGATCTAACCCCCCCGATAAGAGCCGATGCACCACGGGCGTCGTTAACGTCTGTCTGGTCCTTGTTTCCTCCAGACGGCTTCCTGACGTGGTGGACGATCTCCACGGCGCAGTTGGCTCGCTCGGCCAGTTTCCCGAGGCGCTTGATAACCGCATCAATGGCGTTGTTATCGTTCTCCCCCATCCGGTGCGCAGACACGAATGGGTCGAGAATGAAAACGTCGATCCTGCGGGCGATGATTTCTGCTTCCAGCTCATCGAATAGGGTTTCATCCAAGGTGATTTCGCCACGCACGATCTGACCGAGGGTGATGGTTTGTTCGCGTCCGGTGTCAGTGAAGAGCCGTCCGCCGACGTGATCCGGCGTCAGTCCGTGGTGCATGGCGGCTGCGATGACGCGACGTTGGGTTTCGTCCTGTGGGTCCTCTCCGTTCCAGTACCAAACACGGAGAGGCTCAGGGACGCGGACTTTGTCATCCTTGAGGAGGGATTGACCAGACGCCATGCACAGCGCCTCCATCATCACCAGAGATGATTTACCGATGCCGCCAGGTGAAACGGTTACAGACACGAACCGGCGGATCAGGTGGTCACCGTACAGCCACGCGCGGGGGGCGATGTTAAGTGGATCGACCCACTGAAAAGGCGTGGCATGAACAGCGGTAGAGACGGGCTCCATAACTCCGGTTTCGTCGGAGTTATGCGACGCGGCGCTGATCAGGTCGTCAATCGTCCTGCCTTCACGCGCTAGCCAGTCGTCGGCACCGGCTTTTTCGGGTTGATCCGGGAGCCAGATTACTTCTGCGTGAGGAATCGTCCTGGCAACGCGTTCGGCCCATTTATGGCCTGTCGGGTCATTGTCTGGGTACGCACGAACTTTCTGTCCGTCAAACCAGACGCCAAAATCACCTGAGACTGGAAAGTTTGTTCCGCCGCCTGGAGCGGTCGTTGCCAGCAGACCCTTAGAACGGAGGTAGTCGGCTGATTTTTCCCCCTCAACCAGATGGATAGTCTGGTCCGCATTGGCCAGGATTTCAGGCAGGCGGTACGGAACAACCGAACCGGAAGGCTTACCCGGCTCAAAGCTGTCCAGGCCGTTCCAATGATACTGTTTGAAACTCTTGTCGGAATAGCGAGTGACACGGAGGTAAGGCTCCCCGTCACGGTCCTGATATTCGTAGTGACACACAACGGTCGGCTTGACCTTTGGCTTGGGCGCAAGGGAAACGCCCGCCTCTGATGCCAGCCTGTCAACCGCCTCTGTGAACGTGAGGTTTTCGGTTTCTGTGAGGAAGTCGATAGCGTCACCATGCTTTCCGCTGCTGAAGCAATGATAAAAGCCCTTTTCGTCGCTGACGGTGAACGACGGCGTTTTTTCCTTTGTGAAAGGAGAAAGGCCGACGTGTTCTTTCCCGCTCCGCTGGAGCTTAACCGTGCGTCCGATAAATTCGGACAGCCTGATTTTCTGTTTGATCTCTGTGAGGATAGATTCCTCGATCAGGCCGCCGGTCATTTTGCCGCCCCGGAGACCTTTTCCATTTCGATCAGGTCAGTGAGGCCGACGAGACCAGCAGTCATCAAGTCCGGCCAAACGCCACGCGGTATGATATTGCGCGTTTTCCACATACGGATGGTACCGTCACGGTAGCCGCACACATTATGTAGTGTTGACGGGGTTGTGCGGTCGATCCACTCGGCGAACGTCATAGAAATCTCCTGTTGCGCGGACCGCTGGTATCACCTACTGTGACGCAGAACGCAAGGAGGTATCGATGAAGCGGCCAAAGTTTACGCAAGGCATTTACCTCATCGCCAATTGGGGTGAGCGCAAATGTTATGTCGGCTCGTCGGTCAGAATGGAAATCAGACTTAGCGGGCATCGCTCATCTTTGATGAGGGGAAAACACCACTCTAAAAGGTTGCAGGAGGACTGGGATCGCTTGGGGGCAAAAGCCTTCCAATTCATTCACTGGGAGCAAGTCAGCGATCTTTCCGAATTATCTGCAAGGGAGCGGTTCTGGATCGAAAGATTTGAGGGGCAAAAACACTACAACAGCGGCGTCCCTGGAGATCGAGTTTATATAACCCCCCTTCAGATAACCGGAATAAAAACAGCTAAGGGATGGATTAGGCGAGGAGATCGTATTCGCCTTAAGCGAAAGGAAGAAACGGTAAAGGAAATTTATCTGCACCGGTCGCCTTTTTCTTGCGGGAAATTTGGTGCGTCATTTTGGTGTTCACGAGCACACATGGGCGGAAACCTGAAACGGTTTTTGGAGCAGCCGGGAAAATATTACGAGGTAACTATATGACCATCACCTACCACGAAGACATCATCCAGGGTTCCGACGAGTGGCACACCCTCCGTCTCGGAATCCTGACCGCTTCAGAGATGAAGCACGTCATCACCCCGACTCTGAAGATCGCGGATAACGAGAAGACCCGCACTCATGTCTGGGAACTCGCGGCACAGCGGGTCTCTAAGTACGTCGAACCGTCTTATATCGGGGACGACATGCTGCGCGGCTGGGAGGATGAAATCCTGGCCCGTGCGAAGTACGAGGAAAAGACCGGTCAAGAGGTGCGCGAGGTCGGTTTCGTCACCAACGACAAGTGGGGCTTCACGATCGGTTATTCGCCAGACGGCTGCGTTGTCGGCACGAAAGGCGGAATCGAGTGCAAGTCTCGCCGCCAGAAATATCAGGTGCAGACCATTGTCGAATGGCACCGCGAGAAGGTTGTCCCGACCGACTTCTTTATCCAGTGCCAGACAGGGTTGCTGGTCGCGGAGTGGGACTGGCTGGACCTCGTCAGTTATTCCGGTGGCCTGCACATGCCGATCATGCGGGTTTATCCTGACCTGAAGACGCATGAGGCGATTGCCACCGCTGCGACGGCCTTTGAGGAAAAGGTCGCGCTGGCGGTGACGGACTACGAAAAAGCTACGGTGGACATGGTGTTGACCGAGCGGAAGATTGAACAGGAGATGCACACATGACGTATGACATGAGCAGCGTGATCGCGCCCAAGTCTGACCAGCAGAACAGTGACGACTTCGTTGCGGGTCCGCGCACGATCCGGATCACGGAAGTTATCATCAAGCCCGGTGAGCAGCCTATCAGCGTCCATTTCGAGGGCGACAACGGCAAGCCGTGGAAACCATGCAAGACCACGGCTCGCTTGATGGTCGCAGCATGGGGCGCGGATGCCAGCCAGTACAAGGGCCGCTCTCTGACGCTTTATCGTGACCCATCCGTGAAGTGGGCCGGTCTGGAGGTTGGTGGGATTCGCATCAGCCACATGAGCCACATCGACGCCGATCTGATCTATGCGGCGACCGTGACGAAGGGGAAGCGCGCCCCCATCCGCGTTAAGCCGCTCAAGGCCGAAGTGGTGAAGGTAACGCCCAAGCAATCCGCCTTCGACCTCGACAAGTTCGCCTCCGACGTAAAAGCCTACGTGGACAGCGCAGCAGACGGCGACGAACTGGCGGCATGGTGGGGTGAACAACGCCCGTTCCGTGAGCAGGCCCGCGACGCCGACAAGAACCGTGCCGGCGAAATCGCCACCATGGTTACCGAGAAGATCGAATCCTTTAAAACCGAGACGGAGAACTAGACCATGAAGTCCATCACCATTGCCGGTCGCCTGACGAGAGACGCCGTTGTCCGAGATGCTGGCTCAGACAAGGTCACCGGGTTCTCAGTCGCCGTTGACGACCGTTCGTCAAAGGAAAAGGCGACGCTGTTTTTTGATTGCTCGCTGTGGGGTAAGCGCGGCGAGAGCCTGGCTCAGTACCTCACGAAAGGATCGTCGGTCACCGTGTCTGGCGACTTCGGCAAGCGCGAGCATGAAGGGAAGACGTATTTCACCGTGCGAGTTAACGATGTGACGTTGCAGGGTGGTAAGTCAGACGGAGAGCGGGGATCGACGCGGGATGAATCCGAAACGCGGCAGACTGAAACTAAATCAAGCCATTCGCAGTCCTATGATCTGAACGACGACATCCCGTTCTAATCGCCGCCCAATATCCTAATCGCATCCTCAGGGGAGCGGGCCACACCAGCCCGCCCCCCTATTTTTTTGATCGCGTCTATGTACTTTTGTTGAGCCGGTCGGATGCGGTCTTTCCCGGCCTTAACCTCGACCACGCTGAAGACAGGAACCGTGGTCCCGACCATGTCCTGAGTTATCAGCGTAGGTATGAACCCGCAAAGGTCAGACTGGCCCTCGAAACCTACATTGACGATGCGGGCATTCTTGAGGATCAGGTTTCCAGATGGCGTTTTCCCGACTACCTGTCCCGACCAGAACTTACCCACCGTCACAACGAAAAGCCGCGCCCCGATGTCGGAAACGGCTAGACGAATCTGGTTGGTGAGTATGGCGGCGGGGGTCATTTGAGAGCGGCGTGGTAAATAGGGATTTTAGCCGTGTCCATCCGCTTGACGCAATCTGCCGTTCCCGATCCACCTGAAAACGCGACACCGGCGTCAGGCTGGCGGTCAACCATAGTTTGGTTTCGGATTGGTCCAGCACGTTTCTGGTGTTTCGTCCAGTCGGCAATGAACCGCGTGTAGGGTACGCCTCGCCGGTCGCACCAGATCACGGCCCATCGATCCGCGCCGTCTGCGTCACCGACTATGACGGATGACGGGTTGATCATGTCGAGCGCAAACCCTAGGGCCTGACGTTCGGCCATGTAGTCGTCGCGTGGCTTACCGTCTGTTGCCTCGCAGAACGTGCGTCCGCCCGTCACTAGCAGTACGGGGCGACTTACGAACGGTATCACGCCGCCACCCGCATCTTAGCGCCCGCATAGGCCTCCATAGCCTTTGAGAACGTCACGGGCTTGCCGATGGCTTTCATGCGTTGGGCGACCCACGCAGCGGCGTATCCTCGCTCTACCGCCAACGCAGCGACGCTATCGATGTCCCTCGCAGATCGGGTCTCCGTGCGCTTCTGCTGCGTGCGCTGAATCTCAGCCAGTTCACCTTCGATCTGCTCAACCTTGCGCTCTTTCACGACACGCTCACTAGAGCAATATGGACAGGCCCTCAATCCGGACTTGTATGTCGCGAAACAAGACTCGCACTGTTTAATAGCCAGTTCCCCGGCGGACTCGGCCTTATTGCGAGCACGCCCCTCCAGAGACCATTCGATCTCATCGTCAGGGAATCCGTGGTTCACGGTCCCGTCCTTGTTCATGATCATGTTTACATGGTCGAGGATGATCGCTTCGTCAGGTTTCTTACGAAGCGCACGGCCCATCATCTGACGGGCGCGAGCTTTCGATTTCGTAGGGTTTAGAAGCTGGACGCACTGAACAGGCACATCGCGGCCAACCTGTGCAGACAGGTCGAAACCCTCAATGGCGAGGTTGATGGAAACCAGAATCATCGCTTGACCATTAGCGAACTTCAGGATTCGTGAGCGGCGCTCGTCATTCGATGTAGTCCCGTCGATATAGACCGCCGGAATCCCAGCCGCGTTATATTCGTCAGTGACGTGCATTCCGTGTTTCCGGGAGATCGCGAACACCATCGTTCGCTTTCCGCTGGCGTATTTCCTCCACGCGTCGATTGCGTCGCCATGGATAGCGGGCTTGTCGAACTTCTCTTCAAGCTCCGACGTGACGTATTCACCCATCTGTGTATGCAGGCCCGTGAAGTCTGGGCGCACAGGGGCATAGGCGCGATACCGTGACAGGTGGCCGTTCTCGATCAGCCACGACTCGGACGGCCCCTGCACCATATGATCAAACAGGCCGTCCAGAGGTTTCCCATCCAGACGTTCGGGCGTCGCGGTGAGGCCGACGATCTTAGCTCCCTCAGCCTTAGCCAAGGCTATAAGCGCCGAACGAGTCTTGCTGGCAAACAAATGAGCTTCGTCGGGTACGAAAAGTTTGCATCCTTTTATCAATTCGGGTCGGCTACGCAGGGTATCAGCACTTGCGATTTGAGCGAACGCAAAAGGGTTTGATGGCTTACCGGCAGCGATAAAGCCGTACTTAATCCCAAACTGATCAAAAGTTTTTGCCGTCTGATCCGCAAGCTCCCGCCTATGCACGCAAAAAATTACACGCCTTCTCTTCTCAGTCGATTTTTGAGCTAAAAAAGAAGCGTAAACAGTTTTGCCCCAGCCTGTAGCGGCCCTAACAAGTATCGACTGATACTCTGTAAGTGCTGTGCGAGATTCATCGACTAGAGCGGCTTGGTCTGGTCTCAGGATCAGCACGGTATATACCTTTTGCCGTGATCTTCCGGACGCCAGATAGCGACATCATCCGGCCAGCCAGCGTGATTGCGGTATAAAATTGTCGTAGAGTTTACACCGCTTATTTCAGACCACTCGGAAACAGGTTTTGTTTCTCCGTTAAACTTCAGAAGAAGGTTGTTAGTTCGATTCCTGGCCTGTTCTGTGTAAGTAGCCCATCGGCAATTTTCCGGGTAATAGCCCTCTTCGTTTTTGATCCGATCAATCGTTAGATCATCTCTGTACCCGTTCTCTTTGGCCCAATTCCAGAATGGTTCAACACCCTTGCGCCATTCTTCGCAAACCGTAATCCCAAGGGCTCCATAATAGGGGTAAGATATGTGGCTAGGGTTGTCACAGCGAGCCAGCATTCCTCTATAAATGCCTACAATTCGAGTTCCGGTTAGGCCATGCGTTGATCTGCTTACGCAGTTCCGCGCGGCTGCTTCCTTTTGCAGACATCCACAGCTTTTTAGGCCTCGCTTTGTAACGACAGCTTTTGCCGGGGCGGTGTGAGAGTTCCCGCAATCACAGTCGAAAAGCCACCTACGGCCTTCCTTATTTCCAAAAGACGGGACGGTTACGTCTTCAATTGCAACCAATCTACCGAACCTTTGGCCGGTAATGTCTCTCTTATTGATTCCTTGGATACCGGCCATATTCGCTCCCTATTGGTGTTGCAAGCACACTGCCATGAAGCGCAAACATGGTCAACCAAATCACCCCACCACCCCCCCCGCATCGCGTCCGGGCGAACGAGGCGATACCCAAGGCACCACACCGATTCGATCTGCACACCCTCAAGCCGCGCCAGGCTGATCCACGTCAGCAGCGACGCTTGCGGGATGCCGTGGCGATAGAACACCTCTTTCGCCACCGCGCCGGGGCACGACTCCAGCAGGGTCATGACGCGCTGAGAGCCGGTCAAAGCCCTGCCTCCTGAAGGGCAACTTTGATTTTGTTGGCCTCAACGACAGGTAGACGGTATCCTGAACCCCAAACTGTGTCTGTAGCTGCCCCAGCTCTTTTTTTGATGGCCTGACGCAGGTGGCACTGCATGACGCTGGAAATACGTCGTGCGTCTTCGCCATCATATCCAAATGCTCGTGCTATGCGTTCGTGCGAAAGCGCGTGTCCTGCGTTTCTCATCATAAGCGTGAGAGCTTGCGCAGCTTGCGGACGAGTGCCCATCCAACGGGCCAAGTCATGAATGCGGGGGTCAATAATTTCGCCCTCCGTCATTTCGTATTCAGCCAGCGTCTCCTTTAACTCACGGACTTGTCGCTGAAGTCTCGCGCAGTTATCACACATTCGCCCGCTCCCTTGCCAGTCGCACACCATAGATCACAGACGAATGATCGCGACCGAACCACTTCCCGATCAAGGGATAAGACGGAGGCCGTCCGTTCGGCATGATGATCTCGCTACGGATCGTCCGCATGACCTCGTGGCGAGCGTGCGAAATCTCGCGATAGACGGTCGCTGACAGGACTGAGCGCGGGTCGTAACCAAGTTCCCACGAACGCTTGATAACGGCGTCCTTGACGCGCTCCGGCATGACAGCGCGGGGCGTCGTAACCTTCTTCGCCATACGCAGACGCCTCAGCTTTCCAATGACTTCGTTTTTGGTTGCACCGATGATTTCGGCGGTTCTGGCGTAGGTGAAGCCGCGACGACGCAGAACGATAGCCATGCGCAGGTTGTCCGGGGTCCAGTTCATTTCGGCTCCCACGAGAACTTGCGGATCGTCGGCTTCGGATACAGGTCCGTGCGTTCGGTGTGCGATGCGCGCTTGGGCTTGCGGGGTGGGGTGTTGTTCTGGTTGGTGTGGGTGGTCATGCGGATTGCTCCGTAACGAAAACCTGACGAGGATCAGGCAACGGCATCCAGCCGATAGGCTCGGGGTGAACGTGATCATAACCCCCGTCGCGGTCACAGTCTGACATATCGTACAGGGTGTATTTTCTCACGCCGTCTCTGTCATAGTGCGAGTAGCGCGCGGGGACTGAGGTTGGCGGATATGAAGTCCCGTAGCTTTCGAAGCCGGGAACAGAAACAAGGATGACGTCGTCTCTATCCTTGTTGACGGTATCCATTGAACGCCATGTCATCCCATCCCCTCCACCTTCCCGCGCAGTTCCAACACCGATTGCGCCGTCATCCCCTCAACTTCCAACGGCCCGCCCAATAACCTCAGGAGGTAGGCGCGTTCGGTGGGGGTGAGTAGAAGCGGGGTCATGGTTTTTTAGCCCGAACAACGACGACTTGTCCGTTCGTGTCCATCACCTGCATCACGTTAGGCCAGCCGCCTCCGATTCCTTTGTACGAGGAGCAAGGCCAGCCAAGCCTACGGACTTGGTTGTCGAAATCGTACGCATCCTGCTCGGATACATAATAGCCTTTCGCGCCTTTTATGTCGTTCATACCCGCCTCCAGCTCTTGTCCACCGGTTCGATCCCAAGGATTTTGCAAATCTTCGGTCCTGGCGACGTGCGACCGGACAAAACGTTGCGGATGTACGGGTCCGACAGGTCGAACTTCGCACTGAACTTCGGCACGCTACCGACCTTGTCGATCTTGGCCTTGAGCATGATGGTGACTTCGTCGCGGGTCATTTGGCTTCCTCAATTTTCTGATCGATCTCAGCCAGAATCTTGGCGCACCGCAGGGTTTGCGCGTGCCTAAGTGCAGCAAGAGCATCCGTCATAGACGCAAACCAAGGACCACCAGCACCCTGACTTAGGCTGATCCTGGAACCGCCTTTATAGCGATTTTGGATTTGCTCGTCCGTGTGGTCTGAGCGGGAATGATTATGACCGTTGGTCACTCCCATGCTTACCGCCCCGCTGTCGTAAAGGCCGCCCGTGGTGAACCACCACAAATGAAGCCATTCTTTTTCGGCACCAGCGCGAGCGACATCCAGATCGATAGGCTTTGGCGGTTCAGACGGCCAGTTCAAAGCTGCGCGAATTCGCAAATCCTCCATTTCAGCCTTTTCAGCTTTCGTCATCGCCATTGTGATTCTCTCCAGTCCGCTCAATCAGCGTCCCCACACCCTACGCCGTCGGTATTTCACTTTCAACATCAAAAATAGTTTGACACCCCACCCCACCGGGTTCATGGTTCCGGTTATAGGAACTGGAGAACCTGAAGATGAGCTACGATGTTTCGATTGGCGACTTTGACGCCAACTACACGTCAAACGTGGCGGCGCTGTTTTATGACCACATCCCAGCGCGAGACAGCCGAGGAGGCTTGCACGAATTGCACGGCAAGACCGGCAAGCAAGCCGTTGCGATTTTGAACGAAGCTTGGAGCCGTATCCATGCGACAAAGCTGCAAACGTGGCGCGAGAACCTGAAGGGTGAAGCTGTCGTCGGCGAGCCTGAAATGTGCGCCAAGTACGACGCGCCGAACGGCTGGGGTTCTATGGTTGGCGGCCTGATCTTTCTGGGTCAGATCACTGTCGCCTGTGCCTCTAACCCGCGTAAGAAAGTGAGCGTGTGCGCATGACCACCCCCACCCAAGCCGCCCTGTTCACCGCGCTGAACGAGTTCTTCCGCGAGTACGAAGACCGCCACGGCAGAAACCAGGCCACACGCGACGAGGCGACGAACCTCGCTTGTCAGTACGAACTGATCGTCAGCGACGCCCTCACCGTCGCCCAAAAATACGCCGCCCTCGCTGACGTGCATGACCGCGCACTGGAGATCGCCATGACGCTGATCGATGAACCCGCAGACCTCGTCGGCCCGCTGGTCGGGCGGATGGTTGATGTGCAGATGGAGGGGGTGTGATGGAAGATAGAGAGCTTCCGCCACAAGAGATCATCGACATGGTCCGTTTCACATGGAAGAGAATGCGCGCGTCTCTTGCTTCCGATCTGATGAAATACGGCTATGCGCGCGCCGTTGGCATACCGAAGATAAAGGCCGCAGACATCAGCGCGTCAGACGACGTGACACAAACCTCGCGCGTCTATGATCTTGGCTTCGAGCTTCGCCACGTATCGCCACTCTTTCACGGGTTCCCGTACGTTTATCGGATCATGTGCTTCGGTATCGAAGTCGAAACCGGTCCATGTCCCGAAAGTTACAAACCCAAATGACCGACTGCATCCAACACCCCGAAACACTCAACGTCCGCGCGCCTGCTAGTTTCGAGAATTCGATGAGTCTGCTCTTGCTGGCCATCGGGAATCTGGAGCGCGACGGACCACGAACCTCAGACGACATCGCGCGCCTTAGACTGGCCGTGTCGCGTCTGGATACGGCAACTTCACGAGCCGCGCGTGCGGTTGAACTTCAACAAGGAACCGGAAAATGAACACCGATCACAGGAACGACCCTGAATATCTGGCCCGTCCAACTTACCCCGGCCAGCGCATCGCTGAAACCCCATCGCACGATTTCGACCATGACGACGTGACGGAAGAAGACGACCGAAGCGTGCGCGCCCTGCTGTTCGTCGTCGGTTGCGCCATGCTTCTCGTGGCGTTCACCGTGGGCGTGATTTGTGGGAGCGTGTGGGGATGACCCGCCTAGCCATTCCCTCAAACATCCACGATCTCGCCACCCGCGCACACAACGACGCGAAACGCGCTGCAACGGCGCTGACGGGCACATCGACGCTGGCGGCCCTGACGGCGGCCAGGCTTGCGGTTGATCGCTCCATCGACGCACAGCGCGCGTTGAGGCCCATGATCCGGCGTCTGGAGCGGGAGGCGCGGTTGGCGGGGAGTGTGGGATGAGTGAGCCGCGTAAGCCCCGTGGCTTCCAACTCATGACCCCCGAGCGCCGCAAGGAGATCGCTGCGAAGGGCGGGGCTGTTAAGGGGAGGAAGGGACTGTCCGCGATGTCGTCCGACCGGAAGACCGAAATCCAGGCCTCGGCCAACGAAATCCGCTGGCGCAGACACCGCGAAAAAAAGCTGTTGACGCCCGAGGAATAGGGCGTATGTTGTGGTTATTGGAACTGGAGATTGAAGATGCGCTGGAACATTCTGACCAATAGCGGATACCGTTACGAATATGCGGGCGCGGTCGTGGCCGACACTGTCAAGCAGGCCCGCGCAGAAGCCGCCTGGTTCCTTGGTGGCGAAACGGACACGACCGGTCGCAAGCGCGATTTCAAGGTTCAGCGTCAAGAACCTATCGACGCCGAAAACATCCGCACCATGGGCGGCGGGCCCTTCGCTCGCGGGAGTCACGGGCTATGACTGACCACACATCGCTGATCTAGGGGAAGACGCGGCGGGCGGAACAACAAAAAAGGCCGGTCCCTCATCACAAGAGACCGGCCACCATCATCCTTGGAACTCTGGAGAGAGAAGATGACGAAACCGCAAGATACACACGCCACCCCATCCACGCAACCCACCCCGGGCGGGCATACTCCCGGTCCGTGGGCGAAAATCCGTGGCGAGCTTGTCGGCTCGAACGGCAAGAAAGTGGTCGAGTACAGCAGTGGCGTTGCCATCATGTGCGGCGGCGGGGCGGACCCTGAAAGCGTCGCTAATACCAACCTTCGGAACGCCGCTCCTGATCTGCTGGAGGCGCTGCAAGAGTGCAGGGCCAAACTATCAGGCTTCGTCGGCGCATGTGCCGAGATGACGGACTGCGGTCCCGATGTGGAAGCGCTCAAACGGGCTGACGCGGCGATTGCGAAGGCGCTGATCCGTAAGCTGGCTTTGGCTCTGGTCGAAGCGAAGCGGTCCATGTGGATTGACGCCCGCGCGACTTGGACGATGACGGACTTCACGAACTGGGCCGTCGTTCAGCAAATGAACGAAGCTCTCGCTGAAGCCCGCTCCGTTCTCGATGGACCGGAGTCCGGCCAATGACCCGCGACCTTCCCGTCTCCCCCACCCCCGGAGAGCCGCTGCGAGCGGAGGACGTGGGCTTGCTCGTGAAGGGGGACCAGTTGCGAGTGATAGAGGCAGACACGTTTTATACGAAGCGTGGTTTTCCGAACGGATCAAACGTCACTTTCGACGCGATCGACGAGGACGAAAACGGCCAATGGATCGTCGTGCAGGAACTTCCGGGCTCGGGCGCTTATCCTCGCCGCTTCGAGTTCGTCTCCCGTCCTGACCGCCTCGTGTCCGCCGAACCCGACCGGGCAGAGGGTGGGGAGGGGGCAGAGGTCGCCGCTGTGGCCGGCATCAATCCCGCGCATTTGGCGTCGAACGAAACCGCTCAAGAGTGGCTCAACCACAAACTGGCTGAACTTCATCAGCAAGGGTCGATTACGCATTGGGCCGTTGGTGATGACGCTCTTGCCGCCCTGTCCTCCTCACCATCCCAGGAACAGGCCGGGGCGGTTGAGATCGCACGGATCATCTGGGAGAGGTTCGCGCCGGAGTCTGACATTGATCCAGCGAACGCACAGCGCGGCGAATATCGTCAAACCGCCGATCAGATCATCGCCGCCCTCTCCACCAGCGCGAAGGAGACGGGACAGTGAGCACGTCTTACGAGCCCGTCTTTTTGTGGCTTCCGCGTCGGCTGACCCTCGGCGCATGGGCCTGGCTTCGAACGGTTCAGCGCGTGTCTGCCAACGGCCCATACGGGCGCAGACACGTCTATCGGGACTACAGCAAATGACCGCCCCGACCGATCTGATCGAGCGGCTGGAGGCGGCGAGCGTCGGGGAAGATCTGGCGCAGGACGCTTTCACTCGGATGGCGCGGGCACATGACCGAGGGACCGGTTGTCACCTGACTGCGGACATGATCGCCGCGCTGTCGGTCACTTTCCTAGGCGAGGTGTGGTCTTCGCCCGATCCTCGCCAGCCCGTCCCCAACGTCCGCGCTCTTACCCTTCGCGCATCGGAGCAATCGAAGTGACAGACCAAAACCCCTTGGGGCACACAGGACCGCTGTCTGATCTCGTTCTGAGAAAGCTGCCCGTCAGGCCGACTACCGAAATGATCGCGGCTGCTGAAGACCTGACCGATTCCAGCGGGCGCCTTCGCTGCGGAGCCGATCTGGTCTGGCGGACGATGGCTGCCGCATGGCCTGACCAACCCCGCGCCCATCGCCCCGTCGAACAGGCGGCGGCTGGATACCTGATCCAGTGGCGGATCGACACGGACCGGAAGCGCATCCAACTGACAGACGAGGTCGAGCCGTGGCTGGCCCGCCTGAACCCGACGATCACGCCTCTCGGCCCCCTAGCAGCCTCCCCGCCATCCCGAGCGCTTAGCCAGGATGAGCGGGAGGCGTGGAAGCCGATCAGCGAACACGACAACACCGCTGATGAGGTGCTGGTCATGGCTGACGGCTGGACCAAGCCCATCGTCGCATGGCGGCATCATCCGTCCAGCCGCACGGATATGTGGCTGACGGTCCCCGGCAAATATCAGGTCAAGCCGTCGCTGTTCCGCTCGCTCCCGAAACCCCAACCCGAAGGTGAGGCCAATGGCTGATCTGCCCGAACGACTGCGTAACATGCGCGTAGTTCTCAAATCCGGCGATTACGACGGTGCTGACCTTATGCGCGCGTGGTGCGCGATGACAGATGCCGCCGACGCTCTCGAAGCCCTTACCGCACAGGTCGCGGTGATGGGGGAGGCGTTGGAGCCGTTCGACGACTTCGCTGACAACGTCGATGACGTTGGCTGGGCGTCTGACGTGCACAAGGAGCGCATATCCTATTGGTTCGGTCCGTCTGACTTCCGCAAAGCCCGCCGCGCTGCCCGCGCTGCCGCCAAGGAGCCGTCATGATCTGCTCTGTCTGTGGTGGTGCGCGCGTCAGGTGGTGCGGCCCCTTCTCAAACCTGTCGCACACGGAATGTCCTGATTGCGGGGGACGTAACTGTCAGGCGGCTGAGTATGGAAACTACGACGAGGACGAGGACGAAGAATGACCACCCCCACGACCACAGTCCCGACAGAACCGACCGAGGCGATGCTGGCCGCGATGCGGGACGCTTTCGTTGAGCGCACCAGTCTCGGCGCTCTGAGGGCCTACCGCGCCATGATCGCCGCCGCTCCTGTCCCGTCTTCCCATGGAAACGCGTGGAGGCCGATTGAGAGCGCGCCTGACGACGGTACGAAGTTCGACGGCTGGCAGCGTGATGAGCGCGTGACCGATATGTATTGGTCCGACATTCAAGACGCTTGGTGTGTCGATGGCGATTATGGACCTGAAGAGCCTACGCCGCTCGCAATATACCCGCCCGTCACCCACTGGATGCCCCTCCCCGTAGCGCCTTCTGAAGGGGTTGAGCCGTGAGCATGCGAACCCTCATCGAGATCAACCACGACTATGCGTATGACGTGACGCATGGCCTGATCCCCGTCCTACAGCGCTATCTCGCCAGCGGGAGCCGTGACGACGCGGAGGCCCTTGAACGGTTCGGCGTCCGAGTGATCGGCATGCGTCACCACGCCGATAAGTTCGTCATCAGCGCGAAGGCTGACGGCTTCCCGCCGCAATATCTGACGGACCCAGCCCCATGACCGTCTCCCCCACTCCCCCGCAAGACGATGTTAAATCAATGGTTTACTCCGGCTTCTGACCCGCTTCCCGATCCCTCTGCGCCCGACCAATCGCCCGATCATACGCTTCCACGAAATCAAACAACTCCTGCAACGGACGCGTAATCGCACCTGGAATCATTCGCCACACCCACACCGGCTGCGCATCACGCGCCTGTCGGATTTTGTGGATTATGGTGATCAGGGGCGCGATTTTGGCGTCCAAGGTGGCGTAGGGGTTTTTCATGTTGCGAGGATGCCATAAGTATCCTAGCCTGTCGATTGCGAGCGACGCTGAAAGCAGAAGCGTTAATCAGACGAGCGAGAGCCCATCCGGTGTAGCGATACGGTGCGGGTGTAGGCGGCGAGATGAGTATGGTTAGCCGCCACGGGTAAGCAGGTAAAACGAGGCGTCATCACAACACGCCTATCGCCGTCATAGCCGGAGTAGCGACCGGCCTCGTATTTTTCCAACCCGAACCGTCAGGCATTTGCGACGGATCGACTAAAGGAGACTACAATGCAAGTTTTCGAAGGCGCTCAAGGCGGCCTCGTAAAAGCGTGGATCGATGGCGTCCAACTTGAGGACGCAGCCCGAAAACAAATCGACAATCTGGCGGCAATGCCGTTCGTCCACAAACACATTGCGGTTATGCCGGACGTGCATTGGGGAATGGGCGCGACTGTCGGTTCAGTGATTCCTACGCGCGGGGCGATTATCCCAGCCGCTGTCGGCGTGGACATTGGTTGCGGCATGATTGCTCAGCGCACTTCTCTTGTCGCTGCCGATCTGCCGGACAACCTGTTCGGCCTGCGTACCGCCATTGAATCTCGAATCCCTCACGGGCGCACGAACGACGGCAAGCCGGGAGACCGTGGCGCTTGGGGCGACGTTCCGGAGAAGTATGAGGCTGAGTTTGCACGGCTGAAGTCGGGGCTTGAAGAAATCGTCTCCAAACATCCGAAGATCGGCCAAGCGGCTGAGCGTGCACCGTCACACCTCGGTACGCTGGGAACCGGAAACCACTTCGTTGAAGTGTGTCTGGATGAGCAAGACCGCGTCTGGATCATGCTTCACTCAGGCTCACGCGGCATTGGCAACCGGATCGGCTCTTACTTCATCGAGAAGGCAAAGGAGGAGATGAAGCGCTGGTTTATCAACCTACCAGACCAAGACCTTGCCTATATCGCTCAGGGGTCGCCGCTCTACCCCGACTACATGAAGGCTCTGTCATGGGCTCAGGGTTTCGCCAAACTGAACCGTTCCTTGATGATGGACGCGGCTCTTGAGGCGATGCACGCGACCATAGAGAAGCCGTTCGTGACCGACTGTGAGGCGGTCAACTGCCACCACAACTACGTTTCTCAGGAACACCACTTCGGCTCTGAGGTGATGGTGACGCGCAAGGGTGCGGTTCGGATTACGGAATCGGAACTTGGAATCATCCCTGGTTCGATGGGCGCGAAATCCTTCATCGTGAAGGCAAAGGCTGGCGCGCCTCTCGCCATGTCTATGAACTCCTGTTCGCATGGAGCAGGGCGCGCAATGTCGCGCACTG
>Ga0247734_1000372_pt1 | contig 39727 bp, 44 predicted proteins | sample UWRJL103311B2_FD_180933 | JGI IMG/M metagenome (GOLD analysis project Ga0247734, IMG submission 180933) | Plant litter microbial communities from Arlington Agricultural Research Station in Wisconsin, United States - UWRJ-L103-311B-2 | ecosystem: Environmental > Terrestrial > Plant litter >...
TTTTTTTTTTTTTTTTTTTTTTTTTTTTTTTTTTTTTTTGGTTCTCGCTTTGCAAAATGAGGCGCAGGGTCTAACGCAGGATCGAGATCTATCTAGATCCAGATCTTACGTGATCTGCAGCACGGTACCATATGTACATACGGTTACTGTACTATACAAGAAGTGAGGACTGATGAGTGAGGACTGATGGGTGACGAGTGATGGATAATGAGTGATGCAAATCATGTCTATCTTCGCTGGGCCAATTTCGTACTATTGGCATTTGCCGAAAGTCAATTAGATAGCAAGGCGTTCCTGTTTCCAACGGAAACGGCTAGGTTAGGTTAGATTATTCTTAGTAGCCAGCCAGCCTGGTGGTTCGAGTGGTTCTGGTGGTTCTGGTGTTATTGGTGGTGGTTCGAGATCTGCGACGAGGTATGCACAGTACAGTATTCTGTCGAAGTAAGTTCAAAATATGAAAACATCCTAGAGTCGATCAGCCGAGGGTACGAAATCGGAGGTTGCTTCTGACTTCTCTATCATGCATTGTTTCGTGACATATTTGCTTTTTTTTTCTCGTTTTCTGTTCTGTAGTTGTAGGTAGGTTGGTGTTGTTGGAGAAGAGAGGGAATGGGAAATGGGAAATGGGAAATGGGGAAGGGCTTGGCATCCATCTCCATCCCCATCCCCGATGTTACCAGAGTTGAACGTGAACGGTAAGGTAATAATACACCACTTGCAGTATTGTGCAGCCATCCATCATCCATCCATCTCGTGTGGTTTATTTACAGTATTACAGATGGCGGGACGAGGCGAACAAAGGCGCCGCAGATCCCAAGCCCTACCGCATCCCCACGCCGCCCGCCCTGGTTCCACGTATCTGGGTCCGCCCTCGTCTCCAATCCAGTTCTCACCTGATCTTTGCTTTTTCTTGGAGACGAAATCATGGCAAGGCGCATGGGGCGTATTGGTGTGGATAATCGACATGGGGCTGTGACTGGGGTCGTTGCTGAGCGCGAGCGCTTGGTTTTGGGGGCACTGAACCGGGGAGCGGATATGGATATGAATATGGATATGGATGAGAGCTGGTGGGTGGCAAAGGCTGGCTTGTGGTGTTTTACGTTGGAAATAGATATGTCGGGGATTATTGACTAATGGCTATTTCTTGAGAGTTGGCTGGTAGATTCTGCTTTTGTCCTCACCGAGGAAACACGGAAATATGATACCTTGATGTCTCAAAGCCATGATAACACCATCACAAGTAATCATTTGAGTCATTTTGACCAATTCTAAGAACCTGATTTGGTCAAAGTTCCCGCATTGATCTAGTAATGTTCCCGAAACTGGATTGGAATAACAAACCCCCTTTCGCTAAGCGAGCTGCTGAAAGATACGAGAGTACAGTACATCGGCTCAGAGGTACCTAAATACCTATTTACAACAACTTAAAGATCAGTAGTATTGTAAAGAAAATGCGAAACACTTGCCAACCAATCAATCTCTTGAGTGGATGTATTTTCTGTACTTGAATAAAGTAGGAGCTTTCACATTGTATAGTGTATTTATAAGTGATTGAAAATCATCCACAAGCCTAAACTGAGAGTAATCAAAAGTCTGCACACTCAGCCCATTCTCCATAGTCCAAAATACTAGATGGGGAATGTCCTTTGTTCTTAGTAGCTGCGTAGATATCGAGAGATCTTAGGCCGGGAAGCAAGAAACCTTGTTAGCCACTGTCTTAGTAGTCAAAGACTTTGGGGGCGGCTGGTGGAGTATGAAAAATATTGCGAGGACAAGTTTGATAATTGAATCTCTTCAAGATATTCAACATACCAGCAAGAAGGTTTTGTTATGTTTGTTATGTTTGTTATCACTAGAAGTAGAGAAAACACTACTTGCTTACCATTTCGCTTGTTGAGCACTTTGAAAATGAACCTCGTTCAAAATTCGCCTGTTCGAATAGAATCATCTATTTGTTCTTAAGCTTTTCACTGCTGCTAGCATCTATTAAGAAATTGTGAATGGAACTCGGAACGCTACTTTTATAAAAGTGGCGAAGACTCCGTAAATACCAGCATCTTATCTGCAAGAATAATGTGGAGATGTCCTTTATATTTGGGCTGACGGCTCTGAGCTGTCCCCAATGGTATTACCAATTCCACTGTTGCTGCTATATATTAAATTAAGATATATGTATAAATTCAAGCTCTGATTGGGTTTTAATGCTATGTCTACTGCTGAAAACCTCAAATATATAATTTTGGATAAACCTAGGCAATTCAAAGTGGAGGGAAAGTGTACAACCATGTGCTTCCGAAATAAGCGTACTGTATTTGAAAAAAGGGACAGTACTTAAAAAATGAAGAATACGCGCCATTTAGTACCACAATTATCTTCAATGTCGAACCATTTAAGTTGCAATTTGAAAATATAGACTTCAGTCAGCATGCAAGAAATATGGCATTCCTCGCGAGACACTAAGGATATTGTTCTATCAATTAACCAAATTCGACTTAGTTCTGATTCTTAGAGAACAAGTGCAAAGTATAATGCATCACGAAGGAAATTGACCAACTCCATGTTTATTGCGAAGTCAAGAGTGTATTATGGTCACTGGCCAACCTCATCAACATCATCATCGTACCCTAAACCAATTCCACTTCCACTCAAGCCATGCACCATACTGGTTTCAGAGATTTAGATCGCTTTCTACAATTAGGCAGTTTGTTCAAAGGCTCTTCTCTACCATCGCTCCGTCTCTTGCCAAAAAGAAAAACGCCTGCAGTTAATCAGGTACGCAAAACCAACCCAACCCTAATATTTCCAAAAACGTAACCTGTTTGGGAAAAGGCAAACCATTGCAATACTGGGGATAGATAAAATGCTTGAACGTGTTCATTCCATCTTCCACCTTCCACCTTCCATCTTCCTTTGAAAAATTGCAGATCTGAGTTAAAAGAGGTATAAGTATAACCCCAAAGGGGCTTTCAAAATAAGGAGTGAGTGCTAGAAATGTGTTCTCCGTTTTGTTCTGGTGCTCAAGCTAAAATATTTGACGGATCCTAGCTAGCTCCTATACAAGCAATATATGTGGCCTTGTATTAAATCCTGATATACAAGAAGTGAAGGATAAATTTCTGTGACTCATCTCTGTTGAACAGAGTTTATATGCACATATAGACAAGATTCATAAGTCTACTGTGAAGCGGAAAATGACCACCGTGCTGAACTAGCTGTTATATCATCAAATCAACGTGATGAGTAGTCTTTTTATACGATCTGAGAGTATCGTAGGCACTGCTAATTAAAACCATCATTCGCACACTTGTACGTTTGTAGAGCTTAAGTTGTGTCGAGATCACAGTACAGCAAGCTATGACGAAACCTTGCATTGCCAAAACAAGCTCATCATTTCCTTCCTACTGAGTTTGAATCCGAAACCTAAATCTCTTGACATGGTGTGTGGAGCGGTTCCAAGCTTGTTCCAACCCTCGTAATCGAGAGGACTGCTGAGGATATTTATATCGAAAGCGGTTTTGTGCCTGAAAAATTTGCAGTATTAACAGCGATGTAGCAAAGATATATAGAACAAGTAAGAGAGGACCGAGTGCTCAAAGTCAAGCGCTGACGTTTTACGAAGATTCCATAAATCCTCATGCTATTACGCCCCTAGCTTGAAGCTGCCCACCCGCGAAACTCTTACCATCATATCTATTATATACCGAGCTCTTCTCCCAGAGTAGTGGGTTTCAAGTCCGCCGCAGCACAAGAAAAGGGTCATATATTCGTGGGTAAGTCTAGATCACTCCAAGCTAAACTAGAATTGATCTATTTCCAATTAGTGTAATCCCTCAAACGAGATCTACAGGGAATGCTTACCTAACGTCATGCTCATGCTGACATCTGTATTCTCTACCATCTTTGCAAACTCTTCAAAACTGATCTTGCCATCCCGATCCAAATCTGCCTCCATAATTGTCTTGTCCACAATCTGCTGTAGCTGCTGATCCTTCAGGTTGCTACCGACCATCATCTTAAGTACGATGAATAGCTCACCATTGCTGATATATCCGTCACGATCAATGTCATAGACCTTGAATGCGAATTGTAGTTTCTGCTCCTTGTTTCCTTTGCTTGAAAATGCGCTGAGACCTGACACGAATTCTTGGAAATCAACATCACCACCTCCGTCTTCGTCAAATATTGCTATCAGCCTAGAGTAAGGTTTAGCATTTGGATTTGGGGCGAGGGAGGGTGGTGGTACCTGGTCGCAAGAGGGTTGGAGGAAATCTGGGGGAGGCTGAGGAATTCTTCGCGCTCAATGGTACCCGAATTGTCCTGGTAGAAATCTTATAAGCTTCTGCTATTACTGCCAATCTTAGATAATTCGCAATCTGTACCTTGTCCAGCTTCATAAAGCGCTTTCTTAAACGGTCAACTTCATCTCGATCAACTACGTGAATCCGTCAGCAACTGTCTGACCACAAGGTGAGTTTTTGGAAGTCCTATACAATTTGATCCCTCCACTATGTTCTCCAACACTGCGCTGCTTGTGTTTCCCATCTTGTATTATCTTGCACCGGCGGTGGAGATGTTGATGAGGGGTCTAGGTCCAAAAGTTGAGATGTAGTTGCACCAGCCACAGCACTAAAATAGGGGGGTTATCTTAGTGATTAGTAAGCAATTATTCTCCATCAGAGTCACGTGGTCTCACGCTTTATCTATCTTCACTAGTTCTTCAACGGAATGACACCATATCATAATGCTTCGGTGATTCAGTTGCTGTACCATTCGGTGTTGCAAAAGTAGCGGTTGGTAACTTTCAAATTCTTACAGCAGTCTAAGCACATGTTTGAGCAATTTATTGCTCCTATGCTACAAGAATCCTTCAAATTATAGCTTGCTTACATGCAGTTGTTGTTTCCCAAATTATCTACCGAGAACTAGGAAGATCTTGCTAACTTGTGGATTAGTAACGAGGGAGATTTATGGGTCTTCTGTTTTGCAGCAAGCAAGCGCTATCCCCTGGCCTTTATTCGTTCCACGTGCTCTCTGAATAACATGCTGAGTTCCGAGACGAAACTTCCAGCGGTGACGCAAAAGATCTTGGAAAATCTCTTGATATGTTTCAATTGCTTGTAGAAAGTTTATGGAGCCCACAGTTGACTCCAGCCATTTGATAGTATCGGACCTTGTGGAGGTCAAATTGTGTAAGAGTTCGACTTTAAGCTCTTAAAAAGATGCGAACTTGTCATTGATGATCTACTTGAGGTTGCTTTAGAGCTCCTGGTGTCTCTCATGGTTGAGACGACTGCCACTTGACATACAGCCGATTCTCGCAGCTGGCCCCCAAGGGCGCCTCAGAAACGTCTTGCTCTATTATTCAAGATTGCTGGAATGAGTATTCCAGAAGGTGTTTTACACAGTAAACGTGGCGTTTCTAGCACATTATTTTTCTTTAATCTGGCTCTGCGGTTTACTTCCAACGGCTCCTGGCATTATTACTTGTGATGCAATATGTGGCTGCATTGGCATTGCCGTGTATTGTTGGTTGGAATCCATGGGATGTGGCAGAGGATACGACAATATCCCTTACCGGAATTTGATTCGCATGGTCAACTTTACGAAAGATTTAGCTTGTTGGTCTCGATCTGTGAGTTTTGTTACATTTAATATGGTGTGTATCTAAATATCATCTTGAACGCCTTACCAGGTCCAAAAACTCCAGCGGAAACCGCATAATCTGAGTAATTTGAGGATAGTTTCCAAAGCAAATCAGAGCTATATATATTTGCCACCACCAAGCACGAACTACCGTTCTTGCAATAAACATTCTCATATAACTACTTAGTTGGAACTATCTTGGTGGTTTAGATTCAATGGTCGAGGACGGCGTGCGCAAGGATCATACGTACTCCGTTGTTAGTACTGTACTAGATGCAGACTACCCCACATCTTTCTTTTATATATTCTCGCATTGATTAGAATCATGTCTCTGATTCCCTATTGTAATAGTCTAAATCACCTAAACAGTATAAACATTCCTCGAAGATAGGATGAAATCAAATGGTCGGTCATAACGGCCTAAAATTATGTACCAATATATGTGTTATATATCTATCGTAGTGAATTTGCTATAATGTTGTGGCCTGATATTTTAGGGTGAAAGATGTGGCTACCTAATCGGAAAGCGTAATCGCGAATGCAACCAACGGAGGTCGGCGTTCCTCGCTAACAGAATCTGCACCGACGACCTCAGGTCATCAGCACGGAAATAAAATCATCAAAAGCTCACCAACAAACTTATATTCACGACCCAAAAATGTTGTGTGTCGTCTAGAATTTGATCATGGTTTTCGCAGACCCAAATCTCTACGCGTCGCCAACGCAAAATTCGTCTGTTCTGCCACGTCGCACTATCGCGATCACAAAAGCGTCACCATGCGCCCCCAGCAACCAGCGAGGATAGCTCGCGTCAAAAAGCTCTCCCGATCACAGGGACAGCAGATTCTACGTGAGGATGAGATAAATTCCGATGAATATGATTCTCTTCACAACCAGTCCAACAAAGTCACGAGTGGAGTCGAGGCTGCAGAGGTATGTACTTACCGCCCGGCAAAATAATCCCAATTAGGCAATACCTGACCATTGACCACTTTTTGCCACACAGGAGTCCGAGGTCCATCTTCAGGCTGCATTGGCTGCTGCATCTACGGGTGAAAAGGAAGGGGAGATTCCGGCACCTCCTGCTGATGAGAGTGCCGACATCGACTATGATGCGTTGTATCCCTTAGTATTTACCAAGCCTACCTCGTATATCAGATTCTCGCAAACCGTCGAAGAATCGACTGGCTGCCAATATGACATGACAACGGAAGACGACGTCTTCTTGAAAGAGTATAACAAAAAGAAATCGGGCGCAAAGTGTTCCGAAGATGTATTTGAGAAGATCATGGCGGTCTTCGAGGAGACTGCCACGATACATACACCGTATGCATCGGTGGATAACACTGTTGTGCCCTTTGAGACCATGAAAACAGTGCTCGCGCAGCAGCTGGATGACAAGTTGCAGAGCTTTGCCAAAGACTTTTACGACCACTGGATCGCCCGGCAACAACTGCAACCAACACTAAAGTACGAAACCCACCAAGATAACGACGATGGTGATCCATATGTCTGCTTCCGGTACCGTGAGGTGCGACAGACTCGTAAGACTCGGGCCCGTGACAATGTTAGTGCAGATAGGCTGAAGAAGTTGCGGAGGGAAATGGAGGAGGCAAAGAGCCTAGTGATGGCGAGCCATCAACGAGAACTCATGAAGCGTGACTTGATCAAATGCGATAGGCAAATCTTCAAGCAGCGTTCTACGCTCAAGGATACCAAGGTCAAACTGGGTATTAAGGCCAACGATGACGACCTCATCAACCAAAAGGTAGGCCAATTGTCCTCCATTTCATGTTCATCGCTGACAATCAACAGCCTCAGAAGAAACCTAGACCCTCTGATTTCCCAGTACAACGACCACCAGTACAAGGACGGTTGCCAGGTAGAATTGATGGCCGTTCTCTCGATGCTGATCTTGTTCATCTATCCGACCTCCAAGAGGAGAAGGAGAATGACCTCCGGCGTAAGATTGACGAGAAGGCTCTTATGCATCGCAAATGGAATGATGAACATGTTGACTTGACACGGGAGCCGTTATCCCCTATACAGGGCCAGGGCCCAGAGACGAGTTTCCGTCCGGCCACTGCCCAGTATCAATACCTCACACCTCCTTCTTCTGTGACATCCGAATCTCTCGAGCAATCTTTCCCAGTGCCAGAAAAGCCTGAGCCAGTCGTAGCTCGTTATAGTTCACCCCCCCAAGAAGATGAGCCTCGTGGTCAGCCAGCTTATCGCAGGCGCGTTGGCCGTCTTGGCCGACTATGGATTGATCGAAGAGGCATGGCACCAGCGCCTAGGAACGACGATGAAACCATGTCTGACCGGTGGAAGTATGACCAAGATGACGATGATGAGCAGCCTGTTTATGAACTCGATCCTTATGATATCGATGCTTTGCGATATCGATCCACAATGTAGGCATACTTTTCTTATCCGAAAGGTTTTCTTTCAAGATCCCCTCAGAAAGCTATATGAACATAGTTATTAGCAAGCAAACTAACTTTAGTTCGACATACAGACCTTTTAGAAGCCGGCAAGATGAAAAAGCTGCTGCTCTTCTCGCCAGAGCAAGCGGAACCAGCCCATCGAATAATCGAGCGATAGCCGCCGCACCACAACCAGCTCCTACCTGAGGATGAAACCATAGTAGATTTCAATCCGTAACACCCATAAAAACCACACAATAACTAGAACCATGTATCACGCCGCCGACAAATGGTTGGTAGAGGCTGCCCTTTTTGAATTTCAGGCGTTGCCCAAATGGGAAGCAAAGCGTGCATTTTCGTCCAGGAGATATCCTACTTTGTACACTAGCGCTCTGCCAGAGCAAGAGAGCCATTAGAGACAAATCCTCAAGTGCCTCGAAGCACAAAACTTTACAAACAAACTTGTCCATGCTCCATATCGTGCCCAGATCTGTTCTGCGACAGTCAAAGTTGCGTCAAGTAAATCGACCTTTCTTTGTGTTCTTTGTTGTCTCCCCTGCTTTTCTCTTCTTATTTCCACTTGGCTCCACAGAGTTTTGAGGCCCTCTCATTTTTTTGTTGCTGGCTGCAAACGACTCTGTTTCTTGGATTGCTGCCTTCAGCACCCTTTTCTCTCCAACTCGTACTTGAATGGCTTTCTCGACTCGATCCGAGAGACTTCCCATTTGCACTATGCTTTCGTCCTCCTCAATAGATGTTCCATATTCCTGTAACCTTCGCTGTAATAGCACAGCTAGTATTTGGCCAACTAATTCCGTCGTGAGTTTTGATCGACTGGATATGGAACTACCTGCTTGAATAGATTTTAAAGTCTCGTCGTCGACTAGTAGAATATAGACTAGTGCTACAAGCTCATCTGGGATGCTTGGACCATCGGCTCCGGGGTGGGCTAGGTCGTATGAATCCTCATAGAAACCTTCTCTCTCCGCGAGTTCAACTCGTTCGTCCAGTTCCACTTTACTAAGTGGCTCAACTTGTTGGTTGCCTGGTATTGCAATGTCATTGTTAAAAGCAGATATAATGGACTCAGTTGATATTTCAGCAACATCATATGCTGCATATTGCTCCGTAACATATCCATAACGTCTCAAAAGGTCAGAGCGTGGTAGCTGACCATAGTCATTGAATATCTCTTCTCCCTTGGTGATCGGCTTGATACTTCTCATCTCCAAGTCTTCAAGGTCGCAACACAAGCGAGCGTTGTTCCTCTCGGCATCTGCGTTAAGCATGTCTGCCAATGGAACCATGGAAAGTATGGTCTTCTCATCCTCACCGCTGTCGGAAACAAGATCATCACCTTCTTCATCTCCTGTGGTATTTTCATTGCTGTTCTCGGTATCCATAGGCTTTTCTTCTGGTATATCAAAAGCATACGCCATGATGATTGATGCAACACGGTGCAATAGCTCAAGGTCGTAGTTCGATAATCCGAGAGGAGCAACATGTTGGGTGAACATCTCTTCAGCCTTGCCCCTTCCAATCTTTTGTGAAACAGTACTAGCTTGAAGCTGTGCTAACTCATCGGCATTCCAGAAAACAAGGCTATCAAGTTGTTGAGGAAGAACAGCGAGGTATGGCGCCCAATTCGAGTCACTGCGGAGAGATTCGATCATCATAAGTGAGGTCAGTGCCTAGAAGGTTTCAGCGAGTGACGTTTGTAGACTCGGATGGCAGGTTACACACCAACCAAGACGGCATCGCAGTGATTGCTTCTTGCATGGGTCCTGAGGGAAGAAGAGGGAGTGTTGTGTTCAAGTTCAGGACGGCGCTTCGAGGTATACTGAAGAGAACCTCATCTTCTTGTAGGTCGGCAACACAAACTGGTAAGGTCAGCATCTGTTACGGCTGCATCATGCTGGTGATATTAAAGGGTACGTACTAACTCCTCTTCCTCGTCCTTCCTTTCGAAAGTCATGGATGGCTATCTTTGGGTTGATCCGTATACCCTTGTCTGCAAGCCATGAGAGGAAGGTAGACGTTGTTGCTTCGAAAGGATCCTGCGACATGACTGGAAGTGGTTGGCTTTCCTAGCAGAAAATCAAGACAATGGGAGTAGTGACAGGAAAATTTGTTGTGCTCTACATGTAGGACAAGGTAGTACACTAGAGATTTTGCCTTTTTGCAAAACTGGTGCACAATCTGACGAAGTAAGGATGGGTACGTACCGGTGAAGAATAAAGTAAGTGGACCTCAGATCTCTAAATTCATAAGCGAGTCTGTCCCGGAACTCGGTCATTGTAATTCATAAAAAGCTTAAGCATACTTACGCAGACGAATAATCATGTAATAAATATCCTCTCATTTCTAGAAAGAGGCAGAATTTGCTAACGAGCAATCCTCACTTTCAAAAAGAAACATGATTTCTTGAAAGGTACACAGTTTGGTGAAGGAAAAAACGGGCCGCCTTAGCTTATCTTATATCTTAGCGACTGAGGGACTTGTGGGGACTTTTCAAGGTTTGTATACCCCTCGCCAACCCCTCCATTTGGTCTGACAAGACAAAGACAAAATCTCTCTCGAAATAACGACAGCAACCAAATCTCCAAAATGATTGCGTTGGGTCTGGAAGGAAGTGCCAACAAGCTTGGGGTGGGTGTGATATCGCACCCCCCAAATGGAAAGCCGGCACTTGTTCTATCGAACATACGCCACACTTTTGTAAGAAACTCCTATTAAACATTTTACTTTCAAGATTGCATATACTCATGTCATTTGAAGGTATCCCCTCCCGGAGAAGGTTTCTTACCGAAAGATACGGCTAAACATCATCGAACATGGGTTGTGAAGTTGGTCAAACAGGCTATGGCGCAGGCTGGAGTTACCATTTCAGATGTCAACTGCATCTGCTATACAAAAGGTCCGGGAATGGGCGCACCGCTACAAAGTGTGGCGATTGCTGCCAGGATGCTCTCATTGTTATGGGGCAAAGAGCTCATCGGAGTCAATCATTGTGTTGGGCATATTGAGATGGGACGAGAAATTACAGGGGCTCAAAATCCAGTAGTTTTATATGTTAGCGGGGGCAACACTCAAGTCATCGCATACGCAGAACAGAGGTATCGAATTTTTGGAGAAGCCTTGGATATTGCAGTAGGAAATTGCCTTGATCGGTTTGCAAGAACGCTACAGATTAGCAATGAGCCTGCTCCGGGTTACAATATTGAGCAGCTGGCAAAGAATGGGAAGGTCTTGCTGGATTTGCCATACGCGGTAAAGGGAATGGACTGTTCATTCGCTGGTATTCTGTCAAGCATAGATCTTCTAGCTGCGGAACTAAAGGCAAATCCAGAGCAACGAGATCCGATTACTGGTGAGATTGTTACCACAGCAGATCTATGCTTCAGCTTGCAAGAGACAGTATATGCGATGTTGGTAGAAATTACTGAAAGGGCTATGGCTCACGTAGGTAGCAGCCAAGTGCTGGTTGTTGGGGGTGTGGGAAGTAATGAGAGATTGCAGGAAATGATGGGTTTGATGGCAAGGGACAGAGGGGGAAGTGTCTTTGCTACTGACGAGCGGTTCTGTATCGACAATGGCATCATGATCGCCCATGCTGGACTGCTCGCCTACGAGACGGGCTTCAGAACTCCGTTAGAGGAAAGCACATGCACACAACGTTTTAGAACTGATGAAGTGTTCGTCAAGTGGAGAGATTGAACGAATATTCTCGGAACGTGTCAATTGGGACTGCTATCTAGAAATCCTCGGAATCGTCCTCTTCCAGTATTGTTTGCCCGGTTAACCCCTTGCCTCTGCGGGTTCCTGCATCCTTGCCTTGCCATTCGGCATACTGATTCTCGAGAGATGAATCCTTTACCAGCCGGCTCCCATCGCCTCTTGAAGAAGAACTTTGCCAAGCATCCTCCAAAGTCTTATGTTCTCTAGCTGCCTGCGAAGAGGCAGATGTATCTTTGTCGTCCGGCGTGGAGGTCAAGTTGAAGATGGATATTAGAACTGTGGATAAGAGATGGAGGATGGCGCCAGCCACTAGTCCGATGACAGCTGCGACCCCTAGGTAGATGTATAGAGTCTATGTACATGGTTAGCTGAGATTTTGTTGAGGAGAGGTGTGCAGTACCTCGAATTTGGCCAAAAACTTCAGTGGTAAAAGCAATGCGGAGAATGCATAGGCTGTCAAATGCAAAACAGGAGCCAAAGCTATTATCAACCAGCCATAGAGTAATGCAATTATAGTTGTTACTGGTAATGTGAGGTAATAAGAAGTGCTACTAATGACAGTAATCCATGTCATCTCTGGACTCTAGCTACAGTAGTGATGAAAGAGGAGATCATGAATGTGGCCCAACTGTATAATAAACGAGACAGCACAACCAAGTTGTACGTGAGAGTGACGATGAACTGGTTATTCTGTGAGCAGATCAGCTTGAGGGCAAAGGTGCTGTAGCTGGATGTTCACAGGACGCGTGTTGATTTGTGCAAGCCCTCTGGTAGTACTGTAGATAGGGGATCGGTACAGTTAGTACATCAGGTAGTCTGGTACGAGAGTACAAAAACACGAAAACACGAACACACAGGAAGTACTAGAGCTGAGAAATGTGCACAGCTCTTGGTGGTGAGGCTGTCGCGCCAAGCCACTAGGCCCCGCATTCAACTTACTCAACACCACCCCACCCCGAGATCCAGTCCTGTCACAGTCCCCAATCTCGACTGTTGCTTGTCAACTCTTGCTCGGCCTCACATCGTCATCTTTCGATTAAATATATACTACTCCGAATCTCTCCATCTCCTCCTCGTCTATCTCATATCGCTTAGCCTCGTCCGCTTATCTCACCACCATCTGCCACCATATATTAGTTATGTATTCAACATTTTCCTAGATCCACACATTTGATAGCTACCAATCGCCATGGGAAACAGTCCTTCCACCCAGAAGCCCTCGAGTTCGGCATCAGCTTCAGGTTCAGCTTCGAATTCAGCATCCCATTCGCCGGCTAGCCATGAGTCATCAAGGACGTCGTCTACGAGGAGAGACCACCCTAGAAATCTAATACAATCGCAGAGGACTGCAGCCACTGCGGAACCATCTCTAGCCCATCGTGGAACGTCCGCCACGCATCGAGCCCGAGCTTCCCAACCCAGTCCTGTCGCACACCCCAATCAATCCTCTCCTACACAACCTGTTCACCATAAGTTCTCCAGCAACAATTCCCAAACAGGCGTGCCACAACATAAACATGAGATAAACGACCCTCGAGGACCGCCCAGCAAACCAGTGGACGTACCAGTTTCTGCATCTGCACTAGATTCTTTGACCTCAAGATCATATTCGCGCTCTATCGACCTGTCTGGACCTTCTGCCATACCAGACATGTCGTATCAATATACTACACGGCCACCGAGGCTACCACTTCCGATCGAGGAAGAGGTCCATACTCCAGGTTCGCCCATTATTCACCCCGCAGATATCGACGCCCCGGCCTTGGTATTGGATGATGAGGATGGTCTCGGTAGACATGGATCTCAGCTCAGCAATACCACAATAGAGGAGGATGAGGATGAAGCTCCAGAGCTGAACGTTGCAACGAAGAAGGCGTCGGTGCCAACGGCCTTTGAATGGAAGAGAGGCGGTGAGAAGGTCTATGTTACCGGTACAATCTTCCAATGGAATAAGAAACATAGACTCCATCCAGTGTAGGTTTTCCCTTTCTTTCGGGAGATCTCTCATTGCTAACATCTATTTGAAGAGAGGGCCAGCCAAATCTGCTCAGAGCCATCATCCCCGTGAAGCCAGGAACACATCATGTTAGATTCATCGTAGATTCTTTGATGCAATGCTCTCCCGATCTACCAACTACTGTAGACTTTGGAAACAATTTGGTTAATTATATCGAAGTTAGTGCGGATGATCTGCCAAAGGAAGACCATGTTGCGATTGAGGAAGCTGAAACTCATGCTCCAGACCATGAACCCACGGTTTCACACGATGCCGCGAGACGCGATCATGGGGATGTCGAGGAGATGTTTGTCAAGCCGCAATCGAAAACCAGACACGCTTTACCACTTGGCGACTACATTGCTAAAGTTCCACAATACCTTGTTGATCTAGACAAAGCAGAAGAGTCAAGAGAGTACAGATATGCTGCCCGAGCCATTGAAAAGTTGCCATCGCCACCAAGTCTGCCAGGATTTATGGGGAAGCCGATTTTGAACGCCGCTACTCCGATGAAGGATGATAACAGTGTCTTGACCATGCCTAACCACACCGTTCTCAATCATCTTGCTACAAGCAGCATCAAACAAAACGTTCTTGCTGTTTCAGGAACTACTCGGTACAAGAAGAAGGTACGTATTGATTCTTGATACCAAACTTCATGTACTAAACCATACTAGTTTGTAACGACGATCATGTACAAGCCAACAGCAGCGGATCATTGAAAGCGAGGTTAAAATGGGGAACGGATAAGAATTCTCTTTAGTTCATAAATGAAGGCTGTACGATTAGGCAAAGTACTTATTTTAAGTAGGGAAGGGAAACAAGGGTCTTTCAGTTCTTTTGGGGGAACTATGGTAGGAAATAAGACAAACGTGATTTGTCTGGCCTACGGATCAAGCATGGATAAGATCTGTGGTGAGAGCAGTGCTTAGGTTGATAGTCGCAGACAGACTAGGCACGCCACCAATCAAATAATAACATATTACAGCCGATTCTCCTCTATCATGTGTTCATATTCTTACAATGATAGTTTCTTCTAGCCTCGACCAAACGTAAAATTGTTTTACATGCAATAATTCCCTGAAAACGACCAGAGCGAACTAAAATAATAAAAGATTTGTTCTCGAATAATGAGTTCAGGGCGGGTTCAGGCAATAGTGAACGAAGGGTTTCTTATTTTAGCTAAAGTCCAAATGAATTTTTCTTCTCTTACTGCATTTGGATGCAGTGCAGAATTTTGACGAATAGGCTTGAGCTTAATCAGGGTTGACAGTATCTAAGCATCCCATTCAAACTTTCTCCTTTTAATCCTAACCCTAGTATCCTCAGTTGGCAACGAGATCCCGCTCGTCTTCTTCAGTCCTGGAATCGTCCACTTCCCCCCTACAGGCTCAAAATCCCACATCATCAATACGCCAGCCACGCATGCCAGAATTTCCCTTTCTGCGAAGATCCGCCCTGGACACATTGAAGGACCGCCACCGTACGGTCGGATCGTGCCCATTTCAGTTGAAAGGGTGCCGTCAACATTATGGACAAGGAAACGCTCGGGTTTGAATGTGTCCGGGAGGGGGAAGTAGGCAGGGTCGCGCTATGGGGTCTATTAGCCTGGGAAAAGAGGGCTTTGAGAGTGAACTTCGAAGACATAAAGCTGTACGAGAAGCTAGGATTATTTGGCTTCTTAAACAGTATGACACTTGAATAGCTCTTTACATCTCAGGCTTTGAAAGAAAGATGCAAATAATTTGTGGAGGGCTCGGCCTACCATGTGTAAGTCATGAGGGACAGTAATATATTCCCCTTTTTTTATTGTAAAGGATGTCGGAACTGGAGATTTTTTATCGGCTGAGAGCTTGATATCCCTAGCTGCTGACCTTACAGACCACGGCTCTAACAAACATTCTCTAGTCAGTTGTATTCAATAGACGAATATAGGGAGGGAACATACGGTCACACATTCTCAGTGCTTCGAAGTAAGTGGATTTAAGCAAGTGGCATTTCTTAGCAAGGCCCTCGTGGTCGAGTGTCAGTTTTGGAGTTTCAGAGAAACTGCCGATGGAGAATGGTTTAGCGATTTTGGCGTAAGGAGCTATTTCAGTACGTATACGATCGAGGAGATCAGGGGTAGAAAGAATATATAGGATTTGCCAGTAGACCATGAGGTTTGCATTGATTACTACAGCCCAGGCTATCGCGAGGTCCGCCCGGTCCTTGACTGCGAATCCATACTCTTGAGGGGGTTAGTATTAGATCGGTCCTAGCATAATAGTAGGATTTGTGGCTAAAGTGAAGACTTACTTTGATATACTTTGTTTCTCCCTAGAATAAAGGGGCTCACATCGTCGAGGTCTCCCCACATAGGGTCAGGATGTCCAGCAACGTTTGCATCAAGAGCTGTCTGGAAGTCATCCATAGCCCGCCAACACCGCTGCCTTGCCAAATGAGGTCTATAAACCTTTGGGATTGGCGTCCAGGCAGGAAGACCCATGACAAAAAACATCATCCCCGTATCCATATCATATATATCGTGCAAGAGACCCGGGTACTTTTCCATCAGAGACTTCCCAAATACTCCAGGGAGAGCCGCATGGCCGATCAGATCTCGTAACATGGCCATCAGATCGATCTCTGTTTTCGAGTTAGAGATAAAGGAAGCATTAGCCCAGTGTTCCCATGGCTGTTGATCGATTGTACTGTCTGTAAAAGAGAGCATTTGTGGAATATTTTGTTCCATATATCCTACAGTCGCCCTAAGCATATTGCTTAAATAGGGTTCTTTCATCAGATAGGATGAATATGAGTGGAAATCCTGCGCCTAGTAAGCATACATTTAAAGAAATTGAGGAGGTATGGTATATACATCCATCGACAAGTCATATTTTGGACGGGAACTAGCTGGGACTCCAAAGAACTAGGATTTAGTTAGAACAGATCGAATATATGATTAAAATTTGTGCCTTAACCTTAATCAGCATATTAAAGGCTATTGGCGTGAATTGTGCAACGGATTCCTTTTGTTGCATAACGCTGTGTCTATTAGTGACTAGGGCTTCAAGGTCTATGGCTGCCTTACCTTTTTACTAATGCTGGATTTGAAACTGTATATGCATATATATATATTAGCGAAATGCAATGACAGAAAGTGATTAGCCTAGAATTCTTATGCCCCTCTCGTTTGCTCTAAATCAACAACTTCACAGCACTCTCTTACAGTGGGAACGTACTGATATTGAGAGTGGTTGCTCCCATATTTAGAGAAAAGATGCCATGTAAGCTCTGATCTCTGAAAATGGTTAAATACATATTCATCATGGACTTTCAAACTTGCTTACCTTGCCTCCCTCATCAATTTAATAGGATCATATAGACTACGAAATTGTTAGGACAATTCCGGACAAAGCTAGAGGTGGCGTGGCGCATACAATTGAAAAGCATGTCCAATCACCGGTATCCAATATGGAACCATTTCAACCTTTCCATTCTTTTCTGAAATGCGGGCATTGTGAAAAGCATAGCCACTAAGCAATCGTGTTGCGATAATAACGAGCAGAGGAGCTAAGCTTAGTGTAAACAGGAAAGCTACTGGTGCTTCGTATAACAGATCCAAGCCATTGGTAAACAGCCCTCCGCTGGTGTTAGCAGATGCATCATTCAGAGGGTCATAGAAGTCGTCCATGGCAACAACTGTAAAGCAAAAGCGAAGAATAACTTTTCGAAGATACAATAATTGGAGATCTGGAAGGAGGTCTGGTTTGGTGCAGGAGAGTAAGCAGAGTAAGCAGAGTAAATACAGGGGGTGAAATTATCTACATCCATTTCTAGCCCCGTAGTAAATTTCACAACATCAATTGGAAAGCTCAATTTGTAAGATCTGAAGTGTGACTTATGAATTAATGATCCAGCAAATTACATATTATCCCTAAATTTTCAGATTGCAACTCAATATGGCGTCAAAGAAGCTGAACTTCATCACGGGGAACAAGAACAAGTTGATTGAAGTGAAGGACATCCTGGGAGATACTGTTGATCTGACAAGCCAGGCCCTGGACTTGATTGAGATTCAAGGTACAATAGAGGAGGTTTCTGCTGATAAGTGTAGGCGGGCTGCAGAGGCTGTATTTACTCCTAGCTTTGTGTTATCTGGATCCTCTCTGACGCTTCACAGATTAATGGCCCCGTTCTCGTTGAGGATACTTGTTTATGCTTCAATGCTTTAAAAGAGCTACCTGGACCTTACATGTATGTTATTTCATGGGCCAAGATTTATGATGATTATCAAGTTAACCTTTCCTAGCAAATGGTTTATGCAAGCTATTGGGCATGAAGGACTAAATAACCTTCTTGTTGCATATCCCGACAAGTCTGCTCAAGCAGTTTGCACCTTTGCATATTGCGAAGGTCCTGGTCATGAGCCAATCATCTTCCAAGGCCGTACAGATGTAAGGAGTTACAAGAAAACCAACCAAAGCCATACTGACAGTGCACAGGGCAAGATAGTACCAGCAAGAGGTCCCAATACTTTTGGTAAGAGGCACTTTATACTCACGTGAGAATCATTTACTTACTTCTCCAGGCTGGGATCCGATATTTGAATATGAAGGCCAAACGTAAGCAAACTCTCTTCTTTCTCCCCAAAACAGCAATTAATATCAACAGCTATGCCGAGATGGACAAAGTCGAGAAGAACAAAATCTCTCACCGTTTCAAAGCGTTAGAAAAGCTCAAGATGTGGTTACAAGACTCATCATAAACATAGACATAGAAGCATATCATTCATTTCATTGCTCTCCCCCCGAATTATTTGTCTGCCACTGAGCTAGCCACGCCTCAATCCGCTCAACATTTGACTCCATATCCTCGGATGTATTACTCGTGAGCTCGATCACTATCTCCTCATCGTAAGAGTCCCGGGCTTCTTGTAAGAGTACCTCCATGATTTCTGAGTCGAGATTTTCTTGGAGTTTGATTTCAGGGTAATTTCTATGCAGACCCTGCCATTAGCTATGCTTAATTAATTTGCCCAAAGAATGGGAGAATGTACCTCGCTTTTAATCTGTCGTATAAGAGCGTCGAATCAACCCTCAGCACAACCACAAGATCAATCCAGCTCTTCGGGAATAGATCGCAAGCATGCCAATCTATAATATACCCCCCTTGCTTCACCTCATCTTCTATTGAGTCCAGCAACTATGAGCCGTTAGTCACATGGCCAAAGCACCTATATTCCAATGGAAAGCCATTATATTACCTTGTCTTCATCAACGATCCAGCTCTTGAACTCCTCGTCAAAGCCATCATGACAGCCTCGTTCCTTTACAATATCGTTGATAGACAAGTGCTTTAGACCTGTATTTTGGGATAAAGTTTCGCAGTGGGTGGTTTTTCCTGCACCGGGGGTTCCGGTCACTATGATATTTGGCTTTGTCCGCATTATGAGATGTGTTTTTGCAGTTTATGGAAACATTGATTTTTTGGAAAATATTTGGGATTCTGCCGATCGTTATCGGGGGGAGGGATAAAGGCGGTGGATGTTAAGGAGTGTCTTTAGATAATTGCCAAGGATTCAGGGCTCACATGAGGAAGATAGGGTTTACCTGTCAAAGATGCTCGCTCTCATTACAAAACCATGAAAATATTAGTATCCTTTCGATTCATAATGCCCTACATGACCAAAGACAGTGTAAAAGTTTCTCTTTCACACTACCATATCCTTAAAAATGACAACGCCGATTTGCAAATTTGTACAAGATGCACTAGATTTCTCGGCAGGTGCGTATGATTGTTCCAACAAACAAATCTTTTTGATCAAGACATACGCTAACAAATAGTTGGGACAAAATCAAAATCAAAACCCGGAAGCTTCCATATACAAAAGGTGCTCAAACGAGCAATGAGGAGAAATCTTTGCTGAAAACTCGGAGAGAAGATGGTACAGGCGAAGTATAATGGTTCGTGAGCACGAGATGATGCGTGCTTTAATTCATAAGTCTATGCTGCTGTCGTGGGAGATATTCCGTCCCCGTCCTCGCTGATGTCGTCGTCTTGATACTCAAACTTCTCCTGCTGAGCTATGGCTTGAGCTGAGACGATCTCTGCGAGCCGCTTCAGACGTGGCGTTTGGAGCCCTACGTAATTGTTAGCACGAATTTTAGAATTTGGATGTTGAACTTACAAGAAGGTGTGTATGTCTCGAGAGCAGTAATGACACGAGGCTCTGCAATTTCGTATGGTCCACTATCATCCATGTCAACAGCAGTGAGGAGAAGTATGTCGCTCTTCTCTGTAACTCGAGAAGCAACGGCCTTCATGATCTCGCCATTGATCGGTTGCTCGTAGTCAGCGACGAGATACTGGTTCAAAAGCTTCTGGATCTGGTTGGGTGACAACATCCAACAGATATCTTGGATAATCTCGATGTCGTTCAGAGTGGCTTTCTTGAGCTGCAAGAGCTTAGTGGCTTGCATAAGATGCTCGAGCTGGAGAGTTCCCTCGGGCATATCATGACTCTTGCACCACTCCTCAATACGAGTGATGTTGTAATTGATCTGCAGACCACGTTTCCAAGACAAGAAATTCCGTCTCATAAGTAGGTCATTGAAGGCGGTGACCCCAACCAACCGCAATAATTCAGTGACGGTCTGAGTGATAATTGAGTCCTCCAGGTAGTATGCTTTCATTGCCTTGAAGACGTTGTTCAACAAACTTAACAGGTTGTCCATACTGAAGGCTGGCGTAGAGTTGGACTGGAGAAGCTTGCCTAGGAATCTATTGCTCTCATTTGTGACAAATCCAGGAAGTGACTGTGATTCTATAATTGCTGGAATAATCATTTTCTGCAGTTTCTTTTTGAGGATCTTCATCCAGGTGTGGTAGATGTTAAATTCCAGACTCTCAAGATCGTGCTTCACTATCTCAAGCAGGCGGTCATACTCAAAGTTGTCGGTCTTCTGCGCCTCATACCAGTCCTCGGCCAAGAACACGAAAGAGAGCATTTCATGGACGTTAGACAACCAGAATGCACCAGGATTGACCGCGTCATCACCCTCATGCTGCATGACTTCTTGCTGGATAGATTGCATTACATTAGCAAGGAACCTCTCTGATTCTTTGACGAATCCATTGTTCCACATCTCCGATGTAACCAGATTGATCAAGTATGAAGGGAAAAGAACCTCCTTGTCGCTGGGTGGAGGTGTAGAAGTTGGTATCGGGATCTTGAGATTGCGGATCAGGCCCATGGTAACCTCATCGTTCAAACCCTCCTCATCAGCAAGGAGGTTTTCGAGTTCAAACTCAACGTTATCAGCCCCAGGCGCAAACGTCGAACCGGTACTGTTCTGACGATTGAAGTTGCTTGCAGGGATCGCCATAGAGCCAGGGCGTGGATTGTAGCTGCCACTGAACCTGTCCAGCTCGCGGATCTCTGCGCCCATACTGCGTCGTTTCGGCTTCTTTGAAGAAACTAGGTTTATTAGGCCATTCGGTGGCAGTTGTGGTGCAGCACCATTCATCAACTCACCGTTGGCAGGCATAATAGGGCCAGCACGCTTTGCGAGCTCTAGTTCGGCTTCGAGCTCCGAAAGTTGCTGGCGAAGCACCGCTTTGTCCTCCTCGTGACCAGCACTGACGCGCTTGACGTTTTCTATCTCAAGATTTGATACTTTCAGTGCCTCTCGTAATTCTTTCTCCTCCTCTTGGAGACGCTTGACGTTGGCGGATGATTCCTCGAAGTTTTCTTGTAGCTTTTTCATTTCTTCTTCCATCGCGGTAAGACGCGCAGCAGTGATACCGGCTTGGTTTGCCTCTCTTTGTAACTCCTTGGATTGTGACTCAAGAGCATTGTGCCGAGCCTTCCAGGACTTGATCTGGTTCTCATAGTTTTCGACTTGAGTCACCAAAGTCTTGTTTTCTCTCTTCATGCTTCCGAGAGACTGTGTGAGCTCGACCACTTTGTTCTCCAACTTGTAGGAGATTTGCTTCAGATCACGAGCTTCTTCGCGAACCTTCTTGTACCCACGCCGGGCTTGCTTTCCTCTCCACAGACTTTGGATAATGATCACTTTCTTTCTGTATTGTCTCCAGCTCTTCTTCTGCTGACGTGTACGCCACACGCGTTGAATGAGTACAACAGCATTGCCTACACGGGTTTCCATAATCTCTCTTCTTCGTAAGAATCCTTTAGCTGCAGCTTGAGCAAGAATGACATTGTTCCGGATTGCATTGAAGCTCTTGCGTTGTTTGTGGCCACGCCAGACTCTCTGGATAGTTGTGGCAGCTCTGACCTTTCGAGCTTCCTCAGCACGCTTTCTGGTGAGATGGGCTCTAACCAAGGACTGGAAGAGCAAGACGGCATCTCGGGCTTCGAGATATTTGCGGCGGTAGTACTTTGCCTTAAGATTCTTTTGGATCATGGTAGCTGCATCATTCAGTCTGTTAGTGCGAAGATTTTCTAAGAACGCTAACATTCCGGCGCGGAAGAAAATCTTAGTCAATCCAAGCTGATATTTGTCGAGGCCTTTGCCATTACTAGTCCCGAGCGCCTTAACAAGAATCTTGTTCGCCATCTCTCTGATTTCAGACGTCCACAATGACGAGGGAGTAAGCATGTAATACCGTAGAGCGAATTCTTCGTACGTCCATCTGGTTGGATATCCAGCACAACTTATTCTAACGGTCTCAAGGACACCACATGCTCGGAGCTGGCTTAGAACCATAGGACCTTCGAAAACCCAAGCCTCTTTGCTCTCATTGGGCTTAATACATCGGATATAGTGAACGTCGGTATTGTTGATAGTTATCATCAGCTCAATAAGCGATGATTTGAAGATACCTCCTAGTGTTGGCTTCCTATTGACGGCCACACCAATTCGACGACCGGTTGCAGGCTTCACAGCATTTGAAGAAGACGCTGCGCTATCCTTCTCTCGAACTGCTGAGGCAGCATCTAACACTGACCCCAAGAACTTGTTCGACGACGCTCTTAGAACAGCCATGTGTTCATCAGGAACAGTGTCACGATTCTTGTCAATGAACCCATCCGATTCGTAAGTGACATCGATAGCATAATGGCATACTGTAAACGAAGATTTACCGAAACGCGGCTTCTTGTAGAACTTGTTTTTATCAGCAGCGTAGTTATGGTGTAGCTTCGTGACAAACTGCTCATCGGATCCCATAGGTAACCTAGATTCTTCATCCAAAAGTGATAATATACCTAGCTTTCCTTCAATGAGATCTATACAAGGTTGATTATCTGAAAAATCGATAAACGTCCAGTCAATTTGTTCCTTCAGATATTCCTCTTGTTCAAGCTTGAAAACGTGTGCGTTAAACTCCTGTTGGAGCTTTTCGTTGGCATAGTTGATACAAAACTGTTCGAACGAGTTTTTGGCAAAATGCTCAAATCCATAAATATCTAGGACACCAATGAACGACTTCACCTGCGAGAGAACTTCCTCGGTTGCCAATGCAAAGTTGATGCTCTCTACCAACCAGTCGAAAAGACTAGAGTAAACAAACTTCGCGACGGAGTCCCGGACGACAGTCGCTTGTTGTTGAGTCAAATTCGATGTGATCTTCTCTCCTCTGGTGATAAGTTGTTTTTTAACAGTCCATTTGGCGAATTCAACCGGGTCGACTCCAAGAATTGCGGATGCTTTAGCAAGAGACGGCTCTGATGCTGATAGAGTAGAATCTGTCCTTGATGCTCCTATCTTCACATTACCCAAATGGAGTAGAGCAGCAAGCAACTTGAATATTTCGGACTGTTGAGAATCATCAACACCAATAACCAGCAATGCCTTTTTGAGTGCCTCAAACTCCGCTTTATCATCTACACCGTCCACCGTAGGTGATCCTCCCTGGTTGAGATAATCAAATTGTTCTACCGGGAGCAGTTCGAGCTCTTGACGTTCTTTCTCCGACGCACCAGCTACAAGCTGGTAGAAAACATGGTAATTTCGTTCCTTCAATGGCTGGAATACCAACCTCGACCGTTCCAGCAAATAGGTCCGGATTTTGGCCCCTATGATGTTGGTCTGTTTGTCGAACATAATCTCGATATACTTTCCGAATCGAGAGGAGTTATCGTTCCTCGTTGTCTTCGCATTACCGAACGCTTCCATGATAGGATTCGTAGCAAGAATCTGCTCCTCCGTTTCGCTCATCAAGTCCGAACCTCTCTTTTTACTGGGTTGGTCCGGCGATTCTCTTGTAGCAAAATATCTCATTATGTATTTGGCGCTGACCGTTTTACCAGCACCAGACTCTCCTGATACAACCACAGTCTGATTCTTCCCACTCCGCAGCATATCACTACTAGGGTTAGCACTTGTCTTAAGATAAATTCAGACCACTCACGCAAATGCTTCTTCGGCGATCGCAAAGAGATGGGGAGCCTGTGTAGCTCGTTGCTTGCCAGCATACACTTGCACCATTCCCGGCACATACAAAGAGTCTACTCGTGCAAAGGGATTCGTAGCTATCAGGACTATACCACTGTATGTATATATTTCTTTTTGGGAGTACCGTAATCGGATAGCCTGTAGAACTATAAAGGCTGGTCAGCATATATTACATGAGGGACTGGGAATGGGTTCTTACCCGCAGGCTCATTGAGATGTGATAAATTAGTCAAGTCATCGCTGGCTTCCAGAACCGTTGGGTTCATCAGGGGAGGGAGATTTGTTGAGGTGCTATCAGAGGCAAGTGCCTCTGCAGTGGTCTCTATCGTTTTACTCTGCAGAAGATATCAAGTCAGCATTTCGCCATGCGCAAGTCGGTTTTCCTGAGAAAAAGAGCTGGAATGCAAACCTCTCCATTTTCCAGACTGAAGACCAAGATAATCTTGTCCCCATTTGCAGTCTTCGAGACAACTTCTGATGCTACCCATCCTTGTGTGACATCTGGCTGCCATGCCCTTGTGCCGACATCATAGTTGTGCGCCATCGAGGCTGTCTTGATGGAGGGAGGTTGGGGGTATATCGACGTCCTCCTTCAATTGCAACAGCTAAAAGGATTCCAAAGCTAAGGGGACAGGTTTCGCCAGCTTGAACAATATAAGGGCTGGCAGGAGGGACGAAGTGCTTAAGGAACGAAAAAAGGAGTTGCAGATCAGGTCCAGTGTGTCTGCTGATTCCCTAGGTAAGTATCAAATGCATGCTATACTCCTGAACGCGTAAAGGTGAAATATAAATCGTGATCTCCTGTCCGTACCGCTGTCCAGTGTCCAGGGGTCCGCCTCGGTTAGTGGCTCCAGCTGTTTGGGTTGAAGGCTGGGCTGGCTCGGCTGGCCCCCCTTTTTTTATATAGTATGCAGAAGAAGTACTCCGTACTGTAAGAGATTGGGGTGGAGTTGATGAGTTGATGCATCGACATGGAATCTCGCTCATCCATGAATGAATGAGTGCAAGATTTAGATGGCCTGAGGATATGATTCATGCACAAGCTTGTTCATAAGTCATGTCTTTCTATGCCCATGCATATGAATCTCTACATGTACTCACTGCTAAGCACGCCCCTGTCCAGCAGCCTGCCCCTTGTTCACGTCAATGTTCAAAATCGGAAATGTTATTTCTGGAGCATTCTAAGTAGAAAATACTGCAAAGGGGAATACACAGTCATATTGAGCAGCATTGCCTGATATGTTACAAGGATCGAGCCAGCTTTCCCCAGGTATGGATCAGGTCAACCTCATTACTTAGGGTGAGCGTAGAATGGAAGGATCTTCAGGCAGTCAAAGCTCTTCCAATTTGAATATACTTTGTATATTTATCGTCCATAGTACTAAACCACATCTATCTAGTTAACAATGATTGATGAAATCATGATACGCCTTTGCTCCAGTTGAAGGCTGTGTTATGCAAAACTTTTTACTCCTCTAATTTCCTATCCATTTACCCAAATTTAGTAAAGTACACGAGTAAGAATCCGGGCTGTTTCCATTAGTTCTCTGAAGTTCTCTAAGGGGGCATAATCTTACAGCTTAGGCCGTCCAGCCCATCAGCGATCTCTTTAAGATCACTCGAGAGAACGTTACTGATATCTGCCATCAGGTACGCGACCTATATTGTATTAGCATCAGGTTATAGGTATAGCTAGTGTGATTGTATTTACATCGCCTTTGTTATCAGTAATTTGTTTATCGACATTGTGGTCACCTAATATTTCGTTGACTGGTATGGAATTAACGATTAGAAATACGACTGGTTCCGGGGGCTAATACCTTTTTTCAAAACACCAGGGACGTTATGATGGATATAAATAACCTAATGGGATTAGTCGCGCTCCCAAGTAATGGTTGTTGTTTACTTACCCTAGCATGGTTTGCTTCCTCTAAAGTCAAGGAACGGAGGTTGACTTCTGGCATGTTGACAGAACCTAATGTCACACCAGAATTGACATATTTAACCAAAGCACTACTGACTATAACATAATTAGCAACCTGCTTCAAGGAGTAGGAGAGCTATATGTACCTTCAACACCAATAGCTTGCTGTGCTTCTTCGGTGCTACCGCCAATGTGTGGGGTGAGAATAATATTTTTGAGACTTCGAAGATCTTCTGCCCAAGAATTTAGGTTGTTTATGAAATAGTCACCATTTGCCCCTGGTTCAGCTGGATACACATCAAGGGCTGACCCAGCAATCTTTCCGCTGCGCGAAGCGTTGATGAGAGCAGGAATGTCAATAACACTACCTCGGCTGGCATTTATCAAATAACTTCCATTTCTCATCCATTCAAATTCTTGGACGCTGATCATATTCTTCGTTTCTGGCAGCTCGGGAACGTGGCAAGTCACAAAGTCTGAACCTTCTAGAAGAGCTTTGAGAGTTGGAACCTGTCTCGCGGTCCCCATGGCCATCAAATTGACAACATCATAATAGATAACTGACATACCCATTGCCTCTGCTAGAACGGATAGTTGGGATCCGATATGGCCATAGCCAATTATACCTTGCAATCAAATCAGTTATTGACAAAAGTTCAGTAACACAAAAACTAACCAAGAGTTTTGCCTCGCATTTCCCAGCATCCAGAGCTGACTTTATTCCACGTTCCCTTGTGCAATTCATTCGAACGATCTCCCAACTGACGAGCAAGACAAATGATCTCTCCAATGACAAGTTCTGCGACACTTCTGGAGTTTGCGAATGGGGAATTGAAGACTGCAATGCCATGTCTGGCAGCATACTCGAGGTCGACCTGGTTGGTCCCAATACAAAAACATCCCACAACTATAAGGTTTTTGGCTTCTCGAAGTACTTTTTCACTGAGCTTGGTCTTTGATCGTATTCCAATAACATGAACATTACTATGTACGTCATTAGTTGAGCAGTCAAGTCGCCTTTCAGTTCAACATACCGGATCTTCTCGATGAGTTCAGCCTCCGGCAGAGACGACTTCAACGACTCGACCTGATATCCCTCCTGAGAAAGAATGTCTTTGCCGCTTTGGTTGACGTTTTCGAGTAGAAGGATCTTGAACTCCTCTCTATTAAAAGGCTTTAGTTCCCTCTGTTTGTTGTTGTGTTTAGCTAAGCTGCTGAAGCTGGTGGATGGCGAATGGAAGGTCGCAGTGGGAGAATTAGAAACACTGAGGCTGCTGGTAACAGCTCGTGCAAGCCTGGGGATATCTTGAGCGGAAGACATGTTTGATATATCTATGAGAGGAAGAGCGCTTGAGACGGCTGCAATATATAATCTTCTGGAAGTGAGTCAGGCCTGGAAAATGCACTTATGCCGTACCGATGTTCGGGAATGGAGGGGTTAAGACAGGGTAGTGTAGTGGGGGTATTTTGGCGTGTCACCACTAGGCTCTGCTCTCCAGAACTTCGGAGTTTTTTTGTTTGATTGTTTTGCTGTATGCACTATTGGTTTCTGATATAGGGTGATGTTGTTTGTGATCACGGCTTTTTCTACTCCTTGGATTCAGATACTATGTACGCTCTTATTGGAGAAATTGATAGACAAAGTGGCAAGCAAGGCTGAACATCAACGCAGGAAGGTTTTAACTGCAAGGAAATTTTCATTTGCGGGGCGTTGGGTGTCAGCCTCGCATTCTATGTACTGTTCTTGGTAAGATACTCGATCACGTCATACTCATCCATCTAAGTAGAAACGAAACGGTCACGCATTTTGGATTCCGTCAAGCCTAATAACTCAAATGAATTTTCTGTATGTCATCTACCTACGGACGTACGCCATGCAATATCTCCTTGCACTCAGAATGCACCAACCACGACTACAGTGCTCCTCCAGTAAACTTAAATAGCAGGCTCGAGGCACTGATTATACTAGTCTAGAGGCATGAATGAAACCGGTAAATTCATCATGCTGTGTAAATTGCCTGTGCAAAATCTGCAGAGGCTTCCGTCCAAATAACAACGCCTTGCATGTAGCATGAGAATGCAGATGTGTCTGGTGTAACAAGTCACGGATCGGCCAAATGGTACGATTCCAATACGCAATATAGTTGGGAGCCATTTAGCTCTGCTTGCACTCGGCTGCTTCCTGCTTTGGTTTTGCGGCATCATCCTGGATGGAATATTAGCTTTCTTTCTTCCAGAGGTTTGAGTCGCTGCGAAACACTCACATCATCATCGGACTCTTCATCGTCGTCATGATCATCACTCAGGTCATCTTCCTCTTCGTCGTCCTCATCCTCAAAATCTCCCTCCTCCATATCATCGTCCAACTCCTCGAACTGAAGAGCTTCACCCGTGAACCAATCAATAGCGCGAGGAATCAACTTCTCCTTGATATCCTCACCGAGTTGATAATCGAGTTCTAAACGTTCTTCGATATCACTGGCAGCATCGTCATCATCCTCATCTGTTGGTGCCTTAGGTGGCGAGAAGAAGTTGAAGAATGACTCAGTTGGGACGGTTTTCTTCACAACTCGGGTTTGCTTTGTGTCTAGTCGAGTGTCAGCAATCAAAATCACACTCTAAAAAATATAAGACTTACTCTTGTTGCGTTGCTTTTTGCTCTCAACTCTAACTGTCAAGTCTTTGCCAGCCTTCCAGTCAATCTCATCGCCTTCAGCGTGATCATAGATAAAGTCGCCCCCATAGCCGCTCTCGTTCTGATAAAAGTAGGTCTTGGAGATGGTTTTGTTGGTAAAGAACTCGTTCTCGGCAAAATGGAAGATCAGACGGAAACCAGGCTTATCAAGATACTCCATCTGAACATCAGTCAGGTCCTTGAGGGCAGCCTCATCCCGATCTGTAATCATCTCCGCAAGGGAGATTTGATTTTTCATTGCAGAAAGCCAGAACTCTGGAATACCCTTGACATCCGATGCTGCCTCTTCCTTCTCAGCTGGTTCCTCGCTTGGCTCATCATCTTCCTCGCCAGATTTGATCTCTTCGGAGGTTGGTTCGGCCGCACCATTAACAATCTGAGCTCGCTTTTGATAAAGAGGGGTGAACTTGGCAAAGTACTTCTTCTCCAACTCCAAAACTTCCTCCTGGAACTCAGCTTCCAACTTCGAGTGTAACTTTTGAACGCCCTTCAACCCAGCGACGCGACGACGCACAGGTGCGGGGAGAGACTCGACATATCCGGATGACCGCCCAACAAGAGAACCAAGTTTTCCCTGAATCATCTGAACGAGCTTGGGATTTTGCGCGAAGATGGAGGCAGCCGTAAACTCTTCTGCAAATATTGTTAGTGCTTGGAACGTAAATCTCGGTGAGGGGCAAAAAGTGATCTGCGTACCTTCATTAATAGTACCAACTCCAGGTTGCTGAGCGTGGGAAGAGATAGGGGCATTGTTTGCCGGGGTATTTTGAGGAGTCCTAGAAGTAGAAGTAGAGGTTAGAATGGAAAGGGAATTATGGCAGATAGCAACGAAGGCGGGGATATTTGTTGACTTACGGGGCAGTTTGCGTCTGTTTCTTAGGAATTTCAGACATCTTGGAATAATACGCTTGATAAGCGGAGTATTGGGAAGAAAGTAAGACGTAGTATTAGAGTAGTAGATCTCGCGTCGTGGTGACGAAAGACAAATTATGCGTTGGTGAGAGGGAGAGGACGAGGGATGAGTGTTTTTGGATGTTGATGGGGTATTTTAGCGTCTGTTGAATTTTTAGAGAGGAACGGCTCCATTCAATTCAATACACATACACCAGGGGTGTGGGAAGGACCTCTTATGTAAGCAGTAATATTGGCGTTACTGTACCTGGCCAGTCTGGCCCTGTTGGCACACGCCCGGGGCGGGAGAGGCTAGAACCAGCCAAGATTTGGATAACAATTTTGATAAGAATTCACTCACTGCTGGTCCCGCTCCAACGTCATCGAAGGGATGTTTTGAAATTTTTATATATATTTGACACGCCCAGAGCGTGTCGCTCTACGGATAAATAACAATGAGTGAACCACAACGGATTTCCGCAAGCAACGGCCGCCGAAGCAGCGATCGAGCAAATGGCTACAATAGCTCCCAGATGTACAGGAGAGGCTCGGATCTCAGTCATATTAGCACCTCGACATTTATGGATGATGTAGAAATGGCACATGATGAGGTCTTTGGAGGGCCGATGGCAGAAAGTGTGCCGACCAGCAACTCTTCCTTCGCACATCGACGTCACAGGGCAGACTCGACAGCAAGCTTTACCTACTACCAAGACGAGGAAGAAGAATTGGAAAATGTTCTACCTTCGCCTTCCGAGGACGACAGTGCAATACTAGATGAGGAGGATGATATACATTTTGAGGAAGACAGCTCGGTTGATCTTGAGGCCGGCGAACTGGCTGGCCTTCGCAGGTCCTCATCCCACTCGAGAGCATCTGTACATGACCGTCTACTGCTGCGGAATGATAGCACACGAACAGAGGGCAGCTTTTTCGAGCGAGGGCACAGGACTAGCCAGAAGATCTACATTGTTACCGAAGATTTGACCATTGTAGTGGCTGGGTTTCGAACAACTTACCTGGGACAAGCTCTTTATCTCGCAATATGCGTGCTCTCTCTGGGCACTGGCTATCTCCTATTGCGTTGGCTACCTCGATGGCGAGTACGGATAATAGGCACCCCTTCCCCTTTGAAAAACTGTAGTTGGGTTGCCATCGAGGTCAGTTAAACATTTTGGTCTTTACTTCTCTCCATCCCCAAAAATCTATTGTGTCCTCCGTAGTATCTTGCCCTTTTAAATCCAGGAAGATACATCTATGATACAGCCCATACCTTCTGCGTTGCGTAGAGGATAAACAACGCGTATTCAAAGACCTAAGGCTCTACTAGACAAGATATTCATTTATAGACTTGGCAAATCGGCTTCTCAAAGTCAATTGTGTTTTACCAGAACAAAACTAACGTATCCAGAATCAATGGGGTGAGTTTGTGCTTCAGGATGTGGATACATTTGAGTATGGACGGTGTTTATCAACCGTTTTTGGTTCCCAAGCGAAAAAATACTTCGTATCATATGATGAGGACGATGATCCCATTCTCGACGATCTTCGAATACTTGATTATCGATATATGCGATTCACATATCATCCTCTCAGAGATCGGTTTGTTTTGTGCAATAGCTGGAAAGATCCAGCATGGACAGACGTCAAGTCTATCCGCGCTGGCATAGATACTGACGAGAAGGAGAGTCGGGAGCTAGTATTTGGGAAAAATTTGATTGATATTAAGCAAAAAACCGTACCACAATTATTAGTTGACGAGGTATAAAGTTACTGCCCATTCAAATACCTTGTCACTAATCAACTCCACAGGCGTTCCATCCATTTTACGTTTTTCAGATACTTAGTCTTCTTCTTTGGTCTGTTGACGAGTATTATTATTATGCTGCCTGCATATTTATGATCTCAATCGTCAGTATCACAACAACTCTACTCGAGACTCGCGCGGTATGTACAACCAACCTGCGAGAAATGACGTAGACTAATTATCATGAAGACTATGAAACGACTCCGAGAAATATCAAGGTTTGAGTGCGACATTCGTGTACTTCGCAGTTCTTTCTGTAAGTCGAAATTTTGCTTTAAATCTATAACAACTGATCATTTCAGGGCGCTATGTTCCTTCTAGCGAGCTTATGCCTGGGGATGTGTACGAAGTCACGGATCCTGCCTTGACACAATTCCCATGTGATAGTATACTTTTGGCTGGCGATTGCATTGTTAATGAAAGCATGCTAACAGGTAAGTTTATTTACAACTGTGACGAGAAGAAAGATGCTCATATACATAGGCGAATCTGTCCCTGTCTCGAAGATCCCTGTAACAGATGAGTCTCTTGTTAAGCTTGATCTTGCGGCATCGTCAATTGCCCCAGAATTGGCAAGACACTTCTTATTTTGTGGAACCAAGATTATTCGGGCGAGACGGCCGCAAGACGATAAGGATGATGAAGCAGTCGGTCTCGCTATGGCTGTTCGAACTGGTTTCAACACCACTAAAGGCGCTTTAGTGCGGTCAATGTTGTTTCCTAAACCATCTGGATTTAAATTCTACCGTGACTCCTTCAGATACATCTCTGTAATGGGTGGTATTGCGATGATTGGATTTGTCGCTTCATTTGTCAATTTTGTTCACTTGAAGTTGGCTTGGCACTTAATCATTGTTAGAGCTCTTGATTTAATCACTATTGTGGTGCCACCGGCTTTGCCAGCTACGCTCACAATTGGTACCAATTTCGCACTATCTCGCCTAAGGAAGAAGCATATTTTTTGCATCAGCCCACAACGCGTCAATGTCGGTGGTAAGCTAGACATCATCTGCTTCGATAAGACTGGTACACTCACTGAGGATGGACTTGATGTTCTTGGGATCCGTGTTTCCCAGAGACCTTCACTTCGATTCAGTGACATTCTCCCTGATGCATTGACCTTGCTTCCGGGTGCGTCCTACGAAAGAGATCCGACTGTTGAGTACGATAACCACAAGGCCGTACTTTATACGATGGCTACATGTCATTCGCTCAGAGAAGTTGAAGGTGAACTCGTTGGCGACCCCTTAGACCTTAAGATGTTCGAATTTACTTGTTGGTCTTTCGAGGAAGGGGAGCAGAAGGCTGGTGATGCTGATGATGAGGAGCAAGGTGGCCTTGCACCATCTATCGCTCGGCCGCCTCCTGGGATGGAATATGACCTTGACGATAACAGCGAGGTACAAAACACAAGTGTTAGTGAATTATAATATAATTGCAGGAACGCAGCTAACAAGCTATATAGCGAACCCCTATCGAGTTAGGAGTCTTGAAGTCGTTTGAATTCGTCTCACAACTTCGAAGAGCAAGTGTTATTGTTAGGAACTTTGGTTCCCCGGGCTGTGATGTCTACGTGAAAGGTGCTCCTGAGTCTATGAAGGGAATATGCCGGCCCGAGAGCTGTAAGTCTTCGCAAATTTTAGCGAGTCTCTTCGACACATTCTATTTGCTAATTATCTCCAAGTTCCAAGCGATTATGAGGACCTGCTTGCCTACTACACTCACAGAGGTTTCAGAGTCATTGCATGTGCTACAAAGCACATTGCTAAGCTCAATTGGGTAAAAGTTCAAAAGATGAAAAGAGAAGAAGCTGAATCTGAGCTTAACTTTGTTGGATTCATTATATTCGAGAACAAACTCAAACCGAGCACTGCAGGTGTCCTAGATGAACTTACGGACGCAGGGATCAGAAAAGTCATGTGTACAGGAGATAACATATTAACCGCCATCAGTGTTGCAAGAGAATGCAATCTGATTGATAAGTCCGCACACTGTTTTGTGCCACATTTTGCCGAAGGTAAGTTTATAGCACTTACGCTCTCACATTGAAACATGCTGACTGGTTTTCAGGAAATGCCCAGGAGCCCAAATCTCGTATTGCGTGGGAGAGCATCGATAACAATATCTATACTCTTGACGAAGAGACTTTAATCGTCAGTACCATTTCCAGATACCCACATTCCTAGTTAAAACTAATGGCCTCAAGCCCTTGCCTCCACCTGCAGAAGGAGATGCATCCCTTCCTTATGACATCTCCAATATTCGCAACTACTCTCTTGCTGTAAGTGGTGATGTATTCAGATGGATAGTAGACTTCGCACCACCGCATATCTTAGAACGTGTAAGTCATGAATTAAAGTTGGCGTACCACAACTGCTAATATTCTTTAGATGCTAGTTTGTGGCCAAATCTTCGCACGAATGTCTCCTGATGAGAAGCACGAATTGGTAGAAAAGCTTCAGAGCATTGAATACTGTGTTGGCTTTTGTGGTGACGGTGCCAACGACTGTGGAGCTTTGAAAGCGGCAGACGTTGGCATCTCGCTTTCAGAAGCTGAGGCATCTGTTGCTGCGCCATTTACAAGTCGTGTATTTGATATCACATGTGTTCCGGAAGTTATAAGGTAAGATTCTGAGTACCATGTTTTCCAGAATATATATTTACAATTATACAGGGAGGGCCGAGCAGCTCTAGTGACAAGCTTCAGCTGTTTCAAGTACATGAGCTTGTACTCTGCCATCCAGTTCACATCCGTCAGCTTTCTTTACGCATCGGCATCAAATCTAGGAGATTTCCAGGTATTATCCATCTGAACCTAGTATTTTAACTATACATTTGACTAATCACCGCTTTAGTTCCTCTTTATTGACTTGATTTTGATATTACCAATTGCCATATTCAGTAGGTCGATATCTCCATCATCTTGTCATATCTAACCGCTACTAGTGGGGTGGACAGGGCCGTTCCCTGTGCTCTGCAAGAAGAGGCCAACTGCAAGTCTCGTTTCGCGAAAGGTCTTGACACCACTGCTTGGGCAGATAGCTCTATGTATATTGATACAAGCTGTCGCCTTCCAAGGAGTCAAGAGACAGCCCTGGTAGGCCGAATTCATCCCCGAACTACGACATATACTTACGTACCCTAGGTATATTCCCCCTCATCTTGATAAGGAAAAATCAAACGTTCAAAACTCGCAAAATACGGTGTTATTCCTGACATCCGTATATGAATACATCCTATCGGGAATCATTCTCAGTGTTGGAAAGCCCTTCCGCCAATCAATGGCACACAACTGTAGGCTATCTCTACTTCAATTGAAAGGGACTTTTACTAACACCATTCAGTACCTTTTGTTGTGACCATCGTAGTTGCCCTCCTCTTTGCAACCTACATGCTATTAGATCCGTCTAAGTGGATGTCCTCATTCATGCAGCTAACTGACATGCGATGGGATTTTAAAATATTTATTCTGACACTAGGAGCTGGTTATATTGTATTAGCTTGGTCGCTCGAGAACTATATACTCCCCCGATTGGCAAAAGTGCTAGGTATCCTTCAAACGATGGTGAGCAGAACTCCAAAAGAGAAAAAGAAGTACAAGGCTGTGCTTGAGCAGATGCGCACATTACAATAACCTTCTCTGTACAAAAACTGGGCAGGAGTCACTTTATTATTTACCAGAAACTGTAATTATATGAACATCTAGAAATATTAAATGCAAAACTACATTTGGATAGCTCTTTAAACTAGCATAGTGCTTCTTGTGATAACATTTTTCGGAAACACTCAAGTTTTGGATTCAAGAATATAAAGTCTCAATCTGTCAAAAAGTGTTTATTATGCAACACAACTATTCGTCGGATGCGAGCAAGTGGATATATATACAAATCAAGTCTTGAAATATGAACATCCCTGTTTCATCCCTAGTTATAGACTGAATGAGGTTGCTCCCGTGTCAATAGGATTGGGTCAAACTACGGTAGCCGAAACCCGAACTTTTGGATGATCTTGCTCCCCCAAACCGCACGTTTCGAATCTTCAATTGCGAACAGCCAAAATTTGTAGCTAGCGAGTCTTTCCTTATAGTTTGGTAGTGTGATATCACCCTCGCTTAACTGTAACAAACATGAATTATGGTACAAGTAATTATCAGAAGTTGAGAATTTCTTTATTAACTGACGACCAGATTGGATCCTCGACGGAGGGTACCTCCCAAACGCTTTAATACGGATCGGAATCCGTCGCCAACTTCAAGATCGGATTAATATAATTCACTCTACATCGCTCTCTGATGCCTACGAGAAAAAGATGAAATACGTCTCACTCCTCCGCACCCGTCCGATTGCCATCGAAACCGCTGCTGCAAATGAGCAGCATTATGAAGTCGGTACGGGAGTCTTAGCGGCTTGTTTAGGTCCGAGAATGAAATATTCTTGTTGTCTTTATCCAAAAGGGTCAGAGACGTTAGCTCAAGCTGAGATTGCAATGTTGGATACTTATGTCGTTAAGGCGAAGTTAAAGGATGGGATGAGCATTCTAGATCTCGGGTGAGCTTCAACTGTTTCTGGGAACGGGATTTAAATGAGTGCTGATAGGTAACAGATGTGGTTGGGGCTCTGGAGCTCTCTACTTCGCAGAGGTGTTCCCGAACTCTAAGATCACTGCTTTTTCGAACTCGAAAACTCAAAAACTGTATATTGATGCCAAGGCTCAAGAGAAGGGTTTCCAAAACTTGACAGTAAGTTCTCTTGTGTGACTAGGGTCTGTCCTGAAAATGTACTGGGGGAAGCAAGCAATATGAATATCACTGGAGCTTATTCGTGATATATTACGAGCTCCTTTGACGGTGGGTTCTGACATGCTTTTGGAATCTCAACAATGTAGTAATTGCAACGGCTCCCATTATTAACAGTGCTATTAATTTTGATAAATGATGAGAATGTACTAACAAGTTTCTCTACCAGGTGATCACTGGTAACGTGGTTGATTATGAGTTTGAAAAAGAGAGCTTTGACCGTGTCGTGTCTATCGAGCTTTTTGAGCATATGAAGAACTATGAGCTTTTAATGGCAAAGGTTGCACGAGCTTTGAAACCAAAAGGCAAATTATTTGTTCATATCTTTGCTCACAAAACCACGCCTTACGATTTTGAAGAGGGTTGGATGAGCACGCATTTCTTTTCGGGCGGAACGATGCCTTCCACCGACCTCCTCCTATTCTTCCAGAAGGACTTGAAGATTGAGCACCAATGGTGGGTTAACGGAAACCACTACGCGAAGACATGTGAGGTAAGATTAATATGTGAATTCTAGATCCTTGTTACTTTAGCTAAACATATATAGGATTGGCTGTCAAAAATGGTTGCTGGCAAGAAGGAAATATATCCACACTTAACAGAGACGTATGGTCAAGACAACACCGCAATGTGGTACTACCGCTGGCAAATATTCTACCTCGCATGCGCAGAGCTCTTTGCTTATGAAGGTGGAGATACTTGGTAAGCCTAGCACTCTTGAGACAAAATCCGGTCTGGTGGTAATCTAACAAGTCGTCTACTCCTCAAAAATGATATTGGTCCCCAATTTCTATTTGTGAGCAGCCAACTTGTAGAGTATCCTCTTGGCCATAAACATCTTTGCATATGGTCAAATGCCTCTAATGTTTCCGCACAGGGGTGTTTCACACTATCTTTTCGAAAAGTCTTGAGAATAATTTAAGCAGATAGAGAAAGGGTACTGTAAATAGCAAACACGGAATTTGTTCTCTCAGAATATATGATTGGCCCCCTTGATATGTACAATCGTTTATTGACCTTCGATTGCCCCAAACGCCTTAGTGTTTGTAGTGGTCGTGAGTCCTTGCCTTCTCCAACACAAAGCGATCCATAATATGCCCCTACGCTCCATCCTACGATACCCTTCCGACGTCGCTCGGCTCAATGGTCCCATGGGTGTCTCCGACCGAGGAGTACAGCTCCTATATTAAAATTAGAATTGTCCGAGACTGGCTCTCAAGCTATCATACCGTCTTTCTTCGCACGATACATCAACTATCAAATCGTAAGCTTCTGGCTACTCATTCAAGAACAAGGTGACTCACAAAGAACCACATGGTTGCCCCTAATCCAGTAGCAAAGAACTTGTAGAGAGGCTTGACGGGAGGAACTTTGATTGGGTGGCTTCCGGGCGCAGTAGGTCCGGCCATTTTGCTTATAACTCAATTAGTATTTATCAATTGCATATGCGGTTTCTTGGGGACTCACGATGTTGGGGCTGTAGTCTGGTTTCTGGCAACTGAATTGATGTTGAAGTCGTCCAACTCCGACGCTGTTGCCCCCACACATCACACTAGGAACATCGGATTAAAGTTAATCCTGTCAGAGGTACTAGCGTCAAAGCTCCCATTGATTTCTTTGGTATTGTTACACGCTCCAGATGGTATTGTCGCATATCTTCTGGTAAGTTCTTCTATTGTGAACTCTCACAATGTACAAGAACTTTATATTGCGCCTCCCTTCCGACGATAGCATTGTTATTCTGTTCTCCTCAAGTTTGCAGTGATTTGTTGTGTGGAGCACAAGAAGCTGCATTCTTGCGCGTCTACAATTGTCTTCGATTCCAAGCGGTCACCTTGGATATCGACGGACGTTCATTTCTAACGTTGGGTATTCAGACACTCACCACCTCGACTATTTCACTATGGCGCACAACGATGAGCGATCCCAAGCAAGCTTCCGTGGGTGCTCGAGAATCACCGACTACGATATATTAGGGAAGCTTGGAGAGGGAACTTTTGGAGAAGTTCACCGTGCGAAGTCAAAGAAGACTGGAGCGGTAGTTGCATTGAAGAAAATCCTGATGCACAACGAAAAGGATGGCTTTCCAATCACCGCCCTTCGAGAGATCAAGCTCCTAAAGATATTATCACACATAAACATTCTCAGGCTGGAGGAGATGGCCATCGAACACGCCAGAAACAATGACAAGAGGAAACGAGCAATCATATACATGGTCACCCCATATATGGATCACGATCTTTCCGGCCTACTCGAAAATCCCAGTGTTGTATTCACGGAACCACAGATAAAATGTTACATGCTCCAACTATTAGAAGGCTTGCGCTATTTGCACGGGGAGAAGATACTGCACCGTGATATGAAGGCTGCAAACCTTTTGATCAACAATAAGGGTATTCTCCAGATCGCGGATTTTGGCCTTGCACGGCATTATGACGAACCCGTTCCAGTAGCTGGTCAGGGAGGGGGAGAAGCTCGGCGTGAGTACACTACTCTTGTGGTTACAAGATGGTACAGACCGCCAGAGTTACTATTGGGCTTGAGGAAATATACCACAGCGATTGATTTATGGGGTGTTGGGTTTGTGATCTGATGACGACTCGTAGAGATGATAACTAACCTTGCCACAGCTGTGTTTTTGGAGAAATGCTCGTAGGAAAACCGATCCTTGCAGGAGAGAGCGATGTACACCAACTCCAGATTATTTGCGAGTTGGTTGGTACCCCAAATGAGACGACTATGCCAGGATGGAGATCTTTGCCAGGTGCAGCGAATTTACACTTACCCGTCCGAACACCTACCATATCGCAAAGATTCCGAGACTATGGTTCAGGAGCCATATCTCTTCTTAACGACTTGCTCAAGCTTGATTGGAGGAAACGAAGCAACGCGATCGATGCCCTAAAGCATCCTTATTTTACCAGCCCACCTTATCCTGCCGAACCAGGAGATTTACCAACTTTTGAAGAGTCGCACGAGTTAGACCGTAGAAAGTTCAGAGGTCAAAAGGCAGCTCCTCCTCCTGCGCCAAAGGGCGGAACTGTCGGCCAAGGCCCCAATGCCGGTTGGGGTGGTGAGCCTAATGGAGGAGGACATGGAGACAACTATGGTGCCTACAACAATCGACCCCATCAGAACGGTAGTCGTTACCCACCTCCTGGTGACCATCGAAACGGCGTTCCACCCCCTCCACCCCCTGATAATCGAAGACCAGCATGGCGTCAGAACGATAGGCCAGATACCAGGCTTCCGCCCCGACCTCCCGTCTCCATCCCAGATCCTATGTATGATGGCGGACGCTCTGATCGTGGTAGTTACCGCTCTCAATCTAGAGACATTGACCGTGCACCTCCGAGAAGGGTCCCACCAACTGTAGATACCTATATCCCAAGTTATGGTCCTGATAGCG
>Ga0247734_1000373_pt1 | contig 39689 bp, 38 predicted proteins | sample UWRJL103311B2_FD_180933 | JGI IMG/M metagenome (GOLD analysis project Ga0247734, IMG submission 180933) | Plant litter microbial communities from Arlington Agricultural Research Station in Wisconsin, United States - UWRJ-L103-311B-2 | ecosystem: Environmental > Terrestrial > Plant litter >...
TTACAACAATCTTTTGAAAAACATAAAATGCTGAAACAACAATCATAAGCGAGGCTGCCGAGTTGCAACCCGCGCATTTCAGCTTCTAACCTTGGGCCAATAGTTGCAGCACCACATTACAGGGTGCCTGCACGTATCCTTCACTGAGTGTCACCTCGAATGTGTGAATCCTACCATCGTTAATCCTCGTGGAGGTGAATGATGAAATCAAGGGAGTGGTAATATATGTGAGTATAATACAAAATCTCTCACTTAATATTAAACAGTTAATTGCAATGAACTACAATTCAACATTTTGGACGATAAGGCTCAAGCTGCAGCTCAAATCGTAGATCTTTCAAGGAATTCTGCCTGGTCTGAAAGCTCCGGCAGGTAATGTAGCCTCTCCAGATCTGGGTGACATTACGAGGCCTCTCCCTTTAGGGCATGATCATGGTCCTAGTACAATCCCTGCCTTACGGATCTACTCAACCACTGTTTACCTTTTATAGTTTACATGTATGTACGTTATGCTTGTCATTTCACATTAAGCGCCAGCCTTGCCTCCCGCACGGCGTGGCTTGTTCAAAATTCTCCTATTTGTGCTGGCCAATTCAGTTGTGGAAACCAGGGGCAGCGTTCGAAATGCGTGAAGTACGAGTCAACTTCCATCCACATTTGTTATTTCCACTTTCAGCTGCGTTGAATGTGTACTGTTGTATGTTTGAGACTTAATTTCGAGCCTCTCTTCCTGCCAACTATTCATCAGCAAACTCAAAGCAGAGCAAATACCCTCAATGGCAGACAATTCTTCCTCACAACCAGCAGAGCTGGACATGATAAAGGGCATGATGACAACGCTGTATGAAGGCGTGAATAGATTAGTCGTTGAGAACTCAACTGAACTACAAAAACAGTTACACTCAGAGTTCAATTCTACCCGAGGCGTTCTTGATTCGATGCAGAAAGATGCGGCAGACATCAAGGTTATGTTGGAGACTCGAGCGGAATATCTTCGAGGGTTGGAAAATGTCTCTGCAGAAGAAAACAAAATAAAGCCAGACGGCTATGAGATCATATCCGTAAGTATAGACTAAACCACAAACCTTATTGAATTGCTGACTTATACTGAATTATAGAACGAGAATACCTGGGTAAAGCGAAATGAGGAACTGGAGGCTAGCAAGAAGGAGCTTAACGACACAATCGCCGAGATGAACACTGAGCATCACCAAATTCACAAAGCTCTCTCTGCAGCACAAAATAGCGCCACCGAGTCGGACTATAAACAGAATATGTTAAAAATCCAAATTGGTAGATTGCAAAAACACATAACAAAAAATGCCACCAACGCCAACGAGTTGATCGACTCCGAAGTGAAAGGAAAGATCGACATCATTCGGGCCCGAACCCAATCGATTGTCAAAAAGTATTGTGTTGGTCTACCTTCCCCTATGCCACGAAGGGACAGAGTAGACTTTGAAAATATGGATGAGGACTTGCAGAAGAAGATGTCGCAACTTCTCTACAAGGATGATTTGGAAATATTCTGTACTTATTGGATAAGGAGCAAAGTCTACGCAATTCTTGAAAGCAAGATCTTCAAGCAACATGTCTTCGGGTTGGAGGAAGACCTAGAAAGCAAACTTGGGGAGTTCGAGAGACTAATCTCGAAACACAATCCAGGTATGGTAGAGCTTCGTTAAGCATGAAGGCAAAAAGATATGCTAATCTGGTATGGTTAGATAGTGACATTAGTGACTGGCGGGTCCTCACCACTCAGTACTGCAGGTCATTGAAAATGAAGAACCAGCCTTTTGTTGAAAAAGTTGCAGCATACTTGGAAAACCTCTTTCATCCATGGATGCCAGAGAAGCGTGGAACAAAGTCACGATCAGGAGCCAGGCCAATACGGGAACGCCATCCGAGTCCACTACGTCAAGAATTGACCGAGATATGTCAAGCAGCATACGACCTTGCTGTGATGTTGAGACAGAGCAGAGACAAGTACTGGTTTGAAACTGTGGCTGCCGGAACCAAAATCGAAGCGTCCGAGGATGACAAATTTGAAGCAGAAGACATGAATGGTCCAAAATCAAAATATATAGGATCGAATATATGGGTGTGTCTGTTTGGGGCATTGGTTAAAGAGTCCCTTGATGGTGAACGGTATGTAATGGCAAAAGCGTGGGTCATTTGTAATGTTGTCGAAGGGTCTGCTGAACGCCCAGTGAGCCCAAAGCGGCCTGTTTCTAGATAGATCATGATCCGCTTGTAGACACAGAGATGGCCTATTAAATTGCCGAGTAGCAGTTCTATTAATGCAATCAGAATGTTACTCGTAGTTAGCTTTAACCATAATACGCCAAGAAAGGAAAGGGGAAAAAAAGGGGGTTTTCTTTTTATCAGAGCTACGAAGGAAGATTGCATATCAACAGAATTGAGCAACCAAAACAATTTACGGGATAGTTCAGCGTCAAAACTTAATATCATGAAGATTTGGCACAAAATGGATGTGTCTTTTATTTTGTCTATCCCCAGGAACCCCAGTAAGAGTTGCTACCTATGGCTGACAAGCAACTGTACACTAGTCCCCAATAGCTTCCTCAAAAGCAAGTCATCACACAACAGCCTTCAATGTCAAAAAAGTTATGTCCAAATATAACCTCTAGGGGGAATATAGTGAGACCTGCCTAAAATTACCCAATTGAGAAGTGTTTTAATGGCCTTTTTACCTATAAAGCCCTAGGTTCTGGAAACAATAGCCATCAGAACTACTTGAATTCTGAACAAGCAGCACTACGATTGATGTCGAAGCTTCGTGACCCACCCAGCGTTTTCTAATGCCAGAACTACTACGACAGATTATCTTAGACTGCTAGCCGCACGCTTTCGAGACGCCCCAAATAAAAGCACGTGACTAGGAACTTGACAGAATTTGGTCTACATCATGTTGCCTCTTTCCTCGCATGTCTTCACATTGGTATATAATAGAATAATATGCGTTGTGACTTGGAATCCAATACCTCTTTGGAGTTATTGGCCTAGATCATGTGCCTCCATCAACAACGGTGTGAAACCGGGGACTTGATTGGAAGCATTCAATCTATGAGGAAAGTCTGATATGATTTGACGATTTGACGATTTGACGCTCAGCCTTGCGAGGCAGATTCCCTTAGCGCGTGTACGACCAATTTAAACGTCGAGTGAACTAGAATTCAATTATCAAACCAAATCCAAAGGAGCCATTACTTGACTTCAGCGATGGATCCCATTATTGGTATGAGTGCTGTGGCTGCGGCCGCCGGACTCGCCGACGTGGGACTCAAGATTGCAAGATTTCTCGTTGAGCTGTCAAGAACGATCAAAGATTTACCTTCTTCCGTTCGTGGTCAGATTGAACCTATTGAGCAGCTCGTAGCTCTTGCAAGACTCATTCTAGTTAATCCGGGTCTTCAAACGGACTCTGTTGCAGAAGTACTACGCACCTGCTTTTCCATCGCCGGGACACTGGAGAAAACTCTGCAGAGTATTGGTACCAATAAAGAAGGTAAAATGGTGGAGAGAGTTTGGAAATCTTTGGTGGCGGTATCAGGGAGGATCAATGAGATCGAGAAGCTGTCCCTTCAACTTGAGAGACAGAAGAGCACCCTTATCATTTGCATACAAGAGCATGACTCGTAGGTTCTCCTCCTCCCTCAACACTGACAATATTTTTGATTTCGCTTCAGGAGATGCCTAGATTCTCTTGCCTCCACGGCCGAAGGGGTACGAAAAGATATCTCAGAAATTTCTAAAACTATGCAAATCACAGCCCAAGACGTTTCGACTATTGTAACAACGGTGGCTCAGGTGTCAGGAGACCTCACAAATATGAATGATACGATCACTAAGGCACTTCAAGATATGAATATAAATTTTGCACACCCAGTAAGCTTATTTCGAGTTATGGACTTTTTAAGGCTCAGTGATTTACTTTGGCACTTGGCAGATGAAACCTCACGACACCACGCGATTAGATGCCAAACCTTCCAATAGCGAGAGAACTTTCCATACAGTTCCCAGGCGCCTTGTATCAAACTTTCTTGGACGAGATGAAGTTCTACAGAAAATAAACATGATTTTCACCCGAGCCGAAAGCCCCTCGATAGTTGTCATAAGAGCTCTAGGAGGACAAGGAAAGTCTCAAGTTGCACTTGCATATTGTCGGCAAATTAAGCAGACCCTAAAATCCTGGTCTGTATTTTGGGTAGATGCAACTTCAGAGAATACGCTAAGGAAAGATTTTGAGGCAATTGCGGAAAGAATCAAGGAGCCCAACGAAACCGTGGGTGATGATAACAGGGTTGAATTTGCCTTAGAAAAGCTTGAAGAGTGGTCTCAACCCTGGCTGCTAGTTTTTGATAATTATGACGATCCTTCTTCCTTCAACATACTCCAATACATCAGTTGTGGGGAAAATGGTCACGTACTAGTCACCTCTAGACATGCAGCTACCGACGACTTGACGATCTCAAACAACGTGGTGGCTCTCCAAGGACTTAGTGAGAAGCACTCCGCAGAGCTCCTTCTTCAACAATCACGGATTGAACAAGACGAAGCCTCTCTCAAACATTCAAAGGAGATTGTGAAAGTAATGGGATGTAAGAATATTATTCTTTTTTAATGTTCAAGAGGTGTTTTAGGCGAAGATCGATCTCGAATTTGTCCCCAAAACCAACGTATACTATAACTAAAATGTACTAACTTGAGACTCTGTATCTGTAGATCACCCGTTAGCTATAACACAAGCTGGTTCTTATATTCATCTTCAAAGACTCAAGCTCGACGAGTTCATGGATCATTATACCCGCCAGAAGGAAGTAATCCTCAAACACACCCCAACGATGTCATTATACCTAAAGAAACTTAATGAGAATGAGAAAGAGAGAGCGCTGAATGTCTTCGCTACTTGGGAGCTTTCGTTTCGTCAAATCCTGGGGGGCAATAACACCGGCCAGCTGGAAGCGGATTTTCTGACTTTATTTGCTTTCTTTGACTGCCAGGATATTTCAGAGAATTTGTTTGCAGCGTTTGCAGCGTTTGCAAACACCCCACCACTTTATGAAGAAGAAATCAAATATCACATCACAGACCTCGGTTCAAATTTCAAACTACGTGGGAAAGACGGAAAATGGGATAGTGATAAATTTCGAAATATTCTTGCCAACCTCGCTCAGTCTGCACTTATTCAAACGTGGACCCCTTCGTCGGATCCACCTGACAGTGGGTCTCACCTCACACTGCACCCACTCATCCAAGACTGGATTCTTCTACGCACCGATCCTAAAACGTTCGCCCAATATTATGTTATCGCAGCAGTCTGTATCTCTTGGCTATTAAACTTTTGTTGGAGCCTTGGGGAACCTGCGTCGGAAAGGATGTTCATAGGAATTAAAGGATCTATCCAATCTCATATAGGAGCCCACATCAAACAGAGAAACTCACTAATAGGGCAAGGGAATTTTCCTGTTGGAAATTTCAAAGAACAGATGCTTACCAATCAGGCTGAATTATTATTTGCAACGTTTATGTACCGATCCAGCCAATACAATATGGCGAGAATTATCAATGACCAAGTCATTGAATGGCAACAGGCTACTTTAGGGGTGCGTACTATATATTCTTTTTTTTAATTCGTGCACTCATAGTCATAGTCCAACAATGTCAAGTAGCAGAACTATGAAACCAGATTTCTAACTTTCTTCGAGAACGAGCACAAACGCAGTATGATCACCCAGACTTTACACGTCTATATCCTGTACAGATGCGGCTATGTAAACCAAGCAGAAATGGTAGCTCGAGAAAATATCAGGTTGTGTGACAAAGTTTTCGGAAGAGAGAATTTCTGGACATTTAGAAACTGCAACAACCTAGCATCTATACTAGTTCGTCTTTCCAAGTTGCCAGAAGCTGTTCAATTATTCGAAGACCGACTGAAAGCCTTTGAAGAAAAGTTTGGCCCTGAGAATTTTGAAACACGGCGGAGCTCAAATATACGTGCATGCCTCCTCATTCAACGAGGAAACTTCACTGAAGCCGAACATCTTCTACAGCAGATAGAGAAGACGGAGCAGAGAATGCTTGGCCCTGATGATCCCTTTAGACTTCGTACTGTAGAAAGTCTCGGGAGATCTTTATATGAACAGAACCGCGACACCGAAGCCGAAGTTCTCTTTCGAGAGTGTGCCCAGCGGTGGCAAGTACAGCTTGGACTCGAGCATGAGAATACACTTCGGTGCTGGAAACTGGTTATATCAATTCTATTTAAAACCGCTAGGACCAAAGATTGCATTGACGTCATTCGTCCCATTCTCGCTCGTCTAGAGGAATTTTATGGACTAGAGCACGACTTGACACTTCAATGGCGCGGGAAACTCGTAGTAACGCTCCATGCGGCAGAAAAGTGGTCCGAATGTGAATCTCTAGGCCGGCTCCAGCTCAAGCTCTTGACCATAGTATACAATGCAGAGGATCCAAGAACACTGTTATATGAGTCACTGTTAGGATTCAGCATTAAGGCTCAAAAAAGGTACCCAGAGGCAGCTGAATTGTACATCCACTTGTCTGAGATAAGCCGCAAGGTCCTAGGTCCTGAGCACGAGGACACGCTTAAAGCTCTTATCAACCTTGCAATGTGTTATTTTCACGATCCCGATCATTTCTCGGATGCCGAGGCTCTATTCCGAGAAACTTTGTGTAGTGTAAACAGAACTTAGGGGTCAAGCAGTTTACTGGCACTAAGTATCCTAACCCTGCTCGGTAAGACTTTGTATCATCGCGGAAAATTAGAAGAATCCGCGAATATATTTCGTGGCACTCTAGAAAGAATCAAACGAAACTTAGGGGGACTAAATGATGAGATTGTCATGAATATGGAAGATGCTTGTGGGTCATATCTGCAATTAATAGATGAGATACGCAGTGCGGGAACAATTGGATATAGCGAAGACTATCTAGCCTCACATTTTGGCATATATATCGATTAGGTCCCCGTCAGGCGAAAAATCAAGCAAATCAGCCAGTTATCAAAGTGTATACCTTATAACATGCAGAAATCCAACATCTCTTAGCAATACTGTTCTAGATTCCCAGCGAAAGGCTTTGACCATAAACAAACCCTGGAGATTAAAAGTCCATTCACTTTTACTCAGACGCGCTTGCTTAGAGGGAGGCATGGGCTTAGAATAAGAAACCATAGGCCTGCTTTACCTGCGAAGACTAACATTAGAGGCTAGTTGGCGCTGAGCATGAAAGCACATTCGCGCACTGGGCAATCTTGGCTGGGAACGAAAGAGCCTACGAGAACGCCCCCGAGAGATTGAAGAGCAGGCTTAATCATACAAGGATTTAGATATGAGAAGAGAGGTCACGGTTGTGTTTGCAGCTGACCTCGAGGTTAGATGCTAGTTTACAGATGGACGTGCTATATACATCCCAGATGGTTTTTCGTGGAGGGATACATGTCGTGACAAGAGGCATTGACGGTATCGACGAGCGTCATGGGAAAGCACTTTATTTCTTCCACCTGATCTCATTGAGATTGGCGACCATCCCCGAGCTGGACGTTTGATAATAAAACGAGTTGATTCTCACATACACATACACATACACATGGATAGGGGGTGGTTTTTGCGGCTTCGCTAGACAAGTTCATCAACAAACGTAAATTACACTACTTGAAGAAGGAGATTTGAGTAATGATCAACGACGAAACAAAAAATGATCATGGCTTATAGCGCCAAGGATGGGTGGTATTTACTAGCCTTATTAGACAATCTCACGAGAGAGAAATGCGAACAGGATCGTCCCCGTACGTGTTGTTTTTCGCATGCCCTTGCCCCAGCTTACTACTTCTACAAGCGATCAGCTGTCTGTGGTGTTTTATCGTTTAGTGGCTCTTGAGCAAGGTCCCTCGCTTCCAGTATCTATCTGGAAAGGCTAAAGGCTAGTAAATTAAGTAGTAAAATGACATAGCTGCGACCGGGGAGGTGGCCGGGGGGGATATACAGTAAGTAATTAAACTCAAGACTAGCTCTAAAGTTATGATTTGAACGTTCAATCTAGTTTCCTCACCACACGACACAAGCCACAGACAGGCCTATACCGTAATATAAATCCTAAACGTGCCATTTTCCCTCCTTCCCTAAGCAGATGCCGGTGATACGGTCGTCACTCTACTCGGCGCCCTATATGTATGTTTCCTCACCGCTAGCGAACCATGACACAGTATATTCAGCACCTCTCGAAGTAGGCAGGTATGTAAGGTAAATCATGTATTGATTGTACAGTACTTCGTAGGACCCCTACCATAAACGAAACCTTCTCACGTGAACGGCCCCGCCCGCATAAGTACTTTAAAAGTGACACACAAATTACGCCTCGCCGGCTCACCGTTCCCACTCCTTAAGCGTGTTTCAGGATCCCTGGGATGTGATGTGTGTGAGTTTTTTTATTTTAATTTTGTACCCCTATGAACCCTATGAACCCTATGAACCCCATCAACGGGCAAGGTGGGGCTGCAAAAAACGGTAGATACTTACCAGACCTGGAGAGGTAATCCTTGGCTAACAAGGTTAACTGAGTTGCTTTATATTGGTCATTGGTGGTGGAGAGGAGAGGAGATACGGTGGCTACGGAGGATGGAGGTGAGGAAGATAATAGGTAAAGATCACCTGATATCAGATGATCATCTTACAGTAAGTAAACTGGTACTGGTCGGTGTCGGAGGGGTACTTGAGGCACAGAATGTTAAGTTAGACTTCGTATATTCCATGTGATTGTAGGTTAGGTACGATGGATGGCTATAATAATTATTATTATTGTTATTATTATTATTGGAGGGGATAGGTGCTTAAGCAATTATGGGGGTAAAGATGTACATTAAAATGTAAATATAATTATAATTATAGACCTTTAGACCTTTAGACCAAAAGTAGAAGTGTGTGTATATATGTGCCTATGTATCTATTTATATATGTATAATATAAATATAGTACTTACTGTACTGTACAGTACATACATAGTGCATATATGGCCGCACAGATAAAAGTAAAGGTACAGTACATTATCCTTCTTTCTTTCTTTCTATCTATCTATATATATATCCAATTAATATAAACATACTTCACGAAACCTAAATAGAGCACAGGAGACAAGAAAGGGGGGGAGGGATCTGCAGTTGGTCCTACCTCCTACGCTCCGGCACCGGCAGTCCGGAAGGACAATAATACATATCACAATATAGCATAGTACAGATAGGTATAGGCTAGGCTATATACTATATTATATCATATTATACTTGTACTGTAAGCTGTTACTGCACCAAGATAGTAACAGTAACAGTAACCGTAACCGTAACCGTAACAGCAAAATCCCCGCGGTTGGAAGGACTAGGAAGTACGACATACAGTACTGCAGTACTACCGCTCCATCCCATACAATAAATAAGTACTTTGCCTAGCGAAAGAAAAGGCTTGTTACTGTATTATAATTATAATTGTCAGCTTTGGTCAATTATTCCGAGGCTTTGGCTTTGGCTTCCTTTCCTCCCCTCCAACAGCTGCAACCTCCTGCATGTAGATCGCATCCAATAATATTAATCCCGCCGCTCCGAAGCGGAAGAAGAAAGAAAATCCTCCTCCCTCACTGGAGCTGGTGGCTCGGATGCTGGCTGGCTGTTGGCTTGGGATGTGGTTGTGGGTACGTGGATGTGTCTCCGCATCTGTTTCATCTTTTTTCGGTGGCTTCCATCCCCGTAAACCCAACCTCATCCCTCATCCATCAATCCACCAATCCACCAATCCACCAATCCACCAATCCACCAATCCACCAATCCACCACCCACCAGATCGTCAGCTTGTCCTTAGGGCGATAGTGTGCAGTGTGCACACATGGCGTCGTTGTCGTCGTCGTCGAATCTATGATCTGAGGCTTCTCCTTTTGTTTCAAGATTCATCAATCTTGCTGGTTCTTCTCTTGCGCCTCCTTTCTCTTCTTCTTCTTGAACATATATTTTACGCCTCACCAAGACGCATAGCTTTTGACAAGCTTCCTTTTCCCACGGAGATTTGATTCGATATCCAATTTCCATTCCATCGGTTACAAAAGTGTGTGCGTGTGTGTGTTGCGCAGATCCTTATTCTATCTCCCTCCTTCGATAGGAGGAACACTACACTACACCACACCACACCACACCACACACCATTTCTCTCTCTCCTCTCCGCCCCTGGTTCATTCCGTTGCACACGCGAGGGGCATTAAGGAGGACAGACGACCGACGACGTCAGGATCGGCTTGAATGTCTTATTTGCGGACCGGACGCTCCACCCAGATCGTCGCTCATTCATAGTGATTACGCCGCACCGTCCAGGGCAAGGCAAGCTGGGGTCTATTTCGACCGGACTTGCGAAGTACTTATCGACATATCTAAACCTGGGGAAGGCGCCTTTTTCTTCCCACCAGCAAACAGTCGTACCGCCTTCTTCCTGATCTCTCCTCTTGATTACCAGCAGTACAACTACTACCATTCTGGTTGCTTCGAACGAGAATATTCCTGGAAACCTTTTTATTCACCTATTTATTCGTCAACAGCCCTCTTATCTGTCGACTTTCCCCTCGTTTGCGTAGACGAGCCATTCTCGCAGGTGTACGTCGGTGCCGGCGTTTGTATACGAAGGATCGAGTCGAGTACTAGTGCACTACTCACGGCACATCCGTATCACATCCTCGACTTCGTACGAGAAACTTCAGTAGCAAACGGTGATTCCGAGCAGTCGGAAAATACCACACGAATTCAGAAAAGACAATTAGAAGGACCGAAGTTGCTGCCCTACATGTCACATCTTTAAATCGCATCAAACGGTCAGGCACCATATATCACACTCCTTACCACAAAAGCCAGCATTCTTTTCTTTCAACCTTTTAAAATCAAAAGCGCCTCTAATTCTCTCCGCGTCATTCGATACTGGCAGTGCCAAATCAAAATTAAATGCCACCCACCCTCGACCTCACAAAGACCTATACCCACGCCGAGATGATCCTCTCCTCCCGCAATGGGCCCGCGCGCCTCAACCTCCGGCGTGCTGCTTCTTACAATGCCAGCGAGCGCGGCCCTCAATCCTCCACCTCCTCCCGATTCTCGTTCCAGCAACTCATCGCCTCCCCACCACCTTCCCCGGGTCTCCCCGTGCTGGTTCCCCGGCATGGAAAGGTTGTACCTACACATAAAGTCAGCCCGAGAAGATGTGCCAGGTCATTCTTGTGGATGACGGGACTGTTGGTCGTGTTCTGGTGGGGATATACAATGTTGGTTGGCGAGAAGCGGGAGCTGATAGTCCAAACAGCTAGCGGGTTGGAGGAATATGAGATGGTGGCCGATACCGAGTTACCGGATTTTCCTACGCCAGTTATGGTTACAGATAAGAAGGGACGGGCGAAATGGACGGTTTCGATACCTCCTGATGCGGACTTTCCACTGGAACCAAAAGTTTATGCAGAGATTTGCGAACAGAACCTCGAAGTTGCATCGACGGTGGCCGACTTGCATTCTTTAACGCATAAGCTCAGGCGTGATGAGGATTATTATCATGTGGACTCGAATTTTATGGATGTTAAGGATGCTGAGGAATTAGGCTTATTACCTGGAGTGAAAGCAAAGACAGATATGAGAGAGAAAGGAATGGTCGGCGAGGTGATGAATAGTTTGGTTATCGAGGAGGTTTGTGAGAAGACCTTGACGTTTGTCATGGAGACGGAAGATGCTGGACTGGGTGGAACGTTGATGATGCTATGGATGTCTTATGGGTTAGCGCAGAAGGAGGGGAGGGAGTTTTTCGTGGATGATTCGAGATGGTATGTTCACTGATACGTCTTCATCCCTCGATGGAGAACCCTATCAAGAAACCAAACTAATAGAAGCAGGGCATACGGAAAATTTACCACATACTTCCTAACACCACGTGTACCAACTTGTCGCCCACCACCTCGTCACGAGATCCTCCCCTGTCCACATCACGCCCGCCACTTATTAGTTTCAGCAGCAACAGCTTCCCATACATTTGGCCCAGCATTCGTCTCCCATTTCGCGGACCACCGTAAATCATCAACTGATATCCTCCGCCAAAAACCAATCTTCGATCTCGCCCGACGAGGCTATGAAGCCCTCTGGAGACTCCAAATCGGCGACGCACGCTACGTAGCGGAGCGCCTTCGAACTCTCCGTTCCGAATCATCTGAGGCCTCATCTGGCAAAGAGGCGTCCCGTAATACTATCATCGGCGTCCACGTCCGCCATGGTGACAAACATCCCAGTGAGTTCCAGTATCGCGATAGCTACGTGCCACTAGACCGCTATCTTGCAACCGCTCTCTCAATGCTTCCTTTCTCACCAGTTGGTAAATCTTCGTCTTCATCCGAAAACACGCATAAAATCATTGTTGCATCAGATGATCCTACCGTCTACGAATCTGATGAATTCTCGCCGCATACCCGTGCTCAAGACCTCATTCGTTTGACGGCAAACCCAGCACCACATCCACGTCCAGCCAATCTGCCTGCGATACGACCTTTCATCGCCGATGCCGTAGGTTGGGAAGGCGGTTTCTTCTCAGGCATGTTCTGGAGTCTTGGTCGCCCTTCCTCTATCCCCGCCACAGGGAAAGAAGACGGTGAGCAGAAACGCCTTGGTCCTGGGGTTGAAAGTCTGAGATTGAGGGAGCTGGTTGGGAGGGCTTATATATTGGATCTTGCAGTGTTGGGAAGTAGTGATGGTTTGGTGTGTACGGGAGGGAGTATGGCGGGTCGCGTCTTAGGTGTTATGATGGGGTGGAAAGATTTAGTGGAGGGGAGATGGCGGAACGTTGACGGCGAGGGGGTATGGGATGGTATTGGTTGGTAGAGGCATCGCTAGTCGAGCCTCGATAGATTTTACATTCAGTTTGGGGAAGAGATATTGCGGAGGCGGGTGTATATATTGATATCATTGGGCGTTTTCTTCGGGGGGCATGGGCATGGCATGGCATGGGAATTTGGGCAAAACATCTTTTGCATAGCATTTTTAGCGAAGACACAAAAGAAGGTCAGACAGCAGGGGACCAGGCATATACATAAACCACATCCCAGAGATGACACGGAGTTTATCCAACCGACAACAACTACAACAGACGGACATTTTCATTTATTAGATCGCATTATACCAGACAGAACAGTCACTCAATCAAACCAAACCAAATCAAATCAAATCAAATTTAACTGAACTTTTACATACCCACAATCCTTTTACGAGCCGTCGTGATGTGTGGTACTTCTCGCGATTCGTATAATACTAATAAGATGAAACTACGGTACACAGTAGAATTATAATACGGAAAATATGCCATTCTGTAATCGTCAAAAGCCATAGGAGTATGTATCTTTGAATATCAAGTATATCAAAAATAAGTGTATTGTTACGGCACGTGACTATGGGAACATAAGGGGCTGGACCCAGTATATAAAGCTTCTTTCCCAAGACTAAACTACACACCGAAGTCAAGGCGCTTGTTTATAACTGAAGAACATCTCCATCATGGCTGTGGATTCATGCATGACAGATGCTCTACACTGCATGTTCACATGCCTGGCCTTCATCCCATTTTCCTTGTCGAATACACTTAAGGCATAGACTTTTGATCGCTCCTCGGACGTCGACAACCTTATCACGTAGTCTGTTTAGTCCGACAAACAGTGGGCAGTTGGCCCCGGCATCACAGGAATGCTTGGCCACCTCTTTGGCTTGCAAGGCTCGGGAAAACAATTCATTCAATGAGCAGGACTCGAAAGGCTTGACTGATGGCCATAGCCCCACCTTCTGTAGCACTGCAATGAATTCCACGACTCTGGAACCCCCAATACAGTGCTCTCGGACCAAGTTCGGGTTGCTGCACGGGTGGCATGCTTTTGCTTGGATCGGAGGTGTTCGTCCGCATTTAAGGCAGTGCATGAGTGTCATCCCATACCCGATCTTGCTTTCGCTGAGGAAAGTTATAATGGCCTGCAATCCACTATGAAGCGAATTTAACTGTCGCTGAATTTGAAGGGTAAGAGCATCTTCATAATCTCAGTTTAGCATAGGGTTCATGGCGGGGCAGCGTAGACATACCTGAGACAGCCTCTGGAAGAAGACTAAACATTTCATGGTCATGCCACTTCGCAGGAAAGCCTGGCGTGAGTCTCTCTATAGCACTTGCTGATATCTTCGAAAAGTGTTCCCACTGGTCAAACTTATAGGCGGCAAGGAGGACGTAACTTAACTCTTCAGATGATGATAGTAATGATGATTCAAAATCGTGAAACCAGTAATACGTCCACGGACTCAAAGCAACTCTACAGTCGTACTTATCGCAGTGGATTGCAATGCATGCTAATTCTTTGGCGCTGCTTGGTTTGGCGACGGTATTGCGGCAGTAATGAAGAACTTGCAGAATTGTTTTCATCGCGCTGGCGTCGTCTTCCTCGAGTTTTACGTGGATGGGCTCCGCGGTATCTAATCTCTGTCCCTCTGTAAAACGTGGCCCAAACATTGCAGCGAAGACTGGAGAAGCGAGGGACAGAATCTTCGTGGAGACGCGGAGTTCAACGACCCTGGAGCTACTCGGATCATCCACCTCCAATATGGCATCTCCATCTTTGTCGAGCGAGATCGGCCCTGGAGCAATCCTCCCAATTGTTGATAACGTATCAAACCGTGTTTCCTAACGGACTTTAGCTTGGAAGAAGTACTTCTCGGAAAGACTTAATTTGACCTCATGTGATTCAGTAAATGCATCCATATTGAATCATGAACTGTTCAAATCCATATACTGTACTTAATTGAAGTGTTGGTGTTTTAAATATCCGAAGGCACAGACTTTTATAGCTATCATCTCGCGGAACCGGGACATATGAGGCCTCCAATATTTCTTTTACAGATTTTCCCGCCACATAGCCCATCCTTGGTTAATCCAGTAACAGAATCGCTTTTACCACACCGCTTCTGTTGTATGACATGACAAGCAATTGATCGGTGTCACGCCCAAAATTCATCTAAGAGAAGGGTATAATTGGGCAAAGTCTGCAAAGTCTACCATGGAATGGACTGCATGACAGGTATTAAAATTAAATCACGGTATATTGGTTGCTGATAACAACCATCAAAACACACTCGATCCTCAACTTTTGAGATTGCCGCGTAAGTGTGATCAACTATTTGGACGATCAAATGCTTCAGATTCTCTCTGTCGTGCTAACCATGACATATCTGCTCATTACACAAGTGCCAGTTTGTAAACAGCTCTTATACTACCGCCTGCATTAGTACACAACGTACATGCCGCGACGACTTTCCCAACAGGTTTTTGCGTTTCATATATAACGTTCCGCATTTGTTTTAATTATAAAATAAACGTAGACTTATTTCATGCTGAGTTGGAAGAATATTACATAGCCCAAGTCTGCCAGGGAAAAAAAACACAACCCGCTAGTGATAAGGACAACTCCATGTTGTACAGTACAAGCCTGCCGGAAGCTGCAGACGACGCTTCTCCCAATTAAGCGACCCCTTTTGTCAGGGGCTGTCTCGCTAAATCAGGACCCATATTTTTCGCTTCCGTTAACAAGGATTGGCAGAGCAGATTCTATTTTCATGAAATGATATATGTAGGTGTGTATTTATAAATTACAAGTGACTTGTTCTAGAGATCAGAAAATATGGGGGCGGGATTTAATATTAGACTAGCGTGCGACTTAAAGCAAAAGTTCTGCAAAGACACGCTAAAGGAATCACTATTTCTAACGGTTCATTAACTTTGGCTTTTGATGCTCAGCTTGATGAATTACGACAGACCTTGGGGAGATGAAAGCATTAAATTGGTAAAAGGATTTACCCCAAATGATTCATTGCTAGTTTCTAAGCAAAACCTACTAATAATTAAAATAAATATTAGTTAACGACCTCTTGCCAGACCAGTCATTAGCTAAATTCTAAAATTTATGGTCTCCATGTTCTTTCAACCAATAATTTCAAACAATCTGCACCGAATCGTTATCTATGTCGCTTTTAAAGCGGTTAGTGGATGTCGTGGCTCTGCTCATGTTATCCACCCCCATCTCAGATAAAACCTTTGGAGAAATGTGTAAGCTGAGGTTCTATTAATTTTGATCATTTTCATATTACTAAATCAGCTACATAAATGAAAATAATTATGTTAAACGAGAGAGACAGTCCGTCGGACTGTTAGATCAAAGCTTCGATGCTCCCCTAAGAAATTTCCTATTCCTACCCGCCGGTATAGGTTTATATCCAAGCAAAGCTCCAAAATAAGGAATGTCTCCATTATGGATCTTGTATTCCCCCCCTCCGTTGAGTCGCTATTCTCCGTCGACCGTAAAAGGAGACACAAATACTGAGTAGGACACATTCGAGGTCCGCTGTCAAATTGACCTGAACATCTCCATGGAAAGTTACTTTTCCCGAAATCTAATTTCTCATCGTTAACATCCAAATACGTAGGGTTGTTGACTAATCCCTTGGGGGAGACGCTCAGTACGATTTCTTGGATCGGTCCATCTAACACAAGTCGAGAAGTTTTGACTTCGGATACTAAAGGATTTTCACTCCAGACCACTGCCCATTCGACCACTTTAACGTGATCGTAAACATTGCGGTCAGGCGAGGCTTCTCCATTGAAGGAATTCCAGAAATCGTATGAAATACCGTAGGGACAAGATAACCAGGTCCACGATGGAATATTTGACAAATGTTGTGGGGTCTGATCCCTTTTTTCAGCCAGAATCGAAATTCTCACCCATAGCAGGTCCTGGTGAAAAGAACGTTCCCACATGCCAAGGATAGGAACATCTTTTGTAACCATTTGATAGTACTGAACGATCCCAGACAAAGCAGGAAGTCTGTCTGTTGGGAAGGTGAAGCGTCGTGCCGAGTAATCTTCAATCCATTTCCACCATGTTTTATTCGTCAAAATTTGAGTTTCGTGAGGTAAAGCAGGAACTATGCTTTCATGTTTTGAAGATCGATCAAATACAAGTCCAGTCTCAGTTCGACATTCAGATTTACACTCCCAATGAAGCCCTGAATGCATGCAATGCACGGTGCGATGTGACAATACCAGCTCTTGGAAGATCCAGCCTCTTGTATTCAGCACCGAACTTTTAGCAGATATTCTGATATCGTTTGGTTGGACTCGTACAATAGCCCTCGAGTCATGCTCAGTATCCGTAATAGTCAAAAAAACATCGGCTTTATCCAACCTGGCAGGGGCGGTCGGAAAGCAGCCAGTAGAGCTGGCGGCTGCATCTGTAGCAGCAATCGTAATCGAGCTCCCTGCATAAATATCCTGCATTTTAGAAGCTTCAATTTTCCATTCAGTATGATCGTCCTGTACTATACACAGTGCATCGACCCATAGGAATTGGATGTGCAGGTCCTGGGTCAAAGTGAACGCATCCTTCAGAGTGTCGGGAATGAGTTGAAGAGGTAATTCCTGTCTGTGCGAACTCTCATTTTCTTTGGTGGTACAGAAATTTGCGTTTCCCCAGCAGTAACTCAAGGTAGCGTATCTGATATCCGTATCTTCCAATTCTTCGGACATGACAAGTCTGGGAGGACGTCTACCAAGCCAGCCAACATCTATCAACCTCTTTGGCAAGTATCGTATATCTGGTTTACACTTAGGATGATTCACCTCGCAATTATGGAGCCACGACTTCAAAATAGTTATTTTGTCGGAAGTGGATGTGGTTTTAGCTCTCCAAATCGGCTGGTCGCCGCTAACCGCTGTGGAAAGACAATTGTTAAGAGAAATTAGTTAGCCAGAGAGGTGCCAACATACATTTGGTGTCACAAGTAGTGATAGAGACTGGTCCCTTACAAATATATTCTCGGAAGTAGACATAAGATTCTAGCAAAGCCCAGGAAAGACCGGAGTTTGTTCTTAGATTTTCTTTCAGTGTTATCTTCCAGTTCATAGATTCGTAGACTTCTTGATTAATATCAGGAAACTTTTGCCGCATTCTGTCAAAGGTCCAATCTCCTAGTAAAGCTCGACAAATCAAACAGCTTTGACTAGATTGTTCGAGAAGTCCTAAATTCGGATAATGAGCTCTGCTTGGCGATAGTTCTTCCTTTGGTGGGATTAAACCAGCACAGAAACTACAAAGCTCCGCAGCTTCTGCTTCCATCGTAACTTGGAAAGCCTGAATTTATAGTAACAGCTAGAGGATACGATGGTTTACTTGAGTCAAATATCACCGGAGAGTCTTTCGCAACTGAAGTCATCTTGTCACCTCGCTTAAGAAGTTATGCCTCAGGCTAGTGCACCAATACTGTTGGTAAATTCCTAGTTACAGTCGGATTAGTTTGTTCCTTTTATATATAAGCGTCTCTACACCTTTATCTCGTGTAGTGAATTCGCTTGTCCCTTATTCAAACTTATCCCCGTATCCTATGTGCCACAGAAATGTGTAAGGTGGTTGACTGGTGTTGGCATAATTCATGACTTATATCATTCAGGTCACATGCTCCGTGTGATCCCGATCGGGTCCAGGATTAAACTCCGTGCGAAGAATGGTCAGCGGCAGGAGTATGATTAGCTTTTGAACTAAGTACTACCAAACAGGGATTTACCTATCACATGTTCATTCTACTAGATACCAACAGCCAAAAGCGTCTCAGTTTTCGGCTTTTCCATATCCCACAGCCTTGGTATACTCTTGAATCACTGCGAATCCTGCCAGTGAGTTAAAAAGGGTTGCCAAGGGGTTGTGGGGGAAGGAGCGGCGGCGGACTGCATTGTGATAGCAAAGTTGCTAATCTTTTAGGTTAAGTGAAAATATTACTTTCCTATTCAGTACTGCTATCTATATAATCTACACAATCTTAACCCTTTTTCTAGCCCAATCTTTCCTCAGAATGTTTTCGAAGCACGCAAGCTCATTGCTCCTCAATAGCTTTATAATAATATTGGAAATAGACCCTCAAATTCTAATTCCCTAATATATATTAACTCTCTAATTAGTTTATATTATTAATAATTTTAATATATTAAAATAATCTTTAATACTTGTCTTATAGTTTATTGATTTTCTGTCGGATCACTTCGAATACGGGGCACCACTACGTGATATGGTCACGTAAGTGCTAGTTGTATTCAGTGGGATCGATGGTTTTATTGTAAGTTCTACGTAAGGTGGTGTTGATATGGTTTCCAAGGCGGTGAACCGCTTTGGGTGATTATGCCACTCGAGTCGGGTCACGTGCACCCACCTCGAGGTCAGAATATACCAACATTTTCTTTTAAGAATAGATAAGCGGCAATTTAATAAATCTTTTAATTTATTAATTAACATTTTTATTTTTATAAATAAATCAATATATATAACTAAAACGGAAAAGTTATTTACTTGAGGCTCTTCACCTTCTGTTGTTTTGAATAGGGGGGTTTCCGAGCCTGTAAGGACTTCTACAATTAGACTAGCCCCAGGAGAACGAAGGGGTATATCAATAGGCCTCCTAGCGATGTAATTAGGAATCATAGAAAGGTTTCAATGGCAGGGTGATACAGTATTCAAGGATATCGATTCTCATACAACTAGTCAAATCTTATACAAACACCCTTACAAGATTCTGCTTCCCCTTATTATATATTGTGAATTATATATCGTAGGCTATTCGGAGCCTTATCGAATGGGATACGGGGTATTATAAAGCATATTGTTTCACACTGACACCGACACTTACAACTTCTTCCTTTTGCCCGAACAGGTGATCCTTAGACAGGTGACCTGGCTCAACGTCTTATACACAGAGCCCTGACACATAGATTATTCTCGTATCAATTGGAATACCTTTTAGAGGCTTTATACTTCTCTGTTACTACTAATCCTCACAATTATATTTTTAATTTAAGCTTAAATTTCTTTCTTTCTTTTTAAAATGGGTAATTAATAATAATTAATCCTTCTTTATATTATTTCTAATTCTAGCTAATAATATACATAAAATTACATAATATCTCGCTTAAAATATTGAGTTTGATTTAATAGGGCCGATTAATCTGGTCTTGAATGGTCGTTCGACTATATTTTCTATATTCTCTTTGCTCTTATCACAATTGGACATTCCCCAGTCCAGATGACTTCTATAGGGGGCTCGGCAAAGTTATAGTTATCAAGCAGTACTGTATAAAGTGTTCTGAACTTCTCGACCGGATTTGGTAGATCCATACTGCACCAGCCGTGTTAGTGGTCATCTTATGGAATAAATAGACCTTGCCCTGAATAGTCGTCGTTCAACTTGAAATTGAGCGTAAGCGTATGGGTAGAAGTTTTCTGTCCTAGTAGTTGGAAGATTGCCTCCACAGCGGGATTGATGTTTTCGACCAGTCCATATTTAATGGGGTGACGAAGTTGAAGATGCGGGCTGCGATGGTATATCGTTTCTCTGGGAAGATTAGGATCCTGCTTTCTCTCGCCGTTAGAACGCTGCCAGAATTCTTCAGGCCGGTACGCGCTGATCTCTAGCCTAGTGATATTACTTCGGTTCTGATCATGAATCTTTGATAGCCAAGATACAACAGGGTCTCAATTGTGGTCTCCAAGAAAGACGAACACATTCTTTCTATAGAAGACTTCGGCGGCTTCTTTTCCAATCTCCTTATTTCAGAAAAACAAATTTGTAGAACAATCCCTGAGACTAGTTTTGGCGACAGAGGGATCGACCCATCGTTTCCAGATCGTTCCATAATGATTGACAACATCTGTGAAGGTTATACAAGAGTCGGTGGGATCACCAAGCCAGTCCCATCGACCTTTCCATATGATTATTGGAGAGGGTGAGGAGAGTGCCCTTGTATAGATTTCTCGTGAGAGACAGGTGAAAACAGTCACAGTATATTAAAGATAAGATCATAAAAACTTTTGAAGTTTCTACTGATTTCAAAATAATTGATTAAAGTCAAGGTATGATGTTATATAGTTTGATTTCAGTTTGATTTTATGCTTGCCCAGAGTTTATATCAAGCTCCCCTTATCTCAAACTGAAATAACAAAAAGTAATATACTTTGCTTGTTATTATGCCCTGATTTGAATCATCCGAAGCCCCTTAACATTGGGCGCAATTGTCACACCGCTTGAAACCAAATCCAAGATTGACACAGCTTCTTGTAAAGGCAGCCCGTTGTGCCCCCTCGTTCACACAGCATCCGCAGAAGCCACATCCATTACAACTATAAGTCGCACCGATTGAATTGCAAGCTGCGCGCGAATTGGCCGTTCCTCCATTGCAAGCGCACTTTGTTGCTGCGACGGCGGTGACGCCTAGAATGACGATGGAGACGATCTTGGAGAGAAGCATATTTCTAGAATCGGTTAGAAACACCTTAGGTAAAAGAATTACAAAGCTCACATTGAGGTATAAAGCGTTGTATTGTTTCAAAGGATGTTCAAGAAGGCTTGTGTTCGAGGTTTTGAAGAACAGGCAGACTCAGGAGGTTGACTGAGTGTTTTCTACAGAAGTGTTTTCTACAGGAGATTTGAAGCTCTTAAATAAGGAAAATTACGGAGAACGAAGTAACTCGCTTTGCTGTATATTAACATAGACTTTGTTGTATTATGCCGATCCTTCAGCCAAAGAATCAATTCAGGTTTGTGAATAGCTGCAGATACTGAGTTTATAAATAAGACGGCGCAACCTGCTACCGAATTCTCCTCTCATTGCAAAGTATAGACCTTTGAGAGGCGTATATTGCAAGGTCACGCACGGTTATTTTGTCGTGCATGCTTGGCGAGTAATCTGAGAAAGCTTGGAATACGGAGCTGCTACCTTTTTAAAGAAGGAGCAAAGCGTGAGGCTGCAGAAACATAGATTTTCAGACGAAAAATGTTGTCATGAATTCAATAAACGGTTTTTGCTGCCGGTCATGCTTACTTACAGTGAAGAACTGACATATAAAATAATGTCATTGCCTCAAAGCTGCCGGTCAGCTGAGGGAGCCGGCCTCACCCCAATATCCTAAATAGTATACTTGAATACGTTCGGGTAAACTACTGTACATTTTCCCTGATGAGACCACATACAATATTTCCCCGAATCATTTACAACACTCCAAAACTCTCGCTTACACAGACTGTTCAAAATCAAGCATACAACTCACTGACCAACACACAATTTCCCGCAACGTTAAGTGTTATAATCAAGTGATATGTTTCCCTTATCCCTAAATACAGCATTTTATTAGGGCAGTTTTGATTCTCATTCTCCAACTCTTACGTGGAGGGCTAGCGATTTTGCACCCAATTCCATTCAGCGAGTGTCTGTGAGTAGCTGGCCAAGTCTTATTAAGCAGCGGACAATAACTCTTAGGTGATAAGTAGGGTTAAGATTAGAACTTAAGGCATATTTGATTAATAAAACATTTCCTTACATAAACTTTGACGTTCCTATTATCCTACATCGTGGGGCTAAAGGGTGGCCAGATTGTTATTGCGGGAGAGGTAGTCAACAAGAATTTAACGTTTGTTTCATTTAAATTAGGAATCTTAAAAAATAAACAATTTGTTAAAATAAAAAAACAATAGTTGGCTGATCTAGGGCTGCTCAGTATCACGCCTAGGCGAGGGTTATCTAACCTGGGATCACCTGACTTATGGCGGATGACTTGTACGAGTAAAAGGGAAGAACTGTACGCAGGTGTAAGGGGAGGGCAGGGAAGGGCACTTGCTTTGTAATATATCGTTTCCTATTTATCAAGAGATTTGAAAATTCAGAAAATCACTCTTACGCCCCTTTCTGTAGAACGCATTTTCCCACTTTAGAGACTATTGGAGCCTTCATTTGGGCTAGCAGCTCCCCACATATCTTCCCATTTCCTTAATTTTCTACCCATAGAAACAGAGTCTCGCCTAGCGAGAATTCCTAAAGCCCTCTGCTCATTTGGTTCCCTCTGGGATAGATATATATCTAAATTTGAGGGTCCAGTTTGTGGTTGATTTAGTGCCTCGTTTTCATAGTCTACATCTTGTTTTGAAGATTTGGAAGTGACGTAGTGACTGGAACTGCTTGAGATATAAGGTTAAACTTGAATTATATTTTATAATATTTTGGTAAATTTACCTGTTGTTTGACATCTTTAGGGGAAAGTTGGATGGAGGGAGGAGCCTTGTATTGTTGTTTGTTGCGTAAGAGATATGGAGAGTGTGAGCGCAAGATGTATTGAGGATAGAACTGGAACAACTGGCCACTGAAGACTTACAATTGAGCAGAACAAGTGGAATTCATTGTTAATAAATACAGACTGAGTGGGAGAGCACCCACTCATGCAAAATCAGACATTTGCTCCATCTTTCAGAGTCCATCTTTTTACACTTGTAACTGCAACTGTGGAAGAAAACTATAAATGGAAATGTAAAAACTAGTGAGCAAGACGACAAAATGCATGTTCTACTTATAATGAATTGAATATGAAGATTTTGGGGAAACAGGAAGAGTATTTGGTTTATTGCATACATCCTTGGTAAATTTCAATACAGAACATAGCGTAAGAAGGAAGTGGAAAAACAGGGGGCGGGAGAAAGTATACTGAAATTGCAAGGATTGCAAGGACTAAGATAGGAATTGTATACTTAGGTGGGGTAATGTTCAGAACAGTCAATAGTTAACGTCTTGCTTCTAGTCCTAAAATGTGATGCTTAGATCCCTTGTCCGAAAATTCAAGTTTGTCTTCCACGACGCAAGTAAACTTGTGATAATAGTAAACTCATGTGAGGGACACGGGCTCGGGCTGTGAATGGTGAATTGATTCAATACACAGACGTCGGAGGGTTTAGCGGGGTATAGCGGGGTAAGGGAACCTTTCCTAAAATGGAAGTGGAAAAACATGGGTCCGGCCGCATCTGCGCGGGTGAGGGCTTGTGGCTTTCTACAACCAATGGTCCTTTCTATATTATATTACACTACCTATCAGACCCCGAGCAAAATTACAGCCTCGCTCCCATTTACCTCACCGAAGAGCTTGCAAGCCTCAATATGGCTTGCCGGCCTCTCGCGTGCTGGTCCTCGAACATGCATCCAATTCTTACACCACCGTTCAATTGCAAACCACGAATTGACTTGATGAATTCTTGGGGTTGTCTGTTCCACGACACCAGAACAACAGGCTTCACTCCACCGACTGCTCACCATTCACTCTGGAATGTCGCTGCTGAGCTCAGGTACTACCCTATACTCTCCGGATACATCGCAGTCATTCTCAAGTGACTCAACCTTTGTCTCGGAGCCCAAAAAGACAGGACGACCGAAGCAATGGACTGTGACAAGACTTCTGAAGCTGTCGAGGCTCTACTCGTACTCCGATTTGCCGAGAAAGGACATACCGGTGGCACTTCAAGAGAAGAATTGGGTTCCTGGGTAAGTTCTTCTGCGAGGATAATGGGCCAATTACTTACAATTTCCCAGTGAAGATGCGGTGGCTAAGCATTCGAAAGCTCTCTTCGGCACCGATCCGCGATGGCTTCATCTGCGGCCAAAGAACCGCGATGACATGGACAAAAGGATAGATATATTTAAAGAGATTTATAAGCCGAAGGGAAAGACCGAGGGAGATGTGCAAGGCTTTGTTGGACTTGACGACGACCAGCAAACTCTTCTGAATGCTGACCCATCGTCCTTCTGGACTGACACCCCACTTGATGATCTGCTGGAGCTGCTAAGGCAGCCTCCTTCAGCGCCGCAGACGTCAACCATCTATCCTACTGCAGAATACAACCCCGCTGCCATCCACCCGATAGTTAGAAGTGCGGGAGACAGCATCTTTGAAGACGAATCAGTTCTACCAACTTCCCCTCGGACCCCTGGGCAAGAGACACACGGCTTGGGACCTGGCCCCCTTAAACTGTTCCCATCCACAAATGGTGCTTCAAAAGCCCCTTCTGCTAGCCGGTCATCATTGTCGACTCACATTAGCACGTCGAGCATAAAACGACGTCTTCCTCAATATTCCGTTCGATATCTAAAGAAGATTGTGCGCCTTTTGGATACTCATTCACTAGCGGATGCTGCCCCGGTAAAAAATATTAGCCAGGCTTGTTCTCTATTGGCCACTCCTACTAATAGCGGATCAGATGACAGTCGCAGCCATTCTAGCTCATCCGTTGACGAGAATGGTGGGGATCCTGAGTCGACGGATACAATGTTCCCGGACACATTTCTCGTGCTCGATCGATTGATTCACCACCAAGGAATATGTATCCCTGGATTGAAACCACATGATAACAGGTCCTGTTGGTGCGCGGTCTTAGATGAACTGGGTTCTTCAAAAGTGGAGTTCTGGTCACCTAAGTCCTTGGGTGATGATTTCGACTTCCACCTTCGGGACGAATTTGGCAATTCGATACTCCACCTATTGGCTGCTCGCGGTTCTTCCTGGGAATTCATTTTAGAGGTGATTGATATTGGCGCCGATGTTAATGCAAAGAATATTGCCAGCCAAAACTTTCTCCATGTTCTAGAACACTCTATGTTTAGCACCCTCGTGGAGGAGCTTTCTCGGGGTCGATTAACTTCGATATTACAAAAGCTTGATAGTCTAAGATTTGAATTCGACCATTGCGACTTCTTTGGCCGGAGTTTTCTTCACAACCTTTCCCGCCAAGCAACAAGTCTTTTAAAATTACCGTTCCCGCACTTGACTGATGTTAAGAAGCTCCCGTCAACGCGAGATGCATTTGGATGGATTCCAAATCCTGGCCGGAGGGCTAATGTCGGGTCAGGCGATGTTTTACAGATAACTGGCCTTCTCAGCCTGGCTCCTGAGTCGCAACCTGCTCCCGAAAATAGGAATAAGCCATTTAGCTTTCTGAAGCTCCCAACGACACCATTTCCGGGTCTGTCACCAGAAAGAATCCAACACACAAGTCAACAGAATGGTCGAGTTGCTATTAGAAATACTAAGACAACCTTGATCCAATCTAATACATCCCTCACTGACGATGAACTCTGGAAACAGGCCCGGTTTATTGAAACAGCCCGACTTGCTTCCAGCGCTCCTTGGATCGAAGAGTCAGAAGGAAGAAATGGGCTCCAATGCTTAGCAGAAGCAGCACTAGACATTCATATCCAGAACGGAACAGTTGTTGCCAGCAATCCCAGCAAGCGAAAGCGAAATCAATCTGAGATACTCCCGGGGTCATTGAGATTGAATCTTCGATATCAACTTGTTGAGGGTCTTATATCTGAAGGTGTGAGCGTAAACAACTATGATGGTCATGGCTCAACAGTCTTGATGTCATTCGTTGCTCACCTCCCAGATGGCGAGGATGATAAGATCCTAGCAAAAATCCTCAAGCTTCTCATCCGAAAAGGAGCAAATCTCCACCTGCGGAATCGAAGGGGTGAAACTGCACTCCATATCGCGGTTCGCCTTGGTCGGAAAGTTGCTACTCGAGTTCTTTTAGACCATGGTGCGAATGTAAACGCTCGAACGACTGAAGGCAAGGGTGTTTTACTCCTGGCACAATCACACTATTTCAAAGCTCGCAACGATCCACAGCTATATGCTTCAATTATCGTATGCATGGCTATGGTTATAGATCGAGGGGCGGTTGCATCACCAACTATTGTACAAGAATGGTCTACTCGGTGAAAAGCCTCTCGGTGTGGATAGCTGTTTATACTGTTCTATTTGATGTATAGGTGGGCGTTTTGCTTAGATACCCATATTAAAATTTATTAGTTATAACATAGAATCGGGTAATAGGGAACCCAATATCTGTGATCCCTATTATTAGCTTTCCTCTCATATGATTGTTCATTATATAAAGCTTCTATTTAACGAAACTGATCTATTTATATAGAACCTTTGTGGGTCATAGCACTTGGAGCCTGAGGTTTCAAGGATCCCAGGCTCTTAAATGCTATTAGCCATTCGCCAAATGATACTACGCCAACAAATAAGAGGCCGTCGAATTGGGCCAATTATATCATTCTTTGCGTTGTCTTGATCAGATGGCTGCCTAGATCGTCCTGTAGACGCCCTTATTAACCCCATTAACCATTGCCAAAGCGGACTGGGCTACCAACAAATGATATCTAATCCACCAATAATCCGAAGGACACCCAAGTAAAGGGCTTAGAAAAGTTGAAGCAGGGCAATCACGAGACAGTGTAACTGTATTTTATCTGTTTAGCTCATTGCCTTGAATCCACCTCCGTAAAAGCTTTATTTTAACCTCTAGCTCTTATTCTTATTCTTAGTGAAAGTGAAAGCGGCACGCGTGTGTGCCCCCATCGCCTTGTTTCTCCTTGCAAATATATTTGTGCCTTTTGACCAGGTTAAAGCTGTTCCCCATTGTTTTCTGACATCAAAGCTTAATTAAGCTCGTATGCCAGGGGCAGCTAAAGAAAAAAATTACATATTCATTCATTTATAAAAGTTCAGCTTTTTCAAAACCAAGCTTCCTTATTACAAAAATAATCATTTTGGGTAGAAAAGAAATTTGTGGATTCCTTGCAAAATAAAGAAAGGGGTTGGGCTTTTGCTTTCCAGGTGTCCTACTATTGGGTTTATAGGTATGCTACATACAATATGATAGATACTACTGTTACGCAAGAAGCATTGACTTTTGGGGGAGCGGGGGACAGACGGGGGCGCGTGTGGGTAAGGAAAAGAAAGAAAGGCAAGGGTAGGTAAGGGTGAGGGTAAGGGATGGGATAGGCTAAGGGGGACGATCTTCTCGCACAGGTCATAGAGCTTGCTGGTCCGTTCTACTGCAGGCGTGCTTCCTGGAAGGTTATGTAGGATAAGGAAATCGGGTCTTATTACTACTGCCAACCATTGAAGTTGGCATTGGCCAAATGAAGCTGTCGGCGACGGCTGTAGTTATGTGTGCTTTGCTAAGCGAACACAAACAGAGTCCCTGGCACACCAAACAAAAATATTGAATATATGCGGGAGCTAAGTTTAGTGCGGCGTGTAAAATTATATTCATTACATATCTCAAGATTATACTCTAGCTAATCCTTTTACATCTACCTTATAATCCCCAAGTCGAGGCTAGCTAAAGCCATGCAATCTACCGGGTGTATATATGCAGAATCTACAATTCGCTTTTGATGTTCTTGATGGTATACGACTTAACCCACTGCTCAACATCATCCCGATCACGGCTTAACCATGCATCCTTCGCGCGGATAGAATCGAGACTTTGAGCTAAACCAGCATTGAAGCCCTTGGTGCTTCTTTCACTGAAGAATTTTTCAATACCTACGTTCCCGTTAGCTTATGTACAACAAACACCGTATTTCAATTCGGATTATAAGAGATGGGGATACTTACGTCCAACAGCTTCAGCACTAGTAAAGCTACTAGTGCAAATCGTAACCATCGTACCCAGCATAGACAAACCCGCAGGTAGACGTCTAGCAAGCTCATCCCAGTTCTTCTCCATCCACAAATACAATGCCTCAATACCTTCTGGATGCGTGCGTAGGCCCGAAATTGGCAAGTACATATCCTGTTCCTTGACCTCACCGTTAAGTGTCATGGCCAAACTTCTCTGCATAAGCTCTGGGTCCTTCGCACGACCTAAGCTACGAAGCGCGGTGTTGCGTTCGTCACTGTTCTTAGCTTCGTGGTAAACCTTGTGAATGATCTCGTATTCGGCCTTGCCACCGTATTTGAGAACGATGGAGAAGACGCTACCTCTGATGTTGGGATGAATGGCCGATGAGTCGCCAGCTGCGTACTTCTTGAACATATCTTGAGCAGCTTTGATGATAGTTTTGTCTCCAGATGCACCGGCACTGCCAAATAACATTGCCTTGAATTGTTGCTGGATGTGATCGTCTGTATCTTTGAATTCCCATCCAGCCTTGTGGGCCTTTTCACTCACAAGGTCTCTGCGGAAAGACTCGAGACCATCACGAACGGCCTTATCTTCAAAGATCCATGCTCCTTCGATCGCCCCGATTCTAGTAAGAATCTCATTCCAAACCACGAATTCAGTCTCGGAGTCAAATCCCTTCAACAGGTTCAACAAACCGGATGTTTTCTGGTAACCTGATGCAGCAAGTGCTCCGGCATCAGCAATCATTCCAGCGCGATCTTCAACAGTCAATAGGCCATCCTTAGCTGACTGCCCTAGCTTTTCGAGACGGTCTGCGGTGTACGATGTACGGTAGAGACTGGTGTGGTCAGCGTTGAGCTTGAAAAAGTCAACATCTGGAATGGGGAAGACGTCCTCGCGTTTCGATAACACGAGCTCTTCATTGACGCCATCCTTGCTACGCAGACCTAGGAAAACTGGGTACAAAGTCTCGTCTTCCTCGGGCTTGACATCTGCTGTGCGTAAGAACCTATTTTGCTTCAGAGTAACCGTCTTATCTTTCTCGTTCTCGGTGACAGTAATTACGGGGAAACCAATCTTCTTGGTCCAAATATCCATCACCTTCTCAACATCTTTGCCGCTAGCCTCACTTAGTGCTGCCCACAGATCCCCAGTTTGGGTGTTTCCATAAGCATGCTTCTTCAGGTACCTGCGGATACCTTCCATGAAAACATCCTCTCCTAAGTATGCCGAAATCATGCGGATGACGCAAGATCCTTTGGAGTAGGAAATGGCGTCAAAGATCTGGTTGACTTCATCCGCCCGTTTTACAGGCACCTCGATAGGATGACTGCTTCGTAAAGAGTCGAGTGATAAAGCCCCCTGCAAAGTATCTGTGACAAAGCTTTGCCACACCTTCCATTCTGGGTAGAACTTATCACATGAGTACCACGACATCCATGTTGCAAAACCCTCGTTCAGCCACAGGCCATCCCAGAAATCCATCGTGACCAGATTACCAAACCATTGGTGAGCAAGCTCATGCTGTACGATCTCGGCAACACGCTCTTTATGAGAAGCTCCGCTTGCCTTCTCGTCAAACAAGATGTCTACGACCCGATATGTGACCAGGCCCCAATTTTCCATAGCTCCAGCGGCAAAATCAGGGATCGCAATCATGTCCATTTTTGGCAATGGGAAATCGCTGTCGAAGGTCTTTTCGTAGAAGCTCAAGGTTCGGGCAGCAAGCTCCAAAGCAAATCGTCCATGTTCAATATCCTGGTTAATTGGTGCATAAATTCTGATAGGAAGTCTGAACTCATTGGTTTCAATGTAGTTCAGCTCTCCAATGATAAAAGCGACCAGGTAAGTGGACATAGCTGGGGATTTGTTGAATTTCACAGCTTGCTTCGAGACACCAGAGGCAGTAACTTCGGTCTCAGACTGAACATCCATATTGGACAAGCAAGTGAACTTCTTTTCGGCAATAAGCGTAACGGTGAAGGTTGCCTTCAAGGCCGGTTCGTCGAAACATGGGAAAGCTCTGCGACAATCGGTAGGCTCCATCTGGGTTGTAGCCATTATTCCATCACTACCATCCGTATTCTTGTATGTCGACCTATAGAAACCAGCCATCTTGTCATTTAAATCACCGGTGAACTCCAAGTGAAGCTGCGCATAGCTTCCCTTGGGAATGTTCTTCTCGAAAGAGATCGCAGTGGTTTGGGAGTCGTCGTTGTAGGAAAGCTTTGGTTCGGAGCTAACGAGAGTTTCCTGTCGATTTGCCTCTGATCCATAGAGAATCTTGGTGCTCTGGATTTCAATCTCCAGCGTGTTTAGAGAAATGGAGGTGGTATCCTCGGCCACCGTAAGGTCAATAATCACCGTACCCTTGAATGTGAAGTTCTTGAAATCCGGCTCCATAGTCAAGTCATAGTGGGTTGGAACGACATTGCTGGGCAGAATTTGCCTTCCTTTGGTGATATCGAATGCGCCACCTCCCAATTGTTCTGCCTCTCCGTGAAATTTACACATTGTGCCGGCTGCGGAGTGTCTTCGAGAAGAGCAATGGCGGGTGCTGCAGGTGGGTGTGAGAGAGGACCAGGCGGGCTGCTGTCGAAGCTTTGGGGTCTGCGCGATCGATTGGGGTATTCTAGATTTCAGTGAGCTTGATATCCTGTTTCGCCCATCCTCAATCGCCTGCCTGGGGGGGCATTGGCAGCATCCGCGCATGCCTTTGGAGTCAATGGAGTGGAGTGAGGGCAGCACGTACATTGGGAGTTGATGACGATGTGATGGGGGGAACGGCCGGCTGCTGGTGGACGAAAAGGTTCGTCTGGGTAGGGAAGAGGAAGAGGAATAGGAAGAGGAAAATGCGGGCGAGCAGAGTATGGGTTTTATAAAAGAAGAAGGCGAGGTAGGTTTGAAGATCGCAGCTTCGATCAGGTTGGTGAGGACACGCATGGACTAGGAGGAAGCCAGTGTATGGCCAACGAGAAAGTCCCGAGGGAATGGGAAAGGAAGGTGGGTTGGTGGGGTTCAGGGTTCAAAGTGGCGGGCAGCAGGTCGGAGAGAGAGTTTGAGTGTGTGTGTGTGTGGTGCATGGCATGGGCAGCACGCGCAGCTGATCAGGATTCCGGATGTGTTGTGTCGCTAGCTCTAGTTGGTGGTTGAATAAGTATGTATGTATGTATGGTATGTATGTATACAGCAAGTGGTTTGTATACGCTTCTGGATCAGACCATCCAATTACGTATGCCAGGGGGAGTGAATGGATCGCTAATAATAAAAGGGACGAGAAAAGGACCGGGTTCCTAATACGCCGCACAGCACGGGTGAAGTACCGTGCATATAATAGTACAGTCAGTATATGTGTATATGTCCGCCGAAACCATTCGCTGGTCCGGCAGAAACAAGGGGCTCTGCTCTATAAGGTAGGTAGCTAGGCTGGGAATCTTGCTTATTATTATATAAGTTATATAAGTTATATAAGTTATTGTATTATTGTATTGTGATTAAAGTATTAAAGTATTACTGTACTGTATTATGATCATGATAATGATACATTTAGTAGGTTATGTGGTAAGCCAACCAATCATTCTCAGGATGGCTGATCTAACTTGGGAGGAATTTATAATTATTTATCTATATATCTATCTATCTATATTAAGCACGGGAGTTAGAGGTATATAATAATAACCCAGAGAGTTAGCATTCATCTTTTTCTCTTCATGCGAGGTCTTTTTGTCACCAACTGCCCCATTGGGTCTAGATACCCCTTCACCGCCCGGCCCACCTGGCTGAGCCTCTAGAGAATTTCCTTTTCTGTTTCGCGTGAAGTTTTCCTTCCCCAGCAACATCAGACTTTCCAACACCACCCTATGTTTCTCTATGGTGTTGGCGGTCGTTGATATCTTTCGAGTTTCGACACGTTGCGAGAGGAATAAACCGCAAGTTTGAGGCGACCAATAGCTCTCGAGCATTGATTGGAAGTCATAGGAAGTCGGTACATCTAGAAAATCCATACCAGATGGTTTGGAGGGCGTGTAGAGCCTCCGGAGGAGTGTTGATAGGAGTACACAGGAAGATGCAGGAATCTACGGGACTTGCTCGTCTGTGACGGATATGGCAGAGTTCAAATGATCGTCTGCGAGCCCGCCTGAAACTTGTGCATGTGTAATTCGAATCTTCGGTGTGTACCACAACATTTCCTACGTGACACATGTATTTTATAGATATCGGATCTCCTACCAAATCGTCCTACTTGGATGCGTTGTGCATCTCGATACCTCAAGAAAGCATTCAGTACGAGCTCGTTTTAGTCGACAGGAGCGCACCACTTGGTAGGTAACCTTAGTTGTTTGCCGTCCAAGTCAAAGTTTCGAACATCCTCCCACAACCTACATGTATATTGTTTTCCCGCTTGGTTGTGCTCTAGACCCTTTCCCTTTCCAGCTGTGGTTCAACTTCGAGTCAGCGCCCTCGGTATACGTATAGAGTAGGTGGTGTCCCATGCATACGCGGTGCCGCTCATCCAAACTTGCATCTTTCCTCCCACACCTTTGTACTGTATGTACTGTACAACATAAGTTGTAGATATGCGGTCGGCTACCTCCAGCTCAGCCTTCCTCCAAGACCCCAAAAAGAACCCTCAACCAAAGACTACACCCTTTACAACCCACACTGACCTCCCCCTCCCCAACCGCTTCCTCCAAATCCTCTTCCCGGACCTCAAACCCCCTCTCATCACCGCATCTACAACTTCTATACCATATTCCCTCCCCGTCTACGTCTCCTTCTGCCGTATTATCTGCCACAAACACCAAATCATCTAGATCCACAACCTCTACACCCGTCCTGAATTCTTCTTCTTTCGCTTTCCCAGAAGCCGCATTCCTGAGTATGCTAGTATCATATTCCGCCTTAGCTTTCAGATCACCCAGGACGGCAAACGCGAGAGAAATCTCATCGATCGAGTATACTTTCCCCTCCCCGCTCTTCCCATGCTTCCCACTCAAAACCGTCTTGCTAGAAGACTTATCAGGATGATTCTGCAACAACGCCCGTCGGTATGCGGTGCGTAGTGTTTGTGGAGGAATGGCACATGTTCGCAGAGCCGCAGGAAGGGCGAGGATTTCATAGTATGTCGCGGCGCCCATGATCTTGATCGGCGGGGTGGTCAAGAGAGAGGTTTCGAAGAATTCCGGAGTTCTTGACAAGGCTGATCCCCCTCCATGAACTTTTTGTTGCTGCCTTAAGTTTAAGGCGTCAACTCTCACTGTAAATTCCCCGAATTGTATCAACCACCCCTAATTACCATGTACCATAACAACCTTCTTCTTATTTCTATTCATTCCCTTCTTACATTTCAACCATCCATCAGGACCATAACTAATCCAAAAATACCAAAATGTCGAAACCCCTTTTTATCAGAACACAGAATCTTATAGCCCTCTCATCCCAGTTTTTCATATTTTTTTCCAACTTCCAACCAATGCGCATATCTTTTGCCAGTTTATTTTGGAATTATCTCTTTGTAGGCAAAAATATCGAGCTAACGACTGAACAGTTCTTGGCCAGATGTGCAACAAAGATCTTTCGCGCCAATGAGAACAATTGCAAAATTGGGTGACGCTGCTATTGGGGGGGGGGGGCCGCGGGTGTGGCGTCCGGGGTTTTCCCGGGGTATGAAGAAGGATAATTAATATGTAGACGCACTTCCTTCTCGGTTCATCTCAGATGTGTATTCATGTGTTCATAGCTTAAATCATGGAGATGCTAGAGAGACAAAATGTTATTCTCAGTTAGGTTAATGTGCACAAAAGTTAGAGGAATTTACGAGAGGAAATCATTGAGAGTATTAATTTCATTCGTTATAAAGTAATCCTAGATTTCTTCGACCTTTTTTCTTTTGCCTTCGTCCTTTGCTCCTCTTGGTCAAGCCATCGACAATCAAGACTCGAGCTGGGTACTAGTGTTGGTATAGTTCTTCTTTCCTCAACTTCCTTATCTTCTTCATCTTCATCTTCATCTTCATCTCCCTCGTTTTCGTCTTCGTCTTCCAACCATCTGCCATTGAGGCTTGAATTATTTTGCGGACTTGTCTTTCCTTTGGGAGGCTTCGGCTTCGCTGTCCTTCTCGGACTATCTTGAGCTGCGTCCTCTTCTAGTTTAACACCTCGTGCTAGCTTCTGACTCTCGCTGTCGAGCCAAGTACCGTCAAGCTTCGTTCGTGCTAATGAATTTGGTTTCTCCTTGTTCTGTATCTGTCTCTTCCTAATTTTCTTTTGAGACCTCCCATTATCAACTCTCACAGTCTTAACCCGCGGCGAGGATGAACCCACTACCACCTCCTCCTTATCATCCTCATTAGTCGCTCTTTTATACCCGTTCCTGGTCCCGGGACCACTCGCTGCTTTGTTTCCATCCTCAGCCTGCGCATCCACTCTCAAACTCCCAACCACGCCCCTCAGAAACCTCTCCCTAACCTCCCAACACTTCACCTCACCCAAATCATTCTCGAAGCCCTCGCCGTAAATGATACTCATTGCGTTTAGCACGGTTGCAATTCCACTATCCATCAAAGTGCTCTTAGCGACTTTCACATGCGTCTTGACACATTGAAACTTCTCATTTCCTGTTGCTAGCCGGAGGTAGGTTATTACTGTCTCAATAACTTGATCTCTTCCTTCTTTTGCTACAGGGTCAGAAGTGGTGTTAGAGGATGTAGGATCACATATCCACAAATCCGCATCCGGGACATTCAACGGTCCCAGTATAGAGCTCCCAGAGAGACGCTTCGCAACAAGTAAGAGCCAGTGAGTCGGTGCTTGGACTGGGAAAATTATGCTATATATTATCAGTCATTTCAGCCCATACTATGTTCCTCGTCACAAATTTTCCAATAATTAGGATAAGAATATAAGGAAGAAATTCATACGTGTCAACCGTCTCTCCAATCGCTTCCCCTTTCCCTTCCTTGAAAGCTACCGGATCAACAACAACCACATCCCCTCTCAAACTCCACTCACCACATGCCAAACAGGCCCTCACCATTTCTGCATCTAAGTTCCTTCCCGGGCATAACGTTTTCAACGACTCCTTCTTTAACATAACCGATGCCGTCGTTCCCACTAGTACGTCCCCATCTGGGAACTTAGTGAGCAATGAAGTGAATGTGTTATTCACTGTTTCTAGAATCGCGGTACGTAAGAGTGTGAGGGCGGTGGGCATCATGGTTTCGATATCGCCATGGGTGAAGAGCACTTGCGAGACGGGTGGGGAGTGGCGCATTCTCTGGCGCCAGGCTAGAGGCATAGAAAGAATATGCCTTACAAACTCCTGGGAGGCCATAAGATCCATGATCTTGTTGTCCTGAGCAATGAATTTTGTATTTGATGCTGGGTCACGATGTTAGATATTTGGGTTATGAATATGGTTCCTTGTAACGCGCGAGGTCTGGAAGTCATGGGCTTGTTTGGTTCGTACTTGGAGACAAAATTTGGGTCTAAGTCTCGTACTGAAATATTTGACTAACGTTTAGCCCAGGAGGTGCATTTAATTTGATGCGCTGCATTGGGCGTGATGCTGATTGTTCGAGTCGGTTCGTAACGCCGACTCCCGAATATAAATTTGAGTCGGATCAGGCTGCGATACCACAAAAGGACCGACTCGCATATTTTGTAGGCACTGCACTAGAAACTAGATAAGTACTTTTAAGCAATTCGCTGCATTGGAAATTTCGATAGTGCGATTGGCTTGATGTATAAATGTTGGTCGTCGGGTACGGGCTTACGTCGAGGTGAAACGCTAAGCGAGTTTGAGCCCTTTGAAGTTATTGGTATGAGGATATGGTGAACATGATCAACACTCCAGCTTGAAACATTCGAAAATGATCCTTTATAAACCTTCAACTGGTATAGATGAAACATTTTAACAGTTTTTTATGTTTTGTGAGATACTTGTTGAGTATTGGACTCACGTGGCACTGTTGAGTCTCGGTTAAATCTTCCAGCCCCTTTAAATACTTCACGAATGATAGATAACTTTAGATGCTTGGTTTTTAAGAAGTGTAATACATAAACCTGATTCATACTGCATCAGGATTTTTATCCATTGCTTCGCTCGGTGGCCCTCCCGTTTGTGTAGACTCACTCCCCTTCCTCCCTCCTTCCCTCAACCTCGCACTCAACATCTCGAGCAATGCCGTCTCCTCATATTCTAATCCCAACCACTCAGGCACAACGATGCCATCGCTATGTACCACGATCCTCTCTTCCCCATTTCTCTCTATCTCCTGTCTATCTCCCTTCTCCGAATCACCTTCGTGCCTCTCCCTTTCCCTCGTCCGTAAATCCATTGGCGTCCACCAATATACCGGCCACGTCCTTTGCAAATTATTAATCACCAATCCCACCCCCACCATCAAACAACTCCCCAGACCTACCATCCACAACAGATGCCATCCAAGCGCCACCAATGCTGGGTTACTACTACACAACAACGCTGTTGCACCTGCTGGCGGGTGAACTGTTTTCGTAACACCCATTGCTGCGCTAGAAATGCCTACACTCAGGGCACCAGAAATCCAGCGGTAGGATTCAAACCTCGAGGAGAGCTGAAAGAGTTTTGATATCGAGATGCCAATCAGGGCGGAGAGGAGCTGGCCTAAGATAGCGTTCCGGGGCTGGGAGAGGGGCGAGTCTATTGTATGGTATTCTAAAATTGCTGCTGCTCCCTGATTGGTATAAGCTCTGTTCATTACTGCTTTGGGAACATCCCTTCCGACTTATGATCTTGGGAGTCCTATGTCGTCAAGAGGGAAAATAGGGAAGAAAAGCACTTACAAAACTGGCAATAACCATAGGGCTCCCTTCAGCTTTCAGACCTGGTGTCTGAAAAACTGCCTCAACCACCAACAGTCCTGCAAATGCACCCACGAATGCCCACCACCAAACCAACACACTCCCAATTATGCCCCTTGGCTTCTTTCTGTACCCAAGAAACCAAGCTATAGGTGTAGGTAATCGATGGATATGATTGCGGGGAATAAAATGGTTAAGATGGGTATCGATATCGAAATCCCATTTTGGAGATCCACCTGCTGCCATTTTCTAGGTTTGAAGTTGTTTTTTCGTAGTTGGAGAGTTCCCGTGAGAATCTCTTGATGGAAAGGATGTTTCTCTTTTTGTTTGAATGGAAAGTAATGAAATTTATTTGTCACATCTTGAAGAAGGACAAAAACGAGGTGATGGTGAGGATGAGGTGAGGTGAGGTGAATAAACCATAAACCCTAGGCTCGATGGTAACGCTTGACAGCATGAAATAGACATCTCCGGTCCTAAGGTTACACGGTATCCCCCTTTTCGCATCCCTTCCCATGGTTTCACATCGTCATGCTTCTTTATTTCATCTTCCTCCTTTCACCCCACATCCGTCTCCCCACACTCGACTCTCCCATCAACCTGGGATCACGTCTCTTTCTTTGGCCATCACGTCTTACTGTTAAATGAAGCCTTTGAGCTTCACCAAAAGTTTATTGGATGCGGGGAATTATTGTTGTGTAAGAAAAAGGTACTATTTGGAAATTGTGACACATAAAAACCTAGGGGTGTCGTTACGTTAGATGGATTTGGAATGGTACCAAGCCAAGAGTCACGGGGAAAAGGAAGGGAATGGATATGATCTGATAAGATAAGATCGAAGTGCAGGATGGAGATGTTTTATTTTGACTCGCACGTCTTGTAATTGGTATAAATGGATACTTACTTTGGTAGTAGAGAAATTCTATGGCTTTTTTAGTGAATGGAACACAGAATCGGAACGTAATTATAGAAATCAACAGGCGATGTTGGGGTCGGGAAGGAGTTTAACCACAAAACCATTGTTACAGTTGCTTGATCAAAAATGATCGGCTTGTTAAGATTTTGAAGGTAGTAGATACTTTATTGTAGTCTATACTTTAGGATTAATGAGTACTCTTTCTTTTAGGTCTCATGTCTATACACAGTAACCAGCCCAATGCAACGCCTTTTCCCATGCAAACCGCGATCTTGAAATAAGAATCTCATCCAAAAACGTCTAATCCGTACTCGTAACTCGTCTCAATCTCACAATAACCTCCATCCTGTCTCGATCCTACCTTTTTGCTCAACGTCCTCTTTAGAACACACCACACCCTTCAGAACTGCCCGCTCGCTTAAAAGCATGAGTGAAGAACTCTTGCATTGCCACATAGTGGAACAAAATCCCACCAAGAACTGCAAAGTGCCACAAGTTATGACTTCCACCAATATAATCAAATGCTCCCGGACACCATCTTTCAGGTATCTTACTCGCGTACACTACCGCGCCAATCACATACACTGTGATACTTTTCATAATTGGCATATAGAACTCCCATGCACCTCCACGGGTCAAACTCAATTGAATAGCTGGAGAAAATCCTGTGGCGCCGAGGGTGACATAGAATGCGACGCGAGCCCAGGCCATATCGGAGCGATTGAAAGTCGGATGCCATGGGAGAATGACACCCCCAATACCAAGGGCAGCTGTGAGGGTCATGTAGATCCAGCGACTTACGGGCTCGCAATAGAACGCTGCCCATTGAGTTGTCATAATACTGGCTGCAATGAGAAGAGATATGCCGGTGTAGTCTACGCAGGCAAAGCGTTCGAGGAGGGTTTGGTCGGTAATAGAATTCATGGTGTGGTACATGGTGCTGCAGACGAGACATTTGCAGGCTGCGAAAAAGAATGCGCAGGCGATGAGTATGTCGGTGTTGGTAGATAGGGAGAAATTGGTGGAGGCTGGGTAGAAATAGAAGGCGATTGATAGAATGATAAAAAATCCGATGGCGTGTGACCAAATGTTCACAGATTCGTTGGAGGGAAGGAACATGGATCGCAGACAGTCGATTTTCGTCTCAGTGAATCGATAGCCATTGATGATATGTGGATTAACTTGCCATGGCATGGGAAGGTCTTCGTAGCGGATCAAGCCTGTACAAGTCAACACGTTATTTCACTTTCTCATGGGTGGGAAAACTTACCATGTTCCCTGGCGCGAAGAATGGCTGCTTCGATATGCTCTTCTAGCGTCTCGGCCGCTTTCTTCGCGCGTTCGATACCCTCATCAACAACCTCACTCGCTCTCTTAATCCCACCATCCACTACCCTCCTTCCACCATCCATCAGACTACCAGCCGTGCCCAAAAAGCCATCTTCTCGCAATTTGTACGCCCTGGCCTCCACGTCCGTCAAGATGGTTTCCAGTATTCCAATTCCTATGGTGACCTTCTCGGCGAGGGTCTCCTTCG
>Ga0247734_1000374_pt1 | contig 39604 bp, 41 predicted proteins | sample UWRJL103311B2_FD_180933 | JGI IMG/M metagenome (GOLD analysis project Ga0247734, IMG submission 180933) | Plant litter microbial communities from Arlington Agricultural Research Station in Wisconsin, United States - UWRJ-L103-311B-2 | ecosystem: Environmental > Terrestrial > Plant litter >...
CAAGTCACATACACCAGATATCTTCCCTCTGACAGGTAATTGGATTTCTAAGCTTTCAGTTTGGTTGAGCTGAGAAACAATCGTTGGTGTTTCTTTGAGATGTTTCTAGGGAGAACGTCAGCCTTGCAGCCCGTTTCGCTTAATCTAGCCCCCTTTATATCCCTGTATGTTTACTTCTTTGGTATATATTTCAATGTATACTGCATAACAGTATTTCTTGTGAATACCAAAATGCAACAAGTAGCTGCAAAGGTTTGGCGCACAGCTAGGCTCAAAGGATACCATCTTTATTTGAAAACAAGTCGTAGCTTTAGTACAAGATAGAAGGGGACGACGATTATGCAACAGGCTTTTGTGTGACATATATTCATTTGCCCAAATGACTCTCTTTCAGTGCTATCTAGTTCCATTGATGACAAATAAAATTTTCATTTCATAAAGCTTCTCTGCTTCACCCAATGTCTTTCTGTCATACCTTGAGATCTTTTAATTCCTTTTCAACTTTTGCCTCCACCTTTCCCTTACCCTTCTGTGAAGTGGAATCTTTGGGTAGCTCCTTGGTAAATGGAATGAACTCAGGGTTCCCTTTCAAGTATGGCCGAAGGGGCTCTGGTACATTGAAGCCCTCCTCTGTTTGAAAGTTTTCTAACAGGCAGCAAAGGGCTCTCTCAGTTGCACATAATGTGGAGTTCAGTAGATGAACATACTTCTTGCGGGTTTCGATCTTCACTTTGATACCATATCGAATTTCAAGTGCTCGAGCTTGATAATCCGTACAATTTGAGCAAGAGACAAGCTCTTTGTACTCTCCTTGGAATGGGAACCAGGCCTCGAGGTCATACTTCTTTGAGGCAGCGTTGTTCAGCGCTCCTGAGACTATTTCCACGACCCGGAATGGTACACCGAGAGTCTTGTAAAATTCCTCTGAGATGGCAATCATGCTGTCGAATGCCTCCCATGACTTCTCGGGATCCGTAATCAGAAATTGTTCAATCTGTGACTGAGAGTTAGTTCACAAGAACGCTACCAGTTTTGATTTTGTCACCTACCTTCTCAAATTGGTGTACGCGGAAGAGTCCCCAAGCATCCTTTCCATGGGATCCAGCTTCCTTTCTAAAGCATGTGCTGATACCTGCGTACCTGAATACCACAATTAGCAAGGGATAAACAGAACAAGGAACAGGAACCTACTTTATGGGAACCTCCTTAGGTGACAACCATTCATCCGCGTGCATAGCTGAGATAGGTTGTTCTGAAGTAGCGATGAGATACTTATCGTCCTTTGCATCACCCTCCACCACCTTATATAATTCCTCGTCAAACTGCTCCAACTGTGCCGTCTTCGCCATCTGCTCCTTGTTCATCATGAACGGCACTGACAATTCATCATAGCCTCTATCGCCGAGAAAGTCCAGCCCATAACGAATCAAAGCCTGGTTAAGTCGCACACCCCAGGTCTTCAGGAAATATCCGCGATGTCCAACAACTTTCACTCCTCGGTCTGGATCATAGAGATCCAATCTCAATGCTACCTCATGATGTGAAAGCACGTCCTTCTTCTCGACCTTTACGCCCTCTGGAGCAAACTTTCGCACTTCAACATTGTCATCCTAGAGTATCATTTAGAACCACCCCTATGTCTGATATAGAACTGCACATACCTCGTTGTTGCTGACTTTGACTGAATCGTGAACAATGTTGCCAATTGTGTTAAGCTTCGCACTGAGGGCAACCTGTTTCTCAGCTGCAGACTCCACAAAGGTCTTGTGCGCTTTCTCCAAGTCCGTCTTCTGTTTCAGAAGGGCATCAGCTTCCTGTTTCGCATTGGGATCCGTCTTTGCTGCCTTCATCAATTTTCCAATGCCCTTTTGCACTTCATTGATTTTCTGCTTTGTTTGCGTAGCTTCATATTGGGCTGAGTTTCGAGTCAGTAAAGTCTTTGTCTAGATGTATTTGCAAAGACCCATCCTTACTTGCTCGATGGTCCTGGAACAGCGCAATTACTTCGTCCACTGCTTCCACTGGTGCGAAGCGACGTCGTTGTGACTCCTTGATTTTCTCGGGGTCACCTCCCTGAGCAACTATAAAGTCAAATATGTCGAGCATTTTGAATTGTGGTTCCGATCTTGTTCGAAGGAATGAAGCTGGTTTTCGTCGGCGTCCTTATATGCCTGGGGAGTTGTTTGAAAGTTGAGTCAAGCGGCGGGGATCACTCTGTCACAATTTCACCCACTCAGCCTTGTTGGCGGGGTCCAGCTTGGCATGTAGCCATCACGTGTAAGCTACAGCCGGTGTTATACAAGAATATTTCCCAACTAAGTATAGATCTTAACTAACATGAAATTAGGATCCTGAAGAGCTCATGATTTCTTTTACAGCTCTAAAGTGCGAGAGATTTTAAACATATGATTCGGAAAATTAGACATGCCTTTAGCTAGGCCAAAGCCCCCTCGCTGCAATCTTTTTGATACAGGACACTAGTGTTAGACCAGACTGGTTGAAATTGTTAGATATTTCAAGATCTTAAATAATTCGAATGTTTTGAGACATTAGCATAAAGAAAAGAAAAGAAAAGAAAAGAAAAGAAAAGAGGACTTACAATTCCGAGCGATATCGACAATCCCAAAGCCATCTCCTCCTGCTTTAACGTTCTCCGTCTGACTTTTGATTGAGCTAAATTCATCTCATACAACCGTAAAGAAGTATTGATGATGCATGCTAATGGTGGCATTACTCGTCGTTGGTCGGCTTCAAGTATCACAAGAGTTTGGTTATCATTTGCACAAGCCTAGAAGCATGATAAGAATCAAATTTATATACCGCTTCATTCAACATTCCTTACACTGAAATTGACTCCCTCTTCAAACGCCATACTATATACGTAAGTAAATGCAAGCTCTCCATGAGATCTTCCTCTATTGATGCCCAAAAACAAAATCCTCCTTCTGAAAGCCTCATCAAAACTTGCACTTCGTTCACATGACCTCGCAAGTCTTCCCACCACCAGTAGGCTCATTGGGGTTCTGAGCCTTCTCGATCTGCCCGATCATGAGCTCGAAGGCTTTGGTTACATTCTCATTGTAACGAGCGCTTGCCTCCGTGCTGGCGCATTTGAATTCTTCGGCCATCTTCTTGCCGTCTTCGACCGTAACTTGGCGCTGCTCTGGCCGCAAGTCACTTTTGTTTCCAACAATGACTATTGGAACCCATTCTGAACCCTGTTAAGAGTATTAGCATGCATTATCGTTTCTGTTCAGGATAGGCAAAAGTTTTGGGTAGAGGAGTGCACTAACCAAGTGATTCAGGATTTTATCTCTAATTACCTGAACCATCTCAAACGATTGCGTCGAAGCCACCGAGTAGACGAGCATATATCCATGTATTCCAATGAAATGCTTTGAATTCAATATGCTGTATTCATCCTAAAAAAGCACCCAAAAGTGAGTTAAAATATTTGGGAAACGCAAGCATGTGACATGTGGTGGAGCACGAAAAGAAACCTGATTCTCTGGTGATATGAGATATACATACCTGACCTGCGGTGTCAATGATCTCTGTAGCATATTCTTGACCTTTGTACTTGATGACCTTGCTGAATGTGTTCTCAATCGTGGGATAGTAGCTTTCCACAAAGTGCCCATCGACGAATTGGACTGTAAGGGATGATTTGCCTATGACATATCAGCTGTTAATTCAGCGGCAACGGAGAAACTGGTTGAGCGCGGCTTTGGATTATAACAATAAGATTGACCAAGGGACCTACCAACTGAGCGACTTCCAACGATAGCTATTTTTCTTTGCTTGGGAGGCGACATGATGTAGGGCCAAAGCAAAGGTACTTTTTGGTGTTGTTACTTTGGTTTCTTTTGGTCCGCCGTTCGTCGGGAATGGGGCCGGGGACGAGAATGGAAGGGCAGCGAGGCTGAAGCTGACCAACCTACGACGCACTACTGTACTGGACTGTACGGTACGGTACTGTACAAGTGTTGAACCTAATATGTGACGCTCACTTTGGGGGAAAGATAAGAAAAGTATGTGGATGTGCAATGAGAATGCAACTTTGGATGAAGGATAATGTTTTGCTCAGGAATGGGTTGCAGTAGCGAGTAACTTGGTATTATTCCCAACAATCCATCAGCCAATTTGATTCATAGGTGTGTGTGTGGTGTGCTGTGGTGTGGTTGTTCTTTCAATTTATATCTTTTGTTCTAGATTGCCACGGCCCGAGTCTACTGTAGATGGGTCGCACGGGCTTTTCCAACCGGAAATAATAGGGGAGAGGGGCCACCAGGCACATTCAGACATCATATCCTAACCCGGGCCTGGCTACCACCCGGCTACCCTACCAAATCCGAGATTCGGAGACAAGACAGATCCTAGGGATGGAAAGGATCTCAAAGGAACCAAAGATGAAATACTTGCAAAAGCTTCCATAGTAATGATTGTTGCATTAGAACATGGCAGCCAATGAATTCCATTTTAATTGATCTGTCTTGTGAGTGTCACCATTTGGATTCCATCCCACACGCCGAGGTGAAGAGCGGACTAGTAAAACCATTAAACCATTGTCTTGGGTATGATCTACAATTCTCTAATCTCAGATTCCATTCCTTCAGTCCCTGTGCAAATGCATTCCTTGTGGGTATATGTGTGTTCGCGGCAAATATCCCCTCAACGCCTCAAGTTTCCATAATATATTTCTAAAGTAGCTTCTGATATCGCTCGCTCGCTCGCTCCTAACCATTCTCACAACCCAGCGTACTTGGTCGCGCGTAATCGTACAACCAATCCTTCCAGACGCTCCGTCAGACCAGTGTTGGCACTGTAGCCATCATCGTCGGTCTGAAACTGACTATCGGCTGCCTTATGATGCCCAATAAACTCCTCAATAGATGCAACAACGGATCGCAACGTCCCTCGTGGCTGCTGAGCGGCGATCCGTGTCGCAAGTGCTGGTGATAGCGAAAGGTAGCCAAGAAGAACCGCAAGGTAGCCGAAGGCCACGTTCTTTTGGCTTTCTTCCAATGATTCGGCCTGAGGTAGTTAGTAAGAGCAGACACTCGGGGCCGAACAGAACTCACCTCGGACATCCTAGCCACATTATCTACAAAAAGCTGCACCATGCCATCCAGAGGATCATCGGCAGTACCTTGTAAACTCTCGAAGCTTTCTCGAGCAGGTGGACTCCCATCCGCAAAGTTAATCAAGAGACCTAGGACAAGGACCAGATGATCGACCACAAGTGAAAAGTCATCCTCGGTCAACGATTGTAGCATATTTCGGAATTTAGCAACGACGACTCCGCCCATAGTGGTCATTAGTGAACCTCTTGCGAATACTTCCGATGCCTTGGAGTTGTTGTTGGTAACATTCAAGGTGAGCCTCAATATCAAAGTCTGCATGTTTCCAAAACTCTGAACTGGTCGGCTGAGTGCCACTTCAAGGTTGTCTGCAATGATTGGAAGATAGTCACTGATCCAAATGGCCTCGTCATTTACAGTTCTGGCAGCAATCGAGTGAGATTCCAGAGCTGATAATGCTAGGTAGAAGTCAATGGCTTGCTCTCCTTGTGGTAAGTCCCACGAATCTTCATCTGCAACAGCCTTTAATATTGAGAAGAGGTCAGTAGACAGTTCTTTTGAGATGATGTCACTAGAGTTGCCAGCTTCTCTAGTCTGTCGGACCATAACTTCCAGGCATTTCAAAGCTATAGTTCGTGGCGATATTGTCTGAGGCTGTAGATCTTCCCAAATTGTCATTTGAAGAAGGAAGGTTTGGTGTTGAGCAACCAAAGACTGTGCCACTTTTGACATATTGCTTTTCCGCTCTTTGCTTAGTTCAATAATGCCAGTATGTGATTCAACAAGACGTATTAGTAGTCTAGTGATGCCTTGCCGACGAATCTGAATTATAATATGCGGCATACTCGTCTCAACCAGCAGAGTCATCAATATTGATATTATAATGAAGCCACTGACCAGGTCCGTTTCTTGGCCAAGGTGAACAAACAGTCGTTGCTCAACACCGTTCGCACGGAATTGTCGCACGAAATTTTTATCTTTGAACTTGCTAGCAAGTTCTAGAAGAGCGGAACGTCTTAAGGACGAAGGTTTCGGGGAAGGTTTGCCAATTCGATCGAGCATATCTTCAATTTCATCCATAAACCGGTTATTTGCTCCAGCCTGTCTTAGTTCATGAACGCTTCTGATTGTTTGAGAATTGCCCTCAATATCGTCTTCTTCCTCATGGAAACTCTGGAGAGGTAGAAGTTTTGGGATGGACCCCCTTCGAGCCCGTTTGCCATTTGGAGCTGGTACTGGTTGCGTTGGCATGTCAAGTGCCAGTTGTGCCATTAAATCTTCCTCTGCCAGCATAGAACGCTGTTTGGCATACGTGAACTTTGGCCCGGTATTTTGTGCCTGTGATCCTTGGCTAGAGGAAATTGGCGCCTGGATGGACACTTCTGGAACTTGACTCTGGCTCCTTGACGTGCCAATGACATTGTGAGGATCTCCAACTTCCATCACATTAGATTCCGAATTGTCCAGATCGGAATGATCTTCTTCCATATCCTCGTCATATGTCGTTTGCTCAACTAGCGAATCGATAAGTCGTCGACGTGGAAGTTTTCGTTGACTTCTTTGCGTGTGCTTGGAGACCCCAGCCGCCTGATAGAGCAGCTTGCTAGAACCCTTAGACTAGTGAATTTATTATGTTAGTTTTTGTACACACTTGGGGGCGAAGTCTATAAAGGCTAGTAGAAGTTGCAGCTAGGATGCTCTTCTCTGTATGATTACTTACAGTGGACTGTAGAGCTTGGCCACCAGTTATAACATTATCAACACTGTTCAACACCTCCTTCCATATCTGCTGTCCACGCGGAGAAATATGTCTATTGGGAGCATCTACATCCATCGCATCTACATTAGTGTGTGGTGGTAACGTTTGATATGATATATCATCTGTTGGGGAAACTGAAAGCTTTTCTGGGGTTCGTAGGCTCTCTGGCTTTCTATTTAGCATCGACGTTGTCTTTAGCCTGGAAGCCAGCACCTTTGTGTGTCCCAACTCTGTTGACTTGTGCAGTGCTTTGCTAGGCGGTAAGGTTGGCTTTGATGATAATTTGACCACCACTGTCTTTTCCACTTCCATAGCCGCTGGAGAAAGCTTGATCCGTTTCCTTTTCCCGACTTCCTCTACCGATGCAGCAACCTTGCTGCCCGTAGCTTTCAGAACTTTGTGTTTGGTAGTTGCTTTTGGGGCTGGCTTGCGAGCCCTGGGAGCGGTTGGCGTTGCGAATTCATCGTCGCTAGAAGGGACATCGAACACATTAGCCTTCAAAGCTGGGACAGCTGAGGGTGACGGCCTCTTTTTGGGACTCTTCAACCGTATAGGTTCCAAAGGCGCGGCGCTGGGTGATCGCGATGGAAACGGCGCACTCTTCTTTTCTGGTGATTGAGATTGGCGGAAGCGCGCAAAGCTCTGTTCTGGAATACGTCTTCGAACAGACTTCCCATAAGTCGCAATCTTCTTTCTTGGAAGAGAAGCCATGACTTCTTCCTGGGCTGCCATTGTGAAAGCTTGCGTACGAAGGTTGGGCTTGCAAGAGGAATCAGCAGCAGGCGCGATGCGATTTTTGCGCTTTTAAGTAAGGAAGAACACTGAGCAGCAGACCAGTCATCTTATGGCTGTTGTGTACTGGCCTAACTTCGCCGTAGCTTGGAGGCTTTGGTTGTGTGATGTCTGGCACAACTGCGTGAATCCGTGGATTGTAGTGGTAAACAAACCTCTGTCTGGCATTAGGGTGGTGGTTTTCCGTAGCGTCCAGTACAAGGATGAGACGGATTGCTTGCGCGAAGATGAAGGAAGGAGAGATATGATCGGATACTAGGTCGTAGAACCAAAAGGTTAAGACACGATAAATTTTACATTACTGTACAGGTGAGTCTTTGAATGGAATGCATGAATGAATTGTCAAAACTAGCTGTAGGCCCTGTCTGCCACCCAAGACGCGTTTACACTTTCATGGCTTTGTTCAGCCTTGTGCACAACCACCACACCGGCGTTCAGTTTGCCATGGCGCGCCGGCCTTACTGTAATTACAGTAGTAAGTAGTTAAAGAGGCCTTACAGTAGTAGGGCCAGGGGTACATTTTACAGTACATTACAGTACATTTTACACTGCATTTACAGCACATTTTACCGTACATTACAGTACACTACAGTACAGGATAAGTAAACCTTACTTATTAGTAACAAAGCCAAAACCATCAACGTAACATCAATGAGATCCCATTTTTGATGACGGGCTACTGTTGCTGCTAATAGTCTAATCCAGATACTGATCCGCCAAACAATACCAGTACACAGCAACGGAAACATATATCCGATGGTAAAATATAAAAATAGCAACAATATAATAAAGTAGATGTTAAGAAACGCGGCAACACATTTTATTGGGCTATAGCCCCATTTATGAAGAATGAAGTGGTTAAACTTAACTTAACTTTTAAAACTTATTACAGTATTACATATGTACTGTACTGTATTACATTTTATCCATTATCCATTACTAATTACCAAATTACCAAATTACGTTAAACTTTCCCTTTTATATTATTACTAACACACATTTTAACTCTTATTAGCTACTTTGATCCTCCTCGCCCCTCCAACGCCACACTTGCTTTGCACCTGCCTTATCCTTATCAACTATCGTGGATTTTCTGAAAGATCCCCCAGCCGAGCCCGCCCCGCAAGCGGACGACGGCGGGACCCTGTATCGAAGGAAGCTAGCCAGCTGAGAGTTCAACTTCCCACTCTAACACTTGGGAGAGCTCTCATTGTACAACGAGAGTAACCCAATCCTTTTACTCACATTAACTATACTCGATTTCTTGTCTGTCAAGTTTCATAACCTCCAATTCAAAACTACTACTACCCAAGCAAGCCTCGGTAATGTCTCCAGCAACTCCCTCCAAGAGTGTAGGCCCAGATTATCGCCCGGAGAAGCAAAAGCCCACGGCCACAGTCTCGACAGCAGTACCATATGAGAATGTGGTAAGGAACGCAATCAGTCAGCTTCAACTGGAGCAATACTGACTTTTACCTAGCATACGTTGTCCCAAACCCCACAGCTAATAGCTCTTTTGACGTGCGTCGCAAGAGATCACTGCTACCCGCAGCTTTTACCTTACAATAATTGACTAACCGCACTAATTCCACAGCATGATAAGGGACAAAAATACCCAACGAGCTGATTTCATCTTTTACTCCAACCGTATAATCCGCCTGCTTGTGGAGGAAGGCTTGAACCACCTACCAGTGGTAGAGCACACGATCACGACCCCAGTTGGGAGACAGTATGCAGGTGTCCAATTCCAGGGAAAGATATGTGGGGTTTCGATCATGAGAGCTGGAGAAGCTATGGAGCAGGGTTTGAGAGATTGCTGTCGGAGTGTGAGGATTGGTAAGATCCTAATTCAGAGGGACGAGGAAACTTCAATGCCAAAGCTATTCTATGATAAACTGCCCGAGGACATTGCCGATCGTTGGGTGCTGTTGCTGGATCCTATGTTTGCTACCGGTGAGTATTTTGGGGGCTGATAAGTTTGGGTTTCTGCTAATTTGAGTAGGGGGTTCTGCTACCATGGCTGTGGATGTCCTACTTTCCCGGGGCGTACCAGAAGACCGAATCCTGTTTCTAAATCTCATTGCTAGCCCAGAAGGTATTGACGGGTTTGCTCCAAAGTTCCCCAAGCTGAGGATTGTCACCGCATTTATAGACCAGGTTAGTACACCGGGTTGCTGTCTATCTTCCCTACTTATTAGTCTAATTCTTGATAGGGCCTTGATGAGAAGAACTACATTGTTCCAGGTTTAGGTGATTTTGGTGATCGATTTTACACTATGTAGAGTAACGTAATAAATGAATGAGCCTACCCACTTGACCAATTAGTATTGTGATTCCGAGTTAATCTGAGATATCTTGTTTTCACCTTCCCCGATATAACTCGCCTTTAGATCTAGGCGCATCAAAGTATAAGCTAGCTAGATGCAAGGCAGCTATACATATTTTGAAGGAGAGTATATCTAGACGGACTCCTGGAAAGGTAGACAAGCACAGTTTTCTTTACACTATTCTTGCAGTCTACCTTTTATCCATCCCCTCTTGCACTTCTGTACACTTAATTCCCTTTCCGCTAGCAAATCCGTGACGCCCCAAACCTAATCCCATACTCCGCACAAAAGTGTTCCCACCTAGTACTCATCATCTGCTGCTATTCCATCAGCCCCGTAGCCACCCGCTCCATCTTCGTCTTCATCGTCAATGATGTCGTTGTCATCGTCTTCTTCGTCCCTTGCTCGACCAGCACCCTGTCTACCCCCCGACGCCGATGCTCTTGAAAGCTCATGGTTGCCACCTTTCTCCGCCCCATGGTCCTTCGCTACTTGATCGCAAGCATCAACCCAATCCGAATACACATCTACCGCAGCTGAAAGGTCTAAAAGCCGCCTGTTAACACTTATGCGCTTCCAATCCAAGGGTTGGGACAACGTACAGTTGATGGAGCTTTGGAAATTTTGGTTGCACACTTTGCAGGAGAGGACGCCAACACCTTGCTTTTTGTCTAATTTAACCGCGACGGACTTCTCATGGTTGCAGAACAGACAGGGAAATATGGTGGATAGACCTTCTCTCTGCCTTCCTGTTAGAAGAGTCCAAACTTGGGGAGAGGAGTGTTTGTGGTACCTTTTTGGGACCTTGCTGTTTCTTGGCTGCCTTGCGTTTACCCTGGAGAGAGCGTTAGACAATCATAGAGCGATTAGGATGTGTTGCGGAATCTGTACCATGATGTATGCTTCTGTTCGCGGAATTCACGTTTGCTGTGTTGTGAAGCGCTGCTTGATCCTTAAGATTCAAATACTGTAGGCTTGGCCCTAATGTGGGGCGCGGGCACCCATTGCCTTTATCACGATAAGCCCCATAAGGTTAGTGTTTAGTCTCTTGGCATGTGGCGTCCCTTCTACTTCCAAGTTGGGTCAAGCCCCATCCGCCATCCTTATATGTAAACAGGTATGGTGTTCTGAATTTCTGATTTGATATAGGAAGGGTCTCTTGAATTGCCTTTACTTCTCCCCGAGTCACGGTTTCATTTTATTTTAATGGAAGTACAGTTCGTTCTTCTGCAAACTAAGCACTTAAATACAACCTGATTACACATTCCACTCGAGTCTTACAAAGACCAAACTTGATAAACCCAAAAACTTAATCTAGCATACTTCATACATAATCTTCGTTTCCGACCTCCTCTTCCTTCACAATACCACCGCAATCATGGCGTCCTCAGGCGATCAAACAGCACTCATGATGGAGATTCTGGCAACTCTACAGAAGTTGCAGGTGGACCAGACTCAGTTGGCTTCGAATGTTGATGCAATCTCAGGTCGTGTAAATGTCCTTGCTGGCATGAAAGAAGTTCGAGAGCTTGCTGCGGCCCACAGTCCCATTTCTGGTTCCGCTTCAGAGAGTACTCCTGCAAAGCAAATGGAAATAATTACAAATCTTGATGGGCCTCCTCAACATGAGGAGACCAAAATTCCTGAATCTCCTTCGCTTCCTGCTGTCCAGCTTGCCCAAGTTTCTCAAGCACGTGCTCCTAGCAGCGGATCGTCGTCAAGAATCATCCTTACGTAAATACTTGTTGTCTATGTTGAGGTACGTTGGGAATTGACTCTTATGTGCAGAACGTATCCTGGCCAAGCTGGTATAAACCCATTGCCTATGGACTGGGGAAACAAAGACTTCCAGAAGAGAGGACCCGTTGCTGTATCTAGAAATCAGCAGTCTGTACGGAGAAGAAATGGTAGGTCCTTTTATAAATCATGCTTTACGTTATCCTGGCTAACGATTGAGGTAGCGATTGGAGGTAAGCGTATATAATTTTTAAATTATATCTATTGCAAAAGTGTTAATCAAGCAAAGCCCATGGTGGGAGTTATTCGATATACTATGCTCTAGCAGTTGCGAGCAGCGAAATCAGCAAAGACCATCGGTGCGTTTTTTAGATCTCAATTAATCCACATGAGCTTGAAACCAAGCCCTCCCATTGCTTCAAATTATATATACAAGACAACCAAAGCATCCAAAGCCGGTGCTCATAACAAGAGCAACTCTAGTCAATACAACCCCTGCAAGGAACCAAGCGAGATCAGTTTTGAAGATGGATATTCTTTGAGAGTTTCAAAGAATTTGAGATAATTTCACGGCTTGTAACAAAAAGTATCTTAAGAACCAGTACTGACAACAATTTCTTGATTAGGCCAGATTACACAGATACAGAGCCAGCGGTAAACATCGGACCATTTCCCCAGTGGTCTGATCCGAAAAAGATCGTAAGTATGGATCCATTGGGTCATCTTGCTCCATGGTTATTCCAAGATGTAATCAAGAATGAGAATGGCAAGTACCGACAGCCATACACAGCAGAGTGCTTGCTAACATTACTCTAGTCGACATCAGACCGACCATTGGTATGTTAAACCTCGATTGTATAATTTGATGAGAAGTTGTTGATACGGAGCATAGCTATCACCAGAGCTCAGATGAAAGTATGTATTTCCCAATTGAAGTTTTGCTACTATATGCTAACATAACTTAAGCTTCCTGAATTGGAGCAGAGTGTCCGACAGGGACGTTTGTAAGTTCATCGTCTATTCTTAAGCTTCAGTCTAATGATTCGACAGAGTTCCTGATGGCAAGATATGCTTGAATGAAACAGGTGAGATTTCCACAACTGCTATAGAGAGTTTATGGGGCATGAAATGGGAATTTTGGTCCAATTCTTGACAAACCACTGAATATTCCGTTTAGGCGAGTTAGCCGTCACCAAGTTTGCAGTCGAGCCAGTGAGTTTATAACCCCAGGATCCCAGGTGTTATTGTCTAACCCCAAATGCAGGTATGGTATCTGCCCGGCGTAGCTGCTAGGTTTGGAATTGGTTAGTACTCTGCCTCCTCCGTCATTTCAGTACTTAACTTCAGATAGATGAGGGCACGTTAAGGAGATCGCTCTTCGAACACACCGGAGGCTCGTACCCTGAACTCATTACCCGAGGTGATATCAAGCTCTTCTTGCCCCCAATAGGTAAGCCTCGGTTTATGCGGTGTAAAGATGTGATGTGTCCTTACAGACTTCAGGTGGTCTTACCGTCTATTGCTTCGGTGATCCAGCAAAGATGTCAGACGAGAAAGTCAAGTTAGCGTTGAGAGTGCATGATGAGGTAAATCACGCACCGGCCATTTTCTACTAACCAAGCTTCTACTGACATGAATGCAGTGTAACGGAAGTGATGTTTTCGGTTCCGACATCTGTACATGCCGACCATATCTCATCTACGGTATCGAAGAAGCAGTTAAGGAAGCACAGCGGTAACCTTTCCCACCACGTTACTGAAGAAATTACTGATGAGGTTGCGAAAACAGCGGCGGCTCAGGTGTGGTCATCTACTTTAGAAAGGAGGGAAGAGCTCTCGGGGAGGTTACAAAGGTAGAGTATTTCCAGAGTGGTGCAGAACTATTACCATTCGATCGCTTCGTTGTTATCTCACCCACCAAATCAAACCCCCACAACCCCGATCCCTTTGTCCTACCGAAGGCTGTTTCCTAATCTGTACTACAGTATCTAGTCTATAACGCTCGGAAGCGTGGCTTGGATCGTGCTTCGGACTATTTCAAGAGAACGGAGAATATCGCTGGAGTCAAGGACATGCGTTTTCAAGCTTTGATGCCGGACATTCTTCACTGGCTTGGCATCAAGAAAATTGACCGGATGTTGAGCATGAGCAAGTAAGTGATCTTATTACCATAGGATTGTAACTATCTAACACCCTCACAGCATGAAACACGATGCCATTGTTGGCCAAGGGTATACTTGGCCAGACTGAATGATCAGCAATCCAGCACTAACCAATAACAGTATTCCTATTCTAGAACGGGTTGAACTTCCCGAATCATGGATTCCGGCAGATTCTAGAGTTGAAATCGATGCGAAGATAACCGCAGGTAAGTTCTGCCCCCACCAATTTCTCAGTATCCGACAACAGGACTGAATCTATGACTAGGGTACTTTACCACTGGACATAGAATGACGGAAGAGGAACTCGCGGCTGTAAAAGGTCGAAGTTGGGAAGAGTAAGGAAACCGTTCCAGTACTCATGCATTAATGACTGACCCAAATGTAGTATTGATCATTGAGCATCGATCACGAGCGGTAATGGGAAAGGGGCGGGCGACTTGTCAGATGTACCTGCGTGTCTGCAGCGGTGCCCAAGCGAACATTATGTGTAGTATGCTAATAATCAACCAATTTCCAATTTACTCATTAGATTTTTGTCGCTTGAAGGGAGAGTAACATGATGTTGGGATGATTTAAGAGGTGACATGCAAACATTTTGCCAGCGATGCAGCCATCGAGATTCGGAGGAGATAATTGAGGCGGGCATCAATCATTGGAAAGCGGGTCGTAACACATTATTATTAATTGTGCAGCTGGTTAACCGTACCCCGACGTAACGTCTAGACTCCGGCTGCAAATACGGTATATGGTGGGTAGTCAATAAGCTGCAGTTAGGCATGCATCAAACTAACAATGTGGTGTGGTTTGAGTGGACATGGGCCTGCAGTCTGCCCACCCAAATTCAGGCCGCCACAAGAAATTCTCGACCAACTCAACTAACAAGCCGACATGTGGCGAGGCCCCGTTTCGAGCAATGGGGGTGAGGGGGGAGGGAAGGGTTGTAGCTAGGATTGTCTTTGGGAACAACACCGAATGCTCCAAACTGGTGTTCCCCCGTAAATCACCTTATAGAGACAGCGGCCCTCACTTGAATAATGCGCTAATCTTGCCCTACTACCCCTCAAGCTGATCTTTTGTTTCTTTTCCATTTCTGATCTTGATCATCATTGCTTACATCTTTTGACCCTAATCTAAAGCCTTCCACTCTGAATAGAGATCTGCTCTCCTCACAGAATCAGTATGGCTTCGAAAAGCAGTCATCGGAATTCATCCCCGAAGACTCCCGCGAGAAGACCAAGACTCAGTAAGTCGATTTCGAGTTCTATAATCTCGTCCTCCGGGAGCTTTGCCGAATGCTGGGTTAGTGAGAGGCAGAATGGACAGTATGGAAAAAATAAGACAAATTGAAAGAGGGGTTTTCAACTTGAGTTGCCGAAGAATCCAAAGGCTGACTCCACCATCAACGCAGTGAGAGCGAGTGCAACTTGTCCCCAATTGGCAACTTCCAATGCTTCCAGAAAAGACCTTGCAACTTTGCAATCGTATGGAGCGACAACTATTCTGTCTAGAGTAGCAAGCTACTCGTCCGCTCAACATGAACATACCATGAGATCTCCTCAGAGCCCCTGCTCAAGTTCTGGGCAATCACCTGAAAGCGCAAACTTGGACTCAAGAAAGGAAAGGTTTGAGAATGGAACACACCAGCAATGTAAGTCTTTATCTCTGGCCGTGTAGTGAAGAAGTTGCTAATGGTGTGTAGCGGGGAATTACTTTAGCTTTCCGAGCTTTGAGGACTTTCTTGAGTTCGAAGAAAGTGAAGAGAGGATAGATGGGAGGCAGGAGAAGGGTGTTCCATGAAATCGACTTGAGTGGATGTTTCTTAAAATAGTGTCAGAAGAATAGGACGTGAAGAGAAGAAGGCGAATCCGAGTATTGGCAAACAGCACAACTGAGCCGCTTCAGTAGGAAACTCTGATGACCATGACGATTGGTATGTATGGGATGGATTGTATGGCTGGTAGTATTTGGAGAACGGAGTTCAGGTCTCGGGCAGTACAACGGCGTTGATGGTGCTACAAAATCCATTGTAATTAGGGAGGGCAGTGCAGTACATACACACTCTTGTTCATAAGTATTAATGAGATCACTGGTCCCATAATATTTATCATCTGCTGGAAATATACACGATAGTCTTTGAGGAACATTCCAAGGGGCCGAAGCTCATATCGCACTGTTCCGTAGACTCCGATGAAAAGGTTTTCGGACTTTCGAGGAGGACATCCATAATGTGCAGTGAACGTTCAGTTCCGGACGATTCTCTTATAAAGACCCAACCTTGGATATCCTATCATTTGAATATATGATTCATGATTGCATATATGCTTCACAATCGGAAGCAATACTATATCCAATCGTATATTTACTGTATCATCGTTTTCGAGGTTTTGGGCAAAAGAACAGAGGAACAGAGGAGCATGATCGATCGGGTGGCTACACATGCTCTCCTAAAATCCAAGATTTGACCTCGATTTTTTTTTGGATACCCCGTTTAGGCTATTGCTATGAATTGTAGAACAACAGGGCTCGAATCCAAGAATTTGAAGTCTGGCAAGACTATGGGAGGAAGATGAAAGACAAAAGGCGGCCGCAAAAACTTTGTTCCAAAGACCCCACTTAGTCCTGATCTAGGTTAGCCTCGCTTAGCCCGCACACCACCCATCGATTTTCGAGATTGATACTTTTTCAGCGTGAACCGACGACTTTACGACAACTCCTCCACCAACATATTCGCGAATACTATATCGCAAATATGGCTGTCGGAAAGTAAGCATCCCTTAACAATCCGAATCTCTTACTGGATCATGTGCGAAGAATACTGGGAGCATGATTGGAGGGGCATACCATTGAAGCACCACGGTCTGACAAAACGACAGGAATAAGCGCCTCTCAAAAGGCAAGAAAGGTCTCAAGAAGAGAACCCTCGACCCCTTCACCCGCAAGGACTGGTACCAAGTCAAGGTATGCGCATTGAGGCTTTCAGGATGCTTCTAGGGACTAATCCATTTCGCAGGCTCCATCCTCGTTCAACGTTAGAGAGTACGATACCACCTGTTTCAATATACCGCGGATAGCTTCTAACAAATTACAGTGTCGGAAAGACTCTCGTCAACAGGACCACCGGTATTAAGAACGCCAACGATGCTCTGAAAGGACGGATTTTCGAGGTTTCTTTGGCGGATTTGCAGAAGGATGAGGACCACGCTTTCCGAAAGGTCAAGCTCCGTGTCGATGAGGTCCAGGGAAAGAACTGCTTGACCAACTTCCACGGTCTCGATTTCACATCCGACAAGCTCAGATCACTTGTCCGAAAGTGGCAAACTCTGATCGAGGCCAACGTCACGATTAAGACCACCGACGACTACCTCCTTCGTATCTTTGCCATCGCCTTCACCAAGCGTCGCCCCAACCAGATCAAGAAGACCACATACGCCGCATCTTCGCAAATCAGAGCCATCCGCAAGAAGATGGTCGAGATCATCCAACGCGAAGCCACTACCGTCACCCTCCACGGCCTCACCGCCAAACTCATCCCAGAGGTCATTGGCCGTGAGATCGAGAAGGCTACCCAAGGCATCTACCCATTACAAAACGTGCGTTGAACTATCAGGAGGGATTCGTGAGCCAAGCAACTAACACTATCTAGGTCCACATCCGCAAAGTTAAGCTCTTGAAGGCACCTAAGTTCGATCTTGGTGCTCTTCTTAACCTCCACGGCGAATCCAACACAGATGAGTCAGGACAGAAGGTTGAGAGGGAGTTCAAGGAGAAGGTCTTGGATGAGGTATGAAAGGTCAATATACTGGGGCTGGGGGTTTTTACTGGTCATTTGCATTCAGGTCGGTCTGCTTGGGCATAAGGCGTGCGCGACATGTATCCTGTGTTAGCAATAAGCTAGCAATAAAATGCCAAAAATACTAAAAAAGCAGAAATGTTCGTCTTGTTTTGAGGCACATGTGAATGAATGTATGTGGTGGCTGACTGGCCAGGTTTTGACTTATGCCAAGCGTGACGCAACCTGACTTCTTTCTCCTTAATTTTCTAAACTTGGGCACGTCACAACCCACACGACACAACCAGAATAAAATGGACGACTCCCTACCAGCGTTGAAGATTCTAATGATCGGGCCATCTGGTGCCGGGAAATCTGCATGTATGGGTGTTCTTGTATACGTCAAAATGACCGGCTGCTAACCCAAATACTTAAGTGTTGATACGGTACACAGAGGATCAGTTCGATTCCGAGAGCTCAACTGCCACGATTGGTGTCGATTTCAAGGTATGCCCTCAGACTTGTTATAATCCGTTGAAGCACTAAGTATCTGCAGACGAAAAAACTCAACGTTCGTGGGACCTCCTACCGTCTAAATCTCCTTGACACCGCAGGGCAAGAGCGCTTCCGTACATTATCAAATTCCTACTACCGTGGCGCGCTCGGCGTGATTCTCGTTTACGATATCAGCAACAGAGATAGTTTCCTGGCTATGGAACGCTGGTTTGAAGAAGCAGAATCAAATCTCGTAGACGGGGCAAAGATGTGCCTAGTAGGCAGCAAATCGGATAAGGCAGCTACACATCGAACCGTAACATATGAGGAAGGGCAAGCACTGGCTTCTAGACATGGATGTCCATTCTGTGAAGTCAGTGCGAAGATGAGGGATAATGTGAAGACGCCATTTTTGGAGGTGGTGGACTCGATCGTGAAGGATCAGCAGCTGATGAATGCAAATGCGAACTCGAGGAGAGGTGGAACGGTACGGGTTAATGGTGACAACGATGGTGGGCTTGGTTCGGGGTGTGCTTGTTAAGATGAGTGATTTGATACATGGCTTACGACCTGGTATAAATGGAGTTAGGGAGGTTAGATTGGGCATGATACCCCATATATACATCTTAGAATATTATGAGCCTGTGCTATGAGTTTGCACCGTTGACACTCAAATCGTTGAAAATCAAACAAAATTTATTTCTCGTTAGGTTCTTAAGAGAGTTGGGTAATCGTTCCTTGAATTTCTTTTTAGTTATGTAAAATCTAAACGAATGCTGTAACGTCGTCGCTGAGTGCATTGAGATTTGATGAGGGCCGGTTTGATATTAAATTTTCATTCAGTAGGTTGAAGGAACTCCACGACAACTCTCCTAAAATCTTCTGGCTTTTCTGCAATAATCCAGTGACCAGAATCTATATCTGCAAGCTCAAATCTGGGAAAGAACTTCCCTATTACGGGGAGTGCTTCATCTGGAATATATTTGCTTCGAGTTCCTCTCACAAATAACGCACGTTTCTCAAATCTGACTGCTTCCGGATCTTTGAATGGAAAGTCCCCCAGATGGCTTAAGCTAGAACCAAGTGTTCCCAGCGGTACCCTAAACTTCTGTTTGTCCTCGCCTTTTGGCCGTGAAAGGTTCGTCAATAGAAACTGTCGTATGGGCAAGGACTCCTCGAACTCCTTTAAAATCGCATCTGCTTCTGCCTGTTTGGTAATTCCTGCTGCCTCAATCTTCTGCATTCCTCGTATATACTTCCCAAACTCGCTAAGAAGTGCTACGTCCCAGGGAGCATTGTCCACGGAAATGATATCGTTCATGAGTTGTGGCGAGTGAAGCGCCAATGTCATGGCAGTCTTTGCTCCCCTATTTCCAATCAATATGTGCGATGTAATCGGGATATCATAACTGACATGGAGTGTCCGATTAGTGTAAGATTATTAGGAAGCTTGTGCTCGTCTATAAAGCCCGCGACATCATCTGCCATTGCCATATAGTCGTGTCGAGGATGATGGGGGGATTCGCCATGGTTCCGAAGATCCTTTGAATAATCAGTTCATATGCCTAATTGCTAAGTAGCACCAAAACACCGTACCACTGCGTAGACATCTCTTCCTAAATCTCGTGCCAAGGCTCTGTTCTAGGATAAGTAAACGCTCCTCCAGCTCAGTATGTAGAAGCTCACTTACTAATGCTCCTATTATTCTTCTTGGATCCGAAGAGACCGTGCATGAAGATTATGGGAGCATGCTCTGGGTCGGATCCCTTCACTGGTTTGTGCACATCATAAGCTAGAGAGACTCGTCCTGATGTGTAGGCTCTTGCACAGATGGGTGGAAAGCTCCGTAAGAGAGTAGGTAAAGCCAATCGAGGCGGCATTTTCAAAACTAGACAAGCTCCTGAAAGGCAGCGTTGGTATCAATTGGTCTTAGCTACCAGGAGATTCTCAGTTACTGTTTTATTTGGAGTTAAAGTTGTGTGCCTAATCAGGCTTAGCTCGGTAACCTTAATGGTTGTTTGACATGAGGCCATCAAAAATACACTCTTCACGTAAATTTAGGTCAACCGAATTACTAAGAATCAGCTTTGCGCTAAGACTCAAGTGATTCGATATCTGCTATTTAGTAAGTTGCAAGCTTAGTCGATGGATAAGAAGCGTATTCATATGCAAGCTACTAATCACCAAGTAAATAGCCGGCTTCTTTAATTGTGATCATAGGATCTAAATTCGGGTTTTGTTATACAGCAAGACTACCACTGTACCAGGTTTATTTTTTATTTTTAAAGAAGTTTCTCAATCTTACTTACTCGAATAGCTGGGTGAAGCGCTTAATCAAAGTCCGATTCAAGTTTTATCATGCTACGTTATATAGGGCTCTTCTTGCACGTCAAGGTTTTTTCTGATTTTTAGTCATGCTTGTTTATTGTTTCCTTCATAGGATGGATCATAATGATCGATGTAATTTTTCTCATGGTATTGTGGAAATATGTGGATTCATAGGTTTCAAGAAGTCGGCTGGTTGTTAGCTGTCGATTGCAGTAAGGTTTCTCTAGTATCAAGGAGTATTCAAACTAGTAGCAAAAGAGGGGCTTGAGGTATATGCAAGGCCAGAAACCAAAGTTATGTGCAACTTGGTATTAGATATGAATTGAATACAGTTTTAAATTGTAGGGTGGAACCAAAGCGCCTTCTACACAGCATTTACTTGATTGAGACTCAACCATCATCAATTTGACTTCCCAAACCGACTTCTACCATCAAGGTATCTTCCCTTAGTATTTGGGCAAACTACTAGAATTTAAGGACAGGGACAGGGACTACAACGTACAACACTCACTATTTTCTGTCTGCAAAAGAAGTATTTCTATAGAACAAACTTCTATCGTCCTACGTGACTCTTTAAGACATGTTAGAATGACCTCTCTTGTGTTTTACTGGGACAATAATTGTTACAAGGTGCGTGAAAGTCATAATAATTATTGATAACCGTATTGGTATAGTTATTGTATGGATCATAGGCACACACTCTGCTAATTATCTCTTCTCCTCCCTCCGTGGTAAACAAATCCCCCTTAAATCCTCGCTTAGGGGCCACGGGCCAAGGCCGCCGGCTCGACCGGGACAAAGGCTGTTCAGGTCGGGGATCGGGCACAAGTCCATGCCGCGAGGGTATGGTGGTGAGATCCTTGTAAGGAGATGATTTTTCGATGTCATACAACTTCAGTTCATTTCCTCAGAGACTATTTATAAATAGTCAACCATAATTTCAACTCAAAAAGAATCACTTCTTCTGGGTTGCCGTCTCTCAAATACGAAAAGCTCACACCGCATGGCCAGGCGCTAAATCCCCAAAAACCTCAAGGGATACTACTTCCCACGACCAAGCGACCGAGTACCTATGCTCTTAAGTCCTCGAAGATTTTCCAGAATGCGTCGTGGGACCACGATATTTCTTTTGGTCAACTTCATAGTACTTGGCTACCTAGTTTATCTATTCAGCACCCTCATATCTCTCCTCTTTGAGAATGGCTCTGCCGACGCCATATTATCCTCTGACATACCAGCTCCTGGTTCGGATCTCACCGGCCGACCGCAGCTAATACCCAAAATCATACACCAGACCTACATCAACAGCTCGATACCAAAGCAATGGAAATCAGGCCAGCAAGCATGCATCGACCTGCATCCCGACTACGAATATAAGGTACGCGCTGCCTGCATGTCTTTCTGCGAGATTTATAAGCTAACAAAGAAACCTAGCTCTGGACTGATGAGAAATCGCGAGAATTTATAGCAGCAGAATACTCATGGTTCCTCGAAACGTTCGACAACTACAAGTATCCTATCGAGCGTGCAGACTCAATCCGCTATTTCATCCTTTCGTATTACGGCGGCATATATATTGATCTGGATGATGGATGCGCTCGCAGTCTCGACCCTCTCCTTAGCTACTCAGCATGGGTACGGTTCACTGTTCCCACGGGGATCAGCAATGATGCCATGGGCTCCGTCAAAGGACATCCATTTTTCACCCGTGTAATTGACTCTCTACAAAAATATAACCGCAACTGGGCAATGCCATACATCACAGTCATGTACAGTACAGGGCCGCTGTTCTTATCGGTGGTCTGGAAGGAATACATGGGAGTCAGTAGACCGGTTCAAGACCATGTGAGGATCTTAATGCCAAACGAATACAAGGGAAACAAGTGGAGCTTTTTCAATATCTCGAAGGGCAGCAGTTGGCATGGCAAGGACGCACAAACCATCTTTTGGATGGGGAAACACTGGCTGTTGCTCACAGTCTCCGGCTTTGCGATCGCAGGTGTCATTGGATTTGGTTTATGGTGGGCCTGGTCGATGTGGGTTATGAACGCTGGGAAAACGTCTGGGGGAAGGGGCAGGTTCAGCTTTTGGAAGCGGATATCGTCAAAAGACAGATACGAGCTCGTTGACAGGATGGCATGAATCAATCCAAGTAATGAAGTTGTGAGTTGTGAGAGAGCTCAGTCCTCGCTAGTGCAGCTATAGGACGAGTTAAGCCTCTTCACTCGCTTTTAATGGTCAGGCCCATGATGAGGTTTTGCATAGCGTCTTGGTGATATATAACGTTTAGATTTGTAAAGTTTAGCAGGCATTATATCCTTGTAATTACATATAGCTGGGATTAATTTTCGGCAAAGAGATGTTCCATTTTAATTTATTGCGCTGATTTTCTGACCAAGTTCCCCTTGTTCTTGTACAAAGTTATGTCCTTTCTTGGTGAATACTTACTACGCAAATCTATAAAAAAAAAAGTTAATTGTCCGTGCAAGCTTTAGGTACATAATAGATGTCTATGAAGCTTGAGTTGAGATTGTATCAAAGTGATATTTTGTTAGCCGTAGGGCATGCTGCCTGGCATAGCATAGCTCACATCACTGTCACCCCTCGCTCTCCTCCTCAACCGTAGTCCGTCCTCCTCACCCCTCTGAAATTCTGCTCTAGCTCTCGCTTCAGCTTCAACTTCTCTCCTAGCCTCTTCTCTCAAGTCCCTTTCGATCTCCTTTCCCTTGGCTCTACTGACACTCGCCGGTTCAGACCCGGTTTCTTCTCCGCCTCTGGTGTTTTTCTTTCTCGGCCAAAAACTTGGCAACTCGATCTGCTGAAATCGTGGTTCGACAGCTCTATCATCGAACCAGGTATGCAGCCTTGCCTCTACAAGCTGGGCAATCTTTGGGACATCTTGGAGTCGTGATCGACTTCCTACCAAGCTTCTTATTGAAAGATCTAGTCTATAATCGTCCAGAAAGCTGAAAGCGAGTGTTGTTGGGCTAAAGTGACTACCGGGTACAAATGATATTGATAGGGTGCCACTGAACCTTACAACAGATACTGCAAGAGCCACAGGTAGAACAGCTACAAGAGGTTTTGGATAATTTAGTAGGAGCTTCGTCTCTAGAGCCAGAGTGATGAAATCGCTCAGATCGACATCCATGCGAGCTTGCAAACGGCCATGCTCTCTTCCAGCTCCTCCTCCTTCACCTCCTCGCCCAGTACCGAAGCTGAGTCCATCCTCATCTACGGGAATTACTCGACAATTGCTGAAAATTGGGAAGTCTTCACCCAGACTAAGTTCAGTAACTTTGATTTCGTCCAGAAAGTCCGGACGTGACGTGCCATTCAAAGCCTTCGTGAGAGAAGTGAGAATAGCATTGTCGTGCTGAGCATCTGCTCTAAATTGCGCAATTGTCTGTGCAATAAGCACGTTGAACCAGTCTAAGCTCTCTGGTTGATGACTATCGACATTGTAATAAGTCTTACTTAGAATAGTATTGGTAGTCAAAGGAGGTGGGTTTCGCAGAACACTCGATCGCTTCTTGTTCAATGCTGGGGGGGCTTGTCGGGTGGTAGAGCTTCGTAAAGTGAGGAGGGATCGTTTGTGTGCGAGCGTTCTTGATCTTCGTTCCGTTGCACGCAAAGCTGCCGTGACATCCGGAGATGGGGGATCACCAAATATGAAAAACTTTATGAAAGCACCAATGAGGATTACGACGGAGAGTTGACCAAGAAGGAGGCCTTGAGTAAATGATAACCTTCAAGGACATCAGTTATAGCGCGACAGAAACGCAGCGGGGCTTACGATGATTCGGGCGGCGGAGGAGGTTCTATAGAAGAAGTCATTTTGGAGTCGGGGCTCTACTGCATGTGCATGTACATTGCTAGCTTACGAGTAGGCACTTTTGTCGCAGGTTGTTGTTGCAAGCTCATGATGCCGTCAAAATTATATCAAGGACTCAAGTTTGACCAGCGTCATGCCAAGCCAGATCTCCCAATGGTAGAATATGTGGGATTAATTATATTTCTCCAAATACCTTACGGTCACTATAATTACAAAGGGATCCGTTCAAAATACCCCTAATAAAAGTATACTTAATTAATAAAGAGTTTGGGTTGAGAGTGCTCCCATGGCTTGCAACTTCGATCGTCATTCAGCCTTGTCTGAAAGGCTGACAAAACCAGCCTCGTCCACTCTGGGTGACTGTAGAACTTAAATCACTGACCTATTCGTCAACTCCCTCTTCTCAGTAACTCACTATCTGGCAGCAGTTTCCGACGGTGTATCTAGTTGTTTAGGTTTATTTTAAAATAAGAGGAAACCGAGAGAAGCCATCCAGCCGCTTAAGGACTTAAGACTTTGAAGTACACAATAACTATAAGATCATATTCCACTGGTGCGCAATCACTTGTAAGAGCAGGGAGCACAATGAAGATTGTGAAATAGGTTTTGGCTTACGTCTAGATTCCATTATTCATAGCCGGGTGATAACACTCACAAAACACCTACGCCACGTTGCATGCCCCCTTGTCTGTTCGGGAGCTTTTACATCTTCATAGCCAGAAACTTGTTTGCTCCAAAGTAGTACACTCTAAAATGCAAACTAAACAAATGGAAATACATAAATATAGTACAAGAAGTAACGACAATCGATACTGCTTCTAAGCCACCCATAATCATCATACGTGTAACCGAGAGTCTTTCTAAATATTTGAAGCCCCGTTAAAGTTGAATCGGGAGCACGTCTGTGCTGAAGAAAGCAAATTAGGTAGCCTGATTACAAATTTATGATCGTGAAGCATCGCGAGTGCTTTGCGAGCTAGCACTCATGACTGGGTTGTGGGTTGGCAAGGAGTTCTTGTTCACCTGTGACTGTCGAACTTTGGCCCATGAATATACGAGGCCGCTGACGAAGCCGATAATGATGGCCGACACGCTTCCAAAGGTAACTGGAGCATTGAAGAAGATGAGACCGCTGACAGCAATTGGGAGCTTGTTCAAGGCGCCAACCATCGAGTATGTAGTTGAAGATGTGACCCGAATACACCACGCTGAACAGTAGGAGATAAATATAGTACCAACTCCAGAGTAAACCATTCCAATCAGAAGGTTGTTTCGTGATTCGACAGGGAAATTCTTAAGAAGGTTTTCGTGACTCCAGTTCTCGAAGATGAAAGAGCAGATGAACAGGACGGGAATGGTCAAAAGGTTGTTGTAGAACATGGCTGCACAGAGTTAGTTTCTAGTTAATATGAGCCACTTTTATCACTTACTGTCCCAGTCCTTGAAGTTCATTTTCTTCATGATCTTGCGCATTGAAAGAATATATGCTGAGGTGCAGAATACGTTCATGCCCATCCAGGCATAGCCAGCATTCAAGGTTGAAATCGCCAAAGCCGCTTCAACAGATTGTCCCTTTGCGGTTCCATATAACGCATGCTGAATATCTGCCCAAGCTGCGATAACAGAGCTGACTACCATCAATCCGAATGAGAAGAGAGCGGAAGGGGTAACGCTTCCGCCAAACCATAGAACCTCTCCATATGCGATAACAATGATTGTTAAGTTCTTGAAAATTGTGTAGACCGGAACGGAAAGGAATTGTAGGGCTTTAGAACCGGTATAAATCATTCCGACGAGGAGAAGAGATATTGGGAACCCTTTTTGATGTTAGTTATATACTGTTGACTGGGAGCAGGACAACTCACATGTCTTTGCCTTGTTGACATCGAATGGAGAAAGGTTCTTGATCATGCCAGCCTGCTTGCAGATCATGATAGCAGCAATACACACAACAGACTATTTTTGATTAGGGGACAGTTTATTCAGCTGACGCGGTTTGACGCTTACCTGAATCGCAAGGTAGAAGAAATTTAGATTCCAGTTGGCACCAGACACACAGTATTTATTTATGACTGTCATGGATATGGAGGCCAGACAGTATGCTAGAATAGAGAGTCCAGGATTGTTCGTGATGTTGGAGGGCAACGAAATGGCACCTCCAGATTTGCTAGCTGCACGGGGAGACCTGGGGACAATGAATGGCTCTCGTTGTGATGATGGAGATGAGTTGAAGTTTCGCATCTCCATATCTTCATTCCTTTTGTCATCCATAATTGCTGAGAGTGATACTCTTTCCAGAGGGTTTAACTGCTAGACTCGCAGGCTGTGACGTTACGGTCGAGACTGGCTTCTTCCTGGTTATTGAAGTAACAGAATTGCAACAGCAGAGAAACGGCAGATACTGTCGATTGAATGGCTAGTGGTTGCTGAATTGTCGTGATAGGCCGTTTGCCGCGGGAATGAGTCGAGACTTTGACGTTGTTAAGTGAGTGAGTACTGGGAAATAATTTGGTTGACCCCCGTATTCCACTTTAGGCCAGATCTGTCAGGACTAGCGCCATTTACCTCTCAGCATGGAATTGGGGTGAACATATGAATGCGCAAACAGGATTGACTATGTATTGAAGTGTACGTTATATTATTATTTATTTCACGAAGCTATGTATCGAATATAGATCGCTTCTTCATACTTACTTTCGGTCAATATATTGTAAATTTTCGCTCAAATGGCAACCTTTTTTTCACCTCCCTAGCGCTGTCCCGTGTTTTGGCGACACGTTCATGGACCTCCTGCATATCTCATAATTTCCCATCAAATTATACATATCACCACCTCAAAAAGCAAAATGGCCAAATTAGATTCCCATGTAGCATCAATACTGGATGAAGCATCGCATGACCTCTCAGACGATGAAGATGCCCTCATTGCCTCCCTAGAAGATTCTCCTGCCATGGATGCCTTTCGTGAGCAGAGAATACAGCAGCTGCATTCTGAATTCTCACGTGCGAAGTCACAAAAAAATCAAGGATTCGGTCATTACACAGAAGTTAAAGAGGAAAAAGAGCTCATGAACTTGACCACTGAGGTTAAGTATGCTGTTGTGCATTTTGCCAAGAACGATTTTGCGAGATGTGCGACTATGGATATACATTTGGAGGCAAGTATTTCAACTATTTTGAGGCATGATGGACTAACTTCCAATATAGAGCTTGGCAAAGAAGCATTTCGATACTAGGTTTCTAAAGATGAGCGTTGAGAATGCTCCGTTTCTTGTTACCAGATTAAAGGTTCAAGTGCTTCCTTGTGTAATAGCATTTGTGAATGGAGTGAGTGTGGATCGGATTATTGGCTTTGAAGGCTTGGGCTACACTCAAGATACCTTTACCACTCAGGATTTAGAGGGGAGATTGTTAGACTCTGGGGTTATTCAAAGAGCGAAGACCACGGATGATGCCGGAGTACGATTTGGCGTGAAGAAGGCCAAAAAAGTCGAGAGTGATGATGATGATGAGTGGGAATGAATTTCTGGTTTTCTCAACCAATCTTGGGTCACCGTTTTGCAATTCTTACAGGAAGAATCAGAGGCTATGACAGATGTACAGAGACGACAAAGCGTTTGGCCATCTCTTGTCAATCCGCATTTAGTGCCTTAGCACCATTGGTCTCATTCAAAGTAGTCACTACTTTTTAAACAGACAATAAATGCGACGTCGCTTCATCCGGTTATTTTCATGCTTTGGTTGTAAATTATTTCATAGCGATCAGGCAGCCATCATGTATGTCACGTAGATCAGGCCGAACCTCAATTCGTCGAACTGGTATGGGGACCTATAAATATTTGTATTGAAGTAAGAGAACTATTTCTAAAAGTTGAAAATCGAATGTTGCCTTAGTGTAGCGGTCGCACGCCAACTATCGTCAAATTGTTGTATTGGTAGTAGAGGTTCAACTCCTCTAGGTGAGCCCAAACCACTTTTTGCTAGTACTAGACTTTGAAAGAACTTTGATCGCAGTCATAGATGCCCAACCGATGTAGTAAAGTTATGATTGTGAAGCCTTTGGAAGTCGCTTTTGTGTAATATATCTATATACATTTAGTGCACAATCTTTCCATGAGTGGTGATTGTAGTGTATGTAGGTTGAACGTTCCACTGTTTCCATTCACGAAAGATTATGTGCCTACCTAAACCTAGCTTATTCAGACCACCCTAGGCTAGCAATGTACGGCTTGCTTTTGTGATTTGATATCAGATCTCAGAGATCAGTCTATGCATTGAGAAATGGTGGATACTTTCTCTGTAGACTTGAACGAGATCTTCTAAAGTTGCTGCTGAGTATCGTTCTGTCCAATAGGCAGAGGCAGTCCCGTAGCTATACACGCATTTGGAATCGTTTCGTAGCGCTGACGATCATTTATCTAGCTTTCTTTAGCCCTATATAGCCCCTGGAATATTAAAGTTAGTCTATCAAATCTAGAAACGACTTCGTATCCTATCAGAACGAAGCCGTAAGTCACAATTTACTATGGGTCGGATATGGCTTCGGGATGAAAGCTTGACTGTAAATATGAATTTCTTTGGTGATTTGAGAATGATAACTATTAAGTTAGAAACGAGTACCCATATATATGATAGGAACTATTTTTTGTGGTATATTTTTAGTTTACTCTCCAATTGTATCACATAATGTTTTGATTTCAGGATTGATTCTCATTTATGTTTTGGTTCGGGTATGAATAACATGCCGCTCGTCCCGAGAGTTCCCCGGATGACGAATTTTTGAGGATAACCTCTGATAAAGGTCTTCGATTCATCTCGTATTCAAATAACCTGCCCTTATTTAATAATCTCCTCCCGCTCACAATAACAACAAGCCTTTAAACAACACATACTTGCAGCTAAAATGAGAGCATACTGGTACGACAACGAAGCTGTAAGGCGCCTCGCAGAATAACCCCTCTATTACCGCTGACAAGAGTTAGGGCGTTGACCAGCGTGAACTCCACGACTCCGGGCGAAACGTGCCTGTAGACTATCTTGCAAAGCTCGGGGTCATCTACCGCCGCTTCGAAAACGAGAGTGATGTCGATAGTCTTGCGAAGGAGCGTAACTACAAGAACCGCGATATCATCACAGTTTCGCCAGAGAAGATGGGGGATATCTATGAGGAGAAAGTTAAGAGCTTCTTCAGCGAGCACTTGCACGAGGATGAGGAAATCCGGTATATTAGGGATGGAGTGGGATTCTTTGATGTACGCAGTGAGGGGGATGACTGGGTTCGAATTCAGTTGGAAAAAGATGACTTGATCGTACGTCAGAAATCGACATCGAGAAAACAGCGCTGATGTTGCACTAGATACTCCCAGCTGGTATTTACCACCGATTTACAACAGACAGCACAAATGTTAGTTGATTCCTCGCATGTAGATTTCCAACTGCTAATGAAAGGATAGTACATCGTTGCCATGAGACTGTTCAAGGAGGAGCCAAAGTGGACACCGCTGAATCGTGGCCCTGAAGTTGATGCGAATCCTTTTCGGAAAGAGTACCTACAGACTGTACCTATAGTCTCCGATCAATGAGGTAGTTCTGCGTTGTCTGAGACCAAAACAATTGTGTGAACCTCAAAACTTCTCAGGTGGTCTACAACTCGGTATATTTGCATCAAAAACCTGTCTTTTGCGAACGCTTCTAAACTACAAGCACTATTGATTGAATTTGGCGATGAATATGGCACCATGTTGTATTCACTGCCCCAATTCTCATTTTTATTGTAGCCCAATCTGTAACAGATGTACTCAACCTTACCTGTAAAATAATGAAAGGCAAAAGGTCGAGATTCAAGCGGGTGGTGTCAAGTTGTTCGAGGCATTCAAAGTCCCTTACAGAACGAGATTGTCTACAAAGCAGCAACTGTTTCAATTAGTACATACCGCCAAGTCGAAATAAACTGTATCAAATGTCCTAGATAGACCGCGTTATATATTTGATTTAGATGTCTACAATCTGTCCACATCTCGATAAATTGTTCAATAGCTAGGAGTGCTTTACTTTTAGGCTGTAGGTCCTGCAACTGCCTGTCAATAACGACAGCCAGCACAGTTTACTTACGGCGGTTACCCAGGTTATGAGCCATGGATTGCAATTTCTGACATGCTTGTATCTTTCCTAAGCTTGTTTTCTAGGTTGATTCATAGTCTGTGTCGGAACTTTATCAAGCTAAGTATTAACGATCTTAGAACAGAAAAGAGCATACACTGGTGATTCGAAACCAAGATTGGACGTAAAACAGTCTTCTGTTAAAAGGTTCTTCTACCCCGGCAGTTTTTTAAATCCAGAAACCTGGTAAACTTACTTACTAGTCTCGCTGACATCAATGCCGATCTTCGCCAAGACGTGTTTCCTGAACTATTCCCCGCAGCCCGAACACTACCCGGATTTGGAGCGGCCTAGCGACGTCCGAAATACACAGCTTGTCTAGTAACAACAATCATCAAGGTTACCAATGTCTATCGTGTCAGTACTGACGAGGTGATGGAAGCACCGGATGGAGCTCAACGGGAAGCCTCTCAAAATGGAGATGGCTCATCGCCCGAAAGCAGTAAATCGAAGCTCCAACTGCCAATATCGGTTGACCCACCGGGTCCTGGGAACCCCCCGAAGCAGCTTGTGTGGATCGTAAGTCACAACTTGAAGTCAAAATCTTACACATCACTATACAGACCTTTATATTGATTTATAATTAGATATTCGGAAGTACAGGGCACATGGGAAGGAGTCTCGCCCGTTCCTGTCTAGGCCAAGGTGACCTCGTTGTCGCCGTTGGGCGGACCTTCGAGAACACGCTCGAGTCCGTGCAAAACTGGCATGAGAACTGTCTAGGTACTCTCTGTGATGTACGAGCCCGTGAATCAGTCAGCGAGGTGATAGATCAAGCTCTTAAGCACTTCGGACGGATCGATGTGATAGCCAACTGCTCTGGCTACGGAGTGATAGGTGCTTGTGAAGATCAGGATGAGCATGAGCTCCGGAATCAGTTTGAGACTAATTTTATGGGCACTTTACACATGATCCAACTCAGCCTCCCATATTTCAGAGAGCAAGGTGGTGGAAGGTATATCATTTTCAGCTCAACATCTGGAGCTTTAGGCGTCCCTGGGCTGGGACCGTATTGTGCTACGAAGTATGCGGTTGAGGGGTTGATAGAGGCGATGCTTTATGAGATTGATAACTTCAACATCAAAGCCACGTTGGTGGAGCCAGGGTTGGTAAGGAGAGACGAGCCGGACTGGAGAGCGAGTCCTCTTCCAAGCTGGGGACATTTTCTGATCAAGCCGGCCAGTGAGCCGTATTCAAGTGCTACATCGCCGGCTCTGCATGCAAAAAGGATGGTAACATGGCTGGGAGATAAACAGCCAACAAGTGCTGTCAAATGTGCTGAATTGGTATGGCAGTTGGGGCATTGCTCTTACCCGCCTCTTCGGTTACTGTTAGGCAGCTATGCGATTGAAAGCATCAGGGATCGATTGAGATCGATTATTGAGGAGCTTGAAGATTGGAAACATCTGCACTTTCCTGTGGCTTTAGATGCTGCTTTTGGAGACGACAAAGATGAAGATGAAGATACTGTTAGAGTTGATACCGGATAGTTAATAAAAAAGCCAAATCTAGAGATTCTTTTAAAGATGTGCTTTCATGATACTTTTTCATCCTTGTACCACGTATTATAGAGCCTCACATGGCAACGAATCAGTACGGCGGCAACTTACGAGGTTGTGGCAAAATTAGCTGCACCCCACAATATGGAACCCCAAATTCGAAAGCAAATGCTATTACTTTGTATGATCAATCTGTGACTGGCCTCACAGGCTGGCTCATTAACTGTAAAATTGGTTATAGTTGGTAAGTGGAAAATCCACGTGAAAGTCTTGTGACAGGTGCTTAAATTTATCTCTAATGAGTGTGGTATCATGTTGTCATAACGCCTTGTCCATCACTCCATATATGAAATCCCAGTAGTGCTTCATTACGAAGTCCAAAATGACCAAAACTCCTACCCTATGCCAAAGCGGATCACAAATACATCTTTTTCCATATCTATATGACTTCCGGAGCTGCCGCGACTGCTATTTCGTTGTTGATAACATCCGCGGTATCATCTGCTGGTCTGCCGTCGAATATCCGTCTCCACCACATCGGAGGATCGAATGGACGAGAACCATTGTGTAATGGAGGATACACATCACAGAAGAAATACCACACATGTCCTATAACGACACCCATTATCTCATCTTTCGGGATGGTTCCATGGAGCGCCAAGCTGAAAGCCATCAGAACCCATGGTAGGTATGGAGCTGTGAAAACCAATAGGCCTAAGAAGCTCAAACGGGTTTCTGGGTTCCGCCTTGACCAAATGTACACTAAGGTCGAGGACAAAGGATGGCCGAGGAACGGCATCGAAACAAGAGGAGAGAGGCATATAAGGCATACCATGGCGTAAAGTAATAGCCATGAGAATACGGCTGGTGATCGACCGGCTGATTCCTCAAGTAAGCGCGAATATCGAGTGAGGAAGAAGACATGAAAAACCAAATCCAACGACAGAGGCCCGAAGTAGAGAAAGGTAGTAATTAGACGCCAGTACTATCGTTGTCAGCTACGATCAGGTCCTGAGAGTTTGAATCTCACCTGGTTCTTAACAAAAACCGCCCGGAAGCTGTAGAAGAGCTGAAATGGAGTGACAATTTGACATTGCACGAGCGCACTTGTCAGAACTGTTGCTGTTGTCCACCATCTTGTACAAAGTGGCATATCCCAGAACCACTGCTCCAGAGGAAATCCCGCTTGTCCACCTATGCCTCCGTCACCGGCTCCCATCATCCCATCCATTCTGTGTTCGGTTGGCAATTGAGGGCTATGGGAGTGTGTCGGATCACTAGCTTAGTAGAGCACTGGAATTCAAAATTGCTGCGGCCGGTCAGTATTGAGTTTGCGAAGAATCCGATTGTCAGAATCGTTCTGGGGGTTATATTTGAAGAGCAAAGGTGACAAGTTGTCAACAATGATTCGTGGCCACTTCGTTGGAAGAGCTCAAGATGTCAAAGTAGCATGGATAATGTGGCTAGTGGCGCTAATCGATAGGGAGTAACTATCTCGGACCCCTCCAGCCTCAACCTCAGCGGCACCCTGTAAATAAACGCGTACAGTACATGAGAATCAACAGCTGGCGCATTCTCAACACAGGTCGAAACATCATTAAATTAACGACCGCCGATCCCCCAGTGCACAAGAAAACATTTCTGCGACGTTAATTATACTCTTAAACGCGTCAAAATCTCTTACTTTGAGGTTCAATCGCGTCGGTGGAATTCTACTTCCACGGGCTCCCAACCACCTCAATTTCGACTCCTAGAAAACGACAAAGAGGTTGGCGCAACATTCCTAGGACAACGAGAGTCATATTCTCACGCGCGACCGACCCAGAAGCACGATGTCGCAAAAACAAAAAAAGAAGCTTAATCTTGGCGAGAAGAGGTCAACACCTAGTTCCGTAATGAAAAAGAAGACACAGATAACACCGGGGTCGGGAAAGAAGAAGGGCAGGCCAATTGCTGTTGCTGCTCCCGTGGTGAAGAATAGAAGGACTTCTGGTGGCCGTCACAGTACGGGTTCTGGTCGCCAAAGTATTGGTGCGAGTCGTGTCCAGCGTAAGCTCTAGAAATATAGGTTGTGAAATACACTTGAGCATAGCTAATTTCAACAGCTGGTGATCCCGTGCCTGGTAGAAGGAAGCATCGTTACAAACCGGGCACGCTTGCTTTGAAAGAAATCAGAAAGTACCAGAAGACCACAGATCTTTTACTTCTGAAGTTGCCTTTCTCGCGACTGGTAGGTCGTCACCACTATCTCAAAATGTTTTCAGTTTTCGATTTCTAACAGATATAGGTGCGTGAAATTGCGATTCCAATGAGGCCTGCTGGAGAAGATATGCGTTGGCAATCGCAAGCAATAATGGCTCTGCAAGAGGCGGCCGAGGCTTTCCTTGTTCATCTCTTCGAAGATACCAACCTTTGTGCAATTCATGCGAAACGAGTCACCATTATGCAAAAGGATATACAGCTTGCGAGACGGATAAGAGGCGCGTGGGGTGGGTTAGGATAGTGGTTTGGGATGTTTTGTAATGTGGTTGTGTTTGAGTACGGTCGTGCATGTTATCGGCGTTCAGGCGGATGGTAGGGATCGAGCTGGTATACATTATAACCTGCTAGCTATGGCATTGACAGGAATTTCTGTCGATTGACCTACATATCATTATTTAGTTCGCCCAAGATGTGTAGTTTGGTGCTAGCTATTCTCATATGCTATCAGCTGTAGGTTACCGTGCTTCCATCCTCTGCTGGCTCAAGCAATTTCCAGTCGCATTTGATACCTTGCTTGGCGAAAATATCCAATATCACCTTTGCTATCCCGTCAAAGTTGTCCGTTGCCAGTGCCAATATCGTTGGTCCAGCTCCCGAAAGACATATACCGCAAAGACCAGGGTGAGACTTTGGAGTCACAGATTGTAAGATTTCTGGCAGTCCTGGGATTAGCCCCTTTCGGTATGGCTGATGGACTTTATCCTGCATAGCCAGATAGATTTGTTCGGCTTCAGGAGGTGACCTCCCTAAAGCCATCGGGAGAAGAGCTATTCTCTGGAGATTGAAGACCACATCTGCTCTCGAGTAGGAGGTTGGGAGGACTTCTCGTGCTTTGGCAGTGGCGACTTCAAATTGTGGAATGATGGCTATAGCTTTGATTTCTTTGGCCCAGGGGAACTTCATATAATGGCCAATGCCTATTGGAGGTTCTGGAGGGTTGAATCCGGTGTCTTGGCCACCGGCTGGTGCTGGTAGAACCTCACTAAGAGGTATTTCTTTCCGTTCTGTGTCTTCTGGGCTCAAGTCGTTTAGATATGTGCCCACCAAACCTCCATACAGGGTTGCCGCAACATTGTCTGGGTGGCGCTCTATGGATTGTTAATAATAGAGGTTTTAGATCATGAACACAGTAACAAACCTATCATCAAGCAATAGTCCAGCATCCTGGCTTTCGAGAGACCAAGCTTCCCAACCTCATTGCCTAGCAGAACGCCTGCCACTACGGCTGCTCCAGATGATCCAAGCCCACGCCCAAGAGGAATAGGGTTGATTATATGGACTTTCGTCTCCAGAGGAAAGTTCCTCTGGCCATGGCACCTCAAGACGTAGAGGGCGGTTCTGGTGATGAGGTTGCGGTCCGCGACCAACGGCACCTCTTCCTCGCCTTCACCCTCGTAGGAGATTACACAGTTTGACGATGCTTCGGACGTCTTTGATTGAGTCACCTCAACTTGCAATTCCATCCATATAGACAGTGCGAGACCAATGACATCAAACCCTGGCCCAATGTTCGCAGAGGAACAAGGTACTTCTGCACTGATATTAGTTTTGACCCATACTCATGGAGATTGGCTATAATATACTGACTTATTGTAATCATTGCAGTTATTGCTGTTTGTTCAAATGGATTGACTTGTTACAAGTCACTCGGTGTTACACGGGACTACGTTCATCTAATTTACTGTATGACTACTCGCCGTAGCCTTGTCAAAATCTGGTGTGGGAAAAGTGCGCCGAATCGCGGGGCAGATTTCGTCGCGGGGTCAATTTCTTTGGCTACGAATTTTCTTCCCATGCACCCTCCATTCCTTCCCATTAACCACAATCAACATGGAGAAATTGCGTATTTTATTGGTAGGCAACGGGGGTCGTGAAAATGCCTTGGTATGGTAACTTCTCTTCTTAATTCTATAGGGCTTACTGACTCCATTGTGCAGGCCTGGAAACTCAACCAGTCACCTATCGTGGAATCAATAGTCGTAGTCCCTGGCAATGGAGGAACTGCAACTCTTGGTCCCAAAGTCTCAAACGAAAGTGGCGTTAAGGCAGACGATTATCCTGGACTTGTCACATTTGCGCAAAAGAACAAGTTAAACTTTGTTGTTCCTGGTCCAGAAGTACCTCTGGTTGATGGGATCGAGGGCTACTTTAGAGATGTTGGAATTCCTTGTTATGGTCCTTCGAAGCTTGCTGCGCGTATGGAAGGGAGCAAGACTTTCTCGAAAGATTTTATGAAGAGACATAACATACCTACGGCTGCATACGAAAACTTTACAAATTACGAAGATGCGAAGAAATACCTGGAATCCATCAATCATAATGTGGTGCTCAAGGCAAGCGGGTTGGCAGCTGGAAAGGGTGTTATTATCCCAACAACGAAAGAGGAGGCTCAGGCAGCCCTGAAAAGCATTATGCTAGACAAAGACTTTGATACTGCAGGGGATGAAATTGTGATTGAAGAGTTTCTGGAAGGAGATGAATTGAGTATTCTAAGCTTCAGCGACGGACACACCATCCTATCATTGCCTCCTGCACAGGATCACAAGAGAATTTTTGATGGAGATGAAGGACCAAATACTGGAGGTATGGGCTGTTACGCACCGACAAGACTTGCAACGCCGGCTCTAATCTCAGAAATTGAGCGGACGATCCTTCAACCTACTATAGATGGTATGAGAAAGGAGGATTTCAAGATGGTGGGAACTCTCTTCACCGGCCTGATGATCACCAAGGACGGACCCAAGTGCTTGGAATACAACGTTAGATTTGGCGACCCAGAGACACAAACTTTATTGCCACTGATGAGTGAAGATACAGATCTGGCGAAGATTATGATAGCTTGTACAAGAGGAAGTCTTGATCAGCCATCCATGGTCTTTAAAGTTGAGAATAAGTTCAGTGCAACAGTTGTGATCGCTGCCGGTGGGTATCCTGGAAGCTATGAGAAGGGTACACCTATGACAGTCCAGCCTCCAGCTGCTGAGACGAATATTTTCCATGCCGGAACCATAAGTAAGAAATTCATAAATCCTAGGAAAACTTAATTGAGTAGCACTGACATAATCTCAGTCAGAGACAGCCAACTACAAACCTCTGGTGGTCGTGTGATTGCAGCGCAAGCGATAGCAGAAACTCTTGAAGAAGCAGTCAAGAAAGCATACACGGGAGTAGATTGCATCAAGTTCGATAAGATGTTCTACAGAAAGGATATTGCACATCGAGCTTTCAAGCCCACGACTGAGACCAAAGAAGCTCTTACTTATGCCTCAGCGGGAGTGAGCATTGAGAACGGTAACGAGTTCGTGAGACGTATAAAGAGTGCAATAGCATCCACGGCTCAACCAGGTGCTCCGGCAATGATTGGGGGGTTTGGTGGAGAAGTTGATCTAGCTGAAGCTGGGTGGAAAGATGGACCTGTGCTTGTGAGTGGTATTGATGGAGTTGGTACGAAACTCATTATTGCTCAAAAAATGAACAAGCACGATACTGTTGGTCAAGACTGCGTAGCTAGTAAGTAAAACCTTGTGTACAGAATTACCATAGGGGTATGACAGGAGGAAATTCTGACGTTAAGCAGTGAACGTTAATGATCTCCTCTGTGGAGGTGCTCGTAGCATTCTATTTCTCGATTATATAGGTTGCAGTAAGCTCAACCTTGAAATGGGAGCCAGTTTCGTCGAAGGCGTAGCAACCGGATGTCGGCTTGCAGGCTGTGCTCTCGTAGGAGGTGAAACCGCTGAAATGCCCGGTCTATACAGTGGTGAAGACTATGATGCCGCTGGTGCAGCCACGGGTATGCGATCTCACGATCAGAAACTCCCCAGGCTGGAAAATATGGCCGAAGGCGATGTTTTGCTAGGTATAGCATCAGATGGTGTGCATTCGAATGGCTTCTCACTGGTACGAAAGATCGTCGAGCGCTCAGGTATCGATTACACAGCACCTGCGCCATGGGATAGTTCCAAATCTGTGGGCGAGAGTTTATTGACCCCGACACGCATCTACGTCAAGTCAATTTGGAAGGTTCACGAGCATGGGCAAATGCTCCTCGGTCTAGCACACATCACCGGCGGTGGACTTTCCGAAAACATCCCACGTATGTTGCCTGACCATCTTGCAGCTGAAGTCGATGTCACAGCCTGGAAGTTACCAGGTGTGTTCAAGTGGCTGAAGGAGCAAGGCCATGTAGCCTCTGACGAAATGGCTCGTGCTTTTAACACTGGTCTCGGTATGGTTGCTGTTGTCAAGGCTGAGAATGCCCAGCGTGTTACTTCTGAACTTGAGGCTGCCGGTGAGACGGTTTACACGGTTGGCAAGCTGGTGCCGAGGACTGGGGAGGGGTGTGTTTTGAAGAATCTAGCTTCGTGGGATTAGATGTTAGGTTTTGGGGACGAGAAGGCGTTTTTGAGGAGTAATCTTGCGATATCATAAGTATATCAGCTTCTGTTCTTTCATATTCGAATAAATATGGAATTTAGGGGTACAAGTCACCTATTAGTTGTTATGTGTGTTAGATGGTGAAACCTGTCGTCTGCTCCCCTGTTTACATAGAACCATATCAGATAGATCCTCCTAGGTCACGGAGTTCATTCTCAGTGTTTCATCGTCTGTACGAATTCTGGACAGGTGCATACGACATCGCTAAATGGACATCAAGAGAATTTCGGAGAACCAAAAGTATCTTATGATATTTTTAGTACATCATGATCTTGTGAAATAGCAAGAACGGCAAACGCCTCTTGATGCTATCCTTCTAGTCCAAATTCCGACGCTCATTCAACGCCGGTTTTATCTCGAAGTATTTCAAAACCAACTATCTTTACCAACCCCTTCCCTGCATTTTGTCCTTGTCTCCCATCATACTAACATTTAAACCAACCATCGCCTCTCCCAAATCCTCACTAACCTCCGCCAACACCTTGGGGTCATTATAATGCGTAACAGCTTGGACAATGGCCTTCGCCCTCTTTGCCGCATCCCCACTCTTAAAGATTCCGCTCCCCACAAAAACACCATCACAGCCCAACTGCATCATCAATGCTGCATCCGCTGGTGTAGCCACTCCCCCAGCTGCAAAATTGACAACCGGTAATCTGCCCAGCTTCGCCGTCTCCTTCAGCAGCTCAAACGGCGCCTGTATATCCTTTGCCAAAACCCTGAGTTCGGCATCGGTCATACCCCCAGCACGTTTTATTTCGGCGGTTACAGTACGCATGTGGCGGACAGCTTCGACGACGTCACCAGTTCCGGCCTCACCTTTCGTGCGGATCATGGCCGCGCCTTCGCTGATGCGACGGAGGGCTTCGCCGAGGTTGCGACAGCCGCAGACAAAGGGGACGCTGAAACTGTGTTTCTCAACGTGATGGGCGTGGTCAGCTGGGGTGAGGACTTCGGACTCGT